>Ga0187891_1001364_pt1 | contig 21225 bp, 14 predicted proteins | sample June2016WEW_21_4_FD_132990 | JGI IMG/M metagenome (GOLD analysis project Ga0187891, IMG submission 132990) | Peatland microbial communities from SPRUCE experiment site at the Marcell Experimental Forest, Minnesota, USA - June2016WEW_21_40 | ecosystem: Environmental > Terrestrial > Soil >... | reverse complement strand
CCCCAGCTTCAGCACCGCGGCCCCCGGCGCCGCTTCCCGAGCATGCGTGAACGGGATCCCGGAAGTAATGATCCCCAACGAGCGGTCCCCAGCCGTTTCCCGGTTCGGCCCCTCGGCTTCGTTCCATTCCAGGATGCGGGCCAGCTTTTCCCGCAGGCGGCGATGGGCCGGCCGCGCATTGGAGGGAACCATCACCCGGCCTTTCATATCACGGACGAACCTCGCCGGGGTGTCGGGCGGCACTGACCTTCCCGCCGGGCGAACCACGGCCTTGGAGTGACATACGCGGGTCGTGAGCCGGAGAAGCACGGGAATTCCCCATCGTTCGGAGACCTCGAGGGCCAGCAAGGTAAAGTCGTAAGCTTCCTGGGAGTCTGCCGGCTCGAGCATTGGCACCCCCGCCGCTACGGCGTAACGGCGGTTATCCTGTTCGTTCTGGCTCGATGCCATTCCGGGATCGTCAGCCGAAACCACCAGCAATGCGCCACTCACGCCGGTGTAGGTGGCCGTGAACAAGGGATCGGCAGCCACGTTCAGGCCAACGTGTTTCATGGTGACCAGGGCTCTGGAATTGGTAAAGCCGACCCCGAGCCCCACTTCCAGGGCGACTTTCTCATTAGGCGCCCATTGTGCACGGCCTCCCAACTGGGAAAAAGCCTCCAGAATCTCCGTGGAAGGCGTACCCGGATACCCCGTGCCCAGGGTGACGCGTCCGTCGCGCGCCGCCAGAGCCACGGCCTCGTTCCCGCTCAATAACAGTCTCTCCGGTTCGCTCATCCGTTACCTCGCGACCGGCAATTCTAACCTTGCCGGTGAGTGTAATCAATTGATATATCCGATCGCCAATCCGTCGGTAACGGCGGCCGGTGTAGGGGGACGGCTTGCCGTCCCCGTCGCCAAGCGGACGGTCGGCGGGTAGGGCAAGCCCTACCCCTACACCGTTCTCGCGTATTCACCGGTAGCGGAAAGCGACGCGCCAACTCCGCCGCTTCGTGACCGTGCACGGGCAGAGCCTGTCCGGAGCGCAGCGAAGGAATGCCGGTACCAACTGGAATTGAGTTAATAGCATCCAATGAAATAGGTGTTACGCCGTTACCTGAGGCCGATGAGTTGCGTCAAATGCAAGTAGGGCTGTATCCAGGTAATGCTATAATCATTCACTGCGGCCGTTGAGGGCCTGGGAAGCAAATGAGAGGAGAGCGAGGAATGAGCACAAAGGGACGCAAGGTCCTCCCGGCTTTCGTCATTTTGGTGACGCTGGGGATCGGAATCTTGATCGGCACGGTGGTTTCTCACGGTGTGCGTGCCGCCAAGACGTCGCCAGCGGCTATGGATGCTAAACCGCTGCCCGCTCCCTCGCCGGCAGAGCTATCGAATTCCTTTGCCCAGGTTGCGGAGCAACTTTCCCCTACGGTCGTAAATATTAATACCGAAAGCACGGTTCGCGCCTCTCGCCGCCGCTTTCATGCGCCCGATGATTCGCCCTTCGGCGATTTCTTCGATAAGTTCTTCGACTCGCCGGGCGCGCCGCAAGGAGACTTTCGGCAGCAGAGCCTGGGCTCCGGCGTTATTTTGAGTCCCAGTGGCTACATCCTGACAAACTATCACGTGGTCACCCAGAGCGGCGAAGATAAGCCTGTGGATCGCATCATCGTCTACCTGCGCGGTGACGATTCCACCAAGCATCCAGCCAATATCGTGGGCTTTGACAGGGAGACAGACCTCGCGATTGTCAAGATCGCCGCGGACCAGACGCTGCCCACTGCTTCTTTGGGTGATTCGGATGCCATGCGGGTGGGTGATTGGGTGCTGGCCATCGGAAGTCCTTTTGGCTTGGATTCCACCGTTACGGCCGGCATCGTGAGCGCCAAAGGGCGTGACATCGAGGGCGGAGTGGAGGGTCAGTTCAAACGCTTTATTCAAACCGACGCGGCCATCAATCCCGGCAATAGCGGCGGACCTCTGGTCAACCTGGCAGGGCAGGTGATTGGAATCAATACAGCAATCGCTACCCAACGGGGCACCTACGACGGCGTAGGCTTTGCCATCCCCTCCAATACCGCGCGGAAGGTCTATAACGCTCTGATCACCTCCGGCGCAGTACACCGCGGGGCGATTGGTGTTTCGTTCTATAGCGCCAGCAATCCCGCCATGCTGCGAAGTTTCGGGACAGATCACGGCATTGTGATCAACGGCGTTGAACCCGGTAGCCCTGCCGAGCGCGCCGGCTTAAAGTTCGGAGATGTTATCCTCAGCGTCGATGGGAAAGCCATTCGGAGTGCCGACGAGTTGGTTGCCATCGTCTCGGAAACCGGAATCGGCAAGAAGCTTCGCATGGAGTACCTTCGCGAGGGAAAACGGCTGAGCGCCGACGTCGAGGTGGGTGACCGCAATAAGATCGTGGCTGAATACGAGGGTGCCCCAGCCTCAGTCCAGTCCGCGGGAGCCCGGGAGGAGCAAGCCTCCGGTACGTTCGGGCTTTCCGTAAAGAGTCTAACTCATGAGCAGGCGCAGGACCTGGCGGACAAACTCCATCTGGACAGCCAGCAGGGAGTCCTGGTCATGAACGTCCAGTCAAGCGGATTCGCTTTGGACCTGGGCGTTCATCATGGCGATATCATCCTGAGCATTAACCATCATCCGGTCACTTCGGCCGAGGAGTTTAACCGCTTGCAATCTTCCCTGAAATCCGGAGATGATGTGCTGTTACTGATCGCGCGGGGCAGCGGCCCGCACGCGTACACTACGCTGTTCCTGGCGGACCGCCTGCCGTGACCGCAAGTTTGCGTTGATGCGATGCACCCGGACCGTCCTGGTGGCGGCAATGTAAAATCGCATCGGGCTCGCATTGGCGTTTTGGAATCTGAGCTTTGAGATACCTCTAACTCGCGTTATTCCAGAACCGAGGAAACAGAGTTTGAATTATTGGATGAAGAAATCATTCGCAGGGTGGGCGCTCTTTGCCGCCCTTGCTTGCCTAGCCGCAGCTCCGCTTCGCGCCGATACTACCGCGCAACAGAAAAGCTCCTCGACGAGCCCGCAGAAGCCCCAGGCAGTCTCCAAGAATCCCGCCCATAAGACCTCAGCCTCTTCCAGTCAACACACTTCCGTCCGCCGCTCGGCCAAGCATCGCCCGCCTTCTAAGGCTGCCCTCGCAGCCGCGGCGCGCCGGCGGCGCTCTCTGATGCGTCCGGAGTCGGATCGAATTGGAGAGATCCAACAAGCCCTTGTTAAGTCAGGCTACTTGAGTGGGGAGCCTACCGGCCGCTGGGACGATCAGACGCGCGAGGCGATGCGCCGCTATCAGGCTGATAACGGCTTTCCGGTGACCGGCCTCCCTGAGGCAAAATCTCTGATGAAACTCGGCTTGGGTCCTCATCCGCTGCCTCCGGATCTCGATACCAGTAACGTCGCCAAAGCCGGCGCCAACGGGAACGCCGCTGCAGCCCCTAACGCCCCAGCCGAATCCCCCACGCCGAATCCCCAGCCGAGTTCGCCCCCGCCGGCCTCTCCGCAGCCGTGACCGGTAGCACCGGTACTTTTGCCTGTGCCACCTGCCCGTCTGCCTGTTGCCTTGCTCCACCTCTAAGTATCGATCTGCGCACGCTGCAGCCGGTCGCTGTAATCCACGTAGACCGCTTTCCATTCGGAGTAGAAATCCAGCGCCGCGGTGGCTGCTTCGCGGTGGCCGTTGCCGGTTTGCTTGGTGCCGCCAAAAGGCAAATGAGTTTCGGCGCCGATGGTGGGAGCGTTGACGTAGAAAATGCCGGTCTCCATGTCGCGCATGGCCTGGAATGCCCGGTTAACGTTCCTGGTGTAGATGGAAGAGGAGAGCCCGTAGACGACTCCATTGCCGATTTCAATGGCTTCCTCGAGGCCGGCACAGGGGATGATGGAAACCACCGGGCCGAAGATCTCCTCGCGGCAAATTCGCATTTCTGGCTTGCAATCGCCGAATAGGGTTGGCGTGTAGAAACATCCAAAATCGTAGTCGCCGCCCGTCAGGCGCTCGCCGCCGCAAAGCAGCCTGGCTCCCTCATCCTTGCCGATTTCTACGTATTCCTCGACCGTTTTCAGTTGGTTTTCGTTAATGACAGGGCCCATCTGCACTGAGGGATCGAGCCCGTTGCCCACCTTCAGCGCGCGGGCGCGAGCCACGTACTTCTCGACGAACTCCCGGTACACGTCCTTGTGCACGGCAATGCGGCTGGAAGCGGTGCAACGCTGCCCGGTGGTGCCGAAGCCGCCCCAAATTGCGCCATCCACCGCCAAGTCCAGGTTTGCGTCCTCCATAACCATGATGATGTTCTTGCCGCCCATCTCCAGGCAGGCGTGCTTGAAAGTGCCCGCGCAAGCCTCGGCCACCTTTCGGCCCACCTCGGTCGAACCCGTGAACGAAACCACTCGCACATCGTCGTGGGAAAGCAAGGCAGTGCCGACCTCTGAACCGCTCCCCGTAACCAGGTTCACCACCCCGCGGGGGACTCCCGCCTCCGCGAGCGTCTGGACGAGGTTGTACGTCGAAAGCGGAGTGTCGGTGGCGGGCTTGATCACTACCGCGTTGCCGCAAATGAGCGCCGGCATGATCTTCCAGGACGGAATGGCCATGGGAAAATTCCAGGGCGTCACCAGCGAGCACACCCCGATCGGGCTGCGTACCCACATGCAGAACTTGTTGGGCAGTTCGGAAGTGGTGGTTTGCCCGAAAAGGCGCCGGCCCTCCCCAGCCATGTAATACGTCATGTCGATGGCTTCCTGAACGTCGCCTCGGGTCTCCTCCAGGACCTTGCCCATTTCGCGAGTCATCTGCTCCGCATACTCTTCCTTCCTCTCGCTCAGCAGACGCGCGGCGCGGTAGAGAATTTCGCCTCGTTTGGGAGGCGGAGTCAGCCGCCAGGTCTTGTACGCGTCCTTGGCCGCTTGAATGGCATCTTTCACGTCCTGCCGGCTCGATTTCTGAAACATTCCCACCAGTTCGCGGCGGTCGGCTGGATTGCTGTTATCAAATGTGAGCCCGCTGGCCGATGGTACCCATTCACCATTAATGTAGTTCTTGAAGATTTTCGGCGGTGCCATTGTGTTGTCCCCCTTTGAAACGAAAACTATAACAGAGGCCTGTGAGGGCTTCAACCCTGCAGGGAAGGGGAATGCCCTCTGCCTTGAAAACGTGTAGGGGTAGGGCTTGCCCCACCCGGCTCATGAGGGGACGGCAAGCCGTCCCCCCACCAGCAAAACCCGGGAATCGCTTTCATGGTTTCCGGACGCCCGTCAGTCGACGGGCACGAGCGTCTGCTTTTAGATCCGCCGCGCGGGCATTCCTTCGCCGCCATAGAAAGGACTCCCCTCCTCAGCGGGAGGAGGGACCGGGGGGGCCGTCGCCTCTGGGCTGGACCTCGCAGCCGGTACGACTGCAGTCGCGCCGGCCCAATCGCGCGGTTTCGAGCCCTCTTGATCGGGGGCAGGGAAGAGCCTAAAGTTATTCACAGGCGTGTCTGATAATATTTAGCGCGATGGCTGCGAGTTAACATAACATCTTTTCCGCAGAATCCTCCGGAATTTCCACAGAACCGGCGGAAACATAGAAAATGGAAACTGGAAAATGGAAAATAGAAACTGGAAGATCGAAACTGGGTTCGAAGCCGGATTGCGCAACAGGCATCCTTGTACGCCATTTTCCAGTTTCCATTTTCCAGTTTCCGCTTTCTCCGGTTGCCCACATTGCGCGGGATATGTTAGCTTTAAGGCTCATGTCGGCGCGTCGACATAGCCATGCCTCTTCGTGAGACGGAAGCGATCGTACTAAGGACTTACCGGCTGGCGGAAGCGGACAAGATTGCTTCGCTCTTCACACGCCAGATGGGACGCCTTCGGGCGGTGGCCGCCGGGGCTCGCCGCACCAAGAGCCGTTATGGCGCCGCGCTGGAACCCTTGAGCCACGTTCGGGCGTTCATTTACGAGCGCGAAAACCGCGATTTGCTGCGCATGAATTCCGCGGAATTGATTGAGTCCTTCTTCGATATGCAGAAGGACTACCGGGTTCAGTTGGCAGCCCAATACCTCGCGGAAGTGGCCGAGCGCATGATTCCGGAGAGAGAGCCCAACGACCGGCTGTTTCGCCTGTTCCTGGCCGTGCTGCGGAGCTTGAAGCATTCCGGTGAAGTCACGCGTCCGCTGCTCTACTTTGACTACTGGCTCGTTCGCCTGGCGGGCTTTTTGCCTGACTTCGATCTCTGCCAGAACTGCGGGCGGGCGCTCGGCGAAACCGGCGGGTTCTACCTTCCCGGGTCGGAGGGTCTGATCTGCGACAACTGCCGAACCGGCGTGGCGGGCCAGCGAGTCTCCGTCGCGCCCGCCGTGCGAGCGGGGTGCCAGAAGCCGCTCGAGCGTTGGATCGCGGAAGAGAAGGCCCCGGCGGGTTGCCGCGAGGCTCGCCGCTTCCTCGAGGATCTCATCGAAACGCACGCCGAGCGAAAACTCGTGACACGTGCGATGATGGAAGAGGCGGTGTAGAGCAGGGGCCGGGTGCCGGGTTTCAGGTGTCGGGGAAAAAGCTGTCAGCCGTCAGCGATCAGCTTTCAGCAAACAGTTCTCAGTTGTCAGTTTTCAGTTCTCAGTCAAAGGACAATTTGGCGGTCTTAGGTTTCCCCTGAAAGCTGATAGCTGATAGCTGTCAATTATACAAGATATTTAAAATCAATACGAAATGGCAACTAGACAAAGTAAAACTTCAAATTTAGATAAAGCCCCACTTACCTTCCAGGAGATGATTTTCCGGCTCAGCCAGTTCTGGGCTGGGCTGGGATGTGTGGTGGCTTTGCCCTACGACCTCGAGGTCGGAGCGGGCACGATGTGCCCCGAGACGTTCTTTCGTGTCCTCGGGCCGCAGCCTTGGCGAGTGGCTTACGTGCAGCCTTCACGCCGGCCCGCCGACGGCCGCTACGGTGAAAATCCCAATCGCCTGCTCAAACACACCCAAATGCAGGTCATCCTGAAACCCCCACCCGCGGAAGTCCAGGATATGTATCTCGCGAGTTTGGAGGCGATCGGAATCGAAGTCCGCCACCATGATATTCGCTTCGAGGAGGACAACTGGGAGGCGCCCACCCTGGGCGCCTGGGGCATTGGCTGGCAGGTCGTGCTGGACGGCCTCGAGGTCTCCCAATTCACCTACTTCCAACAGTCCGGCGGATTGGACCTCGAACCGATCAGCGTCGAGTTAACGTACGGACTCGAGCGCATCACCGCGTTCCTCCAAAACGTCGAGGACGTTTACCACATACGCTGGAACGAATCCGTGACCTATGGCGATATGCGGCAATCCGAAGAACTGGAATTTTCCGTATACGATTTTGAGAAGGCGGACCCCGAAGTTTGCCGCAAGATTCTCGATCTCTATGAAGGTGAGGCAACACGATTGCTGGCGGAGTACGAGCAGGAACGCCGCTCTGCAATTGTGTCAGACGAGATTGGCCCGAGGCCATCGCCTATTGTCGGTAGGGAGGAAATTTCAAGTTATACTTTAACTGTGCAACGCTTTCCGTTGCGCAAGGTCTATGACCTAACCCTGAAATGTTCCCACTTGTTTAACATCCTCGACGCGCGCGGAGCCATCAGCGTCACCGAACGCGTGGCGTTGATCGCCCGAGTCCGAAAGCTAGCCTGTTCAGTCGCCGCCATCTACGTCGAGCGCCAGACGGCGCAGGAGGTGACGGCGTGAGAGAGGACAACGTAAATCAGCATAATCATCACCCGGGCGAAGGTGTCGAGCCGCCTCAACCCAGGACTGTGGGTGGGGCTGATCAGCCTGGGCGGAGTTCAAGTAAGACGGGCGGCGCAAAACGCAGGATGGGGAATGGCCCTGAGACATTGCCGTTGCTCCTCGAAATCGGGTGTGAGGAAATCCCCGCGCGTTTCCTGCGCGATGCCGAAAGGGGCCTGGGCGAGAATGTCCAAGCGGCCATCAGCGAAGCGCGCTTACTGCTTGACGCGAGCGGCGGGGCGGTTCGCGAACCGCCCCTTCGAACCTACTCGACGCCGCGCCGCCTCGTCGTGCATCTGCCCGCCGTGTTAGCTCGGCAGTCGGACCGGGTCGAAGAGATTCTGGGTCCCCCGGTTAAAGTGGCAGTGAACGCGGAGGGCAAGTACACGCGGGCTGCGGAGAGCTTTGCGCAAAAGAACTCGGTCCGCCTCGAGGATCTGGTTCGCACGACCACCCCGAAGGGTGAATACCTGGCGCTTCGGAAGACTACCCAGGGGCGTCCGGCCTCTGTGGTGCTGCCGGAAATCTTGCCCGCCGCCATCCTGCGCCTGGGGTTTCCCAAGAGCATGTACTGGCTGGAAAAGTCCGACCCGCGATTCGTGCGGCCCATTCGCTGGGTGCTGGCAATCCTCGGAGAAGGGAAGCGAGCTGAGGCGGTGAGGTTTGAAGTCCTGGGCGTTGACTCCGGCGATTTCACCTTCGGACACCGCGTCTACAGCAAGGGCAGAATCACCGTAAAGGGTTTCCGCGATTACGGCGCCAGGCTGCGCCGCGCCTTTGTCGAGTTCGACCCGGAGAACCGCCGCCAGACGCTTCGAACAGAAACTAATGTATTGCTTGAAGATTTCCTGGTTCTTGTTGAGGACTCGGACCTTGAAGAATGGCTGGTAAACTCCACGGAGTGGCCTTCGGCGATCCGCGCAGGCTTTGACGAGCGGTTTCTCTATTTGCCGCGGGAGATTCTGACCACGGTGATGCGCGATCACCAGAAGTACTTTGCCGTGGAAAACCGTGAAGGAAAACTTGAACCTTACTTCGTTGCCATCCTCAACGTCGATTCCGATGAGCGCGGGCTGATCCGGCAGGGGCACGAGAGGGTTCTCGAGGCGCGCTTCAGCGACGCGGAGTTTTTCTGGGATGCGGACCAGCGCCTGCCCCTGCGCGATCGGCCGCCTCGTCTCGAGAAGGTCACCTATCAAGCGAAATTGGGCAGCTACGCCGACAAGGTCCGGCGCATGCACGCCATCGCCTCGCGCCTCTCCGGCAAACTCGAAGCTCAGGGAATTCTGCAGGCAGGGCAGTGCGAGCAGGTGTCGAGGGCTGTCGAACTCTGCAAGTGCGACCTGACCACCCAGATGGTGCAGGAGTTTGCGGAACTGCAGGGCGTGGTGGGCGGACTCTACGCAAAAGCTCAAGGAGAACCTGAAGCCGTGGCGACGGCGATCTACGACCACTACCTGCCGCAGGGAGCGGAAGACAAGTGCCCACGAACCCTCCTCGGCGCTCTGGTCTCTCTGGCCGACAAACTCGATGCGGTCGTGGCCGGATTCGCAGTTGGTAACGGACCCACCGGATCGAGCGACCCCTTTGCGATCCGGCGCCAAGCCAACGCCGTTATTAAAGTACTACTTGAATTATCGGCTTCTATCGAATTGGATTCAGAAATAGAATTTGAATTGAGTTCTCTCGGTGAAAGGCTGACTTTTACGTCCGTCGAAGTCGCGGAAGCAATCCGGAAATTCATGCGGGAACGTCTGACCTTCCATCTCGAGGCGGTCGCCGGTTTGCGCTACGACACGGTGCGCGCTGCGATGGGCGCTCGTCAGGCTGTGTTCGAGCCCTCCCAGGTTCTGGCGCGAGCGCGGGCCATTGAGCGGATCCGTTCGAGCGATGATTTCCTCAGTCTTTCGCAATCCGCCAAACGCATTCGCAATATTCTGAATAAGTCCGCCCAGCCGTCCGATTTTGAAGGCCGGGAGTTCGACCCTGCGCGACTTGAGGAGGGGCCGGAGCGCGACCTGTACGCGGCGTACGAACGAGTTCGGGATGACGCGGCGCAGAAGCGCTCGGCAGGCGATATCCACGCTGCACTCGAGTCCGTCGCTTCGCTGCGCGCTACTGTGGACCTCTTTTTCGATAAGGTGCTGGTCATGGCCGAGGACCCTGAGGTGCGCAGAAACAGGCTGCAGTTATTGATTGCGTTGGATAGGCTTTTCACGGAAGACGCGGACTTATCCCTGATTGAGAAGGCCAATGTCGACGCGCCGACATGAGAGAAACGCTTCGACAGCCAGTGAGCGATTCGCTTGTAGCCGGGAGGCGAGTTGTGGCATGGTGTTCAGTGTGAGAAGGATCAGCTATGAAAGTGCGATTGCTAGTCGAATTCGATAACGAGACTAAGCGGTGGTCAGCAGTATTTCCCGAACTGCCTGGTTGCGCTTCTGCGGGCGATACGGAGGAGGAAGCGGTGCGCAACGCCAGGGAAGCGTTGGAACTGTGGTTTGAACCTTCCGAAATCAAACCTGCCGAGGGCGCGAAACTGCTCGAAGTGTCGCTCCCATGAGCCGCAGTTTCCCGTCCTTAAGAGGCGACTTTACGCCGCCGCTTGGCGAGGTAAACTCGCCGCTACGAACTCAAACTGAAACGCGACCGGACACTTCAGTAGTTGCTTGCGCAGGTCTTTCGGAGTAGTATTCACCTGACAAGAAGAGGCCCGATTTACGGCCGGACCATTTCTGATGCTGTAGGGGTGCTAAATCCACGGCATCAAGGAAATGTGCCCGATACAAGAGTTACTTGAGCCTGCCTGCGAAGATATGGCCGTCTCGGATGCACGTTTCGATAAACTCGCAAATAGGGTAGAGGATCTTGCTCAACAGCTAATAAAGGTCAGGGAGCGCCTTTCAAGGATTGAAGGTGCCAACTCAAACCGACCAACGTTGCAGACCATTCTCTATTTTGGAGGTGGAGCGGTTGCTTTATGTCTGCTCACCTATTTAGCATGGCTTGGCGTAGAAACTTACAACCACAATGGGCAGTTGGCACAGATCCAAACGAAGGTCAGTACAATCGAAAAAAATTCCCAGGGGTTATCTGAGGGAATTGAGGCTTTTGAAAAGAGGACAACCGACCAACTTGAGAGCATCAATGCTGAGCTTCGCGTTTTACGCTCTGTGAAGTCTCCAGCTAAGGTCCTCAATGAGATTAAAGACCTAAAAGCAGGAGCACTCGCCAAGAATCTACCGGCCCTTCGCCGGGTGGCAGAGTTGCCCGTCGGACAGGTAAAACCAAGCATACCCGAGCTACGTGAAGTCACCTATAATCTGAGAAGTGTCGACGAATCTTCGGAAGAGTATTGGCCGACAGTCCTACAGTTTATTCAGTTCGCCAGCTCCGCGATGGCACCAGCGCAGGATGTTCCGCCTCCCGGGTTCATAAACATAAGAATCAGTCAAAGCCATTGTAGTCCCTCCATTGCGGGTCATTGCATCGTGGCCTCACACAGAGCCATATTGCTGGATGGAGGCAGCATGCCTAATTCGATGTTTGACCACTGCCGAGTCATATTTACTCAGAATGCAGTGGACCTGAGAGGCAGCGTTTTTAATGAGTGCGTTTTCGAAATGCCTGTTTCCTCCGCGCCCACCCCGTACCTAAAGAACGTAACAAAGGTACTGTTGGCCAGCAACCTGTCTAACGTTTCGTTCCCAAAATCGTAATTCTGCCAACACACATGTAGGACACCGCCGATGGTTCTTCTCCATTGCAAAATCCCAGCAAATGCGCCAAAATCGTGGGTCGCTCAGCCGCCACGAGAACGCTAAGGGCTCTCGATCAACCTTCAGTGAGCTGAAACCTGAAAGCTGATAGCTGAAAGCTGAGGACTGAAACTGAAAACTGAAAACTCAAAGGAGTACTCATGGAAAAATACCTTTATTTCTTCGGGGACGGGAAGGCGGACGGCAACGGCGCCATGAAAGACGTGCTGGGCGGCAAGGGAGCCGGCCTGGCGGAAATGACGAACGCGGGGCTGCCTGTTCCTCCCGGCTTCACGATTGCCACTTCGGGCTGTCGCCTCTACTTCCAGAACGATAATAAGACGCCCGATTTCATTCTGGCCCAGAAGGATGAGGCGCTGGCAAAGCTGGAGCGCCTGCTGGGACAGAGACTTGGCGACCGGAAGAACCCCCTACTGGTGTCGGTGCGTTCCGGAGCCAAGTTCTCCATGCCCGGCATGATGGACACCGTCCTGAACCTCGGCATGAACGACGATGTTGTTGAGGTGTTCGCTGGGAAAACCAACAACCCGCGTTTTGCCTACGACAGTTACCGGCGGTTCATCCAGATGTTCGGCAACGTGGTGATGGAAATCCCCAAAGACAAGTTCGAGCATGTGTTCGACGGGCAAAAGAAGAAGAAGAAGGTGAAACTCGACACCGAACTTACCGCCGAGGATCTGAAGGAAGTGATTGCGGAATACAAGAAAGTGGTCCGCAAGGTAGCCGGCAAGGACTTCCCGCAGGATCCTCAGATTCAACTGAACATGGCCATCGAGGCCGTATTCCGCTCCTGGTACAATCCCCGCGCCAAGACCTACCGGCGCTTGAACAAGATTTCTGATGACCTGGGGACGGCGGTGAACGTCCAGACCATGGTCTTCGGCAATATGGGCGACACCTCAGGGACGGGCGTCGGCTTCACGCGCAACCCGGCCACAGGCGCCAAGGAGTTCTACGGCGAATTCCTGATGAACGCCCAGGGCGAGGACGTGGTCTCCGGAGTTCGCACCCCCATACCCATCAAGGAACTCGAGCAGATCATGCCGGACGTTTATCACCAACTTCATGAATTCACCACCCGGCTCGAACAGCACTACAAGGACGTTCAGGATTTCGAGTTCACCATCCAGGATGGAAAGCTTTACATGCTCCAGACCCGCAACGGCAAGCGCACCGGCCCGGCGGCGGTGCGGATTGCGGTGGAGATGGTGCACGAAGGCATCCTCACGACTAAAGAAGCTCTGTTGCGCGTCGAACCCGAGCAACTCAACCAGTTGCTACACCCTGTGCTGGACGAATCCAAGCCCTTGAAAGCGCTGGCCACAGGCTTGCCGGCATCACCTGGCGCCGCAGTGGGGCGCGTCGTGTTCACCGCCGACGAGGCGGTGGTGCAAGGAAAGACCCAGCCGGTTATCCTGGTGCGCGGCGAGACCGTCCCGGACGATATCCATGGAATGGAAGTGGCGGTGGGGATTCTGACTTCGCGCGGCGGCATGACCTCCCACGCGGCGGTGGTCACGCGCGGCATGGGCAAGCCGTGCGTGGCGGGCTGCGCGGCCGCGGAAGTGGACGAGAAGACCAAGCAGCTCAAGATCGGCAGCACTCTCCTCAAGGAGGGTGACTGGATTTCGCTGGACGGCTCGACGGGGCGAGTGATCGAAGGCAAGTGCGATCTGGTGCCGCCGGATCCGAAGAGCGGTGTATTCGCCGAGTTCATGAAGTGGGCCGACGAGGCAAGGGAACTCGGTGTGCGCGCCAATGCCGACATCCCGCGCGACGCTCTGGCCGCCGTCAATTTCGGCGCCGAGGGCATTGGGCTTTGCCGCACCGAACACATGTTCTTCGCCAAGGAGCGCCTGCCTCATGTGCAGCGCATGATCATGGCGTGCAAAGAGACGGGGGATCCCAAGGAGGCCGCGGCCTACGCCAAGGAGCGCCGCGCCGCCTTGTCCGAGCTGCTTCCCATGCAACGCAAAGATTTCTTCGGCCTATTCAAGGCCATGGCCGGGATGCCGGTTACCATCCGGACCCTGGATCCTCCCTTGCACGAATTCCTGCCCAAGCGGGAAGAGCTGATGGTGGAAATCGCTACACTTGAGGCGTTGAAAAAGAAAGGTCCTAAACTAAGTAAGGCCAAGAAGTTACTGGAAGTAGTTGAATCTTTACATGAATTTAATCCGATGCTCGGCCTGCGCGGTTGCCGGCTGGGAATTATGTACCCCGAGATCACCGAAATGCAGGCTCGAGCGATCTTCGAGGCGGCTTGCGATTGCAAGAAGAAGGGAATCGAGGCAATGCCCGAGGTCATGATTCCGCTGGTCGGCGATGTGAAGGAACTCGAGCTTCAAAAGGAGATCGTGAACCGCGTGGCCGGGGAGGTCTTCGCCAAGAAGGGAGTCAAGGTTGATTACCTGGTGGGCACCATGATCGAGTTGCCCGCGGCGGCTCTTTCCGCCGGCGAGATTGCCCAGCAGGCTGACTTCTTCAGCTTCGGGACGAACGATCTGACCCAAACGACTTTTGGGCTCTCACGCGACGATTGCGGCAAGATCATCAATGCCTACGTCAAGCAGAAGATTTGGCCTGCGGACCCGTTTGCGGTGCTGGATCCGAAACGCGTGGGCAGGTTGTTGAAGCTCGCCACCGCGGAGGGGCGGGCAACTCGCAGCAACCTCAAAGTCGGCATCTGCGGCGAGCACGGAGGCGATCCGGCCTCGATCGAGGTGTGCGCTGAGGCGGGGTTGAACTATGTTAGCTGCTCGCCTTATCGCGTGCCCATCGCGCGCCTGGCGGCTGCGCAGGCCGCTGTGAAGAGGCAGGAGAAGGCGGGGTACTCAACGGCGTAAGAGCAGTTGTCAGGTTGCGGGTGCCAGGTCTCAAACCGTCGCTGTAGGGGCGGCCCTCGTGGCCGCCCTGCGGCGAAACGGACGGCGTAGTGTTTCGGCCGGGGTATGCGCTACGAACTGGTGATCGGCGATGAAGCAAGAGAGCAGTTAAGAGCCTTGCCCAAGGCATTGCGTCGGAGCATCGGGCATCGGCTTGAGCTGCTTGAGGACGACCTGACGGGAAATGTGAAGAAACTGTCAGCTCAGGAAAAGAAGTATCGCTTGCGGGTGGGAACTTATCGTATCTTGTTCCAATTGGGAGGTTCGACTATTTTTGTGTATGCTGTCAAACAGAGGCGAGATGCATATGGGTAAAATCGAGCCGACGACAAAGTCTCGGAAAGTCACGCTGCGCCGACTGAGCGCAGAAGTCATTCGCCTACGCAAGCGGGTGGAAGACCTTGAAGACCTGCGCGATCTTAACGAAGCGATCGCACGCAACAACGGTAAGCCTGGCACGCCTTGGGAGCTGCTCAGGAAAGAACTTGGGTTGTGACCGAGACAAGCCATGACTCAACTTTAATCCTGCTTGTAGGCTTATTATCAAATTGTTAGTAGATATATATGATGTATTACTTGAATTAATGAAATCGTAATGGCCTCATCGCAGGTCTCCCGTAACAGATCAAGGTGTCGACGCGTCGACATTGCGGTATATGCAGGCCTCGCAATTTTGCCCGCCACTCATTGTGTTTCAGTTTCACTACAGCACCGTGCCGCTTTCAGGAGATAATCCCATGTCCAAGAAAAATCAGCCGGCGAAGTCAGTTGACCGCCGGCGGTTCATCGGTGCCTCAGGCGCCGCAGCTTTATGGAGTCTCGCGCGAAGCGTGGGAAACGGTAAGGACGCCGGCCTCTGCGTTGGGGATGGCGGGGCCAGCCCAGTGGGCCCGCACAGCTTCGGTTATCAGGGGGAGCAATTCCTCCTGGATGGGAAGCCGTTCTTAATCATCTCCGGTTCGATGCACTATCCTCGTGTGCCGCGCCCATACTGGCGGGACCGTATGCGCAAGATGCGCGCCCTGGGCTTGAACACGCTGTGCACTTACGTCTTCTGGGACCTGCATGAGCCGCAGCCGGGCAAGTTCGATTTTACGGGCAATCTCGATGTCGCCGCCTACATTCGTACGGCGCAAGAAGAGGGGTTATGGGTGTTGCTGCGGCCCGGACCTTATATCTGTTCGGAATGGGATTTTGGCGGCCTTCCGCCCTGGCTTCTGTCAACTCCGGGTCTCAAAGTTCGCACCACGGATACGAGTTTCGTCGAGGCTGCGGCAAAGTACTTGCGCAAAGTGGGCGAGCAACTAGCGCCCCTACAAATCTCGCGCGGCGGGCCCATCATCATGGCGCAAGTGGAGAACGAGTACGGATCTTTCGGGCACGATCACGATTACATGAACGCCATTCGGAAAGCCATTCACGATGCCGGATTCGAGGTCACTCTCTACACGTCAGACGGGTCGGCACGACCAGAGTTGCAGGGGGGAGCTTTTCCGGACCTACCGGTCGCGATCAATTTCGGGCAGGGTGATCCCGCGCCGGAGTTCGCGAGATTTGCCAAGTTCAGGCAAGGCGCAACCCGCATGTGCGGTGAGTACTGGGACGGTTGGTTTGACCACTGGGGAGAAGAGCATCATGCGACCTCCCCCGAGGAAGCCGCGCAGGGAGTTGAGTGGATGCTGTCGCGCGGGATTTCCGTCAACCTTTACATGGTTCACGGCGGCACAAGCTGGGGTTTCATGAGCGGGGCGAATTATGACGGAAGCTATCAGCCGGACATTTCCAGCTATGATTACGACGCGCCGATCGACGAGGCGGGGCGGCCGACCCGCAAGTTCTCCCTGATTCGTGGCGTCATTGCGAAATATTCGCCTCCAGGGGCGCGCCTGCCCGGCTTGCCTGATCCGCTGCCCATGATTGCGATTCCGCGCGTTGAGTTGAGAGAGGCAGCGGCGTTGGACGGCCTGCTGGGAAAGCCGGTTCACTCTGACCAGCCGCTTTCCATGGAGGCAATGGGGCAGAATTATGGGTTCATTCTCTACCGCACCCGGGTGGTCAAAAAATCTAAAGGAATACTTGAAGTAAAGGAGATAAGAGACTATGCGATCGTGTCCCAGGGCGCCCGATGCCTAGGAGTTCTGGATCGCCGCCTGAAGATGCATGCGCTTGAAGTGGAGCTGGAAGGCGGGGTTCCGCTGGATATTCTGGTGGAGAATATGGGCCGCGTCAATTTCGGCCCGCACTTGGTAGAGGACCGGAAGGGAATCGTTGGGCCAGTCACGATGGCGGGCTCAATCTTGACGGGTTGGGAGAATTATTCCTTGCCGATGACAGACCTTTCGAACTTGCGCTTCTCTTCTTCAGGTCCGAAGGGCCAGACCTTCTTTCGAGGACAGTTCGAATTGACGTCATTGGGAGACACCTTCCTGGACATGCGCGGGTGGTCAAAAGGGTATGTGTGGGTGAACGGTCACAATCTGGGCCGCTACTGGAAGATTGGGCCGCAGCAAAGCCTGTTTCTACCGGCCACCTGGCTTAATCAGGGAACGAACTCCGTGGTGGTGCTCGACCTCGAGCCGGGAGAGCGCAGAACACTTCAAGGGGTGAAAGACCCGATTTGGTCAACGCCCAAGTCTTAGTTCGGGTACTGGCCTGGGTCGGATTCCTGCGATACATAAAGTATTAGTTTAAGTTTCGATTTGGCGGGCCTCGACAGCGCGCCACCCTCTGCCCTGCGGCGCGAGAGGACAAGAGGGCAAGAGGATATCAAGACAGCTCATCCGTCAGCCGACGGACGAAGGCGCAAAGGGAGGCAATGCGGAAGTCATTGTTTGCCTTGGCGAGCTTGCCGCCCTTTGCGGCTTCGCGTGAAACAGGTTCTCCATTCTTGGATTAACCCGCTGGTTCCGGGCGGGCTCGACGCTGATCCGAAGTCAGGTTCAGGACTGCATCGCCCCTCGTGGGCGCGGCGTCTCGTACAGTTTTCGAGGGAGATAGAGTTCAACTCCCTGGAATATCTTTCTGCCGCCATGCAACTTTCGGTCCTAATGTGCATCCTAATGCCTGAGTGGCGGAAAGGTGTTGTGTCTCAGCCACATTTTGGGACGCTATCTGCGCCGTGCCGTGGTGATCTCGCAGACGCGGAAAGCCGCCGCAGCCGGACTATAGAGCAGCGAGTAATAGCAGTGATCTCGCGAAGCCAGGGTGATATAATGGAGAAGAATCAGCGTGAGAGGTGAATCCATGGGCACACGGCGAATGCAAGTGGTGGCGCTTCTGGCAATATTCTGTCTCGCGGCTCTTCCAGTGCGCGGCGACGACAAGAAAGACGACGTCGACGAAATCGGCAATCGGAAAGTTGCGCACAAGAGCATCATCTCCGAAGAAAAGGAGATTGCCATCGGCAAGCAGTACAGCGTGGAAGTTGAGCGTTCCGCGAAATTGCTCACGGACCCTGTCATCAACGAGTACGTCAATCGAGTGGCTCAGAACGTGGCGCGCAATTCGGACCTCAAGATTCCGCTCACGGTGAAAGTTATTGACGACCCAACGCTCAACGCCTTCGCACTTCCGGGCGGTTTTCTCTATGTGAATACGGGCTTGCTGCAGGCTGCGGAAGAGGAAGATCAGGTGGCAGGAGTGGTGGCCCACGAAATCGCGCACGTGGCCGCGCGTCACTGGGCAAGCCAGATGACCAAGATGACCTTCGCGCAATTCGCCATGATACCGCTCATGTTTGTTCCCATGACTTACCCGGTTTATATGGGCGTAATGGAAGCTTACATGAACGGCGTGCCGCTGATGTTTCTGAAGTTCAACCGTGGCGCCGAGGCGGAGGCGGATTATCTCGGGATCCAATATATGTACAAGGCAGGGTACGACCCGAACTCGTACGTTGCCTTCTTCGGCAAAGTCATGGACGAGGAGCGCCGCATGCCGGGAAGCATGCCCCAGGTCTTTATGGACCACCCGCCGACGGGCGACCGGATTATCAAGACTCAAGAGGAAATCAAACAGATCCTTCCCAAGAAGGACCAGTATTTGGTTTCGACGTCGGAGTTTGACGACGTTAAGGCCCGCTTGCAACAGGTGATCAGCAACCGGAAGAAGTTGAAGCCCGGCGAGACCGGCGGGCCCACACTGCGCAAGCGGCAGCCCAGCGACCAGACCTCAGCCCCGACTCAGACCGCGGGGCAGAGTTCAGGCAGCAGCGGCGCCGGCGATGAGCAGCCGCCGGTACTCAAGCGACGCAGCGACTCCTCTTCCGACTCGGGTTCCGGCACGAGCTCGAGTCCGAGTTCCACTCCAGGCACGACGACAGGCACCACTCCCAGTTCGTCGCCTGGTTCGAGTCCAAGTTCTACTCCGAGCCCGAATTCGACCTCAAACACGAACCCGAATCCCAACTAGAGTTTTTCCCTCTCCGCGCCAGGGATGGCCGCTCGCAAGCGTGGGCGGCCATTCTTGTTTTTGGCGGATAAGATCAGGGATTAGGGAATAGGGAACAGACGGAAGAGGGATTAGGGATTCGGAAATTGGGAACAGGGATTAGCGAACGATGCCGTCTGTTCCCTAATCCCTGTTCCCTAATCCCTGTTCCCTAAAAAGCTATTCCGAGCTTTCGTAGCTCCTCGGAATAGTACTTGCGGTAGAGGATTTCCCATTCTCCGCCGCCTTCCACGATGGTTCGCTTCTGTGCGGCGATGCGGCCTTTCACAAGCTGGTCGATCTTTTCTTCTTCCTGCATCAGATCCGTGAGGATCTTGACGATCTGCACGCGGATGTTATTGGGCTCGTCGTAGATTTCCACTTCATCCAGAGCCTCAATGGCGGCCATGACCTGGTGTGAAATCTGAATGATCTTTTCGTGAGTCATTTTCATGGTCGTTGGACTACCCGCCTCAGAGAATGGCCTTCCGCTGGCGCACCAGTTCCTTTTTGATCGCTTTGAAAGCGTCTTCGTAACTGGCGCCCAGCTCTTTCATCTGGTTACCGTGTTCCTCCAGGATTCTTCGAACTTCGTCGTTGATGCGATCCTCGACGCTCAACTCTTCCAGCATCACCTGGTTGATGACCTCGGTGACATAATCAGGCTGTTCATAGGTGATCAGCCCGTCATCGGCCAGCCGCTTCAACACCTGCTTGGTCATGTAGGCGACATACTCGCGCTGAAACTGCATGGATGATGGGCCTCTCCTTGACGCTTGTGACACGCTAGTGTATATTTCAAAGGTTGCAGGTGTCAAGGTTGTGCAGCAGGTGGTGAGGGTGCAGTTTGATGTAGAGGCGGCTTTACGCCGCCATTCGGCGGCGTGAACTCCCCGCTACAACGTCAAACCGCCAGCCGGTAGCGCCCTGATTTGACGGGTGGCGCGGGGCTTCAGGCCGGCAACTGCCGACCTCAGGTCCGTCGCTGGGCAGCAACCAGGACGGTACCACGCCGCGGGCCCTGCGCCGTCTTGGACTGGGCGGGGCGGTTAGCTCAGTTGGTTAGAGCGTCTGCCTTACAAGCAGAAGGTCGCCCGTTCGAGCCGGGCACCGCCCACCAGAAAGAGCAGTGACGAGTGAAAAGTGGCGAGTGGCAAGTCAAGACGTGGTTTCACTGGCTCTGCCTCGTCACTCTTCACTCGTCACTGCTTTCCCGGGGACGTAGTTCAGCTGGTTAGAACGCATGCCTGTCACGCATGAGGTCGCGGGTTCGAGTCCCGTCGTCCCCGCCAGCGTTTTCAAAAGGTTAGCCAGGATAGCGGGTTTTTCAAAAGTACAAACTGGTACAAGTTACGATCTCCATAGAGCGTCAACCACTTTGGAAGCTGCGTCGCGCTTTTCGGACGAGACGGCCTGAGTGTAAACGTTCAATGTGGTTTGGATGTTGGCGTGGCGCAGCAATTCCTTCTGCACTGCCGGCTTCGTGCCAAGCGCGTGCAATAATGTTGAATAACTGTGCCGGAAGGTGTGCCACCCAACGTTGCCTATCTCTGCCTTCTGCGCAGCGGCTTTAATGTGGTCGTGAAGCATGGTTTCCGGCCAACGGACGTTTCCTGAATCCCCCGCGAAAACATAATCGGAATCTCCCGAGTAATGGCTTCGTGTCCTATGTGCCAGTAACATTTCAGCCAAGTCAGGATCAAGTGGGAGAGCACCCTCCGATGCTTCCGTCTTTGTGGGGTAAATCACTCCCCGAACGAAACTACGTTGGATTTTCACGGTGAGATTTTCGAAATCGATGTCTCCCCATTGCAAACTTACGAGTTCCGACACGCGCAGACCGAGGCAAGCAACTGTTACCACCATTGTCTTGTAAGGCTCCGCGAGATATCCAACAAGTTGCTTGAATTCCTCCGGCGTAAGAACACGCGGCGTCTTTAGCCGTTTCTGCGATTGCCGCACTAAATCCACCGGGTTTTTCTCGACCACTTCCCATCGCATTGCTGCCTGATACAACGTGTGCATGAGGTTTCGCACGTGAGATTTCACCTGACGGGAGTGGGGGTACGCCTCAAGCCAGTCCTCGACCGCCATCGTCTTAACGTTCTGAACGAATTCGGCTCCCCAGCGCGGCCTTATGTGGTTATTGAAGAGACCGCGATAGTTATTCTGCGTGTTTTCCCGGCACCGCTTCGGGGCGTATTCTGCCATAAACCGATCAATCAACGTACCCACCGTTACCTCGTGAAATCGCTGTTGTGGGTTCTCCGAATTGATCTTGATACGAAGGTACTGAACAGCCTTCTCTGCGTCCGCCTGTGCTGGGTACTTCTCAACGGTTCCTATTAGCACTGACTTCAGTTTCCCGTTTTCT
>Ga0187891_1001360_pt1 | contig 21292 bp, 18 predicted proteins | sample June2016WEW_21_4_FD_132990 | JGI IMG/M metagenome (GOLD analysis project Ga0187891, IMG submission 132990) | Peatland microbial communities from SPRUCE experiment site at the Marcell Experimental Forest, Minnesota, USA - June2016WEW_21_40 | ecosystem: Environmental > Terrestrial > Soil >... | reverse complement strand
GAGGGCTGGGTGTGGAACTCGCCGGCAATCGCGTTGACGCAAAAGACGAGGAGAAAGAAGTCGAGGCTATCGAGCGTCCAGCCAAGAAATGCGGCCAGAAAGACATGGCGCTGTGAGCGGGTCAGCCGGCGAAACGGAGCAAGAACAGACACTGGCGGGAGCATAACAGACCGGCAGGGAGTTTAGAGGCGCAGCAAACCGGATTCCGGGCTCGCATCCGGAATGGCCCGCGATTCGCGCCCCGGGCATGGCCGAAATGCAGAGTTCACGGGAAATATATGTTGCAACGACTATGTTGGCTGAAGCATCTTACTGGAAGGGTATTTGTGCTTCGTTGATCCCCATCGGACTCGAAGGGCCCCGGAATCGAAAGGAGTTCGCCGCATGAAACGATTGGCCGTTGTTGCTGGTGTTTTGGCGCTGGCTGCGCCCCTTGCCGTTGCGCAAAACACGACATGGGTCTCAGACCCGATCCACAGCGAGGTTGATTTCGCGATCAACCACATGAGCGTTTCCAGGGTTCACGGCCGCTTTGGCAACGTGAACGCCAACTTTCAATTGAATGCGGCCGACATTACGAAGTCCACTGTGCAGGTGACCATCGGCGTGGACACCATCGACACCGGAGTTCAAGCCAGAGACAACGACCTCAAGGGCGCGGGCTTTTTCGATGTGGCCAATTTTCCGACTGCGACGTTCACCAGCACCGGCGTGACAAAGAACGGCAACGGCCTTTCCGTGACCGGAAACCTGACTTTGCATGGCGTTACCAAACCTGTGGTGATGGAAGTCGATGGCCCTACAGCGCCTGTGACAGACCAGCGAGGCAAGGTTCATTGCGGCTTCTCGGCGACAGCAACGATCAGCAGAACGGATTTTGGAATCGCCCCGAAGGTTCCTTCGGCAATGCTGGGCGACGCAGTGAAACTCACGATCGAGGTTGACGCCATCAGGCAATAAGGCAAGACTTTGACCGGGTTGACGCCCAATATCTCTGCCGGTCACAGGATCGGCGCTGCGGTGCGATGGGAGTATTTCCAATGACAAGCTTGAAGTCAGAGATCGCGCAAGCGTCGCCCTTTTCGAGCGCGGAGGAAGAGGCATTCCTGAACCTGATGCGCACCTCGGATTGCCTGCAGCGCGCCTTCCAACAAAGGATTCGAGATTTTGGCCTGACGTCGACGCAATACAACGTGCTGCGCATCCTGCGCGGAGCGCAACCGGACGGGCTTACCTGCGCGGCCATCGGTGCGCGCATGATCGCGATGGAGCCCGACATCACGCGATTGCTGGCACGGCTGAAGCGCCTCAAGTTGATTCGCCAACACCGCGACCGGCACGATCGCCGCGTGGTTTGGACGCAAATTTCCGATGCGGGCCTGGATTTGCTGCACGCGATGGCTCCAGTGATTCAGCGCATTCCGGCGGAACTGCTGGGGCATATCAGCGGCGCGGCACTGACGGAGATGACTCGGCTGCTGGAGTTGGCGCGCCGGTCGTGCGGCGATACACGCCAGCCGCGATAGTGTTGCGACTCACGGGATTTCGCGGGAATTTGCGGAAGGAACTGGTTCAAGCGGGGCTACGAAGTGACAATCTTTTGAGCCACCGTCTCCTCGTCCAGTTCCGATTGGATGATTTTGTTGTGCAAGCAATAAAGAGCCAGTTCCAGCCGGTCTGAAACTCCGAGCTTGTCATAAATCTTGCGCAGGTAGTTCTTGATCACCTGCTCGGTGGTGCCCAGCTGGAAGGCGATTTCCTTGTTCCGCTTGCCCTGGGTGATGCAGGTGATGATCGACATCTCCTTGGGCGAAAGGCGGGGCTGATTCCGCGGGCTGACGAGCGCAGCCGCCTGAGCGCGATAGGCATCGATGACCCAGTTGACTGACTGGTTATCGATCCATGTTTCGCCGGCGGCGATGCGGCGCACGCACCTAACGAGCAAGTCGGGCGATATCGAACGGGAAACGATGCCGCGAACGCCGCGCCGGTAGAGTTCCACAGTGTGGTTTTCGTCGGATGAGACGGCTTGCACGATGAGTTTCACATCCGGGGCCATGCGCAGAAGCTCGGGAATAGCATTGGCCGTCCCGGCCAGCATGCCCCCCTCCAAAAGCACAATGTCGGTTGGATAGCGCTCGATGGCCGCGCGCAGATTCTCCAGCGAATCGGCCTGAGCAACCACACGGATGTCATCTTCGAGAGCGAAGACCTTCCGAATCCCGACGCGGTAAATCGCCTGGGAATCCGCGAGTATCACGCGAATGGTTCCCGGCTTGACCGGAGTGTCAACACTTTCACCTTCGGGGTTATCGTCGAGGATTTCCATAGTCGGCTGCCGTTCAGCCAACAGAGAACTCACTGCTCAGAGAATCGATAATCATCAATTGTCGCAGCAGCGAGGTGCTCATTGTGGCTTGTGGAGCAGCGTACCACACGTCCCTTGCAGTGGACCAGAACATCCTGAGGCGAGCCCAGAACGGCTCGGGGCATTCGCATGGAAAAGCGGACGTCGAGTCCGACTTGCAAATCCTGGTCAAGAGAGAAGAGAACCCCGCTCGCGGAGACGTTACGAGTCAAGCCTGCGATCTCCTCTTTACCAGCTGAGAGCACCACCGGCAAAGAAAGAGGAAATCGTACCGCGCAGCGAACTTCTTGCAGCCCTTGAGAGGGAGCTTGGACACCAGCCGGCAGCGGCGTTTCTGGATTGAGAGGATTCATAAACCGTGCCCAGATGAGAATGGCTTACGTGCAAATGTACCTAGTTTTGTTGATTTGGCCCACGGCACCAAAGTTTTCAGTCTGGTAACCAGAAAAAGGCAGTTGCGGTCGAAAGGCGGTAACTCGCCGATTTCTGCATCTTCTCCGTGCATCTCTTCAAGCTCGGGCCGAGAGGAAACGCGGACTCCTGAGGAAGCGTGGCGGCGCCGCGGTGGCAGATTCTCCTGCCGTCCATTTTGCCCATTTTCGCTACGAATAGGCCGGTTGAGATCGCGGCAAGTAGGGCATCTGGGGCAGCTAGGCGAAGATACGCCAAAATTTGGCCGAAAGTACCTATTTCTTTGTTACCGTGGCGCGGCAGAAATAGGTACTTATGGAAGAATTTTTTTCTAATACCACTTTTGTTGTAGCGCCCCTACACCTTTTGGGGTAGTCTTGTTTTGCACAAGTTTTAAGGCGGAGTTGTCACCGCCGGGAGATTGTCCCATGAGTTCGCGTACGTTGAATGTCTTCAAATTCGGCGTCATTGTTCTGCTTCTCGCGTCTGTGTGCTCTGCCAGTGCGATTCCGGCAGGTCCGTTGAAGGTTCCGCCGCCGAGCCTAGCGGCTGCGATTCCGGCAGGTCCGTTGAAGGTTCCGCCGCCGAGCCTAGCGGCTGCGATTCCGGCGGGTCCGTTGAAGGTTCCGCCGCCGAGCCTAGCGGCTGCGATTCCGGCGGGTCCGTTGAAGGTTCCGCCGCCGAGCCTAGCGGTTGCGATCCCGGCAGGTCCACTGAAAGTCCCGCCTCCGGTAGCCTGAAAAACACCCTAAGTTGAAGGTTTCCAACGATCCCACTCACGTGGGATCGTTGTGTATTAGCCGGTTGCTCGTTCTTTCCAGAGTCTACTTTGTTCCAGCCAATTCACTGTTAGACTCGGTGTATCGCGAGGGTTCGATTGGGTGGGACACGAATTGTGAACCTCGATAACGTACTCTGGTTTGCCTACATTGGGGTCGAAGCGGTCCTGGTCGGACTGCTTTTCTATCGACGTGCGTGGCGAAGTTTTCCAATTTTTCTGTCCTACTGTATCTGGGATATTCTGAGCAATCTAGTACTATATGCAATCGGCTACAGTTCCTCAATTTATTTTCCTGCATACTTCACACAAACAGTTCTCGATTCCACCCTGCTCTTCTGCGTATTGGTTGAGCTTGCATGGTCAGTTCTCCGGCCGCTTCGATCCTCTCTTGCGCGCCGTAGCCTGGTTATTGTGGCGGCGATCCTTCTCGCCGCCGGTGCGATCATTTGGCCTTTTGCGGCCCTTTCGGGCCTTGTGCACGTTGCGTCGAAGCAGTTTCTTATCTATGCACAATTGCAGCAGACTGTATCGATCCTGCGAATCCTGTTTTTTCTGGTGCTAGCCGCCGGCAGCCAATGGCTGTCGCTTAGTTGGCGCGACCGCGAATTGCAGGTGGCCACGGGGCTCGGCTTTTATTCGATTGTCAGTGTGATTGCCTCGATGCTCCAGGCGTACCAAGCCACGGCATCACAGCTCGAGCGCTTGAACCGGTTCGTCGTGGCCGGCTTTCTTTGCTCTTTGGTTTATTGGGTGGTGAGCTTTACGCAGAAGGAAGCGGAGCGGCGGCAATTCACTCCTCAGATGCAGAACTTCCTCTTGGCAATGGCCGGCGCTGCGCACTCGACACGCGTCGCGATGACCGAATCGCGCAGCGACAAGCCGCCGAAGCAAGACCAGCGCTAACAAAGTTTCTTCCATCGGGCCCGGTGGCGCGAGCCGTGCTGCTGCGGCGCCGCGCGCATTGACACGACGGTTGGCGGCGGGTTTTAATTGAAGCAGTGGTGAAGGAGTTCACCCTCAACCGCTGTCCCCTCTACTTTGCCGGACAGATGATGACTCCTGACAGGGAATCCTGTTGCGGAGTCGCATCGCGGCGCGATCCCCGAAAATACTAAGAGTCGTGCACGGCGCGATTGCTGCGTCGCTTTTGCCAAGCCGCACAGCGGCCGGCGGCGCTGCCCGCGGCATAGACTCACGCGAGGAGAGCGACATTGCAGAAATATCTCATGATTGCTGTCGGCGGCGCGCTCGGTTCCATCGCCCGGTACTGGGTCGGGTCCACGATTTCGGGACGCATCGGAGCCAGGTTCCCCTACGGCACCATGGTCATTAACATGACGGCCTGCGTCATCCTCGGCTTTACGCTCACCTACTTTGGCAAGCGCGCCGACCTGAATCCTGCCTGGCGATTCCTTGTGCCCATCGGCTTCATCGGCGCCTACAGCACCTTCTCGACCTATGAGTGGGAGACGCTGTCGACGATGCGTTCGGGCGCTTTTCTGTTAGCGGCGCTCTACGCAATGGGCAGCCTCGTTCTCGGCCTTGCCGCCACCTGGTGCGGAACGGCGCTTGCCGACCTGCTCTAGAGAATCAGCGGCAGGCAAGCCGGAGTTGCAAGTTCCCCACAAAGGTGCTTCAATCGTTCGTTGTTCACCCGGAAGTGGAAGTTCGGCGCGCGCGTGCGATTGAGTCCAGACACTGAATCAGGGCACTGAAGCGAGCGGAGAGAGAACGCATGTTGACCACGGGCAATGCGGTTAAAGTCACGCTCTACCTGAGCGATGGAGCCAAGCACCACCACGTTCCGGTTTACACAAGCATTCTGGACTTTCTCTTTCACAGTGGAATCGCCGGCGCCACGGTGGTAAAGGGCGTGGCGGGGTTTGGAGCCAAGCATCGCATCCATTCCGCGCACATCCTCGAGATCTCAGACCATCTTCCGATCAAGATCGAGTTCATTGAGACCCGCGAAAAGGTCGACGCGGTTTTGCCCGAACTGGAGAAGATGATCGGCTCCGGCCTGATTGAAGTGCAGGAGACCTCGATCATCGTTCCTCCTCATCAATAATTCACCCGGCGGCTGGCAAGCGGCATTCGTTTTCCACCCGGCAGATACGCCCAGGGCGCAACATTCGGCCGGAAAGTGCATCTAAATCGATAGACATAGTTTGTTGCGCAGGAGCATTTGCGGCCTGCTCCGCGTTGCTGCGCAGAAATCCTGAATCGTCAGTGAGATGACGGATTCGGGAGATTTTCTTTATCCATCCGTCACAGAAGTTGGTGCATACTGAACGAGAGAGAATTTGTAACTCTAACCCCAAGGGGAACCGATGCTCTCAAATTTTCGGAACCGCATTTTTTCATTTGTTGTTGTTCTGGTAGCAGCTTGTTTTTGCGCACAAGGGCACGCGCAGGCGGCTCTGCTGATGGAGGAGCCGTACGGCTTTTTTGGGGCCCTGAACCCGACCGGGCATAACGCGATTTATTTCGAGCGAATCTGCGCCGAGACTCCGGTGAAGCTGCGGCGGTGCGAACCGGGTGAACTGGGTGCCGTGATTGCCCGCTACCAGGGCATCGACGGGTACGACTGGGTGGCAGTCCCTCTTATTCCATATCTGTATTCGGTGGAGAACGCCGCCGACGTTCCCGCGCAAGTGGACCGCCGGACGGTGATGCAGTTGCGCAGCCGCTATCGCGAGGAGCATCTCGCGAGCCTGGGTACGCACTTGCAGGCGGGTAATATTGTGCACGGCGGCTGGACCCAGTTGCTGGGCGCGGCGTATGAGCGGCGGATTTACGCTTTTCGCTTTGAGACGACGGAGAAGCAGGATGACGCCCTGATCGAGAAGCTGAATGAAGGACCGAACCGGACCAGCTTCAATCTGCTGTTCAGCAACTGCGCGGATTTTGCGCGCGTGGTTCTGAATGGCTACTTTCCACGGAACTTCAGGCGGAGCATTTTTCCCGATGCCGGGATGACGACCCCGAAGCAGATCACGTACAAGCTGGTGCGGTATGCGCGCAAGCATCCGGAGGCGCAACTGACGGTGTTGGAAATTCCGCAGATTCCGGGATACCGGCACCGGAGCCGCACGGTAAAGGGCATCGACGAGTCGTTTGTGACTACGATCTACGCGATTCCGATTGCATTGATGAACCCTTATCTCGCAGGCGGCCTGATTGTGGACTACCTTGTGCGCGGCAGGTACCAGCTGATTCCCAAGAACTCGGCGGTTCTGGGGCCGGAGAACTTATCCGCGTTGACATTGCCAAGCTCGACCCAAGAGAATTCGGCCATTGCAGGTGTACAGGCACCGGACGCCGTAGACAGCGGATCAGCCATCGGGTTAACCGCAACGCCAATGGCCGCGGGAGCCAATTCGAACCTGCGAGGAACGAGCGCAGCAGATGAGTGAGCCGCAAAGTCTCAAGAACCATGGACGGTACGATCCCCCGTATCATTTCTTCCTGGCCTTCGTTACGGTGGCCAGCATCGTCATCGCCGTCATTTATGCTGTGCACCATTTCTGCTTCTATTCGGTGTGGCTGGTGGTGTTGTCGCTGGCGGCGTTCATTGCGGTGTTCCGGATGCGCCAGTATCCGCTCAAGGTGCAGGACCGCGTGATCCGGCTTGAGGAGCGGCTGCGGCTGCAGGCGCTGGCGCCGGCGGAATGGCATACGCAGATCTACCGCCTGACGGAAGACCAACTGATCGCGCTGCGCTTTGCGGCCGACGATGAGGTGGTCGAGCTGGCCAAGCAAGCGCTCGAGCACAATCTGAGCCGCAAGCAGATCAAAGAGCGGATCAAGGATTGGCGGCCCGACAATTGGCGGGTTTGAGAGACAGGTGTCATGTCAGGGGTCAGGGGTCAGCAGCGGCGGCCACCTCGCCAAGTATGGACGCCCTTCAAGAGTGTGCGTTGCAGAATCCCCAGGCGTGAGTCTGGTGTGCGCGCAAGTGCGTTTGAGGGCCGATTTGGGGCGAAAAAGGGCGGTTTTGCGCACAAAAATCCACTTTTTTCGACACGGTTTTCGAGGCCGTTTTGTTGATTATAAAAGAGTTAAGTTCGATTTGCACTGAATATAGTGCAACATTTTTTTCTTATCTAGTTTTCCCTCCCTAGGGTGGCCGGTCGACCGGAATCGCCCCCACCCAAGCCAAGCTTGAATGGGGCACCCGCGTGGTTAGCGCAAGGTCCGGCGCGACTCTCGATTCGAAATGTTCCGGATGAATCCCCATACAACTTCTAGTGTAAAGATTTTGCGGAATTGATCGGCAAACTTGCGCGGAAAATAATCGACATGGAATCAGCGGGATAGGCCGTGGCGGAGTGGTTGTCGCTCTTGACATTTCGCCTGGGACATCAGGCGGCGGTGTTGGGTTGAGAAGCCGGCTTGTCGGTACCGATCTTTTCCAAACGAGACGTCCTGTTCCGAGTTGTCTCCCAAGCAGTCATTGACGGGTTGAGGGCGAACCATCCGGAACTCCTGAATTTGCTTCCCCGGAACTCAATTCGAGCTTCGAAGACGATGCCGCTTACCGAGCCGCACATCGTGCCAGTTCCCGCCCCAAGTGGCATTGGGCTGGGTCCTTTGAGGATTTAACGGCCAGATGTGGACCGCTCATTTGTTGAAACCTTGTGAGGCTGGTCCTCGTTGTATTTGCGGTAAATGCAGCAACTGAGCTAGATGGCTCAGACTTTCGCGGCGTCCGGTGCAAAGCTTAAGCATGCCCAAGAAACGCGCGAGAAGCTTCAATACGGATCTATACCTCGCGACTGCGGGCGTGGGAAGAACAATGGTTCGCGTGAAGGCGAAACAGATCTTCTCTTCTCAGGGAGACCGTGCCGACTGTCTGTTTTATCTTCGGATGGGCCGGGCTAAACTCACGATTGTTTCCAAAGACGGCAAAGAAGCCACAGTTACGCTGCTGGCTCCGGGCGACTTCTTCGGTGAGGAGTGCATGGCCGGGCCAAACGAGTTCCGCACCACCAGCGCCACGGCTATGACCGTCTGTGTGGTGCTCAAGATCGCTTCCGAGGAACTGACCCGTGTTCTCCATGAGGAACATGCATTCTCAGACTTGTTCGTTCAGTTTCTCGCACTCCGAAGCACGAGAACCCAGGCGGATCTCGTCGATCAGCTATTCAACAACAGCGAACGACGCCTGGCGCGAACCCTTCTGATCATGGCTGACTACGGCAGTCCGTCCGGCCCGGAGGCGCTAATTCCGCCGGTAACACAGGAAACCCTTGCAAATATGATCGGCACTACGCGGTCACGCGTCAGCTTCTTCATGAATCGCTTTAGAAGGCTGGGCTACATTAGCTACAAGGACCGCATTCGCGTCCATAAATCGCTGCTGATGATGGTTCTCGAGGACCGGTTGCCGGAGCAGAATGCTTCACGGCCTACACTTCTCGACACCACGATCAGCCGCGCACCAAACGCCGGGCGAGCCAAACTCCTGGGAGCCTCGAATTCCGAGCGTAAAATTGCACGTTGAGAGAACCGCCCGTCAGTTCGGCACGGTGTTATTCGGCCCTTCGGTCCCTTCCCTGAGTAGCGGCCTGGTTTGTCGCCAATCCGGTAATTGCGACCTCGTAAAGGGACATTCTGGTTCGGGCCGGTGCTCTGCCCACGCGCAGCAGGCGCGCTAATAGCGTGAGATTCAAGGGCTGCTTTGATAGGTCCCGATAAGCGTTAGGTTCCTATCGGGACTGCCCGCGCGAGATGACATACAGCCGGAGTAGTTTCTCCTGGCAGTTTCGATAGGATCGTTTGAGGTGAGCCGATGCGGTTTGCGGCGGACGCGGTGATCTACGCAGGTCTATGGGATTTCAATTGTATGCCTATGATTACAGGGTACTTGCTTGCAAGCAGCGTAGTCACTCGTACGTGCCACAACAGTGATGTTCATGGCCAACCCAGTATAGCGACCAGCCTAGATTCTGACCAGACGCCGTGACGTCGATCATCGCCGCCGCGGCAGCGTCTGCCGCGCAGCGGCTTAGTTCAAACGCCGCAGTCGCCATCGCTACCGTTGCGGGCAGCTTTCAAAGCCAGAAATTCGGCTGGGTGAGGGTCACTTTCCTGGCGATGTTCCGGGGTCGGGTGGCTTCGTATTGTCCAGAGATTCGGAGTCGAGCTCTTGGTCAAGCTCGTGTTCGCGGCGATAGTGGTCGACGGGCATTTTGCCGTCCCACCAGGCCCAGTTCATGGGGTAGACATCGGGATCGAAGAAGACCTGGTAGAAGTGCCAGACGAGGATAGCGAGAGTAGCGAGGATGGCCTCATAGAAGTGCACGGCGGTGGCTACATCGACCCACCAGCGGGCGAGCAGGTCGCCGACCCAGACCTTGGCCCAGATCATGATGCCAGTGAGGCCCATGAGAGCTGTGCCCCAGACGACGGCCCAGTACTCGGCTTTCTCGGCGTAATTGAAGCGGCCGAACTTCGGTTTCACGGTCGAGAGGCCGAGGTAGTAGCGCATGGCGGCCAAGAGATCGAATGCGTCTTTAGGGCGGGGCGCGATGTCGCGCAGCAGGCGGCGGCCTTCGCGTGCGATGGCGAGATAGAAGACGTGATAGATGCCGGCACCGATGAGGATGACGCCGGCGATGCGGTGAATGATGCCGCGCAGATTCTCGCCCATGCCCAGCGTGTGGGCGAACCACGTCTCAGGGAACTTGAGCGCGAAGCCGGTGAAGACGAGAACGATAAAACTTGAGAGCAGGACGAGGTGCTGCCAGCGCTGATTGACCGTCATGCGGACCATGAAGGGGTTCATCATGCGGCGGCGGGCGACGGCCTTGCTGCGCCAGATGACGGCGTTGTGCAGAAACATGGCGCCGATGACGAGGAGGATGAGGGGGATGTAAATCCACCGCACCCAGCGCACGGCGACGGAATCGATGTCGCCGGAACGCGCGCCGGCCTGGAGATGGACGGGCGTGCGAGTGAACTTTTGCGTGACGCCTTTGTGGCACTGGCCGCAAGTGGCGTCGAGGTTGGCGCGATTGATGGTGGAGCGGGGATCGCTGGAGGGGAGAATATCGTGCACGCCGTGGCAACTGGAGCAGTTGGCGGCGACGACGGAGCCGCCCTCGGCGGCGAGGCCGTGGTAGCTGTCAAAGTAGCTGGTGACGCGGTTCGAGGGAACGCCGAACTCCTGCGAGAGACGCACGCCCTCGTGACAGCGGGCGCAGATGTCGCGGGAGACGTTTTGCCCGGCGACCGGCGAGTTGGGGTCGGTGTGCGGCTTGATGGAGTGGATGCCGTGGCAATCAGTGCACGTTGGGGCGAGCAGGTTGCCGCGGGCGAGCGCCTGGCCGTGAATGCTGGCGTTGAAAGTGTTGGCGACTTCGGTATGGCACCTGCCGCAGGTGGATGCGACAGCGACCTTTGAGATGGGCGACTTGGGATCGCTGGCCGGGAGAATCTCGTGAACGCCGTGGCAATCGGTGCAGACGGCAGCCTTTTGCGAGCCGTTGGCGACGGCGCGGCCGTGGACGCTTGACTGGTAGGAGAGGAAGGGCTGCGCAGTTTCGCCATTCGACTCCATGAGGAACTTTTGCCCGTGGCAGCGGCCGCAGGTAGCGGGAATGTTGGCGTGATTGACGGGTGACTTGGGATCGTCACCGGAGACGATCTGGTGGACGTCGCCGTGGCAATCCTGGCAACTTGCGGGAATTTTGCCGGTGCTCGTGGCCAGGGCGTGAATGCTGTGCGCATATCCCTGCCCCTCGTCGGCGTGGCACTGGGAGCAGGTGACTTTTTTCGGGGTGGTATCGTGCGCGAGACTCTTGACGTCTGTGTGGCAGTCGACGCACTTGAACATGGAACCGTGAACGGAGTGCTTGAACTTGTTGGCGTCGACGGCGATGCTGTGGCCGTCGCTCGAGGTCATGCTGGCGTCGCTGTGGCAGGTAAGGCAGTCGGAGTCCTTGAGCTTTTGCGCGGCGAGTGGGGAGGAGGCCCAGGCAAAACAAAGAAAGACGAGCGTAAGAGGTGCAAACCGGCGAGCAAAGTCCACGCTTTGAGGAGACGCTTTGGGGAAAATTCGTGCCGTGATTGCAGTCACAGGGGCAGCTTGTAGCCGGTGGCCAGTAGCTTGTAGCTCACGTGTGAGAACTAGTCCGTACGATCCCACCCTTGCCGCAAAAAGCCGCGGCAAGGATGGGGCACCCACCCCTGTAGTTCGGTTGAGAGTGGGGCACGCGGCTCAAGCCCATGACGCGAGTATCCTCGTAACTTTGTCGGCAGGATATTACGCGGCTGCATCGCGAACAGCAGGCGGCAGTAAAATCCGCTCAACTTTTGGACGCCTTCGCCGGGATGCGCGCCATAGATCGTACTGCTGCTGAAGGTCGAGCCAAACCTCTGGCTCTGTTCCAAGCGCATCGGCGAGGCGAAGCGCCATCGGCGCCGTAAATGAGGCGCGGCCATTCAGGAGCCGCGAGAGCGTGGATCGAGCGACACGAAGGTGCTTTGCAGCTTCGCCAACCTGCACGCCGCGTAAATACTCGCGCAAGAGTTCTCCGGGATGTGGAGGATTGTACATGCGAGCCATAGTATCTCCTGCTAGTGATAGTCCTGATAATCCACGAGGACGGCGTCTTCACCCTCGAACTTGAACGTCAAACGCCAATTTGCGTTGACTTTAACCGACCAATGACCGGCCAGATCTCCCTTGAGGGAATGAAGGTCCCAGCCCGGAACGTTCATGCGCGCTGCGTTTTTCGCCGTGTTCAGCACGCCGAGCTGAATGCGGAGCTTCTTCACATGCGCGGGTTGAATCCCGGCCTTGCTGCCCGTAAGGAAGAACTTCTCCACCCCGGCATGCCGGAAGGACCTGATCACTGCTTTAATGTAGCGCGAGGCGCGTCGCGCGTCAAGGCGTCTTGCTCGATGTGGAGTATTGCTCGCGGCCGCCGGTTAGTGGAAGTAGGCCGTCAGCGTCAGCACCAGAAGAGTGAGGCCGATGAAGATGGCGGTGAAGCCGACGACTTTGGAGAAGTTGAGGAGCCAGAGCGGGGGCGCGATGCCGATGCGGGATTCGGCTTTGCCTTCGGAGAGCATCCGCTGGTACTCGAGCGGGCGCTTGTGCTTGAACTCGTCTTCGCTCTCGACGCCGGTGAAAATCACCATATCCATGGGAAAGCTGTCGGGGCGCAGATGCGTGTTGACGAAGTGGATGGAAAAGATGAAGAGGATGGCGAGCAGGCCTTCTTCGCTGTGAATGACGAGGACGGCGTTCAGAGCCCAGCCGGGCAGGAAGTGCGCGAAGAACGGCGCAAACCACATCGCGTAGCCGGAGAAGCCGATGACGACCATGCCCCAGAAGACCGCCCAGTAGTCGAATTTCTCCCAATAGGCGTAGCGCTCGAATTTCGGCTTGGGGCCGAGGCCGAGGAACCAGCGCATGTGGCCGAAGAGATCCTTGCAGTCATTCCAACTGGGCACCATGGAAGTGGGCCCCCAGAAGATTCCTTTTTCGCGATGCATGACACCGCGCTGAAAGACTTCTTTGACATGAATGAGGAAGGCGATGGTGAGAACGATGGCGCAGAGCTTGTGCAAGAAGAGGATGGCGCCGAATCCGCCGACGCCGGCGGCGAACTTGCGCGCCCAGAAGCTCTCGCTGAAGCGCATGACGAGGCCCGTGGCCGCCAACCCGAGAAATGAAGTGAACAGGGCCGCGTGCATATAGCGCTGCTCGCGGGTGAAGCGCACGAAGTAGCGGGCGGCGGCGGCGGTTGCGGTTTGAGGCTGGGCTAGCTCCGACTCAGGCATTCTTTCCTCCATTTGCCGCTTTGTCCTTCATCTGGCTATAGCGCGAGCGGATCAGCCACAAGATGGTGTGAATCACGAAGAAGGTGAGTACGCCCGCCAGCAGCAGATTCATAAACAAGCGAACGAAGTAAAGGCCCGGATTCAGCTTGCGGTCGCGCGCGTTGGCGTGGGGCTGATATTGGACAAAGCTCAGGTTGGCTCCGGCATGGCAGCGGCCGCAGGTGGCGACCAGGTTGGCCTGGTTGATGGGCGAAGCGGGATCGGAGGCGGGCCGCACGTCGTGGGCTCCATGGCAATCCCAGCAGCGGGCGGTTTCAACGTAGCCGCCGAGCGAGCCCAACTGCGAGTGGAAGGTGTCGCGGTAAGTAGAGAACTTGTCTTTATGGCAGTTGCCGCAGATGGGCGTGGACTGCATGCGGAAGGCCGATTCAGTGGGCTGCAGGATGGCGTGGGCGGTGTGGCAATCGCTGCAGACCGGCGCGTTGAGATTGCCGCCGGCGACGGCTTTGCCGTGCACTCCCTGCTCGTAGTCGGCTTCGATTTTGGCGTGGCAGTTGCCGCAGGTTTTGGGGACGTTGGATTTGTAGGTCGGGCTCTGCGGGTTGGTGTGGCTGAGGATGTTGTGCGAGCCATGACAGCTTTGGCAGTTGGCCGCGACGAGCAGGCCCTCCTTGCTGAGCGCGAAGCCATGGATTGAATCCATGTAGAGCGGGTAGACGTTGGGCAGGCCGTGCTGCTTGGCCATATCGGCGTTCCCATGGCAGTTGCCGCAGGTTTTGGGAACGTTGAGCGGGTAGACGTTGGATCGCGGGTCGTCTTTGGGAAAGATGTAGTGGGCGACGCCGTGGCAACTGGTGCAGGGGTGGTCGGAGGCTGAAGCGTGCACGCTGCCCGAGACGCTGGAGGCCTGATCGGCGTGGCAAGTCTTGCAGTCGACAGGCGCGATTTTGTCAGGGTGCGGATAGGCCTTAATGTCGGCGTGGCAGTTGGTGCACTGCAGGCTGCCATGAATGCTCTGGCCGAATTTCTGGCCGTCGACGGCGATGCTGTGGCCGGCGCTGTCGGTCATGGTGGCATCGCCGTGGCAGGCAAGACAGTCGGCCTGCGCGTGCAGGGCAATGGGCGCGAATGCGAAGGCGAGAACGGCAACGCAGGCTGCGATGATTCCGTTTCGAATAATGAATCGTGCTCGTTTCCGTGCGGCGTGGTTCATCCTGCCGTCTTCTTTCCCCAGGCGAAAGAGGATTGACCGCAACTTTACCTGGTCTCGTTCACACCCAAGTCCGCTGCGGGTGGGGAGTGGAGCTCGAGCGGTTCCACAATTCACGTGCCCTTTCCGGCGTCTTGCAGGGTGGCTTTTACTTCCACCCCACAGACGAAGACCTGTCTGTGGGGACCCCGGTTGATGAAAAAGCCACCCTGCGGTTGCGGAACTGGGTATAGCAATTTGTGGAACAGCTTTAGCCGCAGGGGCCACTCCACAGGAATGCTCTTTTTGGGGGACTGGCCGCAGTGACAGGTATCACAAGCGGCCCGATGCAGATCACAAATACCGCATTCAGCTATCAGCCGTCAGCGACCAGTCGCGAGGCCGCCGGAGTGATGTGGGTCACATGCCGTCGAGGGCTCAGTTAAGGACAATAGAGCCGCTGAAGTAGTTCCACGACCGCGCTACGCCGAAGCAACGGCCGCTGAGCGGCAGTTTCATCAAGAAAATGCCGCCCTGTGCGGACGCAACAATGACGCACGAATCGTGAAACTGTTTTGCCTGAGGAGGCCCTGCATGGGCACAATTGCGATTCCTGAAACGAAGACGATGCTGACGCTTCCCGGGGATGCGGTGCGGCAGATTCAATGGCGGTTCGCCGACCGGTATGACCTGCAGATGCTGGTTGCATCGGCGCGCGGCGTAGCGCGGGGAACGGTGGCGCGGCTTGTAGCCGCGGGCGAGCGCAACACGCACGAGTGGACCAAGGCGAAGGACGAAATGATGGACGCCTTTGACCGCGCGGGAATCACGGCGGCGTTTATGGAGCCGGAGGAGGGTGGATTCATCGTCGGGCCGAAGAACCTGGCGCTGGGACTGGCGGCTTTCGAGTTAGCGTGGGTGGACGGCGGCGCAGCGACGGCAAGCCTGGCTGGATTTTTGGCGCTTTCGCCGATCCACGAACGCGGCACCGCGGAGCAGGTGACTCGCTACAAGAAGCTGGCCGCACCGCCGCAAGCAGGAGAAGATCGCAAGCCGTGGCGCGGAGCCTTCGCACTGACGGAGCCGATTCCGTATGTGGGCGTGGATACCGGCATGCTGAGCGGCAAGGTGCGCGTGGCGGAATGGAAAGACGGCGAGGAGCCGTGGCTGCGGGTGGACAAGCGCGGCCGGTTCATCACGGGAATTGCATTTGCAAATTTTGTGACGGCGGCGGTGAACTCCGACGACGAGCGCATCAAGGGCAGTTGCGTGGTGATTCTGGAAGAGACCGACGAGGGCACGTTCGACCGCGGCACGGCGACCAAGAAGCTCGTGCACCAGCTTTCGTCCACCGGTGATCCGGTCTTCAATTTGAAAGTGCCGGCGAGCCGCATTGTAGGCGGATACACGGTGAAGAACGGCGTGATCGTGCCGAACTTCAATCACAGCGAAATTATTGACGCGGTGTTCCGGCGGACGCGCGTGCCGGTGGGCCTGATGACCGCGGCCAAGCTGCTGTCGGCGGCGGAACCGGTGATTCGCTATCAGCGGCAGCGTTTCCGCGGAGCCGAGGGCGCCAAGCCGGGCTCAGTGCGCTACGAGCAGGGCATCCAGCAGCGGGAGGACGCGCTGCACCGTCTTGTCGACATCTGGGCTGCGGGTGAGGCGGCGGCCTCGCTGGGCTTTGCGGCGGCACGGCTGTTCGACGAATTGGATCCGCTGGAGAAGCAGAAGACAGCGATGCTGAAGGAGCGCGGCATCAACGGCGGGCGCGCGGAGATGAAGGCGCTGAAAGAGAGCGAGGAACGCGCGATCGAGCTGACGAAGCTGAGAGACGACAGCGCGCGGCGCGCGGAGCTGGAAGCCGATCCGCTGGTGCAGTACGTGCTGAAGGACGCCGAGGCCAATGTGCTGTGCCCGGCGACGAAGCTATGGAACACCGGCCACGGCGCCAACATGATGCGCGAGGCCGTGAGCCTGATGGGCGGCTACGGCATCACTGAGGATTGTCCGGGCTTCCTTGCGAACAAGTGGATGGATGCACAACTGGAGGCGACGTACGAAGGCCCAGAAGCCGTGCAGCGGCGCCAGTTGACGGTGACGATGACCAGCGATGTTTTCCTGGCGCAGTTTGCCGCGTGGACTGGGGAGATGCGGAAGATTGCGTCGACACATCCCGGGACCGGCGCGTGCACGCTGGCGTCGGCGATGAAGCTGTGGGCGTGGACGCTGAATTATCTGCAAAGAGCCACCGATCCCGAAGGCGGCAAGCTTTATCACGGGCAGCGCCAGGGGGTGACCTTTGCGCTGGCCGATGCGCTGAGCTGGCTGATGGCTTCGCGCTGCCAGATTCTCGACGCGCTTGAACTGGAGGCGCGCGGAGCCGTGGACGCAGTGGCGGCGGAAGGTTTGGCCGGAACGGTGCAATTCCTGAGCGACCTGTGCCACACGCAGGCGGCGCAGGCGGCAGGCGAAGTTTCGCGCATTTGCGCGGAGCTGGTCTTTGGTTACAATCGTCATCCGGCGTGGGACGAGCAGGACCATCGCAGTTGCTTCCTCGCGGCGGAGCTCGAAGAGCTGGAAGAGACGATGCCCGGCATCATGGCGATGGCCGTCGATGTTCTAGCTGCCGACGGCAGTCATCCGGCGAAGGCCGGGCCGTGCGCGGGCTGCGCGGGATCGAGCGAGTTTCTACGGCTGCAGAGCAAGCTGACCACGTGCCTTACCGGCGCGCGGCTAGCGAAAGATCGCGCTGCGGAAACCGTGAGCAAGGTCATGATTCCCGAGGCGCTCGATTATCCCGCAGCAGGAGCGGCATGAGCTCGGCTTCACAACCTTTCGAAGTCGACCGCCAGACGATGGAGGTTGACATCGCCTGCGCAGGCTTTGGCCCGGCGACAGGCGGATTCCTGACCACGCTGACTCGAGCGTGGCGCGAGAACCCCAGCGATCCCGCGTTTGAAAGCAAAGTTGCGCCGGGCATGCCGCTGCAGGTCGTCTGTTACGAGCGCGCAGACGATCTGGCCGCGGGCGTGAGCGGCTTGGTGACGCGCGGCGAGGGAATTCGCGCGAGCTTTCCTACGCTCGATCCCGCTGAAATTCCCATGGCCACGGCGGTGAAGCATGAGCGCGTCTTCTACCTACTCGATCCCATTGGGGCGAGCCAGCGGTCGCTGCTTCTGCGTTTTGGAGATGCTCTGCTTCGAGCCGGCAAAAAGTGGTGGATTCGCGACGACGCGTTTGAACTGCCGTGGACGCCTGCCTTTCTGCACAAGCACGGCGGCCTGATTCTATCCATCGGACAGTTCAACCAATGGGTGGGTTCGCAGCTGATGGCTGGCGGGCTCGCGCAGATCTGGCCGGGGACGCCAGTGAGTGGTCCGATCTTCGACGGGAACAACGGCAAGGAAAAGAGAACCGCTCTTGGCCTTCGCCTTGCCGATCAGGGAGTGGACAGGCACGGCATCCCGGCTGAGGGCTACGCGGCGGGCATGGATGTTCGCGCGCGGCTGACCGTTGTGGGGGATGGCCCAGTTGGCGCGGTGGGCCAGAAGCTCGACGAGCGATTCGGCCTGCCTGCCGGTCATGCGCGGTGCGAGTGGGCGCTGGGCATGAAGATGGTGATCGAGTTGCCGGAGGACTCTCAGCTCGAGCCCGGCACCGTGTGGCACACATTCGGATTTCCGGAGCCGGAGATATTCGGTTTTCTCTATGTGCATCCGGAGCGGCTGGTTTCGGTGGGCATCTTTGTGCCGTCGTGGCTGGGCGATCCGGCGCGCACGGCCTACCGCACCCTGCAGCACTATATCCAGCACCCCGCGCTGTGGAAGCACCTGAAGGACGGCACACTGCGCTCGTGGGGCGCAAAGTCACTCGAGGAGTCGGGCAAGCACGGCGAGCCGTTCCTGAGTGGCGACGGATTTGCGCGGATCGGTGAGGGTTCCGGCTCGACCAACATGCTGACTGGCTCCGGCGTGGACGAGGCGTGGACCACGGGCGTGCAACTGGGCGAGGCGGTGCTGGAGCTGCTGCGCGCGGGCAAGACATTCACGCAGGAGAATCTGGCGGCGGCGTATGAAGCTCGCCGGCGCGCAAGCTGGGTGGAGCACGGAGCGCGCGAAGCGAAAGACGCGCGGAACGGATTCCACCGGGGGTTTGTCAGCGGCATGGTGGGGATGGCGCTGGCGGGGCTCACTGGCGGCCGGCTCGCGCTGAGGACGAAAATTCCACCGGCGCCGAAGCAGATTCGCCGGTTCGGAGCGTACGGCAAAGCCGGCATGAAGCTAAAGGAAGCGGCAAGACTTGCGATGGCGGACGGGCGCCCGCTGCACGATGCGTTGATGAGCGCGCGCGGCTGGCCGGAGATCGCTTATGACGGACGGTTACTCGTCACGCACCAGGATGCGCTGCTGATGGGCGGAAAGGTTCAGGCCATGCCGGGATTCGCGGATCATGTGGTGTTCCTCGATCGGCGGCGATGCATTGCGTGCGGGGAGAAGACCTGCATCGCCATGTGCTCGGGGCAGGCCCTTACGCTGGGCGATGATGGCGCGCCCGATTTCGAGCGCGAGAAGTGCGTGCATTGCGGCGCGTGCCTGTGGAACTGCGCGCAGTCGCCCGACGGCGAGCGGTCGAACATCGAGTTCGTCGCTGGGAGTGGCGGTTTGCACTCAGCGGAAAATTGAGAGACAAGCTACTAGCTTCTAGCTGCTAGCTGTGTAGTGCGGATCGACGCAATAAGCGCAATGCAATCGAAATTGGAGAGGGCCCGAGAATGGCGCAGGACTATCGAGATTTGGTCGTTTGGCAAAAAGCGATCGATCTAACTGTGTGCATCTACCAACTCACGCGAGCGTTTCCAAAAGACGAAATGTATGGATTGATTTCACAGATGCGACGGGCGAGCGTCTCTGCGGCGAGCAATATTGCGGAGGGACGCGGACGTTTGAGTTCCGCGGAGTTCCGGCAGTTTCTCGGGCTAGCGCAAGGATCGATCTACGAGCTGCAAACTCAACTCATTGTCGTCAAAAGGCTCGCGTTGGCGAACGCGGATGTACTCACCGAAGCTGGGCTCCTCAGCAACGAGGTGTCCAAGATGCTTTCTTCCTTTATTCAGACTCTCAATTCGACCGCTGGCAAGAAAAAGCTAGGAGCTAGAAGCTAGGAGCTAGAGGCTATGAGTTTCCACATCGTCGTCTGCGCGGGGATTGTTCCTGATCCGCTGCAGACGCTTGAACCAACCACCGGGCCGAATGGACCGGGGATCAAGAACGAAATGGTGCTGCCGGCGGTGCTCGATCCGTGGGCGGCGAGCGCTCTCTATGAGGCGGCAAACCTGGCTGCGAAGAACCCGGGGAGCAAGGTGTGGCTGGTGAGCCTTGGGCCCAAGGCCAAGCTGCAGCAGGTGATGATGAGCGTGGCGCAGAAGGTGAGCTTTGAGCTGGTTCCTGTCGATGGGCCAATCGGAGGATTCCCGGATGCGCAGGCGACGGCGGCGGTGCTGGCCGACACTATTGCCGCGATTCCGGGACTTGAGCGCGAGCGGCTGCTGGTATTCGGAGGATGGGAGTCGGCGTCGCGGGGCGCAGGCGTGACGCTGCAGCTTGTGGGCGAGCGGCTGGGCATCGCGGACCAGTTTCAGGGAGTAGACCAGATCGAGTTGCGCGAGGACGGATCGTTTGAGGTGCTGGAGCGCGTGGAGGGCGGAAAGCATCAGGTGAGCGTTTGCGCGGGTGCGCCTGCAGTGCTGGGCTGGGCGACCGGCAATCTGGCGGAGCCGCGGAACAATCCGCAGGTGGGCATGGCGAATATGCGCACGATTATGCCGGCTTTGCAGAAGGCCAAGACGGCGGCGCTCGAGGCAAACGGGCTGCGTTACGTTTCGGTGAGCCTGCCCAGGCAGCAACGCGAGACGCGCGTCGAGAAGAACATGAGTGCGGAGGAGATTGCGCGGGAGATCGTCGCGTGGATGGGAGCGGAGTGATGGAATCCATTCTCGTACTGACCCATGCGGATGAGAGCGGAGCAGCGCTGAGCAAAGGGTCACTCGAAGCCGTGACTGCGGGCAGGGAATTGGCGGAGCGGCTGGGCGCGGAGCTGATGATTGGCATCGTTGCGAAGCACGCGACCAGCGCGGCGGCGCAAGTGGCAGGCGCTGCAAAGCGGTTGCTGGCGGTTCAGGGCGAGGCGTTCGCGCAGGCACGGTTCGCCAGCGATGCGGCGGCGTGTGAGGCGCTGTGCCGCGCGGCGCAGGCGACGATTGTGCTCGCGCCCGAAAGCTCACGATTTGCGCGCGTGATGGCCGCGGTTGCGCATCGCGTGGGCGGCGCGATCGACACACATATCACGGCGCTCGCCACGCACATCACGGCGATCGGCGGCGCGGCGAATGTTGAAGCGACGCGGTGGTTCTACCGGCAGCGGATCGAGGCAGTCGTGAGCCGCGAAAAGCGGCCGTGGTTTCTACTGCTCGACCTTGGTACGCACGCGCCTTACGCCGGGTCTGGAACGCATCCGGCTTTTGCCGAGGCGGGGACACACGCAGCCTTTGCGGGCGAAGCGGCTCAGGCGCAAGCGGATGAGATTGCCATTGCTGTTGAGTTGCCGGCGCTGCGCACGCAGGTGACGGGAACAAGAGCGCCGAAGCAGGGCGCGCAGACGATTCGTCCGGACGCGAAGCTGCTGTTTGTAGCCGGAGCGGGCTGGACGAAGAAGCAGCCGGACGGGCAGGTTCACGTGGAGGAGGCGG
>Ga0187891_1001349_pt1 | contig 21407 bp, 19 predicted proteins | sample June2016WEW_21_4_FD_132990 | JGI IMG/M metagenome (GOLD analysis project Ga0187891, IMG submission 132990) | Peatland microbial communities from SPRUCE experiment site at the Marcell Experimental Forest, Minnesota, USA - June2016WEW_21_40 | ecosystem: Environmental > Terrestrial > Soil >... | reverse complement strand
CCCTTCTGCTACCTGCATGTTGACGATCAACCCCCAGCATGCCGGACTTCGCCCCCTCCAGGCTCATCTTGTATGAGAAACCAATGCCAGCCCCAGGCTCATCTTGTATGAGATAAGACTGGCAGGCCGGGAGCCTGCCCCACTTGCTACACTGATCGGTGGTGTCGTTCGAGCACATCCTGTTCGCGGTGGATGAGACGGGCATCGCGCTGGTGACCATCAACCGGCCGGAGAAGCGCAACGCGCTTTCGCGAGCGGTGGTGAGGGAATTGGGAGCGGCATTCGATCGCGTCGCGGAAGATTCGGGCGTTCGCGCGGCGATCGTCACCGGCGCGGGCGATACGGCGTTTGTGGCGGGGGCGGATATCGGCGAACTCGCCGGCCTCTCTGGCGTGGAAATGCGCCAGTACGCGCTCGATGGGCAGCGCGCGTTCCGGCGCCTCGAGACTGCGGGCAAACCGTCGGTGGCGGCGGTGAATGGGTTCGCGCTGGGAGGTGGGCTGGAACTGGCGATGGCGGCTACGGTGCGGGTGGCATCGGAAAATGCCAGGCTGGGGCAGCCGGAAGTGAAGCTGGGGTTGATCCCGGGCTTTGGCGGGACGCAGCGGTTGCCGCGGCTGGTTGGCCGCGGGCGCGCGCTCTGGATGTTGGTTTCCGGCGAGCCGATTGATGCGGCCGAGGCCTGGCGCATCGGCCTGGTGAACGCGGTCGCGCCGCTGGCGGAGTTGCTTGGGCGCTCGCGCGCCTGGCTGGAGAAGGTTCTGCAAAACGGCCCGCTGGCCGTGCGGCTGGCGATGGAAGCGGTGGATGCGGGCGTTAACGGCTGCGCGGAGGAAGGGTTGCAACTGGAGGCGGCGCTTTTCGGACTGAGTGCGGCCACCGAAGACGGCCGCGAAGGCACGCGGGCGTTTCTCGAAAAGAGGGCCCCGGCGTTTACGGGGAAGTGAACTATGTCGCGAGTATGGGAAGGTCAGCTAAGTGCCGCGGGATTGCGATTTGTCATCATCGTCAGCCGCTTCAACAGCTTTATTACAGACCGCCTGCTGGCGGGCGCGATGGATGCATTGACGCGCACCGGCGCGGCGGCGGACCTGATTGAAATCATCAAGGTGCCGGGCTCCTGGGAGATTCCCCTGGTGGCCGGCGAAGTGGCGCGGACGCATCGTTATGACGCGGTGATCTGCCTGAGCGCGCTGATCCGCGGCGACACGCCGCATTTCGACTACATTGCCGCCGAAGCCGCCAAGGGCATCGCGCACGCCAGCCTGGAGACGGGTGTCCCGGTTTCTTTCGGCGTGCTGACCACCAACACGCTGGAACAGGCCATCGACCGGGCCGGCGCCAAGGGCGGCAACAAGGGCTTCGATGCCGCCATGAGTGCTATCGAAATGGCCAATCTGCTGCGCACGCTGCGCCAGGCGAACTGATGCCTGCCCGCCGCAAGTCGCGCCAGCGCGCCTTGCAAATCCTCTTTCTTTGGGATGCGCGCCGCCAGCCCCTGGAAGAGGCGATCGACGCGTATTTCGATACCCTGTACGCGGAGGAGCACCCGGAGCGGGATGCCTTCGCCGTCAGCCTGCTCGAAGGTGCCATCGCCCACCTGGAGGAAGTGGATGGGCTGATTACGCGCCACGCCGAGCACTGGCGCATGGAGCGAATGCCGGCTGTCGATCGCAACATCCTGCGGCTGGGGGTTTATGAACTGCTGCATGGCCCCACGCCCGCCGCGGTCACCATCGACGAGGCGCTGGAGCTGACGCGGAAATTCTCCGGCGAGGAATCGGTGCAATTCGTGAACGGGGTGCTGGACGCGATTCACCGCAGCCAGTTCGCGGGCGCTCCCGGTGCCCAGGCGGGCGGCGAATCCGGTTAGCGGATTTTCGCAGAACGGGCGAATGTAAATTCATCCGCGGAATTGCGGCCAGGACATGGTACACTGGAATTCTCCCGCGTCCGACCAAAATTCCAACCGAGCTTGACCTGCTGAATTGGAGGTTTTCTTGACCAAAACACGCATTTTCGTTTTTGCGGTGCTGTGTGGCGTGCTCTGCGCGGCTGCACTCGAGGCCCAGACGCCGGCCGCAGTCACAGTCATTTCGGGGAACGGGCAATTGACTTGCCAACTTTGCATTGTCCCCGGCGGCACCCTGTTCCAGTATTTCGATCCTTTGGTAGTCGAAGTCACCGACGCCAACGGGAACCCGGTGGCCTATACCCAAGTGACTTGGGCGGTCACCGCCGGTAACGCGTATTTTGGCCAGCAGGGCAGCTTCGGCCCCAACAGCACCACCACATCCACCGACAACACGGGGCGGACATCGGTTTCGATTGGCCAGGGGCCAGCCAACCAATCCGGACCGCAGTTCGGGGCGCAGAGCACGATTACCGCGACTGCCGGCAACGCCACGGCCACGTTTTTCGAGTCGCAGTCGGCGCCGGCGTTGAACCAACAGCAGGCCGTGAATGATGTCTACGCGAGCTACGCGGACGCGCCTATATATGCGACGATCACCGGTGTTGCGGGCTCGGCGGCGCCAACCATGGACTTCCAGATGAGCGTTTACACCGACACCGGAACGGGCGTTCCCAACGTTGCCTTGTTCCTGTTGAATGCGGACGGCAGCATCGGACCGTCGGCCACTGTGCCTTCGGCTTACTGCCAGACGCAGCCCGGCGCGGGCAACTATACGGCGCTGACTAACACTGCGGGCGTGGCAACCTGCGACGTGGCGTTCGGACCGGTGGCGGGCTCGGGAACATATAAGGTCGTTACCGGAGGAGCCGTGCCGCAGACGACGGGGAACCCGCCCGATACCAACTTCGAAAGCGGCGCTTATAGTCTCAACGCGTCGGCGCCGACGGTGGGCGCCGTTAAGGTGTTCAGCGGCAACAACCAACCCATTGCTCTGGCGGGCGCGACGCTCCAGGCGCTGGTGGCCGAGGTGGTCGATACTAACGGGAATCCGCTGGTGGGCCAGGCTGTCACGTGGACCGCAACACCAGCCAACGCCATCCAGCTCAACAACGAAACGACGAGCTCCAATTCCAGTGGATTGGTTGAGGTAGCGAACCCGGTGCTGAGCCTCTCGGCGGTTGGCACCATCACCGTCACGGCTACTTCCAATGCCAACCCGAGCGCTCCCGCGGCCACCTTCACCATCACCGCCGAGCAACCGGTGACGGTGGGCAGTCTCACTATTCCGAGCGGAACCCCCCAGTCCCAGACCGCTGTGGAAGGCGTGGCGTTCACCGATCTGCTGGCGGTGATGGTAACTGGCACCAACGGGCAGCCGATGACTGGCGTCACGGTTTCGTTCGCGTCGACCGGGGTGCCGATCATTCTCTCGGCGACCTCGACAACTACCAACTCGAATGGCGTGGCGCTGGTGACGGCGACGGCGGGGTTGACGCCGGGCTCGGCCACGGTGACCGCCTCCATCGGCACGTACGCCCAGGTCTTCGACCTGACCGTACTGGCGCCGGGGCCGAATCTCAAAGTTTCCGGCTTCGTGAACGGAGCCGACGGCCAGGTCGGTTCGATCTCGCCTTGCAGTATTGCGGCGATTGCCGGCGCGGGAGTGGCCCCGGGCGGGGCTGGCCTGCCACCGGTGGTGGGACCGTTGCAGTATGAAGTGGCGACCGACACGGTGAGCTTCGGGACGGGCGCCTCGGCGATTTCGGCGCCTATCTTCTCGGTCTCGGACATCCCCGACAAGCAGCAAATCCTGTTCCTGGTGCCCTGCGAAGTGACACCGGGCACAGTGCCGGTAACGGTGACCGTGAACGGGGGCAGCCAGACGCTGAGCATCAACGTGCTGCCAGCCAGCCCGGGCATTTTCCAGACCACCCAGTCCGATGGGGTGGTGCGCGCGGTAATCGAGCGGCCGGATGGCTCCTTTGCGAGCCCCTCCAACCCGGCCCGGCGCGGGGAACTCGTCACTGCTTTCGTTACCGGCCTGGGTCCGGTGAGCCCGCAGAACGCGACCAACTCGCTGCCAATCTGGAACACGCCATCGATTGTTAACGGTCAGGTAATTGTCGGCGTCAACAACGAGGGCGCGCCGGTGACGGAGGCACAATTGTCGCCCGACATAATCGGCGTGTATTACATCCAGTTCCAGGTGCCCAGCGATGCGCCGCAGAACAATAACGTGGTGTTCTCGGTTGGCCTGGTACCGGCTGGTGCGACCACGGCGTATTACAGCAACACCGGCGGCAGCAAGATTCCCATTCAGTAATCCTCCTTGCTTTCGGGGCCGGGATCCGACTCCCGGCCCCAATCTTCTTCCGATCCCAGTTTCGACTTTTGTTCGCCATAAGATCTATATGTAGTGTGTCCCGCAATCTGTGTAGATTCGGTGGTACCACAGTAACTCCGTAATAATCAAACACTTCCCAGAAAAACCCCTTGCAAAGACCATAGCCTCGTGGCACTATAAGTTGTGTTAGGGACCTTTTCTGGATAAAAAGTGGATTGGACTCAAGAGCTGCTGATGGTGGAACCCCCGCGGGGGATGTACCCCAGTCGGCTGGACGATAAAGGCCGGGCGAAAATGCCGGCGGCGTTCCAGCAGTTCTTTGCCGCGCTGCGTGAGAAGAAGCTCTTTGTGACAAGCTTGGACCGGCGCATAGCGCAAATATATCCGATGGCGGTATGGCGCCAAAACGAAAAGTTCTTCGACAATTACCGGGACGATCCGCGCCTGGCGCGCAACGTGGCTTTCAACGCGGCGGACCTGGGCGCGGAAGCGGAGATGGACGCGCAGGGGCGGATTCTGTTTTCGCCGGAGCTGCGGCGCGCGTTGGACATCGAAAACGCGCCGGTGCATCTGTTCGCATATCGCGGCCGGATCGAGGTGCTGAGCGAGAAGTAGTACGAAGAACGTAAGCGGGAGGCCTCCGCGACGGCGCCCGAAGATGTGGCGAAGCTGGAGGCGGCGGGGCTGGTCTGATGGTGTATGCATTTCCCCGTGATGGCCGCGGAGTCGCTCGAGTTGCTCGCGGTGCGGGCGGACGGAATCTACCTGGACGCGACTACGGGGCTGGGCGGGCACACGGCGCTGATTGCGGCGCGGCTGGAGAAGGGGCTTGTGATCGCCAACGACCGCGACGGGCAATCGCTGGAGATGGCGCGGCGGAACACGGCCGGGCTGGCGGAGCGCATCCGGTTTCACCAGGGCACCTTCAGGACGCTCGAGCAAACCGTGCGCAGCGAGGGTTTGGAGAGAGTGGACGGCCTGTTGGCGGATCTCGGCGTGAGCCGGTATCAGTTGACGGCGCCGGAGAGAGGTTTTTCGTTCTTGTCGGATGGGCCGCTGGACATGCGCATGGACCCGACCCAGGGCATGACGGCGGCCGATCTGATCAATCACACAGCCGAGAAGGCACTCGCCGACGTGATATTCCAGTTCGGCGAAGAAAGGAGCGCGCGGAAGATAGCCAGAGCAATCGTCCGGACACGGCCCATACGGAGCACGCTGCATTTAGCCAATGTAGTGGAGCGGGCCGTGCACCGGACGGGCCGTCTGCATCCGGCCACGAAGACATTCATGGCCCTGCGGATGGCGGTAAACGACGAACCTGGAGAGTTGGACCGGCTGCTGGAGACAGGGCCGGAAATTTTGCGGGATGGCGGGCGGATGATCGTGATCAGCTTCATGAGCATCGACGACCGCAAGGTGAAAGTGCGATTCCGGGAACTTGCGCGGCAAGGGCGTGCCAGGCTCCTAACCAAGCATCCGCTGGTGCCCGGCGAGCGGGAAACGGCGGAGAACGCGGCCTCGCGCAGCGCCAAGCTGCGCGCCATCGAAATCATTGAGAGAGGGAACTAGACCACCATGGCGACCATGCCAGCATTCTTAGGTAAGACGGCGGCCGCAGGCGCAAGCGCAGCCAGCGCTGCGCCGTGCGTCGCGCGTCTGGCGAAAGATTCCGGCCGGCTGCGGCCGCTGCCGCTGGATGACGTGCTTTTCTTCTCGAAGAAAATCGACAACTCGCGGCTGGTGCGGGCCGCGGACCCGCGGGCGCGCGGCGCGTGCTGGAGCGCGGTGGGGGCGGCCGGCGTGCTGCTGGTGCTGCTGACCGGCACGCTGGTGCCGGCCCTGGCCGGGCGCCTGGAAGGATACAAGCTGGAAGCGCTGAAGGGCGAGGAGCGGCGGCTGCTCGACGAGCGCCGTACACTGGAGTTGCAGGAAGCCGAACTGGTGAGCCCGGACCGTCTCCAGCAAGTGGCCGCGCGAGAGAACCTGGTGGCGCCGCAGGCGGGCCAGGTGGTGCATCTGGACGGCGACAAACCGGACAGTGCTTTTGCGCTGCTGAAGTAGCGGGAACGGGGAGCGTGATTGGATCGCGCAGCGCGGCATGCTGGAGCGTCGTCTGAAATGGCTCGCGGGATTTATCCTGATCTGGGGCGGGGTCATTCTCTGCAAACTGGTTTCCCTGCAGGTGGTGCATCACGGGCAATACGCCGGGCTGGCGCGGGCGCGCCAGGAGCAGGTCGTCACGATCCTGGCTCCCCGGGGCGCTATTCTTGACCGCACGGGCGCGCCGCTGGCGATGAGCGTGCCCACCCAATCGATCCTCGTCAATCCTCAAAAAGTGCCCGATTTGGGTGTGGCGGCCGACATCTTCTCGATGGTCCTGAGGATGGACCGTGCGGACCTGCATGCGCGGCTGGAGGCGGCGCGCCAGGACGGGCGCGGTTATTTCGTGGTGAAGAAAAAAGCGGCGTGGGAAGAGGCGCAACGCCTGCGTGGCATGGGGCTCGACTGGATCCAGATCGACAGCGCCAGCGAACGGCATTACCCAAACAGGTCGCTGGCCGCGCACATCCTGGGCGGGGTGGACTTCGCGGAAAAGGGCAATTCCGGAATCGAAAAAGTGCTGGAAGCGGATCTGGAAGGGGCGCCGGGCGAAGAGCGGGTGTTGACCGACGTCAAGGGGCGTGGTCTCGATGCGCTGGTGGAATCGGAGCCGAAGCCGGGCGCGGCGCTGACGCTGACCATCGACGAGCGGCTGCAGTTCGTGGCGGAACGTGAACTCGCCGGCGCGGCGGAGGCGAAGGGCGCGCACAGCGGGAGCGTGGTGGTGATGAATCCACAAAATGGCGAGATCCTGGCGCTGGCGAGCTACCCGGCTTACGATCCCAACCTGCCGCCGGACGGGACGGAGGACCCGGAAGCGCGATTGAATCACGCCAGCTCGGTTCCCTTCGAGCCCGGATCGGTGTTCAAGGTGATCACCCTGGCGGCGGCGCTGGAGACCACCCAGTTGCGGCCGGAGAGCATGATCGATTGCGGGCGCGGTTCGATCACGCTGTTCGGGCGGACGATTCACGAAGCGCACGGCGGATACGGCGTCATTTCGATGGCGGAGGTGCTGAAGCATTCGAGCAACGTGGGCGCCATCCGGATCGGCATGACGGTGGGCGAAGCGCACATGCACGAGTACGTGCGGCGTTTCGGGTTCGGGGAAAGAACCGGCATACCGCTGCCGGCGGAATCACGCGGCCGGCTGCGCAGTCTGGCGCGGTGGAGCAAGGCCTCGCTGCCTTCCATCTCGATCGGGCAGGAAGTTTCGGTGACCGCGCTGCAACTGGCGCAAGCGGCCTCGATCGTAGCCAATGGCGGCCTGCTGGTGAGGCCGCGGCTGGTGCTCAAGAAAGGCAGCCAGACCGTGCCGGCGCCCGCGCCGGTGCGGGCGATCAAGCCGGAGACGGCGATGACGATGCGGCAAATGATGGAGGGCGTGGTGCTGCCGGGAGGGACCGGATACCCGGAGGCGCGGCTGGAAGGATATTCGGCGGCGGGGAAAACCGGGTCCGCGCAAATCTATGACGTAGCCGCCAAGCATTATACGCACTACTACAACGGTTCGTTCATAGGGTTCGCGCCGCTCAACAATCCGTCCATCGTGGTGGTGGTGACGCTGAACGGGACGCATGGCAACCTGGGATTCGGCGGCAGGGCGGCCGCCCCAGTGTTCCATGCCGTCGCGACCGAAGCGTTGCGGTTGCTGGATATTCCCAAGGACCTGCCGGAGGCGCCGGCGCCCGTGGCGGTGGCCGAAAACGCCGCGGACAAGGACGATCTGGCGATCGCGGACCTGGGGTCGCACGAACCGAATATCCTGGAAGAGGGGGAAGAGGACGCACCGGTGGCGCCGGCAACGGCCCCCGTTGGGCCGACGGTTCCGGACTTCAAAGGCAAGACCATGCGCGCGGTGCTGGCGGAAGCGGCCGAAAGAGGATTGGCGGTGATTCCGGACGGCAGCGGAGTGGCGCGTTTGCAGCTCCCGCCGGCCGGCAGCGTATTGCGGCGGGGAGAACGGATTCGGGTGCGGTTTTCGAGATGAAGCTGGGCGAGCTATTCTCGGGAATCCGGTTGCGCCGCCCGGCGCCGCCGGATCTGGCGGACGTCGAGGTGGCCGGGCTGGAGTATGATTCGCGGCGGGTGCGGGAGGGCTATCTCTTTTTTGCTTTTCCGGGCAGCCGGGCCGACGGCCGCGACTTCGCGCGGGCCGCGCTGGAGCGGGGCGCGGTTGCGGTGGCGAGCGAATCGGTGGCGCTGGCGGGCCTGGAAGGGCGTTGGATCGAGGTGGATCACGGGCGGCAGGCGCTGGCGCGCGCGTCCCAGTTGTTCTACGGCAAGCCGGACGAGCAGGTGGCCCTGACGGGCATCACCGGAACCAACGGAAAAACCACCACCGGATTTCTGATCGATTCGGTGCTGCGCGCGGCGGGGCTGACAACGGCGCTGGTGGGCACGATCGAGTATCGCCTCGCCGGGCGCGTGCTGCCAGCGGTGAATACGACGCCGGAATCGCTGGACCTGATCCGCCTGCTGGCCGAATTGCGCGCCGAGGGCGGCACGCACGCCACCATGGAGGTTTCCTCGCACGCGCTCGACTTGGGGCGGGTGCATGGGCTGCGGTTCCATACCACGGTGTTCACCAACCTGACGCGCGACCACCTGGATTTTCACGTCACCATGGAAGCTTACTTCGCGGCCAAGCAAAAGCTGTTCGCCGGCGCGGGTAGCCAGCCGCCGGCTTTCGCTGTGCTGAACCGCGACGATAGCTACGCGCGAAGCCTCAACATCGCGTCCGAGACGCGGGTTCTTTGGTACGGGCTGGGCCAGGACCCGGATCTGCGGGCGCTGCATATCGCCTCCGGAAGCCAGCGCCTGCGCTTCGATGTGCAGTATGGCAAGCAGCGTTTCGCGGTGGAATCGCCGCTGATCGGCAAGATCAACGTGTATAACATCCTGGCGGCGTGCGGAGCGGGGATTTCCTATGGCCTGGCGCCGGAAACGATCGCGCGCGGCATCGCCAGCTTGCAGGCCGTGCCGGGGCGCTTCGAGCGAGTCGATGAAGGGCAGCCGTTCGTGGTGGTGGTGGATTATGCCCATACTCCGGATGCCTTGCAGAACACGATTGCGGTGGCGCGCGGGCTGAATCCCAAGCGGGTGATCACACTATTCGGCTGCGGCGGCGACCGCGACCGCACTAAGCGGCCGCTGATGGGGCAGGCGGCGGCGGAGCTGAGCGATTTCGTGGTGCTGACCAGCGACAACCCGCGTTCGGAAGATCCGCTGGCGATCATGAACGACGCGCTGGTGGGGATTCGCCGCGTGGATAAACCGCTGGTGGTGGAACCGGACCGGGCGACCGCCATCGCACGCGCTCTGAACGAAGCGCGCGAAGGCGACCTGGTGATTCTAGCCGGGAAGGGCCACGAGACGTACCAGGTCTTGCAGGACAAGACCATTCCGTTCGACGACCGGACGGTGGCCCGCGAAGTGCTCCGAGGTTATGGGTATCATCCGCCGGATTGAACCATGACCTTGGATTTACAGGAAGTTGCGCGCGCGATGGCGGCTGCGGGCGAGGTAGCGGCGCGGCCGGCGGCGGGTTGGAGCGTCGACACCCGGACACAGCAGCCCGGCGATGTATATTTTGCGCTACGCGGCGCGAACCGCGATGGCCACGATTTTGTGCCGCAGGCTCTCGAGCAAGGTGCGGCGGCGGTGGTGGTCGAATCGGCGCGGGGCGCGGGCCCGGAGGGCAGAGTGCTCCGCGTGGCGGACACGCTGGTAGCGCTCGAGGATCTGGGATCCTGGGCGCGGCGGAAGTGGGGCGGAACGGTGATCGGGGTGACGGGCAGCGCGGGAAAGACCACCACCAAGGACGCGATTGCGCACCTGCTCGAAGTGCGCGGGCCGGTGGGGCGGACGGTGGGGAATCTGAATAACCGCATCGGCGTGCCGCTTTCGATTCTGCGGCTGCCGGATGCGGCGCGGACGGCCGTGCTCGAAATGGGAATGAATCACGCGGGGGAAATTCGCACGCTCGCCGGCGTGGCGTGGCCCGAAATCGGCGTGGTCACCAACGTCGGATATGCGCACGTGGAATTCTTCGATTCAATCGAAGGCATCGCGGCGGCCAAGCGGGAACTCGTCGAGTGCCTGCCGCGGGACGGTGTAGCGGTGCTGAACGCCGACGATGCGCGCGTGCGGGGTTTTCGCGAGTCGCACCCGGGGCGTTCGGTGACGTTCGGTTTTTCGGAAGAAGCGGACGTGCGGGCGGAGGGCGTCTCAGCCACCGGCGCGGGGACGCGGTTTCGCGCCCTGGGCGTGGACTTCGAGACCGGCCTGACAGGCACGCATGCAGTGATGAACCTGCTGGCGGCGCTGGCCGTGGCACAAGTGCTGGAGATTCCGCCGCAGGAACTCCGCGAGGCGGTGGCAAGCTTCACGGTGGATTCGATGCGCGGCGGCCGCTCGGTCCACAACGGCATCGTGGTGTGGAACGACTGCTACAACTCGAATCCGGAGGCGGCGCAGCGGATGATCGACGTGCTCAGCCAGACTCGCGCGGCGCGGCGCTTTGCGGTGCTAGGCGAGATGTTGGAGCTGGGGCATGCCGCCGAGGCGTTGCACCGCCAGGTGGGCGCTTACGCGGCGCGGCACGGAGTGGATGTTTTGATCGGCGTGCGCGGCCAGGCGCGACTGATGGTGGAAGCGGCGGCCGCCGGGGGAGTTCGCGCGGCGCAGTTTTTCGAGGACCCGGACGAGGCGGGGGAATTCGTCCGGGAAATGGCGCACGCGGGAGACGCCGTGCTGTTCAAAGGCTCGCGCGGCGTGCGCATGGAACGGGCACTGGAAAGATTTCAAGCGGAGGACAGGCCGGGTTCCTGAGCTCCGCAACACCGCCGTTGACTTCAACGCGATGCTTTACTACCTACTCTACGAGCAGCTCTTCCGGCACGCCAGCGCCTTTCGTGTCTTCCGCTACACGACCTTTCGCACGGCGTTTGCCAGCATGACGGCGCTGTTCCTGTGCATCGCGCTGGGGCCGTGGCTGATCGCGAAGCTGCGGCAATTTCAAATCGGCCAGTTCATCCGCGAGGAAGGCCCGAAGTCGCACCAGAAGAAGGCAGGGACGCCCACCATGGGCGGGGTGCTGATCATCATTTCGATCGTCATCCCGACCCTGCTGTGGGCGGACCTGCGCAACGTTTACGTGTGGGTGGCGATGGCCGCGCTGATGGGCTACGGGTGGATCGGATTTCTGGACGATTACGCCAAGGTCACCAACCGGCGCAACCTGGGATTGTCGGCCAGGAGGAAACTGTTGTACCAGTTTGTGTTGGGCTTCGGCTTCGCCGCCACGCTCCTGGTGCTGCGCGCGAACGGGCAGTTTTCTACCGCGTTGAACGTTCCGTTTATCAAGACATATCAACCATCGCTGCTGATCGGCGGGCTGCTCGCGAACCATTGGACGTACCTGCTCGGCGTGCTGCCGTTCGTTGCGTTCGTGGCGCTGGTGGTGGTGTTTTCGTCGAACGCGGTGAACCTGACAGACGGGTTGGACGGCCTCGCGATCGGGCTGATGGTGATTTCGGCGGGTGCGCTGACGATGCTGACTTATGCCGGCGGTCATGCGCAACTGGCCCAGTACTTGCAACTGGCGCGCAATCCGCACTCTTCGGAACTGACCGTATTTTGCGGTTCGATGACCGGCGCCAGTTTGGGGTTCCTGTGGTACAACGCGCACCCGGCTGAGATCTTCATGGGCGACGTCGGATCGCTGGCATTGGGCGGCAGCATGGCGGTGGTAGCGGTGCTGATTAAACAGGAAGTGCTGCTGGTCTTCATCGGCGGCATTTTCATTCTGGAGGCGGTGTCGGTGATTCTCCAGGTCGGCAGCTACAAGCTGCGCAACGGCAAACGCATTTTCAAAATGGCCCCGCTGCACCATCATTTCGAGCAGTTGGGATGGACGGAATCGAAGATCATCGCGCGCTTCTGGATCGCTGGCCTGGTGCTGGCGCTATTCGCGCTGACGACGCTGAAATTGAGATGATCACGAATTGGGCCGGCGCCAGAGTGCTGGTGGTCGGCATGAAGAAATCGGGGCTGGCATCGGCCGAACTGCTCGCCGGGCTGGGGGCGCGTGTGCGGGCCACCGACTTGAAGCCCCTGTCCCAACTGGGCGAGGCGGCGGACGTGCTGGCGCATCTCAACATCCCCTTCGAATTGCAGACGCCGGCGGTGTTTTCCGAGTGCGACGCGCTGGTGATTTCGCCCGACGTACCGGCCGATCTGGCGCCGCTCGCCGCTGCACGCGAGCGCGGCGTGAAGGTGATTGGCGAAGTCGAACTGGCGGCGTCGTTCCTGAAGGGGCGGACGATCGGCGTCACCGGCTCCAACGGCAAGACGACCACGACCAGCCTGATCGGTCACATCCTGCGTGCGGCGGGTCTCAAGACGCAGGTCGGCGGCAACATCGGAACGCCGGTGACGGCGATGATCGCGACTTCGCGCGAGGACGGCTGGAACGTGCTGGAGCTTTCCAGCTTTCAGCTCGAGACCATCCGCGATTTCCATGCCCATATTGGCCTGGCACTGAACGTCACGCAAAATCATCTGGACCGGCATCACGCCTTCGAGAACTACGCGGCGGCCAAGGCACGCTTGTTTCGCAACATGACCGCCGGCGACTTCGCCATTCTGAACGCAGACGATCCCGTGGCCGCCGGCTATGCCAAACAGACGGCGGCGACGGTGGAATGGTTCAGCGGCACGCACGAAGTGGAGCGCGGCGCCTACCTGTGCGGCGAGAAGCTGGTGCTCGATGGCCGGCTTCTGATGGAAGCCGGCGAAATTCCGTTGCGCGGGCGGCACAATGCGGAGAACGTACTCGCCGGCTCGATCGCCGCCGCGCGCGCGGGCGTGGGGAGCGATGCGATTGCCGCCGCCGTCAAGACGTTTCAGGCCGTCGAACACCGGCTGGAGTTTGTGCGCAAGGTTGGTGGCATCGACTTCTATAACTATTCGAAAGCCACTAGCGTGGACGCCACGCTGAAGGCGCTGGACGCGTTTCCCGGCGGCCTATGGGTGATTCTGGGCGGCAAGGACAAGGGCCTGGATTTTTCGGCACTGCGCGAGCCGCTGGCGAGGAAAGCGCACGCGGCGCTGCTGATTGGCGCGGCGGCGCCGAAGCTGGCCCAGCAGTTGCGCGGGGCGCTGCCGCTGGTGGAATCGGGCACGCTGGACGCTGCGATCGGCTACGGCTACCGGAACGGCAGCGCGGGAGACACGGTGCTGTTGGCGCCGGCCTGCGCCAGTTTCGACCAATTCCGCAGCTTCGAGCATCGCGGGGAAACGTTCAAACAAATTGTGAACGAGCTCGAGCGAGAGAACTGACATGCCGCAGAGACTCAAAACCGACTGGATTCTCTTCGCTGCCGTGCTGGCGCTGGTGCTGTTCGGTCTGCTGATCGTCTACAGCGCCTCCTCGATCATGGCCCGGCTGGACGCGCGCTACAACTCGAGCTGGTATTTCGCGATCCGCCAGGCGGGTTACGCGGTGGTGGCGGTGGTAGTGATGATGGCGCTCAAGCGCACCCATTACCGCGTGTTCCAGAGTCCGGCGGTGGCCTTCAGCGCCATCGGCGTGGCGCTGATGCTGCTGTTCGCGGTGTACTTTGTGGATGCGGCGCACCACCGGTGGCTGCGGCTGGGAGGGCCGGTGGGAGTGCAGCCGTCGGAAGTGGCCAAGCTGGCGCTGGTGATCTTCCTCGCCTTCTTCGTCACCTGGCGCGCGCGCGCCATCAACGACGCGAAGCACACCCTGGTGCCAGCGGCGCTGGCGGTGGGGTTTCTGATTTTCGCGGTGGTGGTGCCGGACCTGGGAACGGCCGTGGTGCTGGGCGTGGCCGCCATGGTGGTGTTCTTCGTGGCCGGGCTGCAATGGCGGTATTGCTTCATTGTGGCGGCGATGGCGTTTCTGGGGCTGGTGGTTTCGATTTTCGCTGAGCCTTACCGTCTGGGGCGCGTGATCCGCTTCTTCGATCCCAGTTTCCAGTACGTATCCCGCATCGACCCGCACGGCTGGCTCAGGGCGCGCAGCGAGAGGACGCTGCGCACGCGCGATACCAACTACCAGTTGGAGCAGTCGCAGATCGCCGTGGGCGCGGGCGGTGTGGGCGGCGTGGGGCTGATGAACGGGCGGCAGAAGCTGTTGTATTTGCCGGAGGCGCACACCGATTTCATTTACGCGGTAGTGGGCGAGGAGATGGGCCTCGTCGGCACGGTGGGTTTGCTAGCCGGGTTCCTGGTGATCCTGTGGCGCGGCCTGCGGGCCACGTTGCGCATACGCGACGACTTCGGGCGCTACCTGGCGCTGGGCGTGACGATGGTGATCGTGGTGCAGGGCTTCATCAACATGAGCGTGGTGCTGGGCATCATGCCGACCAAGGGAATTCCGCTGCCGATGATCAGCTACGGCGGCAGCTCGCTGGTGAGCACGCTGGCGCTGCTGGGGATTTTGATGAATGTGAGCGAGCATGCCGGATAAGCCGTCTGCGCGCGCCCCGTTACTGATGGCTGGTGGAGGGACGGGCGGGCACGTGATCCCGGCGCTGGCGGTGGCGCGGGAGTTGCGGCGGCGGGGTCATGAAGTGTTTTTTGTGGGCACCGAGCGCGGCCTGGAAGCCAGGCTGGTTCCGGCCGAAGGGTTCGAGTTGAGAACGATCGAAATCGGCGGGTTGAATCGCGTGAGCGCGCGCCAGAGGCTGGCGACGCTGGTGCGTTTGCCGTTCGTCACGCTGGCCTCGATGAGCTACCGCGCGTCGGCGGTTTTCAGTATGGGCGGTTACGTGGCTGGGCCGCCGGTGATGGCGGCGCTGGTAAAACGTGTTCCCGTGGTGGTGATGGAGCCGAACGCGATTCCCGGATTCACCAATCGCGCGATCGGGCGGCTGGCCGCACGTGCGCTGATTTCCTTTCCCGAAACGGCGCAGTATTTCGCGCGGGGCAAGTCGGAGTTGACCGGGTTGCCGGTGCGCGAGGAGTTCTTCCGGATCCCGCCGAAGCCGCGTGGCGATCGGCTGGACGTTCTGATCACGGGCGGCAGCCAGGGGTCGCGCACGCTCAACCGGGCCAGCCGCGAAAGCTGGCCGCTGTTCCGCGCGGCGGGGTTCCCGATCCGCATCGTACACCAATGCGGCGCGAACGAGGTGGGAGAGATGCAGCAGGCGTTCGCGGCCTCCGGTTTGGACGGAGAGGTGACGCCGTTCATTGCCGACATGCCGGCGGCGTTCGCCGCGGCCGACCTGTTGGTGTGCCGTGCCGGCGCGGGCGCCGTTTCGGAGCTGGCCGCGGCGGGCAAGGCTTCCATTCTGGTTCCCTTCCCGTTCGCCGCCAACAACCACCAGACGCGCAACGCGGAAGCCATCGAGCGGGGCGGGGCGGCGCGGTTGGTCCGCGACGCCGGGATGAACGGGGAACGCCTGTACACGCTGGTGCACGAGCTGGCCGCGGCGGAGGGCGCGCTCGAGCGGATGGGCGCCGCGGCGCGCCAGTTTGCGCGGCCCGGCGCGGCGCAGCGGGCGGCCGAAATCCTGGAGGAGGTGGCGGGGTGGTAGGGCGTAATGGGTGCGGAGCAAGGCATGGCTTGTGGGGCAGCTTGCCAAGCTGCGTGCCGATTGTCAATCGGCACGCGCGGCGATTGGCAATCGCCGCGCAGGATGCCATCCTGCCCCACCAGACCCCTTTCTTTAGCCCATGCCGGGCCAATTCCCGTTCCGCACCTACACCTTTTCGATTGACACTGGCCGCGCTAACCGAAACAATATAGTAAGGAAATGTTTTTTCGTCCACAGCACTTTCACTTCACCGGGATCGGGGGCATCGGCATGAGCGGCATTGCCGAGGTGTTGCTGAATCTCGGGTATGAGATCAGCGGCTCGGATCTGCGCATCTCGGCCACCACGGAGCGGCTTGCCGGCCTGGGAGCGCGAATCTACGAAGGCCACGCCGCATCCAACGTGGCCGGGGCGCGCGCGCTGGTGGTGAGCTCGGCGGTGGACGAGCAGAATCCGGAGGTGGTTGAGGCGCGGCGGCTGCAGATTCCGGTTATCCCGCGGGGAGAGTTGTTGGCAGAGCTGATGCGCCTGAAGTACGGCATCGCGGTGGCGGGCAGCCATGGCAAGACGACCACTACCTCCATGGCGGCAACGATCTTGAGTTGCGCCGGTCTCGATCCGACGGTGGTGGTGGGCGGGAAAGTCGGCACCATGGGCGGCGCCAACGCCAGAGTGGGACGCAGCGATTTTCTGGTGGCGGAATCGGATGAAAGCGATGGCTCGTTCGTCAAGCTGGCGCCGATTGTGGCGGTGGTCACCAATATCGACCGCGAGCATCTGGACCACTATCCGTCGCTGGAGGCGATTCAGGCGGCGTTCCTCGAGTTTGTCAACAAGGTGCCGTTCTACGGCGCCGCGATCGTCTGTCTGGACGACGCCAACGTGCAGGGCATCCTGCCCGCGATCCGGCGGCGCACGATTACCTACGGCACCACCGCGCAGGCCGATATGGAAGCCGGCGAGATTGCGTGCGGTTCCTTCTCGAGCGACTTCCGGCTGCGCTCGCGCGGGAACGATCTGGGCCGCTTCCACCTGCGCATTCCCGGCCGGCACAATGTGCTGAATGCCACTGCCGCGGTGACGGTGGCGCTGGAGCTCGGAGTGAAGCCGGATGCGATTCGCGAGGCGCTGGCGACGTTCAGCGGCGTCGACCGCCGTTTTCAGGTGCGCGGCAAGGAGCGGGGCATCACGGTGGTGGACGATTACGGCCATCATCCGACCGAGATACGGGCGACGCTCGACGGGGCGCGCCTGTGCGGCTTTAACCGCATCCACGTGCTATTCCAGCCGCATCGTTTCTCGCGAACGTTTCACCTGATGGACGAATTCGGGCGCGCGTTCCATCAGGCCGACAGCGTGTTCGTGCTGGACATTTACGCGGCTTCGGAAAAGCCTATCGAGGGAGTGACGGCGGAAGCGCTGGTGGAGCGGATACGCCAGTTCGGCCACCGCTCGGTGGAGTATGCGGGCAGCATGGCGCGCGGGGTGGAGGATCTGCTGGCGGTGGCGCGGGCGGGCGACCTTGTGCTCACACTCGGCGCAGGCAACGTGTGGCAGGCGGGCGAAAAGGTATTGGAGCGATTGCGCGCGGAGGCACCCAATGCCGCGTGAGAACAAGAAGAGCGGCCGCATTCGCTGGCGGCTGTGGCTGGGCCTGGCGGCGGTGTGCCTGGCGTGTGCATTCACTGCGGTGGCGGCCCTGAAGCTGCGCGACTACATGTCCACCGACCCGCGGTTCGCGCTGTCGCGCGACCACCAGGACGCGCTGTCAATCGCAGGGTTGCGTTACGCGCCGGCATCGAAGGTGCGGCACGTTTTCGACGCCGATTTCGGCCGCGGAATTCTTACCGTGCCGCTGGCCGAGCGGCGGCGCCGCTTGCTGGCGATCGATTGGGTAAAAGATGCGTCGGTCTCGCGCGTCTGGCCGGACCGGCTGGTGGTGCGCATCCGCGAGCGCAACCCGGTGGCGTTCGTCTTGTTGGGGAGCAGTGTGGTGCTGATCGACGCCGAAGGTGTGATGCTGGAGCCGCCCTCGCAGGCCTCGTTTACATTTCCGGTGCTGAGCGGAATCCGCGAGGACTCCACGGAAGAGACGCGGCGCGAGCGCGTGCAGGCGCTGCTACGGCTGGAAGAGGATATGGGCTACCTAGCCAGGGATGTCTCCGAAGTGGACGCCTCCGATCCGGAAAATATGCGCGTGGTGGTGCAGGTGGATCACCAGGCTGTGTCGTTGCTCCTGGGTGACGCAAATTATGGGCGGCGCTATCAGAATTTTCTCGGTCACTTCCAGGAAATCGAGCAGCGGTTGCCGCGGGCGAGGACCTTCGATCTCCGGCTGGAGGATCGCATCACCGCGAAGGAATAGGGAATCCAACGGATGCCGGAAAAACCGATATACGCAGTGGGACTCGACGCGGGCAGCTCCCGGACGCGCATGGTGGTTTGCGGGGTTGAGGATCGACTGCGTCTGCTCGGTTGCGCAGTGGTAGAGTCGCAGGGCTGGTCGAAGGGATCGATCGCGGATCAACAGGCGGTGGGCGAATCGATTCTGGCGGCGCTCGAAGAAGCGGAGTTGAGCGCGGGCGTTTCGGTGGAGTCGGCCGTGGTTGGGATGGGTGGCCCCAGCTTGCGCGGCGCCGCCGGGCGCGGTGTGCTGGAACTGGGCTACCCGCGGGAGATTCAGCAGCGCGATGTGAACCGGGTGAAGGAGCGCGCCGCGCGCGTGCAGTTGCAGGAAGACCGCATGGTGCTGCAATTGTTCCCGCAGGATTTCGTGGTGGACGATCACCCGGGCCACCGCGATCCGCGCAAAATGACGGCAGCGCGGCTGGAGCTGAATGTTCACCTGGTGACGGCTTCGGCGCGGGAACATAGGGCGCTGGTGGGAGCGGTGAACCAGGCGCACCTGGTGGTGGAAGAGACCATCTTCGAGGCGCAGGCGGCTTGGTACGCGGCAGTCAAGCCCGAGGAGCGCCGGGAGGGCGTGGCGCTGGTGGATATCGGCGCCGAATCCACCTCCCTGGTGGTGTACTACGACGAGGCCATGTGCCTGGCTTCAACCGTGCGGGTTTGCGGAAGCCACTTCACCAGCGACCTGGCGCGCGGCCTGTGTGTCAGCCCGGCGGAGGCCGAGCAGGTGAAGCTCGAATACGGGCGCGCCAGCGCCAAGGGTTCGCCCGACAACGCTCTGGTGGAATTGCCGGCACCGGAGAGCTACGAGCCGCGGCAAGCGCCGAAGAGGCACGTGGACCTAATCCTGGAATCGCGCGCGCGCGAGCTCTTTCAACTAGTGCGCGGCGAGCTAGCACGGGTGAGTATGGAGCAGGCGCTGCTCGGCGGCGTCTTCCTAGCCGGCGGCGGCGCTCGACTGGCGGAGATACTCGACGTGGCTGCAGACGAGTTGAAGTGCCAGTCGCGATTCGGAATCGCGGAGGGAATCGTGGATTGGCCAAAGGAGATGGACTGTCCGGAATGGTGTACAGCGGCCGGCCTGGCGATGTACTCGGCAAAACTGAAGGCACAAACGGAGCGGCAGCGGGCAGCGGTGGGCTGGTTGAGCAAGATTCTATAGTGGGAGGCGGCAGAAGAAAATGGGACTGATGGACTCGCGTATCGACGACTTTAAATACGAAATCGCGGAGGAGACCCACCTGGCAACCCAGATCAAGGTGGTTGGCGTGGGCGGGGGCGGGTGCAACGCCGTGGCGCGCATGGTGCGGGAAGGCGTAGAGGGGGTCGACTTCTGTGTGATGAACACGGACCTGCAGGCGCTGGAGGCAGTCGAAGTTCCCCACAAGCTGCAACTGGGGCCGAAGCTCACACGGGGGCTGGGCGCCGGCGCAAATCCTGAAATCGGCCAGCAGGCCGCGCTCGAAAACACCGACCACATTCTGGAGGTGCTGGAGGGCGCGGACATGGTGTTCGTTACCGCCGGACTGGGCGGGGGAACCGGAACCGGCGCCGCGCCGGTGATCGCCAGCTTGGCCAAGGAAATGGGCGCGCTGACGGTGGCGGTGGTGACCAAACCATTCGGATTCGAAGGCCCGCGGCGCATGCGGCTGGCCGAAGAGGGGCTGCGCAGACTGGCCGCGGCGGTAGATACGGTGATCGCCATTCCCAACGACCGGCTGCTGGCCCTGGTGCCGCGCGGCACCAGTTTCTTCGAGGCGTTCAAAGTGGCGGACGACCTGCTGCGGCAGGCGGTGCAAGGCATCAGCGATATCATCACCACGCCGGGATTGATCAACCGCGACTTCTCCGACATCAAGGCCACCATGCTCGGCATGGGCTACGCGATGATGGGCACCGCGGTGGGACGCGGCGAGAAAGCCGCGGTGGACGCAGCGCGCCATGCCATCAGTTGCCCGCTGCTCGAGGACTCGCGCATCGCCGGCTCCAAGGGCATCCTGATCAACATCACCGGTTCCAGCCGCCTGGGGCTGCACGAAGTGAACGAGGCGTGCTCCATCATCCGCGAGGCGGCCGAATGCGAGGATGCGCAGATCAACTTCGGCGTGATTCTCAACGAGAGCCTGGCGGATGCAGTGAAGATCACCGTGATCGCCACCGGTTTCCAGCCCGAGCAAAAAGCCACGGTGGCGGAGCAAGCGCCGCTGGCGGGAGAGCGCCGGCCCGGTGCGGTGACCAGAGTGCGGTCGCTGGGCGCGGAGCCCGAGCCCTTTCCACCACCGGCCCCAGTGTCGGCGGAACCATCGATCGCAGTGTCCGCGCAGGTCCACGAGCCGGCAGCGCCTGCCGTGGAAGAAGCATCGATGGAATTCGATCCGGAAGACCTGGACACCCCGGCATTCATGCGGCAGGGGCGGCTGCTGAATTAGGAGCGCGTTCATGGCACACGCACTTTTGCGTGCCGCATCGACACTCGTGTCGATGCCCGGCGGGGGCGCTTACGCGGCGGGTGTTCGCCGGGCGTCGCGAAGAGTCGCGGCGTGCCGCCACGGCCATTGACGCCGGTTATAATCGAAGTTCTCCATGAAAGCTCGCGTTTTTGTTTCCTTGAAGAGTACGGTGCTCGACCCGCAGGGGCAGACGGTGCGCGCGGCGCTCGAAGGCCTCGGCTATCCGGCAATAACGGATGTGCGCCAGGGCAAATTCTTCGATATCGCCATCGCCAGCGGAGTGACCTGCGAACAGGCGCGGAAAGATATCGAGACCATCGCTCACGATGTGCTCGCCAACCCGGTGATTGAAGAGTATCGCGTGGAATTGCTGGACTGAGCGAGCCCGGCTGGCGGCCGGGGGCACTCGCCACTTTACCGGTGCTCGGCTTGAAAGTGGCAGAGACGCAGTTCCCTGTGGTACGGGCAAGCTGAAGCACGCCCTAGCTACACACCCGAGCATTTTCTCATCCAAGAATGAGCCTGGAGGAGGGAGCGAAGCGGCCGGTCTCCAGGGCTCCTTTCTGAAATCGAAATAATAATCGCCGGGGCGGTGGAAATGTGGGAATCGCAGAGCGATT
>Ga0187891_1001348_pt1 | contig 21411 bp, 20 predicted proteins | sample June2016WEW_21_4_FD_132990 | JGI IMG/M metagenome (GOLD analysis project Ga0187891, IMG submission 132990) | Peatland microbial communities from SPRUCE experiment site at the Marcell Experimental Forest, Minnesota, USA - June2016WEW_21_40 | ecosystem: Environmental > Terrestrial > Soil >... | reverse complement strand
TTTTTTCGCGTCCGTAACGAACACTTGAAACCAAATCTCTATCTTCGATGAACCATTTGCGGCCTTCAACGATGTGGCTTTTTGGCACCTTTTGCCCCGTTAAATCCAGATATTCCGCGCGTGGAGAATCTAGCCCGTTATCTCCAACAAGCAGACGAAAAGAAGCTCCAATTCTGGGGTTAACATCGAGCACCTTGTATTGGCCATCTCGTGCATCGTAGCGGTAGCCGATGTCAACTATGCCCCTGTAACCGACGCTTTTCATGAAACTTTTTGTCAATTCTTCAACAACTTTATTTTTCAGGCAGATGCCTAACGAAGCCACGCCCGTATGTATGGGGGACTGACGAATCTTTTTGCCGACAACCGAAAATAGACAATCTGAATATGAATCGAAATAGCCGTTTAGAAACCATATGCAGTCATCGCCGCCAGGGATGTATTCCTGCAGCATAAAATTTGGATTCGTGGGGTCCTCATATTTCCGGTAAAAATCAAACAGTTCTTTTCTGTTTTTTGCAACGAACATTCTTTTTGGAGCATGTGGAGCCCGAAAAATCTCCTTAACCATAATGGGGAAAACAGCGTCTTTTAGGTACTGGTCTAATTCGTCGATTGATTGGGGGAAACCCGTTTCTGGAGTTGGAATGCCATATTTTTTTGCAAGGAAAAAGAGCCCTTTTTTGCTTGCGAGTCCTTCAACAATTTCAGGGGTTACGTGGGGGAATATGTACCATTCGCTTAATTCGTCGGCGTAGTCTGCGAGTAAAGTGGAGCTGTTGTCGGTGGTGTGTATTAGCAACGATTTTTTCCCGATTTTTTGACCGACGTCCAGCAGGTATTGGACGGCTTCTCGGGGCTTTGCTCCGTCGATATCCCATAGAAACTTGCCTTTGCAGTATCTGGAAAATAGGCCTGGAGCGGTTGGATCTGGATCGATGCCTCTGACTGCAACGCCGAGGCGCCCAAAACTGCGTATTGCACCAAGCTGACCATAATGATAAACATACATTATGACAACAGGAACGGAGGTGTCTTCAATGGACATGGGCTTGATTTCCTCCTTCATTCTTCGCCACAACCCACATTGCAGACCTAATGTTAACTCAGAAATTCGTGCCCTTTGAATTGCCACTTATTCGGACTCAATAATTCTGAATCAAACTCTGATCGAGATTCACATGTGTCCCGAGTACCTTTTTCTAACAACAACTTCGTGAATCATGTAAATCAGCGTTACAATATCAAAAACCGGTAAACCCGTCGCTTCCTGAAGCGCTGCTGAACCTGGAGGAAAATTTGTGCACTCAAGAACGAACGCGCCCAAATCAGGATTCTGAGACACCATTTGCTTGCCCACTGTCGAAAGAGCCCTGTCCCACCCATTTTGCCTTTTCTCAGGATCTTGCCCACGCACCATAGACCAATACTTGTCTAATCCAACTACGGCAACTGGGGTTGAATCGTCGATTCCGGATTTCTGTAGATGTGTTTTTGTTAGGACTTGGCCGTTTGCGCATATTATGCCTATTCGGCTGTTTTTTCCAAGCATTTTGGATACCATGGGTACTTGGATGAGACTGGAGGTGAATACTGGGATGTTGAGGGCTTCGGCGATTTCGTCTTGGAAGTAGCTTAGGTAGCCGCAGCTTGTGGTGATTGCTCGGATGCCTTCTTTTTCGAGTGCTTGGGCTTCTTCAATGTAGCGTTTGCAGACTGATTGGTCGGGTTTTTCGCAGACGATATCTTTGACGTATATTTTTTCAACAACTTTGAATCGGACAGGAAACGGGTAAGTGGTTGCGTTTGCTATATCGCCTGGAATTCGGGGAAACGGGTTATCAACAACCAAAACACCGATGGCTTGCCCATAGACCTGCCGAAGCTTCGGGGGATTAAGCTTATCGGTAACTTTCTCAAACTCTCGGAGAGCAAAATCCTTCGCTATCAAAAACTTCACCAACAAACCTAACTTAACTTAATTCCAATTAAACTGTTTTTCTTAAACTAATATGCCGATTGTTAAAATGGCTGCGCCCTCGGCATTTTAGCCATCGATACTCAAGAAGTCATGTTGAATACTAAACTCACAGAACGATTATTGTACTGAAAACCACCGATTGTGCTGTTGTAAATCCAAAGTTCAAAAATCAAGTTACCGTAGAACACATGTGCCTGAGGGGCCCAAATAGAAGTTTGACCTTGCAAATTCAAGGTTGCGCCATTTAAAATCAGGCTATTGAAGTTAGCTTGCTCCTGACTGAAATTGTTAACAAAAGAATAATTAAAATCAAAGGCAAAAGTTATAGGAATCTCGAAACTTTCCTGGTTAGCAACAAACGCTGTAAAGTTACACAGTGAAGGCTGACTACTGGAGGTAGAATTAAACTCGTTAGGCGCAAACTGAGTCTCATTGCGAAACTTCACCTCAACCTGATAATAAGTGACAGAGCCTAACTGATTGCCAATATCCAAGAAAATATTGTAAGTCTGATCGGATGTAATGTTGTAAGGGTAGTTCTCTGCCATGTGCCCGGGTCCAAGTAACGAAAGTTCAGTGAAAAATTGGGTCTGAGGAGAAATTGAAATCCGCTGCAAAGCAGGCGAAGCAACCAGCAATGACAAAATCGCAATCACCAAAATAAACAAAACCTTAAACGTCCTCAAACTCACTTTTTGTGCTTGATTTCCGTATTTCCGTTTTACCAGCACCCAAACCGCTACACCTGCACCTATAACTACAAAGGTTCCCACAATAGAACCCACAAAAATCAGGGTCTTGTGATTGGAACTCGCCACAGCAGAAGACTTCAACGCGGCGGCGTTGGGAAGAAAACTACCCAGACTAGATTGACTTTGAGAAGCAAGACTCGAAGCCAAACCAAAATTACCCGAGGAATAAGCAAACTCTGCGTTAGACAACTGACCTCCAGCAATATTGAGAACATTTGTTAAACTCGAAATATTAGCACCATCAGACTCAGCAGCCCTCGCCGCATCAAAACACTGCAAAAGTTGAGCATGAGCCGTCGAAATCGCTGACGCAGCATCATTTTGTTGAGCCTTAACAACTGAAGACCCACTCAAAATAGCCACACAAATAAATAGCATAAGCACAAGTGTTATTGACACCCGCATAAACCGCAACTGCCAACCTCCCAACCAAATTAATTTTTTGAATTTTCGTTTAATGATTGACTAACTTTTCCAGAGTTTGCTTCTTTGAATTGACTTCACCGATGATTTTTTCAGCATGTCGATTTGACTTTGAATACTGCATATAAGCCTCCAAAAACGCCTCGCCCTTTGAAGTTAAAACGTAGCACTGGGTTTTGTCCTCAAAACTTATCAATGAGGCACCAATTATCTCGGCTAAATATTTTTGCAGCACACGGAAACTCAAATTGGCCTGATACATGATCTGAGTTTTTTTAGGCTTCCGACTAGCAACTTTAAGAATATCAGCTATTATATCGAGTTTACTTCTATAGATACCCAAATCAATCCCTCAAAACCATAATAAAAACGCAAAACAATTAGTAAACAATGACATGATTGCCACAAAAGACCGGCGCATATTTTACAAAAGTTTAACTTTGGAAAAGCAAACGCTCATTATAGGACTTATCTCTAACGAATCTCTCCCTGACAGGAGCAGATGCGAAAAAGTTGCCTAAATCGAGCGTATCATAATTCTTTTTATATCGGATCTCCTTTACTAAACGTAATCTAAACTACAACAGCTCAAACCCACAAATCCCACAGAACAAATCAACTTTGTTCTGGAACAGCAAGGTTTGTTATCTGTACCTTTAAACTTAACATATAGAACAGCCCTAGCTTGCATATAACTTTTATTCCAAAAACACAATAACTTACCAACTGAACAACAGAAAAACAATCCATTCGAACCAAAACTAACCTGCAAAACGGAAAAACGTCCGTTAATAAAGATAAAAAAACCTTTATTTCCATATCCAGAAAAATATGAATATATTTGCTGTCTCACACTAACATGTCTCGTCAAAATTTCCTTTTTTGGAGTATTCCAAACATGGTCAATGCTAATATGGTCAAGCGTAAATTGCCAAGTTTGCTTGTGGATTGAATCAACAGGGATAAAGAGGGCTGAAATAAGTTCATGAGAAATAGGAGCAGACTAAGCAAGTTTAAGAAATAGACCTCGGGAGAAATTCAATACTTTAACAAACAAGATTATAGTGGATTTAACAAAGTTAGAGAAAGCAGTTTCAAACGGCAATTAACCTAAAACAGTAGTAAAGCACAATATGCAACAACCTACTCTGAAAGCATCGTCTCTCTCTCTTTCTTAAATCGTCATTTCGCTTAATCAGCCAAATCGGCGGCGAATGCAAAGTTAGGGTTTGTAAATATCGAGATATTTTCTTTCTTTATCTGCTTCAATGAATAATTTGTTGTTTTTGGCAAATTCTTTCAGTCTTGATGTATCATAGTTGCATTTTATTTTAAGGCGGTACTGATTAGACTTTACCTGCAATATCGATATGTAAGAATCATCAACCAAGTTATGTGCAACTAATTCTTTTAAGAGCGACATTGCTTGAGTTCTATTCAAGTGTACGTTCCCCCCAAACAAGTTAGCATTTACCTATATATATTGATGCTTGCGAAATCATCTAAGCCAACTTGTCAAGTTTGGAGAGCTTTTTGCGAAGGAAAGTTAACCTAATTAGTAAAGTTTAGAGAGTATTTTGCGAAGAGAAGTTAACTAAACCTAAATTAACCAAGTTTGAAAGCAGAGATATAGCGAAAAATGAAAATCGAATGGTGCGAAAAAGTACCTCAGCACAAAAAATTAACTTAGATCGCGCTTCCACAGGATAGAAGCTACAGCCTCATCAGTCCTGTATCGATGTTAATGGCTGAAATAGGATTTATCGAAGTTGGCAGCATCAAAGCAACCAGGCGGTAGAAAGCAGACATCCCAGGATTTAACGGCTCTAAATTAATATGTTCTGCATTTATTTTTGGGATTGTTATTCCTCCGTCTTTGTTCATTTTTGTCTCGAAGGTTTCTTGGATTCCGCAGACGAACAATCGAACGGACATTGTTTGGATTTGGGTGGGTTCTAATTTGAATTCCCATCTAATTACATTTGGAACCGGCAGAAGATTCCGACTCTTTAACGTGGTTTTAAAAATTAACTCTTCTACTTAACGGCATCCTAAATCACTATCCTTCACTTACGATTCCACACACAATTCCACACAAAACGGCACAAATTGGCACAAATCAGCACAAATATACACACTACCTGCAAACGATTCAAGCTTAGCTTCAAAAAAGCAACCCAAAATAAACTGTTCAAAAAAATGGCACAGCTGATGCGGTTCTATCCGAACAACAACAGCATTAAAATTAGAGACAAAGCAGCATTTAACAAAAAACATAAATAAGGATACGAGCTAAATTATTTGAATGGTAACAGTTTTCTTTCTTCTTTTAAGGCTTTGTTAGTGATTATATACCGGTGTTATAAAGGATGAAACAGAAATCGCAAATAATCGTTGCTTCGATTATGGTTATCTTATTTCTGGTAGCTGCGATTAATGTAATAATTATGAGTGGAACAAAGACGAGCAGCGTCAAAACTTCTAATCTACCATCTTTAAATAACAATGCCGTTTGGATACAAGATAATCCCGGTTGGCTTGGAGTGGCACCTTTGTCACCCACAAATATGGCTACCACGGTAGCCACTTTGGCGCGCAACGACATAAAATACGCTTTCCTAAACATCGCTGTGGGGGATTTTTCTTATATCACAGTAGGCGATTATAGTGTTGACTTTGAAGAAACAAACGCTACCTATCAACAGTTCATAAACTCTTGTCACGCTGATGGAATAGACGTTCTGGCATGGATGGAAAATGAAATTCCACTGAACTTAACCCATGCTAATTGGGCTGCACTTCTGCGTGTTTATAACAGTGTCTTGTCTATCGGTTTTGACGGGATAAACTCAGACATTGAACAAAGCTATAATTCAACTATCGGTACTCAACAGAACTTTATAGATTTCAACAACAAAATGAGTTATGACTTAGGCTTAGAGGGTAAACTATGGATGCCTGATATTAATTACTTTGACAGCCCGATTGCCCAAATAGGACCGTATCTTCACGTTTCAGCAGAAGTGATAATGTTTTATACTTTATATGGCAACAGCCCGTTTGATTATCCTAGCAATTCTTCAGGCGGACCCGCCTTTTGGGTTGAGCAGTTTTCCCCTTCGCCCGCTTCACCTGTAATCTTGGGGATTTTTTGCTACTACAATAACCCAAATGAACTGTACAACGATACCTATCAATTTCAACAATACGCGTACTATTTCTGCAATTACCCACCGACTCCAAGTTTAGAAGGCGTGTCCCTATGGCTTTACGAACATGTAAATGAATACAGCGCGAACTGGGCAGGCTTCGACACATTAATCAACCAATTTAATGGAACATTACCAACACTTACGCCAAACACAGGCTAAAGTAACTATTTGTGGAGCCAGCCTCTGCCGCCTTTTTTTGGTTGCTGCTTTTCTTTTTTCTCTTCTTTGTATTCTTCTGCGCGCTTTTTCTTAGGATGATTTTGGCTTGTAACTTGTTGTTTTATGAATTTGTTCCATCCGCCGACTTCTTTTGCCGGAGGAATGTACCGGTCTGCGTTCTCAATCTGGTGTTGCTGTAAGATTTCCTTGAAATTTAAAGCTTTAAAATCTCTGGTTGCATGAATCACAGTTCCTTTATCGACAAACAACGAGGAATAATCTTCAATGGCTATGCCTTCAGCTCTTACTTTATCATCCATACGCTCAAGCCACAGTCTTTTCCACTCAACTTTGAGTTGTTCAATTACATCTTTTTGATCCCCAGACATAACTAATAAATCCCCTCCTGACTAAAGACAATTAAACGACTTATTGAGCACGCAGTGATTTTCGTCTACTCCTGTCTCACTTCTTGACTAACGGTCTATTAACATTACTGTATGTATTGTCTTTATTTATTATCAATCTTTTGTTTCAGCAAATTTGAATAGCCTAATATTTGGCTGACGAAGGCATTTTTAATCTTTTTCTTCGAGGCTCAGCTTCATTTAGAAAATCCAAAACTTTTCGTTGCCTCTCCCTGAACTCCAGACCTCTTGGCGTGGCCTTGTAGATGTCTCTGCCGTTAGCTACAAACTTCTCAAGAAGACCGTTATGCAGGAGGGATGATAGGTACTGGTTTATTTGGTTGAAACTTAGGCTGGCTTTAAACATTATGCGGGTTTTCGGGGCACCTTGTTTGGCGATGTCTATGATTTCCGCCATAATGACGAGCTTTTCACGTCTTTTCGGCTTGTTGGTAAACAGTGTTATAGTCATTTCAACACACTTTTCTACAACAGTTTTCTATAAGTTAGCTATAACTGCTCCACGTTATAAATCGACATTCCACTTCGCGTATTATTTCTGATTTCGTAATATCACCACAGCAAACCACATTACCGATAACTCTCCTTATAGAGACTAATATGACGCAAGGTACCGTACCCATCTAAACCAAACAAACACTTTCGCCCCACAAATACGCAGCCAAACGATACACCAGGCATAAGACAACTGGAACGACATGAGAAACTGAACCCTCCAAACAAGTTTCTGCGCTTTTCACGCCTTTTTAAACTGACCCTTTAAACGAATGAACTTTTCAAGTTAACCCTAAAACTTCACCATTCACCGATTTTCTTGAGAGGACACAAAAATACATTCTGCTATGTTCTGCTACATTTCGCTATGTTCTGCTATGTTCTGCTACATTTCGCTATGTTCTGCTACATTCCTAACCGCAACCTGCAAACGATTCAAGCTTTGCTTCAAAAAAGCAACCCAAAACAACTTGTTCAAAATCAAATGCTGAGGAGAGGTGCCTCTTGCTTATTTGTTTGCTTGGCTTTGCATTGTTTAAATTCTTCTATCGGGGAAGGCGCTTACGTTAGCCAAGATCAACTTTGAGGTATCTTTTTTGGAGCAATGAAGGAAATCATTTATCAACGATGGCGCGGGCTAGTTGTATATTCCTGTTGTGGTATTGGAACGAACAGTTTCAGCTCTTTCTCTTCAGACAATTTTGTTTTTGAAATAGTTTCTTCTCTTTTTGATTCAATCCAATAAAGGCTCCAGCCGAAAAACCAGAAAAAGACTGCTGCAGGCATTAGCAGAAAGGAAACAAGTCTATTTCGCTTGGGCATGATTCTGCAATGGCGCAGTACCCTAATAAAACCTTATAACATGTACATATATACCGAGCTGTGAGCACTGCTCCCTTTTAATGATCCGAGCAATTTTTAGAGTAAAAATTTTTTATGTGTTGTTTTTTTGTGGTCTGCCATGTTATGTGGTGCTTTTTTTGATCTGCCATGCTCTTAGGCCTTGGATGGCGGAGATACCTATGAAGGTAAAAAGAATAATGTGACCTATTGCGAGGGCTATAAGCAAATTGTTTGAGAGAACGTACGTTGTTAATGCGGTTGTAGATGACCAGTGTGAAGCAAAAAAGAGTGCTGACGTTGCAAGAGATAGCAGGGGAATAAGCATAAGGCTGTTTCTTTTGTCAATAGAGAAAAGGCGTTTCAAGTCCCCGCTGTACATTATGATAGCTAACGCTAATAGTAAACCGGTTATCTCTAAGGTTACGTCTATTGTGGAGGGCATGGCAAAGTTAAATCCAATTTGGGAGGTGTTGAAAGGCCAAAATATCATGACCTTGCCCATCAATAAGTCTCCAAAGGCAAAGTGTTGTACCACAGCTACAAAGTAAGGTACCGATTTGAGTCGAAAAAAGAAGAAGAGAGGCAAAAATATGACAATCCAGAAGAAAAAGGAGTGCGTTAAAGTTCGATGGACCACTCCAAGATCTCCCAAAAGAAGGTCGGCGTCGGGCAAAATTCCCAGCAGCAAAATGGCGGGCACTATAAGCTTTCCGCTGCGTTTTACTCCAGGAATGACCGCCCACGCAAGCATAGCCCAAACATATGCCCAAGCCATGTGCCCCAGAAAATACATATCCCAACTCTCTCCTTAGTTCTTGGTATTTACTTGAAGTGCAAGTTATAGTGAAAAATGGATGGTTACAATTAAGGCTTCTCAACAACTTATATTCAAAAGTATGTTACTTTATAGGCTCCTGGGCGTTGTGACGTTTTTCTTTCACGGTAAGGGTTCTTGTAGTTCTTGGCTATGATAATTAGTGTTCATTGCTTTTTGTTTTGGGAATGTTCCATTTTTGGAAATACTGCTTATATATTTACCTCGTTGTTTGATTTAATTGAGGAAAAAGAAGCGTTGGAGAAGGAGAGGCTTCTATATGATTTTACGAGGAAATGAAATAGCGCAAGTCAAAACCGCTGAGAGTTTGGTTTAAAATGACCCAAAAAACCACTGATGAAATTCGAATGCTTCTAAACAACGCGCAACTCAATTTTGAGTCAATAGAGAATCGAGCGTTAAACGACTATCTTCCAAAGATATTTCGCAGTTGCCCATTTACAGAAGATATATGCACTACAAAACAATGTTTAGACTGTGAAGTGTTCATCAAAAGAGTAAATAAACAAAACTTGAAGACCAAAAAAATCAAATATCAAGTTTAATTGGGTTAGCTATGTAAATGTCAACGTTGTGTATCAATTCTATATTGGCTAAGTCTTTTCGATGAATATTACGCGAATTGACAAATTAGTTAATTTTGCTTCTCAAAAAACTTTATTTTAAGTTTGGGTATAATCAGACGCCGAGGGGAAAGATTTGGCTCGGCGAAAAATAGCAACAGCGTTTGTATTACCTTTTGTCATTTTCTCGGGTTTAGTGGGATGGCTCATGTGTTTAACGGACGAAAAAAAGGGATTCTCAAAAACAAAATGCCTTAACAACCCTTTGCATTCACAGAAGCTGCGAAGTGTCCGAAAGCCAAGTTAAAAAAGGAAAAGTATGCAACATAGTATCCTTCTTTATTGTTCGCTTTCACCTCTTTTTACTGCCTCTTTGAGTTTCCTTAGGACTCCGTAGGTATTGCATCGCTTAATATTAGGATAATTGAACAAATTCAAGCTATCACGTTAGATAGTTGCGAGCGGCGCGTTGACGGCCATGTTGTCCTGGGTCTTCAAGAAACTAATTCACAGCCTCAATCGCAGACCTCTTATGGTACTTGCTATTCTCTTTCAGGCTCATAAGTCCCAAACTTCTTGTCCACGCACAAAACGTCTTAGCAAGCGCGATGAGCCAGCGCACGACAAGTGATTAGATCTTATCATGGAAAATTTGCGTTTTGCAGTTTTGTTACTAGCAAGCAAATATGTACGTTATATGTTGAGTGTTAAAACATCACAGTTAATTTTTTATTGCAGTTGTGTTGTATCTTCGTTTATGAAAGGAACTGGTTAACGATGCAGTCTCATCTTAGTTGGTTTTCTGTTCTATTAATTTTTTTTAAAACTATAAGTTTGTTTGCTGGCGGTTTGTATTTGTTAGGTTTTGGCTTGTTTCCCTTTACTCATCATGATTTGTTGCTGCCTCTTGAGCAGGTTGGCTGTTCAATTTTGGGTTGTTGTTTTCTAGCTTGGTTTGGCGTTTCATATTACAGGTTTGGACGTATGTTGAGAAGTGGGCAAGCCTGAAGTGTCTTGAGTAAGATTGAATGCACGGTGCGAATTGACAAAAATGATTTCCCATAAAGCTTTGTTGAGCCAAGCCCACATCAAGTTTTAATGAAAGTATCATTTTGTCAAGTTATTCTGGTGGCCGTTTCTATAAGAAATCCTTTTTTGCTTATAGTGTATGGAAGCCTTCGAGCTGGCGGGAAAATACCTTTCATCTTTTTAATTAGAATATCAGTGTGCACTGTGTCCGTGGCCCAAGTTGCAGTGAAGACAATTACGCCTTCCGCAAAGTGCTGCATTGCAGTTTCAGCTTTTGGGCTTTGCATACCTTCGGTTAATAGCAGCAGGTGACATTCTTCGCTATTTCTGTTTTGGCGAGAAATTGCAGTTAGAAGATTTATCAGCTCTTTTGTTTCCCATGCTAGCAGCAATTCAGATACTGAGTCTATGACGATTGTGCGGTGCTGTTTCATTTCTTCAGTAATAGTTTCTTGTAAATCGGTTGCTTTAGTGAGAGTTTTAAACTTCCAGTTTCCACTGTTTTCTAGTGGCGTGATGTCCCAGCTGTAAACTGCCATATTATCTTTCACGCTGTCTGCGGTTGAGTTTACAGTAAAATAAGTTATACCAGCTTGCTTTGCCCTTGTGTAAGCGAATTGTCTAGCGAATACTTCGTTTCCCGCACCTGGGAAACCAGTTAGAAGGAGCACTATAGGCGGTAAGCCTCCGGTTAGAAATTCGTCGAGGCCTGCTATTCCAGTTTTTACAAGTTTCATACTCAGCTTCCTTCTCCTTATTTGTTTATACTTATGGTTATAACTTTTTTCAATTGTTACAGCTTTTTTTTATGTTAAGTTTGCGGCTTCCATTTTTTTCTTTTATGCTTTATGCAATATTTCATTATCGGAAGTATATCGAATTCAGATAGAATAATACTACTTATTCCTATTTAAGAAGGCGCTCTCAAGTAAGTAATAAAGTTCAATTAAGAAATGAAAAAAGGAAGGAGAACAAAAAAATGAATTATCGTAAATTCCGCAGAAATATGAAAGCAATCTCACCTATAATTGCAACACTATTACTGATAGCCATTGCAGTCGTCGCCTCACTAGTAGTTTACGCTTGGGTCATGGGATACATCGGCTACCAAACTAGTAATGCAGGAAACTCTGTTGTAATTCAAAGCGTCCCGATGCCTGCAGACAAAGTCACGACAATTTACTTGCAAAATACAGGAACTACCCCAGTGACAGTTAATCCCTTTGCATTCGTAAACGGCGTTGAATATCCAGCAACATTTGGCTCTACCGGCACTGGAACTGGAACCCTGACTGGTGGAAATACGCTACAACTCAATGTGAACTCGACATCGCTCATTCCAGTCAATCCATTGGGAGTCAGTGTGTTAAGTGGCTCAATGGTTACGATTAAAGTAACCACCACCGGCGGAACATACAGCCAAGTAAGTCAACAAGCACCATAAACGTGAGATGCAAGAACCCAAATCTTTCCCTTTTTTTAAAATAATTAGCAATTATCTTACTCGCTTGGGAGAGCGAAGTCATGGTATTCAACAAAGAAATAGGAAAAATGTTTAATCGAAAGAAACCAACACCTACGTCGCAAGAAAGGAAAGACAGTGAAAACGTTGTTGTCTCCCCCGACTTGAAAGGCCTTGAGGTATCAAGTGTTGAAGCCCAAGCTCCCCTCGAGAAACTTGTGGTTTTAGACAGTTATTCACTTAATGGTTCTTTTGCTTCGGTTCAACTCACAAGGGATGCCGTTAGAGGCAACATCGTATACACGGTGAAGGAACCAGCGCTTAACGTAATTGACGTTGCAAATCTTCAGCGTTTGAAAAAAATTCTAACCGAAGTGTTAGAGCTGAAGGCAACTGAACTTGAATCAAAAAAAGCAGCTGAAGAATACTTGATAAAAAAGTGCAATGAAGTATTAGATGATTACCGTTTTAAATTAGACTCTGACACCAAGAGTAAACTCTTATATTATGTAACAAGGGACAATCTTGGCTTGGGAAAAATAGATTCGCTTATGCATGACCCCCTAATCGAGGATATTTCATGCGATGGGGTCAACGTTCCCATGTACATTTGGCATAGAAAATTCGAGTCTGTCCCAACTAACATTCGGTTTGAAACCGCAGAGGAACTCGACACTTATGCATTAAGGCTCGCTTACTTATGCGGGAGTCACGTCTCAATCGCGCAGCCCATGCTAGATGCAAGCTTACCAGACGGCAGCAGAATTAACTTGACTTACGGAAGCGAAGTCACCCGCAAAGGCTCAACCTTCACAATTAGAAAGTTCAAGCTGGACCCATTCACGGTAACAGATCTTGTCAGCTTCAAAAGTTTGTCGCCTGAGATGGCGGCCTTCTTTTGGTACGCAGTTGAAAACAGAGTTTCAATTCTGGTTGCTGGAGGAATCGCGGCGGGCAAAACCACTCTGCTAAACTGTTTAAGCATGTTCATTAAACCAGACTTGAAAGTTGTCTCAATTGAAGATACTCCTGAGCTTAATCTGCCACATGAAAACTGGATTCCTGCAACCACTCGGACGCATTTTGGCTTGTCTACAGAAAACGCGGATGTCAGCCTTTTTGATTTGCTCAAAGCTTCACTCAGGCAGAGACCCGACTACATCATTGTGGGTGAAATCAGAGGAACGGAAGCATACACTCTTTTCCAAGCGGTAAGCACGGGTCACCTGGGAATGTCAACGGTTCACGCGGAATCAGTTGAGTCCTGTGTTTACCGTTTAGAATCGGCGCCTATGAATATTCCGAGAACCCTCATAGCTGGAATCGACATAATCCTTGTTCAAAAAAGAGTTGAGTTAGGCGGTAAACCCGTAAGAAAAACTGTTTCAGTCTCAGAAATAGTAGGTTTAGACCCGCGTTCAGGAGAAATCCTCACAAACGAAGTTTATAAATGGAACGCCGCTGAAGACACTTTTGATTTTACGGGCAGAAGTTACATTCTGGAGAAAATTGCTGAAAAAACAGGTGTAACCACAGAGCAAGCAAGCGAAGAAATCCAAAAGAGGACTAAAGTTTTACAATGGCTAGTTAAGACTAACGTGCGAAACTACAAAGATGTTTCAAACGTAATCAGAAGTTACACTGAAAACCCTAAGCCCCTTCTTGAGGAGGCACTGAAGAACGAATAAACAAATGCTCAAGTTATTCTTGCAACTCTCCGATTTAATGCCTAAGAGCATCTCTTCAGAGTTTGAAAGTTTACAGACAAACTTGGCAAAAGCGAGCTTAAATATTAACTTTCAAGCCTACATGGGCTTAACAGTGTTCGCTTCAATTGTTTCAGGCCTCGCAGCCTTGTCCATTTCGTTTCTTTTATCGCTCTCAATCATGTTTTCCATCTTAATCGGTTTAATCGTTTTTCTCTCGTCAATTTGCGTTTGCTATGCGTTCCCATTACTTAATATTTCTTCGAAAGCAAGAAAAATAGACGCGAACCTTCCGCTAACTGCAAACTTCTTAGCTGTTCTCGCTAGTTCTGGCATGCCTCCTGAACGAATTTTTCGGTCACTCGCCAAAGTTGGAGATGAATTTGGAGTTGGCCAAGAAGTTCGCAGAATAATAGGTGATATCGAACTCTTAGGGTTAGACCTCAGCACCGCTTTAAAAAATGGTGCCTTGCGGTCAGCTTCAACAAAATTCGCATCATTGCTCGACGGCGTCGTCACAACTACACATATGGGCGGAGACTTATCTGGATATTTACGGGAAGAGTCAGAAAAATACAAAAAAACAAGAGTTGCAGCATCTAAGAGCTACTTAGAAAGCTTAGGCGGAATAGCAGAAGTTTACGTTAGTTTAATGATTGCGCTTCCCTTGGCGCTGGTAGTTATGCTCTCCATAATGTCCTTTTTGGGGGGCGGCTCAACAATGTTAGGAAACATTGATCCACAAGTGCTGCTGATGCTTGTCGCCTTCGTGGTAACACCAGCAGGAGTTGCAATACTCATAGTGATAGTTGACTCGATGACTCCTCCGAGGTAACAAAGAATGCGACAGATATCTACCCAAAAAAGGCAAATGACCGCTGCTGTTTCCACGGCGTTAGTTTTAGTAGGCGTTATCGCATTAGCCATAATTAAGCCAAATGTCCTGACAACCTATGAGAACGAAATATTCCTGTTGGGCGTCCTCATAATCATTGTTCCCTCCGCCATACTTGACTACGAAAATCAGAAATGGATTTCGGTGATAGAGGATCAAATGCCGCTTTTAGTGCGGGGAGTTTCAGAGTCTCAAGAAACAGGATTAACTTTAGTAAGGGCCTTAGAAAAAGTTGTTGATAACAAGATGATTGGGCATCCGCTTTCTGACGAAGTTAAGAAACTGCTTGTGCAAATGTCTTGGGGAGCATCTTTCGAGCAAGCTCTAACCGACTTCAAGGAACGGATAAATTCACCAATAGTTAACAGATTCTGCGCTTTAGTTCTCGAAGCAAGCCGATCAGGGGGAACAATAAAGAAGGTTTTTTCAACCACTTCAAATTTCATGGTGGAAATGAAAGACATCGACAAGGAAACAAGCGCTCAAATGAAACCCTACATAATCATAATTTACGCCGCCTTTGGAGTCTTTATAGTTACAGCAGTCCTTCTTGTGAAATCTTTCTTAGCACCGATGCAAGGAGCTCCTCAAATCATGGACCAAGTTAATCTAGGCAGCATAAGCGGGATGAAAGATTTCTTTTACAAAGACATGCTGATTTCCGCGATTACGGGCGGCTTGATGGCCGGAAAACTCGCCGAACGCCGAGTAGCAGGCGGCTTAAAACACGCCATAATCCTATGCATGGTTGGATACCTGATATTCTTCATAATGATCCCACCGACATGGATGTGAGAAAATAAGAAAACTCTACAGAAGCAAAAAAGGCATTTCGCCGGTTATTTCAACAATCTTGATGATATTGGTTGTTATGGTAGGGATGAGTTTAGTATTCGCTTATGTTGCTGTTTATGCCGACAATTATAAAACCGGAGTAGGTAGCTCCGTTTTAGAGTCATTAACCTTAGAGGATGTTTGGGTTGACGGCTCGCAAACTGTACATGTTTGGGTGTACAATTCAGGAACGGAGGCGAATTTAGGAACTGCAGTAAATTTGAATATTGCCACAATTTATGTTGACGGCTCTGCACTTACCAATAACCAGGCGGGTTCCAACTATGGCACCATCAATTTCAATGAACAATCTGTCAATGCCGGTCAAAATGTACAGTTTATCGGTGAATCGTCTCAACCTATCGCAAGCGGAACCCACGAAATAACTGTAGTGACCATGCGAGGTTCAAGCTTTAAAGAACAATTTGATGTGCCATGAGGGAGAAAAAGTTGAAAAACCTATTTAGAAACCGCAAAGGAACTGCCGAAGTAATAGGCACCATAATGTTCATTATGATACTGCTATTTTTCTTCACAAACGTTTACTTGTGGCATGACGCGGCAACCAAAGACGCGGATCAATTATACGTGGAAAAAATGAATGCTGGAATGTCAATAAGTTTTGACAATAGCAGCAAACAGGTAATCGTAAATGCCACTTCATCAGAGATCACATTGTCTATGTTGTGGATAAATTCAGACAGCGCAAATGTTCACGTTTACGCTAATTTGACGAATGTTCCAGTTTCCCCAGGCGACGACAACGCCATAACAATCACTTTTAACAAGGAGGGGTTACCTATGAATCAAGACGGTGCGGTACCTTGGGTTCGACATGGTAACACGATACAAATAGCTAATTCATTGCCTCTAAATGTCACATTCACACTTGTGAACACGTTAGGTGTTATGGTCTCAACTTAGTAGTCGCCAGTTCTCTTGCCTGAAAATGTTAATTGGTGGAATATTAGAGAGCTTGAAACTTTCTAGTTTGTCCATGTCAGGGTGCTGGTATACACCATCAATGCTTGTCCAGTGTACGGAAACTGTACGTCTATTGCTTCGTAAGCTCCTGGATCAAGTGAAGGAATTGATGCTGAAGTTTTCAAAGCGGTCACGTTTCCGTTTTGTTCAGCGTTAACCTGAATCGTACAGTTATTGGCCTTAGCGTCCCCAACATTAACTACATAACCAGTAATTTGAAGAAAAGGCGCATTTGTATCTGAGCGGTTATCTATGTATTGGAAGTTGATACTTACGAGTTTTGGCGAATTGTCCGCGGCACTTTGGCTTAATTGGCCTTCGAGGCTGGATATTTGGCTATTTTTGTCTTGTAAAGTGCCGTTTTGCTGTATGTAAACGCCAACAAAAACGCTTAAGGCAAATAATGCTATTATGGCGATAGCGGCCAGAACATTAGTCGTGTTTAACGATCTTTTCTTCTCTGTCACAACCAAATTTCCTCTTCAAAAGAAGTATTTGAAGTGGATTGACATAAAACATTTGTGAAGTAGAAATCAATATGCCAATGCTAAAAAGATTATTTTGTTTTAGAATAGCGTTTTCTAACATAAATTTTAGTTGGACGCAAAATGTTTAACCCGCTGATTATCCATTCACCAATCATTAAGGTATCTAACTTTTCATCGTTGCCACCAATTACGTTTTTAAGAAAAGCCATATCTTGTGCGTCGTTGCTTTTTCCAATAATGAAGTTTTGAATTTGAGACAAGGCTTTTCCGCCGAGCAACGTTGGATGTGAAGAGATGAGAATAGTTGCTATGTCATTCTTTGCGGCGCCAATCTCTTGGAACACTTCAGGAGGCAGATTTTCGGCATCCTCAACTACCAAAAGAAATGGCGGTATCGTTTTTTCACGCCTACTTTTAGCCAGACCCTTTAAGACGGCTGTAAAATATTCGTTTTTTTCCGTAAGCGACAAATTTTCTGCAGTTACGATTGTTATTTGGCGCTGATTAATTTTCTTCATAATAACATCTGGGGTGTCCTCTAAAGTTGCTTTGATTATTGCCGTTTGGAAATTAAACCGGTAAGTCGAGTCAGGTTCAATTGTACCTATAGTTCCGTATTCGTCGTTTGGATCGAGAATTATTATAGGTAGGATGGTTTTGTTGGCGAGTTCTTCAATGATTACAGCAGCCGTACATGTTTTTCCAACTCCGTCTATTGCTGAGATAAGTGTGTGTTTGCTGGTTAAATCGGCGCCGTCCATGTAAAAGTTTATTCGCTGATCAGTGTCTTCCTCGGAGGCGGCAATAATTTCTGCTTTACCCAGATAAAGCGGTTGCTTGTAGAGATCCCCTTCAATTCCACGGTTAAATATATCTTCCAAAAATTTGGCAAATGGCATGTAGACACGGCTTCCTGGATTTGGTGGCAAAAGCAACTTGCGCATACGAATCAATTGGTCTGCGTCTCGGAGATCGACGTAGCCGATTATTTTGGCTTGAGCCAACATTTTGCCTATGCGGTCGCCTATGGTTGATCCTGCTACTTCTTCGTAACTAGTTATTTCTTTAACTTCTGCAAGAACTTGGCATGCGTCGCCATACATTGGGTGATTAAGGCAGATTATATCTCCTTTTTTGATGCTTTCGCGATTTTTGGGAGGGCTGACAAGAAAACTGAATTGAGCCGTGTTTGTGTCGTTAGTTACCAGTCCGAAGTGTTCTTTTATATGTATGTTTGAAATGTCCATAAAGTCTTACCTCGAGAATCATTCATTTATCCTATCTTTAATAATTTTAATCTATTGGAAATACACACTTGATTCCCACTATCAGATGAGAGCACATGGCAGGCACTTAGTTGATTTTCCATCAATAATGATCTCCGGTTTGGTTAGAACCCCTGTATTATTTTCATTTTTTACCACGCTCATCACAAAAGAAGAGACAGGTATCTTTGAAGTGCTTAGGTCAGAAAGGCTTTGCTTCTAGGAAAAACGTTGAATTCGAGCGAAGTTTTCACACTGTTTTTGTGATTACCGCAATTTAACAAATTAATTATTTGGCTTTGTCTTTCCATGAACTCTAAACCCTTCTCTGTTGCTTTGTAGGTTTCTTTTCCGCCATTCCGAAATTTTTCTAAAAGGTTGGCCTGTAAGAGAAGTGTAAGGTACTGGTTGAGTTGACTGAAGCTGAGGTTGGCTCTAAACATAATGTGGGTTTTAGAAGTGCCTTTTCTAGCGATACCTATTATCTCCGTCATAATGACGAGCTGATCACGTCTTTTCGGCTTATTTTCAGCAAGAACTACGGTCATTTTAAACACTCTTCTATATTAGTATTCCATATTAACGTTGGCAATCTTGTGTTATAAGGCATGTTTCAATTGTCTTATTATTTCAGGTTTCGTAATATGTAAATCGCCCTAACTTCTGAAACAACAAAGAAATTTTGCCGAAAGCAAATATTTACAAGTTATTAGGTGTTTTCCATTATTTGATTGAAATATATAATGTTAAATTATGCAAAAATACCTAATTTATGTTGCAAAATAGTTTTTTTTTAGATTTTTTGAGACATTTTGCATTAGAATAAACTTCTATCCAGCCTTAAATAGAGCCGAAGCTGAAGATACAAAATAAAAGAAAAAAGCGCTAACTTAGCGCATTCTAAAATATGAAAGGAGAAAGAAAAAATGCGTAACATAACTAAAATAAAACGCTCAGTAAAAGCAATTTCACCGATAATAGCAACTTTATTGTTGATAGCCATAGCCGTGGTAGCTTCCCTGGTGGCCTATGCTTGGGTCATGGGCTACATAGGAGTAAAAACTTCTAGGGCAGGCAACGGAATACAAATTCAAAGCTTCACCACAAGCGGCAACCTGGTAATTTATGTTCAAAACACAGGTATAGGTACAGTTCACCTTCTGCATGACAGCAGCGTTTACGTCAATAATGTTCTATACAACATACTTTCGGTTGACGGCAAAGACGCTTCAACCGGACAGCTTGACCCGATACCGATAACCCAAGGCCAAACGCGCGAACTTGTCATCGATTTTCAACCGACACCTAACGAACTTTTAAACATCAAGATAGTAACTGTTGAAGGAACCACCATCACAGGGTCAACCACTGCAGGCTCAGAGACAACGGCAACAGTAGATTTTGGCGTGTCTCCATCAGGATCTGGCTCAACTACCCCAGCTGAACCTAAGACATACAATGTAGGTTCATTAATACAAATAACTGCAACTGCTGGCTCGGGCTATGCTTTTTCATATTGGAATTCTCCAGCAACAATCCAAATGATGAATGATCAATCAGCTGAAACTTTAGCAACGATTAATGGAGACGGCACAATCATAGGCAACTTTGTTGCGGCAAGCAACCCAAGGCTCACCATAAATAATGGTGAAAGCCAAGTCGTGACTCAAAACCAGATGTCAAGTGCCATCACAATTCAGCGTGCGCAAGATGCGGCGGGCTCAATACAAGTGACTTTGAAATCGTCATCGTCAGGTGGAGTATTCTACCAAGACTCGGCGGGATCGACGCCCATAACAAGCCCGATTACAATAGCAAACCAAGGGGGCACGGCTACTTTCTACTATAAAGATTCAAATGCAGGCCCAGCAACACTGACTTTCTCAGCAACTGGTTATTCTTCAGCCACCACTACGTTCACTATCAATGGCGTTGCTCCAACCCCAACACCTACTCCATCGCCAAGTCCAACGCCTTCACCCACTCCAGCCCCTGTTGCAACAACCTTAAAAATCAGTCCTAGCGGCTCGACATCTATTACCGCTGGTGGCTCTCAAACCTACACAGCTCAGGCTTTTGACCAGAACGGGAATAGCATGGGTGATGTCACTGGTTCTGCTGTTTTCAACGTCAACGGCGCCCCAATTAGCGGAAGCACCGTTTCTGAAAACTCAGCTGGCTCTTACGCTGTAACTGCATCTTACGATGGTATGACATCCAACTCGGCCACCCTACAAGTGAATCCGGGTTCTGCAATTAACTATGTTGTCTCCGGCTTCCCCAATCCTGCTACTGCGGGCGTGGCCCATAGTATAACCGTTACCGCTTATGATGCGCATGGTAACATTGCCACTGGCTACATGGGAACCGTACAGTTAACGTCAAGTGATGCTCAAGCTGCACTTCCATCTGCTTACCAGTTCACGGGTAGCGATGCTGGTGTTCACTCTTTCAGTGTTACTTTGATAACTACTGGCACTCAATATGTAACGGCAACTGACACAGCAACCAGCTCAATTACTGGTTCCCAGACTGGAATAACAGTGGATCCATCTACTGCGTCAACATTGATAATTATTCCTGGCTCGACATCTATTCAAGCTGGCGGTTCGCAGCCCTATACAGCCACCTGTTACGACAGTTATCACAACTCATGGGACGTTACCTCAAGCGCTGTCTTTAGCGTAAATGGGAATCCAATCGGCTCGAACACAGTATCTGAAAATGCTATTGGTTCTTACACTGTAACTGCAGCCTACAATGGTATAACGTCAAATTCGGCTACTCTTCAAGTAACTGGCGGCGCTATTGTCAGCATTCAAGTTGCTCCTGGTTCAGCATCGATAATAGCGGGTGGTTCTCAGGCGTTCACAGCAACGGCTTCCGACGGGTTCGGCAACACATGGGATGTTACAGGCCAAGTCGCTTGGAGCATTAACAGTGCAGTTGGTTCTACTTGGACTGGCAACTCCGTCAGCATAACCGAAGCATCTGCAGCTGGCACACCATGGACAGTTACTGCAACACTTAGTAGCGTTTCTGGCACAGCTCAGTTAA
>Ga0187891_1001345_pt1 | contig 21485 bp, 22 predicted proteins | sample June2016WEW_21_4_FD_132990 | JGI IMG/M metagenome (GOLD analysis project Ga0187891, IMG submission 132990) | Peatland microbial communities from SPRUCE experiment site at the Marcell Experimental Forest, Minnesota, USA - June2016WEW_21_40 | ecosystem: Environmental > Terrestrial > Soil >... | reverse complement strand
GTGTACAGGCTGTTGATGGCTACGCCGTCATCAGAGTACTGATTCTGATTCAACTGGTAAATCTTCGAGGATTCAATACCGTTACAGATGCACAGAGCATACGTCTCCATGTCCGACTGCAAGATAAATTCCATGTCTGGAGTTGCAATGTTCCATATTGCCCACTTACGCTTCATATCAGGTGCGGCCAATGTGCCGAACATGGTAGTATGAATGCCGGGAGACATGATCATCTCCTCGAAAGTTGCCAAACCGTTGTAGTTTAGCATCAACATTACATTTGGCGTAGTAGGTGTTGGATTATACGGAGCGTTTGGTAACCACTTGACCGATGGCAGAGGTTTACCCGTCGCAGGGTTCGTGCCTGTCGGTAGAGGAATTGCACAATAAAGACGCTTGCTCAGAATGTCGTTGCGTAGCACAATCGTATTGCCAGCATCCCAATTGATGCACTCCCAAAGGTTCCACAGTTCCTGCATGATCTTTACAGGTTGCCCGCCGTTGAATCCGAAGATTCCAGCGCGACACGCAGTGACTGCCCATTCTTCTCCCGTATCGTAGGAGTTGACGCCTACGGTTCCGACTTTGTTGGATACTTCTTTGAGACCCCAGCCTCCCGGCTCGCTACCCGAACTATCGGACGTAGAGTAGAAACTGTTAGTCTTCAAAAGATAGAGAAGATCGTGCATCACAAATGCTCCCATACAAGCCTGAGCATTCTCTGTGGAAGTATCTATGACTCCACCTGTAGCAGACCCATCAATAGACTCTGGCTGACCCGGATATGAACCGTACACTTGTGCAGCCAAATACGGAGTCAACGTCTCGAAGACTTCAATGCGGTCAATTTCGCAATCTGCCAAGGGTCCAGCGTTTGCTAGATATACGCGAAGCAGAAGCCCTGTAGGTACCGCTGTAGCAAATGCAGTAGTCAACAGAGTTCCTTCGTATACAGCAATGTTGCTGGTCATGCTTGACAGCGGCAGTGTGAATGTACCGTAGGCGTTTGCCTGATCCGTGGAGTACAGATCAATTGTCAGAGTGCCAGTCGTAAGACCAGATGGTGCACTACACGCTACACGCACTGAGTACAAAACAGCAGGTTCTATGATCGCTACTTGGTAGGCATCTTGATACGCAGTTTGCGTTATCATTCCAACTGTGGTGTTTTCGCTTCCGCCTCGATTGTTCTGGATATACAGAGATAAACCTGTAACCGTACTGACCAAAAGCGTTTGATCTGCCTGATTGGTTATACCCCACCCTAGGGGTTGGATATTTCCACCGGGATTCGGTAGATATCCGCCATCAAAAGTAAGGTTGTTGAAGTTCATTACCTTGTTCAATTGTAGACCGTAGAACATGCGTTCGTGGTACGGCACACACCATGCCGAACTTCCCAGTTCGATAAGGTTGAACAAATCGTCTCCCTCCACATCAATTTCTCGTGAATTGAGAAGCACTGCATCTGTGAAGGTGAACTTTGCGGTAGTTGAGGTGTTGTCATTGATGATAGTAGAGGTGTAAGTCTGTGGGTTTATCCCATTCACCACTACTGGTTCTTCAATGACATAGAAGTTTTCTCCCGGTACACCGTTCTGTCCTGCCTCAGTGATGGCAATTCCTCGACCGATCACGTTAGTAGGCCCTATGGGGATGAACGATGCAGAAATATAGTTGGCATCATTCGATGTTGTAAAGGTTACAGGAGGTCCGGGTGCTGTTTCATACCCATTTTCAGTTATGAAAAACACTACACCTTGACGTATGCCTGCCCCTATAGGTTGCAATGCGCCGCCTACAATGGTTATGTAACCTGATGTGGCATTTCCATAAATTGGACTAGCAGATGGTCCACCTGCTACGTTTATGCCGGGATCAAAATAAAAAGAAGTCCCGAATGTAACAGCAGTAGCAGACTCAGTCTGTGATGCAATTGCGCTTGGAGGAAAACCGTCTACGGTAAGCGTTCCTGAATTGGTTCCAGTAACGCTGGCAATTACACCTGTAGTGTTGAATACTTCAGAGTTTGTACAACCTTGCACAGTGATGAGTTGTCCAGCTGTAGGGGCAGTCACCCCTGTAGGTGTTCCTACTGCTATTGTCCAACCATACGTCGCAACTCCTGCTGAAGACATTGCAGAACTTGTAATGTCCAGCGTAGTATTATTCACTGGTTCAATTACAGTCCAGTTGCCATTCCAACCTGTCTGCGGAGTTACTCCTGTGATACTAAAGTTGTCTCCCGGCTCTATCAGCGTAATTGCCACATCAGTTGTAACTGTGGCTAATGTGATTTGCCATGTACCATCGTTTCCGGGTCCGTTTGGACCTGAACCTCCGGGTCCACCGTACTGTGCTTTACCTTGTGAGGTATATTGCACTTGAATGTACGGCACTCCATTGACTCCAGCCGATTCTCCGGGTGGGTGGTTCACACCGTGCCCAATGACAAGGTATGTTCCTCCTCCTACAACGGGCACGTCCGTAGAAAAATAAACGTACACCCCAATGCCATCACGAAGCAATCCTGTAAGGATTACGTTTTCTCCAGCATCTGGACTTGCATAGTAAACAGTGATTGCATCTCCGGGTGTACTTGGATTTCCCGGTGCACTCCATAGAAGTTCTTGACCGTTGCAAGAGATTGCTGTGAATTGAGTAATACTGGAAATGTTATAATTGTAGGCTGGAGTTGCTGTTCCAGTTAACCCTGTGGCTCCTGTGTCGTCCGCATGTACTAGACTGACGTAGAATGTAGTCGAAGTCGGTGCAGGTGTTGCCAGCACTTGGTATGAGTTTCCATTGAGGTAGGTAGCAACATTAGTGATCGTGTAAAGTGTGCCCACTACGGGTGCTGGGGAAACAGTATCTATGACGAACTCCACTACGTTAGAAGTCAACGAATACGCCGTGACCGTTAGGTTTCCTACACCAGAACCTGTAGATGCTTTGAATGCTGGTGAAGTTCCGGGGCCTACTTGTGACAGTGGATCAAAAGTTTTACCATTGTAAACGCGAGGACGATCCGTACCAATGCTCAGATTGGAAAAGCAGATGTGCTCACGATTGTCCATAGTTGCGCTTTTTGCGAATGATCCGGGTAGGATGCTGGACAAGACCAAGGACAACTCATTAGGAGCACTAGTTACGTTCTCCTGCCACAATAGGCCATCAGCGTCCAAAGCCAGAGTGTAGGTCTGGTTGTTATTCTGCTCATAGGTCTTGATGTAGTTGAAGTTGGCTAACGATGGTGTCAAATACACAGTCATCTGGGCATTCTGTACGTATACCGTGCCGCCAGTACTTTCGGCTTGAATCTGGAACCCAAAATCCGTGCTATTGAGGTCAGAGTACATCCATGTAGTTCCCCAAAGGTCTGTTGCTCCACCTAAAGAGTATGGAAGTGGGGTAGAAAGCACCTCTTGAAATACACGGTTGCCTACTGGTACACCGTTTTTCAAAAGTTGAATGTATACACCTGCTGATGTGGTTCCAACCGAGGCGTAAGCAGAGAACGAAGTTGAAAATCCTGACACACCAGAAGTTGAGGGCACAGAGTAACCAAAAGTAGCTACCTGCAATTCATCGGAGTAGGTAACTTTGTAGTATATCTTCACACTCAGGTGATTTACTAATACAGTCTTAATGTAGCCATTCCCACTTGTGTCTGTAGCCCAAATAACCAATCCTAGCGCATCTCCATTCACTACTGAAGGGTTTAAGGTTGCACCCCACGTGTCTGTACTAGAACCAAAGGTTTGTCCATGTCCAACGCCGTTTAGCGATCTGCTCTCTGCGCTGCCTATATATAAACCATTATATGTCAACTGCACATACAGATCGCCTGTGTAATTGCTAATGCTTCCATCTGTTGTTACTTCTATCCCTTGGATAGTTGCATAAGAAGGCAAAGCAAATCCTATATCATTGGCTGAGATGGTTGCAGATACAGACATAGATTCCCTACCCAATTCGCAGGTAGCAAACAGAGAGGTAGAAAGTATGTTTATCGGGTTTGTCCAACTTCCAAAAAGTTGAACAACACTAGTAGCGGTTGTTGGTACTAAGGTAGTGCTGCTTCCTGTACTTATGATGACCGAGGCCCATCCAGCACTTCCTATGGCACCTGTTGGATTAGTCCATGGTACACCAAAACCTGACAGATCAGTAGCCGTCTGCGGAGGATTGGTTATGGAATTTCCCGCATACGAATACATCGACTGAAGCCCTGCTCTGGTAAATACCGAGCCAATTGCAAAATCACAATCCCAAACTCTAGGAGAGGAACCTTCAGGCATGTCCTGAGGGTTTACATACGTGGACAGTCCACCCCACACGTCAAGACTTGCGCTACCGAGTTGTTCTAGTGAGTGTCCGATATAGTTACCCTCCGTTGTGCTTCTTCACGTACGCGGTTGCCGCTTCCATGATTTCTATGTTTTCCTGTAAATTACCTATGCCCAAGTTGCAATTGCAACATAATATCTCTCTCGGCTTTGGTGGTACAACATGCTGATGATCTGCATAGCGCTGGGTAATTAGTCCAGCGATTATTTATTACTCTAACGGTGGTGTTTGAACGAACTCGTTCAGGAAATACCAAATCTCAATTGTAACAGTTCCATCACCGCCTGTTGGATCGGCTCCACCTGACCCAATCTTGATGTACAACGGTGCATTGTCTAGGTCAGCAGCATACGTGGCATCGTTGATTCCTGTGTTCACTGCAACTGCCAAGCCGTTTGTCGTGCCTGTCATCCATGTGCTGTTTGCTACCGATACTGCTGTGACGTTTGAGCCTTGTTTGTAGTAAGCAACCCAAGCGGGTGCGGCTCCAGTCACCGTATAATTGGTAGTCCCAAAATTATACTTGAAGGTAGCCTGTTGAACTTGAATGAAATACCCTACTCCGGGTGCAGGTATGATCTGTAGTGGTACTGAGTTAATCTTTTGGACTTGTGCGGCAGTCAACGTAAACACTACCTTAGAAGTAGTTAAAGAGGCTGCGTCGATGATCTCAAAATTGGCTACCAGATTTTCATCCAAATTGGATAAATTAAGGCCCATGTTGGGGGTCTGGATCACGCCGGGATAGTAAGGGACTAACGCTGGCACGTCTTTTGGCAGCGATGTATTCCCAATCATGTACTGGGTTTCGATGTTTGCTGAATTAAGAGCAGGAGCGGGGCCGTTTATGTAGCCCTCGGCTTTGGCCTGCTCAGTTTGTAACTCTAGATTGCTTAGAAATGTATCTGTCATATATGGCCTTCCTGCGTTAACTGTTTTGGACAGGCTTTCCATCTGCCCTTGCACTGGCTGGCGTGCACTTCCAAACTACAGCCATACATAGGACACGCTCCGTGCGAGTGCTATGCGTAGTGCCTCCGCTGTTAGCAGGAGGGTACTTCTCAGATGTGTGGGGAGATTCTCACTCCCCTTCCTAGTGTGCTAGGTCCATCTTACGCTTGGTTAGAGTTTCCTGTATGTCTACACTGCACGGGGGAAACTACCAAAGTTACTCCAGTTTGCTCGCCCACGTTTCCGGGCGTTTCAACAGTCAGTGTTACCTGATCTGCTGCCCCACCAGTGCCATTGGCCCCTGAGGTGGTAATAGAAGTAACCTTGCAGCGCACCACAACGTAGTCGCCTACCTTAAATGGTGCTCCGAAGATGTCACGTTCTTCAACTGCCATGGTGACTCCTCCTTATAACCGAATCCACGTAGCGTGGAACATGACAACATCGTTCAGAATAGCTGCTGGTAGCAACTGACTATTTGTCAACTCAACGCCCGCTGGTGTGAAAATCTGAATCGTGTCGGCAGGGTAGTTGTACTTATAGAAGTACCCACCTTGTTCAAATGATGCAGTGAAAACTGTATCTTCACCCCAGATTTCGCACTGTAAAAACTGACCTGAAGCAGTGTCAATAGTTAGTGCGTTAGCAAACTTCACAAGCCCAGCGGGGATACCGCCAGTCTCATAGAAATCAGAACCACCAAAAGTGAACTGCCCCCAAACGCTTATGGTTTTGCTGTCGAATGTTGGACCGCAAATAAGCGTAGGTGTAACTGTCGCTAGTGCCATATTTATCTTCTTTCCCCGATTTACGGGATTAGTTCCCCGAATTACGGATACTAAAGGAGTCGGACTCCCTCGGTTTACTTCTTCGCAGATACCTCTACTGCGAAAACTCTTTTGAACTCTTCAATCTTTGTCTGAGTGCTGTACCGTGTGCTGCCGTTAGGCTCTAGGTAGATGCACCACGCAAAAGTGCCGGGTGCTGTGCTCTTTCTTATGCGGGGTGCTGGTCTACGCCTTTCAATGTTTGGTATTACTCTTCCTACTTCTATGAAATACCTTTGATCTGCATGTAGTTCAATCCCGTGTTCGTACAGCACACTTGCTACCCATCCCTCATCATAGTTATTAGAAGGCAATTCAGCTTCTGCTACCAGCATCATGCTCTTTTTATCCATCCAGTAAGCAAAGCCTCCTGCTACGAAAAAAGGTCTAGAAGGAAGCACTGGTCTGTGTCCAGCCATTCCTACATACGAATGCTTATCATATCCTGAGTTCAACATTGCTACTGGGTCAAGTACGGTGTCGTCGTCCAGTTTAAGCGCATAGTTATAGTCATTATTTAGTGCCCACTTAACAATACATTGTACCTTAGCAGGTAGACCTTGATATGAATCATCACAATCCAGAATTATTTCATCTGGTTGATCTGTATGCTCTCCTCGTCCTAAAAAGAAGCGTACATCGGTTCCTTCTGGTACCATACTGAGCCAAGTGCTACGTATTATATCTCGCCATTCTTTGCGAGTGTGGCAACTAACTATTGCTATTAGGCTGTGCGCCATGAGCCACCACCGAATGCGCGTCTATCGAACCAGACTTTATTTGGGTCTGCGTGTATTTTCTTAAACTCTGCAATGACCTCTTCTACAGGTGTGCAATGGTAACCTTTCCACACCATGTGTATACAGAATGAAAAAGTATCAGGGGTAGCTTGTACCAAGGTGAACTTGCTCTTTACCAGCCAATCGCTTTTTTCGTATTCCTCACGAGTCATCTCTCCATGCCCCGATTTGAACATAGCAGAAGGTTTTGCTTTTGGTACTATTCTTCTCTCATAGACTGGTAAGAACCTTCCGGGTCTACCTGCTCTCGGCACTATCTTCTTTACAGCTATCTCTTCTGTTTCTATGGTAACATCAACAGGTGGTGTTTCTTCATTCGGGTTAAATCCTGTGTGTATAAAATATCTACCATCGTTGTGAAGAAACATTCCTTGCTCACCTAAAACATGAGCTATCCAACACTCATCATTTGCTCCATGATCAGGTAACTCCGCAGAGTTTATAAACCCCATACCTTTTCTGCTCACAACATAGTGAAATCCCCACGGTGTGATATAGACGCCTGTTCTCTGCTTACATTCCTTCTTTCCGCATCGACAGGTTTCTATGGGCATATCGCCGTTGTCGCAACCTACAAAGTCGTAGTTGTAGAAGTCTGAGTTGAATAACTTTTCTGGGATGATCACAACGTCGTCGTCAATCTTCATGAAGTAATCGTACCCGTGGGCAGATGCCCAACGAGATACTGCTCTTACTTTCTCAATTAACCCTTGGTACCCATCGTTGCAGTCTAACTTGATTACGTCTTTTTCTTCCCCAGTATAGTCACGTCCTACAAAAAATAACACATCTGCCTTATCTTTTGGAACATTTGGAATCCAAGTTTCACGTATGGTAGGTCTCATACCGGAGCGAGCATGTGATATGATAGCCATTAAAGTCCTCATGTTCTTTTGCTCCTTAACCTTCCATCGGGGTGCATTACCAAAGGACGTGCTCTGCTTCCTACCATTCTTTCCTCTACTACAGTAGGTATTTTTGGTGCTGGCACTTCTTCTGCTGTAAGTTCTGGCAGAATTGTAGAGGGCACTATTGAACTCCTCTTTCTCAATGTGCTCATATTTACAGGCCATCGTTTTGCAGTTTCTAACATCCACTCTGGCTTATAAGTACCCGGCTCAAATGAAAGGTGGAGGGTTACAGTGTCATCTTGAAGCACATCGCTGTCATATGCGTAACGAGTATCGTGATGACCTTTTATTCCGTGCTGTGCCAAAACCAAGCCTGCCCATTCATCATCATGGGTGCTAGTGACAGGCGAGTTTGCTATGGCAGTAAAAGCCTTCTTACTTAGCCAAAACCCCGGACCTCCGTGAGCATATGTGTTGTTGTTCCAGAAATTGCCTATATAGTCGTGTTTTTCAAAGCGACTAGCCCACAATCTATACACATCAACGTACACATCATCGCAAGGGGTGAATAGGTACTCATAGTTGTACTTCACAGCGTAGCGGCAAATCTCACGCAACTTGTATGGCATGTGGAAGTAGTCGTCTGGACAATGAAGAATTTCTTCATCTCTATTTGGTGTAATCTCTGAGATAGCCTCTTGTTTTCTTCCAACATAGACCTCTCCCCAAGATGATTTGTACTTTGGTTCTTCCAAATCTCCTGTAGGAGTTCCATCTCCTATAAAGAACTTGTAGTCAAACCCTGAGTAGTTCCTTACATCTTTAATCCATGTGTCTCGGCTGGCTTGGTTATCTCCTCGCAATGCATCACGCACACAACTTCTTATCCCAATAAGAACACATCCCTCATCCTTGAATCTTCCCTCAGGTTTGCCACGCCACTTATCTGCATATGCTTCCCTGTTGATGTCAGATAGCTCGTCCTGATTTTTGATTCTTAGATAACTTGCACTGCTTTCCTTACCCTCAAAGAAGTGCTTTACGATTACGGATGATGTGACGGCTAGTTTATAACCAGCGATACGTGCCCTGCGGCAGTAGTCAACGTCATCTGAGCCGTATCCGATAAAGCGTTCATCTAGTGTTCCAATCTTCTCTATGACTTCCCGCTTAATCATGATGCACACGAAGGTGATAAAGGCATCATCCACAATATGCACCAAGGTGTTTACATCTCTTTGGGCTGGGTTGCACGCCCATCCCATAACTCGCGGAGAAATAAGCCCCACCTCTGGGTTGGTGAAGAGAGCAATTCTTAGTTTTTCAACAGTCTCTTCGTGGATAAACGAAACATCATCATTCATCAGCAGCACGCTGTCTACGCTTGGATTCTTCAAGGCTTTGGTGATGCCTAAATTGGCATTACGTGCGTACACGAATGGGTCAACTCCTTGAACTATAATCCAATCCGAGGAAATATCGTTGCCATCTCGCACTAGAATCTTAGCAGCGGTTGTACCGTGCTGCTTAACACTTCGTTGGCATTGCTCAAATATCTCTGGGTGCTTTGACAGTACTACTATTGCTGTTGACACACTGAGTCTCCAAGTACCAATCTATGGTACGCTGTATTCCACTTTCTAAAGGTACGTTGGCTGTGAATCCTATGTGAGCGGCTTTGGATACGTCAAACACTCTGCCGGGATGACCATCAGGTTTGGTTGAATCCCACACAATATCACCTTTGAAGTCCAAAGCCTTTGCAATGGCTAACACTACCGAACGTATAGGAGTTTCTATTCCTGTCCCTATATTCATAGGCTCTGGTTCACTATACCGCTCTGCGGCTAAAGTGATGGCTCTGGCACAGTCTGTGGCGTATACAAACTCACGTGTTGCCCTTCCCGTACCCCATACCGTTAATGCTGTGCCACTCTTCTTGGCTTCTAGGCATTTCAGTATGAGTGCTGGAATAACGTGAGACTTATCTGGGTCAAACGTATCTCCCGGCCCATATACGTTTGCAGGGATAACACTGATAGCATTGAACCCGTATTGCTCTCGATAGGCTTGTCCTTGGTACATTAGGACACGCTTGGCAATGCCATAAGGTGCCGTGGTAATGTTAGGAAAACCGTTCCATAGGGTATTCTCTGACAGAGGTGTAGGTGCTGCATTCGGATAGGAACAACTTGTCCCTATAGTAACGAACTTCTTAACACCGTGCAATCTCGCCTGCTCCATTACCTCTAGACCCATAACTAGATTCTCATACAAGTATTTCCCTTGAGTATGTATGTGCTCTCCTATGCCGCCTAGGATAGCCGCCATGTGAATCACAATGCTAGGCTGGAACCTGTAAAACATCCTGTCTACAGACTCTCTATCTAGTAGATCATATTGAGAACGACCTGTGCATGAAACCTTAGTACACCCTGCATCTATAAGTGCTTGTGCTACGTGTTTTCCTAAGAACCCATGCCCACCTGTTAGCAATATCGCTTCGTCTTTTAAGATCATCTGAGTCTCCTACACATTGGAATAAGGATTACCAATGTTGATTACTTGCAGGGATTTTACCAATTCCTGTATGCCCTCTTTTACCGTTATGGTCGTATTGTAGCCTAATTTCCTGATCTTCTCATACGACACCACGTAGTTGCGCTTATCTCCGTCTTCCCCTACATCTGCATAGTGGAAATACGCTCCTGTAGCTTCTTTAATCATGTCGCATACATCGCGTTTGCTGTGATTCATCGACTCGTTGCCTATGTTGTACACCTCTCCTACTACCCTGCTATATTTGTCTATAGCAAATAGGAAAGCACGAGCCATGTCGTACACATGTATGAACGTACGCATGAACCATGCCTCATACACAATCATGTACTTCTGCCGCATAGCGGTGTAGGTAAAATCATTTACCATTAGGTCTAAGCGCAAACGAGGTGATATGCCGAACGCAGTTGCAAAGCGGAAGGCTGTACAGTAATTGTGAGACATCAAGTAATGCTCTGCATCAGTCTTGGTGGTGCCATATAGACTCAAAGGGTTCAATGGAGTTTCTTCGGTACATACTGCATTCACCACCTCTCCATAATTAGAACCCGTGGAGCCGAATAGCACAAACTGGTTCTTACACGCCTCTGATACGTTTACTGAGCCACCGTAGTTCACCTGAGTTGCTAGTTCTGGATTATTTCTACATGCTGGGAGTCCCACGATAGCTGCTAAGTGTATTACCACGTCTTTTCCATAACACGCAGCATTTACTGTGGCTTTGTCCCTAACATCACCTTTGATGAAATGGAAATTAGGATTACGAAAGAACGGTATGAGCACATCCCCTCGATACATCAAGCAATCCAGCACCGTTACCTCGTAACCACGCGCTAGAAGCATAGGAACTAGAGTCGTGCCGATGTATCCAGCACCTCCAGTGACCAAAACTTTCACTGAGTCCTCCGCTTTTCCAGTCTATCTGAGATTATAGTATCCATGCGGTCCCACACGTGCACTAGATTCATTGCACGTTGGTAGTTATCTTCTACTGCATACAAATGCTGAGTATAATACTCAGGGGTTAGTGCCGACAGCTTCTGCACCAACTCGTCGTAACTGTTGAAGGGGATTATGCCGTCTGTGTTGAAGAAGTCGCCTAAGTTCGGGCAACCCCAATACAGAGGTATAGTCTTTGCAACCAGTGCATCCATCAATTTATCGTCGAACCAATTCCTGTGGTATGCGTTCTGCGGTGTAATAGTGAATTGGTATGAGTCTAGAACTGTGCGTTTGTCAGGCATCCACGTGGGGCATCCACTGAATGCTGGAGAACGCCATTTGTCTATTCCTATGAGTCCTACTGCTCCCGGCAGTTTATCGTAAATCTCTTGCCGCAGCAGGTGACCCGGCATGAATGCCTTGTTGGTAGTCAGGAAAGACGCTTTGAACTCCTTTACATTATCTACAGGAGTTACATAAGCGGTAGGCCAGTAATCTATCCACGTACAGATCGACCACGGAAACAGGACTGCATTGGGACATGCTTCTAGCACCTTAGGATTCCACGCTAGAACAAGATCGTAGAACTTGTGGTTGGCTATGATACCATTCACCGCATCTACGGCCTCTGGCGGTTCTATTTGATGCAGAACTTTGAACGATGATGCATCTTCTGGCTGATATCCATCATCTATCGTAATCGAAACTGTCTCGGGTTGCTCTTTATTCAGTTTGGTGACACCGGGGTTTATGTTTCCCCGTCCTCCACCAGAACTTGAGGAGCCATATCCTATAGGTTTGTACATATGTGGTGCCAAGTGCTGAGTCCTTCTAGGTATTTAACCTTTGCGATGCTATCAGTATTCCACTTAGCGTGCAGTCCTTCTATAACAGCCTGCAAACCGTCGAGATACCCTGTGTTTGGGACTTCAATTTGTCTTAGGGTGTCACAGAACTCATCCGTCATGCGTATCCACGGTAATTCCTGTTCCAAATCATTATACAAGTTATGTGGACTACGCTCGTGAAACGCTAAGGGAGTTCCAAAGGCAATAACTTCTCCCTGAGCCTCTACTATGCGAGTAGTGATGTAACTAGCCCATATATCCAAATGCCGTCCTATGTATGGACTCAGGAAGTATGATGGCAATGCTTTTCGAGATATGGCTGTGTTTTGACAATTCCAAGGTGACCATGTACAGGGAAATAAAGAAAATTCAGTAAATGACCGTGGTTTGAAGCCGACAGTCACAAGTTTACGCTCTAGGCGTGTAATGGCGTCTATATCAGGATCATTGCTCCACAGCCCAGCATTCACAGCAATAGTGGCTCCTTTTTCTATGATGCTTATTTCTGGCTGCTCCCAACGTTTGCTAGGAGGAAATCCCCTAGCATAAAACTGAACGTTATGCTGCTCTCTCAAAGAATCACAAACATTAAACCAACCATTGCTACTGTGCATTGAGGGCAACTCACAATGCGTTCCTGTTTTGGCATGCGCTGCAACAAAATCTTGATCTGCTATAGACAGGTTGTCATCATCCAACATTATGATTACATCAGCCCCAGATTTGTAAGCCATCAAATGGCCGATGTTTCGTCGTGCTATGGAGTTCTCTGGAAGGAACCATGAAAATTCTCTCTGATCATCTACTCCAACAAATTTGCACTTATCAATTGTCTCACAAAAAGAGGCAGCCTCAGGTGGAGTCTTCCTATCCCCTACTACAATGTAGTCTACTTCATGTCCAAACTTATTTGCGTTCTCTGCGTATGCTTTTAGAAAAGTTGGTACATATATCGTAGTTGTTACGACTGTGACTTTAGGCATATCGCCGCCTTCAGTTTTTCTATATCATCTAATCGTTGTTCTGCCCTATCCATGAACTCTTTAGCATCTACATCGTGTTTAGGCTTTGCTTCCTCATACGTGCTGTCGGTTTCTGACTTACCATACTCAGTGTGCATATGCTCGCACACTACAGAGGGAAGATAAATCAGCCTACCTGCTGCCTTGGCAACCTCGGTGACCCAGTTGTCTAACCACCATGATGAGAAGTAGGGAGGAAAATAATACCCCATTACCTTTTCCCACTCGCGGTGGAAGTAGCTGTGTGTAGATAGTGATTCCCCGAAGAACTTATCATCACCGTGCACTAGCACCAGACGATCTTCATACTTCTCGAACTCTTCGATGACTATGGAGTCCCAACCTTTGGTCAGGTATACCTCATCGTCTGCTGCCATTTTCAAAATGCTTCCGCTGGCTATTTCGGCTACTTCGTTGTAGCACAAAGATAGTTTCTGTCTTGGTCCACCGATGGCTGTTATCTCTAACTCTGTGGCTATGTCTGAACTTTCTTGGTCGTCGTTGTCTATGTACAGTAGAACTTCCGGCATAACCTCGGCTGTGTCTTGGATAGACTTGTACATTCTGCGTAGCTGTTGCGGACGCTTGCGCGTTGGTACAATTACTGAGATTGTTTCTTGCATAGAGTCTGTAGCCTTTCAAATGCTGAGTACATCATGGAAGGTTCGTACTTTGGAACTTCTCCCGGCCATCCATTGCAGGAACTGATGTGATATGCTATGGTGTCTTTTGTAAGTTCTGTTCCTGGGTAGTAGGCGTAACGCTCATCAGCATGCAACTCCAATCCATGCTCTCGCCAAACGACATTAGCGATATACACATCTTCTGGTGGGTCATCGGGTTTGGGATTACAATCTGCTATAATCTGTATAGCCTTTCGACTGAGCCAGTACCCAGAGCCGCCACTTGCAAAGTGCCCATTGAGTCCTCCTACATAGTCATACTTCTCAAAATCGCTACCTAGAAGGTTACTTGGATTTACCAAGGTGTCTACATCGCATTTGTATACATAGTCATAACCATGCGTCATTGCATAACGCATAGTGCCGATGGTCTTATGAATGTTATCCAAGTACGCATCGGATACGTTCAGAAACAACTCATCAGGTTCCGCATCCACCAATGGGTTACCCATAATGAATTTGTAATCACACTTCAACTCTGGAAGCCATGTGTCACGTAGTGATTGGTGCCACGCACGTTGCACATGACAGGAGATAATGGCAACTAAAGGTCTCATAGAATTTGTATGTGCCTCTTTACTCCCGAGTCAAATTATAACTGTGTGACCATCCATGGTGACAATGCGTCCTGTAGTAAGTCTCTTCTTCTGTTATGTTTTCTTCTGTTACGTACCAAGGGATGTGCTTCCACAAATATGGGGTGTCCATACGCAAGTTGTTCGGGTCATCGAACCACTGCCCCACCTTACCATTAGAATAAGGTCCGTAGAGAGCGCAAGTTGTGTCTATATTTGCCAAGAACGCTTCACTATTATAACGCTTAGTCCAATATTCCAATTGCTCTGGCATCCCACAGCCATTCATCTTTGCCATTCCATGGAACTGCGGCACGTCATCAATCTTCAGCCCCGGACCTACTTTACCACTTTCTGGACGATTGAGTAGCAACGTGTTTAGTTTGCTTATCAAATCTTTAGGGCATTCATCGGCAGGTACCAAGTCGCTGTCTGTTACAACATATGGCGTTCCCTGCCCCATGTGCATTCCTCTGTCCCAAAATGCCCATGGCCCTGCATTCGTTCTTAGGTAGTCTACAGAAACTCCAGCAGGCAATGTTTTGTAGTACTCTAGAAGGGGTTGATAAGTAGAGTCGTTGTCGAGAATAACAATCTTACGTGTTCCTGCACTTAGTAACCAGTCTACGGTGATGCGTACGGTTGACACTCTATCACGGTTATTGATGTAAACTGGTATTTCTTCTGTGGGAACAGGTCTAAAAGGGTACGGTGCTCGTGTCCGTACCTTTTGCTCTCGCCTGAGTCTAGGCATGCTCATTTCGGCACCTGTGCTATCTCTGCTACCTTATCACCAGTTTTGGTAAATGCACTGGTAATCTTAGAAATACCGTACGGTGCTGTAGAGAACGCTCCAAGTGCTCCTATCACCATGGGGAAGTTTGCTGCCCACACCTGAAGTTTGTCTGTGGGCTGATTCATCATATGCCGAGCGATGAACCAAATCAAAGTCATGGATGAAATGCTAAGCCAAGTGCTGGTTATACGGGAAGAACTTGGCTGGTCTCCGTCGCTGAATGCCTTCCCGATGAATGACCAAACTTTATTCATGTCCATGGTTTTCCTTTACACTAAGAATGCAATGGCTGGAATAGCGGGTTCATCAGAGTGGTCTATGGCTGTGATCGTGCCAAGAGTTGCGGGTAACGCCCCACCACTCAGACCGTTAGCCGCTGATCCAAATTTTACTGGTAAAACAAAACCCGTACCAAATACATATCCATTCAACAGATCAACCAACCACTCGGCGTTGTCATGGCATAGAACCGAACCTGAAGTTCCACCACCACCCCATGCAAACCAGTAGGTTCCCGGTGGGATCACGACGGGAGAGCCAAGATTTACGACAGTAGCATATTGGCTGTGGTTGGACATCTGAAAAGCGTTGGCACCAGCGTCAATCAACAGAGCATTTCCATCTGCGCTATACAAACCAGCAGTAAAGAAAAGACCTGACCCCGCTGCGGTGACTGTGTATTCGGCCACTTTTCCAACTGTATAGGACTCCGCAAGGTTCAACTGAACCGCATAGACGGTAGTTCCAGTGTTGAGCTCATTTGTATAGTTTGTAATGTCGATGGAAGAAAAACTCTGAGCACCAAAGAAAAACCCTAGTCCTACGGTAGAAAAACTAACTCCGTTATTTCCCCACTTGAGTGCTACTCCTGTAGAAGTTAAAACTTGTCCAGAAGTTCCAACAGAGCCGTTGCTGTCTATTAATGCGCTGAACGTGCCAATCCCATTCTGGTCTATAGTAGCTACAGGTAATGCTGTACCCTTATAGAAACTCATACCAGTACCAGATGCATTGCCTCTATTCACTCGGATGGGATTAGCACCAGCAGAGTTGATATCTGTAAGACCCGAAGCATAACGCTCTAATACTGTGCTGCTGTTTGCTATATCCTGTATGAGAAAGTCATTTTCTGCATCTTTACCAAAAGTGTACGCTGGAATACCGTTGTTTGACAATATTAGTTCTTCAATGTTATCAGCAGGCATGCCGTTGTCAATTGTTAGAGATGCATCTCCTTCTGTGTTTAGTAATACCTGCGCTGCACCTACTTGTTGATCTGGTAAAACCTGTTGAACAAGTCCACCGTTAACTATGACCACTGTGTAGGTTCCTGCATCTAAGTAAGCATAGGCATGTCCAAAACCATCGCAAGACAAAGGCTGCGTAATTGAATTGGCACCTGCATTGTCTGAAAATAGAGAGGCAAGAGGACTTGGAGGTAGTGTAGAGGTAGCTGCTGGCTGTGTACAGATATATACCTGTGCGCCTGCGACTGCTGGCCCCATAGTTGCGCGAACCCATGTGTCGAACCGTGCTAATGTCATACTGTCTCCTTACCACAGCCACCCGCAGATGCATCTCAATGCTTCTCTTAGGCTTGGTTTTTTCAATTCTCTACCACATTTGGGGCAACGTCGCATCCACATGGGACGCTCCTTTACCACGACATAAATGAAAATTCATTGTTGAGATCGCCGTCGCTGTTGCCGAACGGTATACGGGCAAAGTCTTGGTGCTGCATACGACGAACATTCGCATTTTTCAACTGAAATGCGTGTTCTGCTGCCATTGCTTGTAGTCCCGCTAAACCGGGAGAACCTAACATGGTGGCGTATAAAACAGCAGTTTCAAATGCCAAGAAATCAGTGCAATCATTAACAGGTACATATGTAGACGAAAAATCCAAAGTGGAGCTGAAGAACTGCGGTAGAGAACAATAGTACCGCAACCTTATGTCACACTGCTGCGTTGCTCCACGGAAGTTTAGGCAGTTGTTACGCCATTCCCACTGTCGTAACTTAGGGCCTTGCAAAAGACTTTCCAAGCCACCCGAGGGAGCATCCATGAGACGGAACGGATCATTGGTTCCTGTCCAGCGTTCCCACAGCTTTGTCGGGTAGAGCATATCATCGGGAAGTACCAAGTTAGGCCATAACTGCACGCCGTCGAAGTAACCTTCGGGAGACAAGATCGTTTGCACAGCAGTATCGCCCTGCCCCACCCCATAAGTAGGGCTGTTGATAATAGGAAGCCCAGTGAGAATTATGTTATCCTTGATAAGTACTGGATCACCACAGTTTCTTAGAACTCTATAGAGTTTTCTGATTGAAGAGTTAAGCATGGGCAAAACAAAAGGACTTACTGCTGTGTCGTCCGTAAATATCTGCCCAGTTCCGGGAACCCCAGAAGGGCCTGCTTGACTGTCGTTGACTAGGGCACGTACCAAGTTACAAATTGTTTCTAAACTAGTTGTTGCTTGTCCTACATTTATTGATGGGCTGCTCATGGTTTACCCTTCTGAAGTCAACCGTAGTGTCGTGCTTTGTTGAATTACACGGACCACACAAAGGTTGTATATTGCTAATGTCGCTGGTTCCGCCTTTAGAAACAGGAATAACATGATCCACTGTCAAAGGTCTCTTCTTGCCACAACACAAGCATCTGTTGTTGTATGTCTCACAAAGTTCTCTCCATTGTTTTATGGTGAACTTTCCGCCTGCGTTTGTTAAGCGCGTCTTACGATTGGCCTTGTATACAATCTGTCGCTCTTTATTCGCCTTGCGATATGCCTCTATCTGTGCAGCATGCTGTTTTCTGTATTTAGCCTTATACCGACGGCGGTACTCTTTGTTGTTTTCAAACCAACTATCGGTGGCGGCTTTTACTTTATCTAGATGCTTTTCTCGGTAAATACGTGCGCGTTCTAAGCACACTTCTCTATGTGTTTTATAGTACTTCTTGGCGCGCTCGTTAGCATCTTTGTTGAACTTTTCTGGGTCTTTCTCTTTGGCTTTTCTAGCCCATTCTTTTGTGTATTCTGAGCGATTCATTTGTATTTCCTCTCGTAAAGGATTTGCAGGGCCGATTACGAGTCGGCCCCGCTCTGCTTGGGAGCGACCCTAAGCAGGTACAAAATAACATAAGGGGGAGCGGAACAAAGTTACGCTGTGGACTCAGATCACCGCGATACTTGCTCACACTCCCCCCTAAGGTCGTAGTGCTAAAACTACATGGCACCCTAGAGTCCGCCGATTATGCGGGGACTCAGGACCCGAAACGGGCGTACTGTTCGGATGCCAAGCTTGTTACTAAAATCTAGTGACGATCAGCTATCTCTGGTCGAGGGGAGGGTGTTACTGGCACCCTCCTCTCTGACTCAGGGAGCAACCCCCAAGTTTATGTGTAAACTCACTCTTCTACAGGTTTCTTAGAACGAGGCGCGAAAACTTCATCATCTGTAGCATCGTAGGCTTGTGCTCTGCTGCGAACACCAGCAGCTACTGCTTTCTTCCACCCCTCTACACCGTTGATACAGAAACCACCACCCTCTAATGGATGGAACGGTGCGCCAGCATTAGCAGGCATACCGCAACGTGGACATGGCTCCAAGTGAACTTCCTTCTTGTGCCAGTTAGTTGTCTCATGAAAATATTCGCAAGCTGCATGGAGAGTTGGCGTGATTACCGCAGGTAATGCCTGAGGGTTCGAAGTCTCTACTGCGCGAGCATCTGACAGCAATTCACGGTAATGCTTCTCCATACGCTTCTTTGCAGCCGCAAGGTCAGCCTCAGTCGGAGGATTACTGGTAGACCAGAAAACTCCTAACTTACCAAGGTTCTGTCCCACAGAGAAACTACCTGTGATTACTGCATCCTGATCCAGTGTTAGGTTATCAGGGTTGATAATGTCCATCGCCATGCGTCTTCCGTCAATTACAACGATGTCGATGTCGTTTGAGTCAATGTTACCCTTCGGAAACTTGAACGGGGAAGGGAGAGACGTAACTAGAGTGTACTCTTCGTTTGCTTTGCATGCCGGAATGATCATCTCTTTGATCAAAGGCAACCGAGAAACCTTGTACTCCAGTTTCGCCATACTATAAATATACACGTTGAAATCTGCTGGACGACTCAACATATAATCTGCTGTTGAGAAGTTCCAATCGACGTTATTTGCCCGAGTCATTGCCGCACTGAGATCGCCACGGCTTGCAGGTGCGCTGCATGTTGGTTCCATATTTGTTTGAGTCCTTTTCTGAGTTAGGTTCTTCGTCTGAGTTCTTCTTGAGCAATGCTGGCGCTCTGGTCTATACTGTTGAGACCACGCCCGAGTCTGCTTGCATTGGTTATCATTCTATTCCAGTTTCGTTGCATCGCTTCAATCTTCTTGTCAATAAGGGATGTTCTGCACCCCTGTTTTTGATACGATACTGCGTTGCCTTTGAAGGGTACTGCCGAGTCTCGCATGACATCCTCAATCATTGCAACGTCTGCTTTGTCTTCGCGTTCCTTCAAGTCAGCCATCACAGCCTTGGTTTTTTCCCAACTGATGTCTTTGGCTGCGGTGATGATCGGTATTACTGTATCTAGCAGGAATGTGTTGAGTGGCATCATCTCAAAATGCATATGACCTTGCCGCATCTCACTCCAGCGTAGGTTGTACAGCATCTGGTAGCGCCCGTGATAGGGGTGCTCTCCCAGTATTTGCAGACCTGTGTCCTCATCATAGTTCTGCATGTAGTAGATTTCTGGTGTACCATACTCCAGTGCATCATGCCATTGCATCAATGCCCAACATGGTACTCCACCTCCAACAAGGAGATCACGATATCCTCTAAAGGAGACCTGATCATCTCCTGCCCATTGTCCACCTGCACGGTATGTAGCGTGGGGTCCACCGCCTTGTGACCATATAAGGAGGAAGTTGGGGTCATCGTAGCGATTCACTCCACCAATATCCGTGAGTCGTTCTTGGAACTCCTCTGGGCACAAGTGTTGTTGGTAATTATACGTTGGGCTTGGCATCTGAGTTCACATATCCTATGTAATGTGCTTTTATCCCACATTTATGATAAAGAAAGAAAGCGCCATCATCGCATACCTCTACTGTTCCGTCTTTACATAAGTCAAAGAAGGTTTTGCAAACACTACAGTAGAATCCCCAAGTATTGAAATCCCATGGAGTTTTGCTAGGCTGCTCATTTGGATTGGGCATCGGGTACCGCCTGTTCAGGTTGTGCCTGTGCTTTGTCCTGAGCCTCTACCCACGCTTGGGCTTCTGCCTTCTTCTTCTCTACGTAGGCGTCGAGTTCACCTCGCGTGACGTTTAGTTTCTCGCACAGGAAGTTGACCACAATGTTCGCCGTATCGAGTGCCATGTAAAGTTCTGTCTGATTGTTACCAATCTTCTTGAACAGTACTTGCGCTTCGCGGCGTATCATTGGACGGTCCCAGTATTTATCAAAGGGCTGTTCCACGGGAGAGTCGTTGGGGTCTACAATAAGGTTAGACATTCTGAGTCTCTCCATGGTAACCTTCCAAATCTTCTACAGATTCGATAGGGTATTCAACTCCGCGCACGTCTTGGACACGAACAATGCGAAGTCCCTCAGGATCAGGTTCATAATTCATCTGCACGGCATCACAAAGTTCCTTAACTTTATCTTCATCCATAAGGAAGACTTCAGAATTGTAATCTCCGTAAGTTACTTTGCATCCTGTACGGACTACCTCGGACATCGCTATGCGCTGCCCACCGATAATAACAAACTGCCCCGTAGCGAGCACAATTCCAATATTGGAGTGCTGCCGATACTTAGCCGCAATGACGAGTCCAGTCTTAGTGTTGAGGACGCTTCCATCCTCCATGATCTTCATGTCCGGCCCCTCGGCGCACCTTTTGACAAGGATGCGGTCGAGGATCGGAGTAAAGGCTGAGTACTTCTTCTCCGGGTATTTCTTGGGAGCTACTGGGGCTTCCTTTGTTTCTGTAGCAGACAACCAGTTTGGACGACGGTCAATAACTGTGATTCCATCTCCAAGTTTTTCCTCTGGGGCTACATTGTGTAACTCTATGGGAGCGTCCACAGCAGTCTTCCCCGCAGGGAACTGTGCAGATCGCCCGCCACTTGCTAATGCATCACCTTTCATTTCTGAGTCTCCTGAGTCTGAGTTTTCTTTCTATAAAACTTGACATCCTCGCGTTCGGAACAGTACGGCATACGCTCGTTTCAACCGTTGGCTGCTGCTATTCCCATTGCCACTAGTTTTGGGTTTGCGCCG
>Ga0187891_1001343_pt1 | contig 21506 bp, 14 predicted proteins | sample June2016WEW_21_4_FD_132990 | JGI IMG/M metagenome (GOLD analysis project Ga0187891, IMG submission 132990) | Peatland microbial communities from SPRUCE experiment site at the Marcell Experimental Forest, Minnesota, USA - June2016WEW_21_40 | ecosystem: Environmental > Terrestrial > Soil >... | reverse complement strand
GCGTGGGGATGCGTGCAGGCATAGAAATATTGTAGATATATAATCTATAACATGTCAAGGAAAAAATGCACGCCCAGAAAGATTTTTTTCGCCCTTTCTCAAAATTACGTGCGGATCAGGGTTTACCCTTGGACCTTGCATTCAGAGGTGGTCGGGTGTAATTTGCCCACCGGCCGGAGAATGAAAACGGAAACACCGGCCGAAACAATGCCCCGGCGGGCGTGAAGTGCAGCAGATCGCTCATAAAGGAGAGTTTTCATGCTTAGGCGTTTCGCATTCTTCTTAATTTTTGCATTTATCTTTCTGGCCGGGACGCTGTGCCTTGCCAGCGAGGGAATCGTTCTCAACGAACAAGAGTATTTTTCCGGCCCCGGCTTCTCATTCCTGCTCTTTCATAACAACTACCAAGTGGGGTATCAGGGTGGGTTGCAGATGATCATGAACGCTGAACGCGTGCTGGATTCCGGCGACCTGTACCTCGCCCCCAAGCAAGGCCAGCCTCGACTGGAACTTCAGGTTCTGAGACGGGAAGTGGACCGCGCCCAGGGGATCGCTACCGTCTTCGGACGTATTCAAGGATGGGACTCCGGCTATCAGTTGATCGTGAAAACTGATGGCCAAAGTATGTTGATTACGCTCAAGCTTGGCCACCCTCTCGATTGGAGCAAAGTCGAGCATGCTGGTTTCAAAATCAGTCTTTACCCCGGCACGTATTATACCAAGTCGTATCAGGGTGACGCCGGCAGCGGGGTTTTTCCGGAACAATACATTGGCAAGGGTCTTCTCTCTGGCCCGGCCAGGATGTTGAACGTGGCCCAGGAAGACCCTTTGCACAACTTCACAATTTCCCGGCAAGACGGTGCGCTAACGCTGGTGGACACTCGCGAGGGCGGCCCTGAGGGGTGGTTCATGTTCGAGGCGCCGTTTGAGCCCGGAAGCCAGGCCACGGAAATCGGCCTCACCATCACGCCGAAGCTCACTCCCGGCTGGCGGCGAACCCCCGTCATCGGTGTTTCGCAAGTGGGATATCTGCCGCGTCAGCCGAAACGCGCCATCCTGGAGTTGGACCCGCGCGATTCCTCGAGCGATGCCGTGAACCTTTATCAACTTCAGGCTGCTGGCGAGCGGAAGTTGGTGAAATCGGAAGTGCCGAAGGCATGGGGCAAGTTCCTCCGATATCAATATTTGACCTTTGACTTCAGCGATGTCCAGCAACCGGGTATCTACTTTCTGGAATTCCGCGGACAGGAGGCAGGACCTTTCCAGATTGCGGACAAGGTCTCCGACGAAGCCTGGCAGCCGACCCTGGAGTATTTCCTGCCCGTCCAAATGTGCCATGTGGCGGTCAAGGAAGGCACTCGCACCTGGCACGGGGCGTGCCACCTGGACGACGCACGGCAGGCGCCCGCCAACCGGGTCTGGATCGACGGATACCAGCAGGGCGAGCACGAAACGAAGTACGCGGACAACGAGCACATTCCCGGGCTCGATTGGGGCGGGTGGCACGACGCAGGGGATTTTGACCTGCCGGCCGGAAGCTTCGCGCTTACCACCCTGCCGCTGGCCCTGGCCCAGGAGGAATTCCATCCGAACCTCGACGAAACCACCATCCACCGCTCGCAAAGGGAAGTTCTGTTGCACCAGGCAGACGGCAAGCAGGACATGCTGCAACAGATCGAATATGGCTTGGAGGGCATGCTGGCGTCCTACCGGATCGCGGGCCACATTTTTCCGGGAATTATAGAGAGCACCGAAGATGCGTACTCCTACGTGGGTGATCCGGTCAACATCACCGATAACCACATCTATGATCCGAAGCTGAAACCCCATGCGGTGCGCGGCGAGTACTCCGGGAAACCTGATGACCGCTGGGTGTTCACCAACCGCAACACGGGCCTGCAATATGAGGTGGCCCAGGCGTTGGCGGCGGCCAGTCGCGTGCTGCACGGACACAACGACAAGCTTGCCGATGAGTGCCTACGGACGGCGGAGGAGCTTTGGCAATACGAGCAGACCCACCCTCCCGTATTTACCCCCAACTCCTATGTTCCACCGCGCGACGACGGCTTTCACAGCCAGGAACTGGAGGCAACCGCGGAACTGCTGATCACGACCGGCGAGGCGAAGTACCGCGACCGGATCGTGGCGTTAGTTCCGGTGCTGAAGGGGGGTTCGGGCGAGCAATTTGGAACCGGGCCGGGGTGGGTGCTGGTACGCGCCCTCCCCAAGCTCGAAGGTACGGAATGCAAATCGGTTCTCCGGACGCTCGCGGAAAAATGGAAGGCGGTCGCTGACCAGCGAGTCGCTGCGAATCCCTGGGGCGTACAATACCCGCCGGAGATTTTGAAACCGGATTACAAGCTGGAAGCGCGCACGGGCATCCACTCTTCCTTCGTGTGGGGTGAAGGCTGGAACTTGCAGGAAGACGCTTTCCGCCAATACTACCTGCACAAAGCGTTTCCTGATCTGTTTGGGAAAGAACTCATCTTTTCCACCGTGGACTTCGTTCTGGGCACGCATCCCGCCAATAACCGCAGCTACGTTTCGGGCGTTGGGGCCGTATCGCCGATGATCGCGTATGGCTTTAATCGCGCGGACTGGTCACACATTCCCGGTGGCGTTATCTCGGGCGCCTCGCTGGTGAAGCCGGATTACATGGAGCTGAAAGACTTCCCCTTCCTCTGGTACCAGACGGAATATGTATTGAGCGGCGCGGCGACGTACATTTTCGATGTGCTGGCGGCGCAAAAACTCGCCGGGGAGTGAAAAAACGGGACACGGGATACGAGACATGGGATACGCGAAGGAATCGTAGCGCGGACCTGTTCTGTAGGTCCGCGGCGCTTCCTTGCCCATCGGAGGACATTTGCTCAGGTAAGGGTCAGTTTTGTAGCGCTGGGCTTTGGCACGGCACATGCCGAACTGAAGGTCGGCACTACGAGTATGTTTCACATAAGAGGTCTGAGGAAATTGTTCATTATGTCTTCGCGAGACCCCCTCACCCATCCGTCACCTGACGGATCCCATCTCTCCCTCAGAGGGAAGTGGGAAGAAGGATTCTTAGCATTTTAGGAGTAGGAACATGCGAACAATAGCAAAAATCATTCTGGCATTATGCATTTCAATAAGTGCAGCCTACGGTAAAGTCGTGGTGTTCTGGCAGGACGGGTTTCCAACTCTCGAAAGCCAGCCAGTTCCCCAGGAGACCCTGCGGAATGCTCTGGACGGGCTTCAGCCGGAGTTTACCAGTCTCGATGAATTGATCAAGCCCGCGACCCTCCACGGGGCGGAGTTGCTGGTTCTCCCCTATGGCTCCGCTGTTCCCACCGATGCATGGGCTGCCGTGCAGGAGTATTTGCAAGCCGGCGGGAATCTGCTCGTCCTGGGAGGCCGGCCCCTTACCATCCCCGTGCGGAAGGAACGTGGTGGGTTCGTCGCGGACCGGGCGACGACAGCATATTCACGCTCGATTGGCGTCGAGCACACCTATGAGGCGCCGCTTGGCACGGGTCTGAAGTTCGTTTGGAGGGATGCAACATTCAGCGGCGGCGACGTAGCGGCCAAGCGCGTTTTTGTGATCGAGTGGGTGAGCCGGGGCTTGGGCTATCTCCAAAACGCTTCCGGCGAGCGCGTGGCGGCGCCGGTGGTGGCCACGGACTTCTCCCGCTCGGAAGGTGAAGGTAGGGGACCCGCGGGCACCCGCGTTGTGGTGCTCGGCTTCGAACCCGAGCCCGGATACTGGTCGCGGCCGGAAGCTCTCACCATCGTCCGCGAGTCCGCTGAATACGCCCGCCAGGGGGCAACGGCCTTTCGCGTCGAAATGCAAAACGCCACGCTGCTGGGGGGGGAGATTCCGCAACTGGTGGTTCGACTGACGAATGCGCGCAAGCAGCGCCTGGGTCAGGAACAATCGGGAAGCGTGCGCATCGAACTCGTGGCAGGCAACAAGACTCTCGCCACGCGGCAAGTGAAATGTTCCGGCGGCACGGTGGATGAGCTCGTGGCATTTGAGGATCAGAAGACGCTCGCGCCGGGACTCTACGAAGTTCGCGGCGCCTATGAAGACTCGGGCAAAGCGCGCGAGATCTATCAGACCGGCTTCTGGGTGCGCGACGATCGACTGCTGCACTCCGGGTCCACGTATGGCGCGAAGGGCGATTTCCTGACCCGCGACGGCGCTCCCTTTTTCCCCTTTGGCACCAACTATTTCACCACGGAACACGAAGGATGGGGTTTTCATGGCGCGGGCAACGCCTGGATGTGGGAGCGTGACTTTGCCGAGATGGAGCACCACGGCGTCAGCTTTATCCGCACCGGCGTATGGAACGGCCACCTGGAAATATTTGACGGAGAGACCGGGCAGGTGAGTGAGCGATTTCTGCGCAACTTGGAAGCGTTTCTCCTCTCCGCGGCGCGCCATCACATTCATGTCAATTTCACCTTTTCCGCGTTCGACCCGCAGACCATCATGCGTCATCCCGGCGAGGAATCGTTCCTCACCGGTCCGGGGTCAAATCCCTACACCGATCCTGTGGCCATCCGCGCCCAACAGCGATACGTGCTTTCCATCGTCCGGCGCTTCAAGGGCGTGCCAAACCTGAGCTGGGACCTGATCAACGAGCCAAGCTTCTCCAATCCCAAGCACCTGTGGCGCGGCAATACGCCGAACAACGATCCCACCGAAATCGCCGCATGGCGCTCCTGGCTGCGCGAGAAATACGTGACGCTGGATGAACTGGGGCGCGCATGGAACCTGACACCGCAAGAGTTGGGAAGTTTTGAAAGCCTTCCCTTGCCGGAGGGTGGTGACCTTATGCACGAGCGGTACGGCAATCCGCGCCTGGTGCGGGCCGTCGATTACAACCTGTTTGCGCAGGAGATGTTTCGCCGCTGGGTGGGCAGAATGGTGGCAGGCATCCGCGCGACGGGGAGTCATCAACTCGTGGACGTCGGCATCGATGAGGGAGGCGTCACGGATCGCGTGCTGAACCAATTCTTTGGTGATGCCGGCGTTGATTTTACCGTTAATCACACCTATTGGCAGGACGACGCGCTGCTGTGGGATTCAGTTGCCGCCAAGCGCGTGGGCGTTCCGAACTTTGTGGGCGAGACGGGTTACCAGCCCGTTTGGCGGCCCGATGGCGCGCAGCGATTCGACGAACTTACATCCTATGGTCTGATCGAACGCAAGTGGGCGCTGGGCTTTGCCGCTGCTAACAGCGGTTCTTTGCAATGGGAATGGGGGACGGGCGGCGATTTCGGCATCAAGCGCAGCGATGGTTCGAATAAAACCTGGGAAGACATGATGCGCAGCATGGGCGAGTTCGCCGCCAAGGCCGAGGCCCACGCCACGGGGTTGAAGCTGCCGGAAGTCGCGATCGTGTTGCCGCAATCGCTCCAGCTTTCGGTGTACAACCCGACCGCGCTCCAAGCCCAGCAAAATTGCGTGCGCGCGCTCTATCAATACGCCCGCTCTTCGGCGTATGTCGTGGGCGAGTATCAGACGCAATTACTCGGCAACCCCAAGCTCATCCTGCTGCCGTCTCCCTGGGTGCTCAATGAACAGGCTTGGCAAGCGATCCTCGCGAAAGTCCGCGATGGCTCTACATTGCTGGTCACAGGGGCATTTGATAACGACGAGCATTTTCATGCTACCGCGCGGGCAGCTCAATTGGGGCTCGATCTACACTCCGGCCTGCTCGACACGCGCGAAAATCCTCTCACTTGGCCGGGTGGTGGAGCAGAGTTGAGTTTTTCCGGTATGAAGACGACTGAGCTGGAGCGAGCCGTTTTGCCCAATGGCGCGACGTATCTGGAGAACACACTGGGCAAAGGCCGAATCCTTATCGTTGCTTTGCCCCTCGAACTTAATGACAACCTCAAAGCTGTCGGCGACGTTTATCGCCATGCTTTGAAGGTGGCCGACGCCAAGAAACCGTACACCACAACATTGAATGATCCCGGCATGCTGATCTGCCCAACGCAATTCGAGCACGCCACGCTCTACGTGCTGACTTCCGAATCGTCGGCGACGGATATGTCATTTCGCGATACCAGGAGCGGGAAGGATTTTGCCGGCAAGCTTGAGCCCGGGCGAGCGGCACTGTTGCTGGTCGACGATACGGGAGAAGTATTGGCAAGCTACAACTGGTTGGCTAAGGGGCAGTAGCGCGTCGGTGGAGGTGGGGCGCATCCATTCCGCAGGTTGAACGAGGCCCAGGCGGCTTTGGGCTTGGTTGATTGTGGATAAAGGGCTAATGCCCAACACTCCCCGCGACTCGCCGACGGTAAGGCTTGGCCAGGGGGGGAGTAGGCGTCGCTTCGAAAAGCGACAAGAAGTCCGACGAGATGGGGGAAGACTGGCGGCCAGGGTCTGAAAAGGGGCGGAGGGGGTGGACAATTCGACCATTGACATGCACTCCGTGGGGCGGGACACTTGGAGGGGCGATCGGAATTGAACCAGGAGTTTTCGGACAAAATGGGCATTCGTAGTGATAGGCCAGTCCCATCCAATTCAGAGGGGATGTTCCTCCCAGGATGCCCGGTATCCGCCCCCAGCGAGCGCGGTCCCAGGCGGAGCGATATCGCTCGCCTGATTTTCGTCGCCATCCTTGTGGCTTTGTCAGGGGTAAACAGGGTTAATGCCGGGCCCGCGAAGCACGCCCAAGTGGTCGCGGCGCATCTGCCCGCGATTACGATCGACTACCCCCTTGACGGATCGATTTTCCCGCCCGATATCATTCCCCCCACGTTCATTTGGCGCGACCCCGCCGAGTCGACCGCTCGCTGGCGGATTGACATCGCGTTCAGCGATGGCGCGGCGCCAATAAAAGTTGAATCCCCCGGCCCGCCGATGGCGATTGGCGAGATCGACCCGCGCTGTATTTCTTCGACAAACGAGTTGCCCAAGCTCACGCCGGAGCAAGCCGCGGCGCACACCTGGGTTCCCACCCCCGAGGTCTGGGAGGCGATCAAGAAGCACTCCGTCGAGAGTCCCGCGGTCGTGACCCTGAGCGGATTCACTGCGCAGGACGCGAAGCACGCGGTATCGGCCGGGCGCGTGACCCTCCACACCTCCAAAGACCCCGTCGGCGCGCCCATTTTTTATCGCGATGTGCCGCTGATGCCCTCGGAAACGGAGAAGGGAATCATCAAGCCTCTGGCCTCGACCGCGATTCCGCTGATCAATTGGCGCCTGCGCGACATCGGCAAGCCCGAGAGCCGGGTGGTGTTGAAGGACATGTACACCTGCGCCAATTGCCATTCCTTTTCCCGCGACGGCAAGACGATGGGGATGGACATGGACGGCCCTTCGAACGACAAGGGGCTTTACGCGCTGGTCCCCATTAAGAAGCAGATCACCATCAACACCGCAGACATGGTGAACTGGAATCCTTCGCAGGACAGGCAATTCGCCCTGAACCGAGTGGGGTTCATGTCGCAGGTTTCGCCGGACGGAGAGTATGTGCTCACCACAGTGAACACGGCGGACCGCGCCCCGCAGAACAACTACTACGTGGTCAATTTCAAGAACTACAAATTTCTCCAGGTTTTTTATCCCACGCGTGGAATTCTGGCCTGGTACAGCCGTGATACCGGCCATCGCGAGCCCCTGGCGGGCGCCGATGATCCGAGCTTGGTGCAGACTGACGGCGTGTGGAGCCCCGATGGCAGTTACGTCGTCTTCGCCCGGGCGCAGGCGAAAGAACCCTATCCACCCGACGGAAAAATGGCCACGTACGCCAACGATCCCGAGGAAGTGCAAATTCAGTACGATCTCTATCGGGTTCCTTTCAACGGCGGGCAAGGCGGACAGCCGGAGGCGATCGCCGGAGCGTCGGGCAACGGCATGAGCAACACGTTTCCCAAAGTTTCGCCCGACGGCCGCTGGATCGTTTTCGTCCAGTGCCGCAACGCCCAGTTGATGCGGCCTGACAGTCAGCTTTATATCGTCCCGGCCCAGGGCGGCGAGGCCCGGCGGATGCGCTGCAATACGCCGCTCATGAATTCCTGGCACAGCTTCTCGCCGAATGGGCGCTGGCTGGTGTTTTCTTCCAAGGCCCGCTCGCCTTACACCCAGATGTACCTCACCCACAACGACGAGCAGGGCAACGACAGCCCGGCGATTCTGGTGGAAAACTCCACGGCCTCCAATCGCGCCGTAAACCTCCCGGAGTTTGTGAACATTCCGCAAGATGGCATCGAAGCGATCAACACGCCCGCGGTCGACATGTACAAGAAATTCGACCAGGCGATGGAATTGGCCAACAAGGGCCAATATGATGCAGCGATCGCCGCGTGGAAGGAACTTGCCTCGACCAATCCAGATGATACGCGGATCCACAACAATCTGGGCGCCGCTCTGGCGCTGAGTGGCCGGTTTACGGAAGCGGTGCCCGAGTATGAGAAGGCGCTGGAACTGAATCCGCAATACCACGCCGTTCACAATAATCTGGGCCGCGCCCTGCTGGCGGCGGGCCGGCCCGATGAGGCGATCCAGAGTTTCGAGAAAGGCTTGGAGTATTACCCCGAGTCCGCCGAGCTCCACGACCACCTGGGCCTGGCCCTGGGCAGCAAAGGGCGCATCGATGAGGCCGAGGCCGAGTTCGAGAAGGCGCTGGAAATCAACCCCAACTATGCCGACGCCCACCGCAACCTGGGCCGGGCGCTGGCGATGACCGGCCGGCCTGACCAAGCTCGACCTCACTTTGAGAAGGCCGTGGAAATCAATCCCTCCTTCGCGGAGGCCCAGAGCGACCTCGGCCGCCTTCTGGTGGTTGAGGGGCAGTACGATCAGGCCCTGCCCCACTTGCAGAAGGCGCTCGCGATCAGGCCTGATCTGGTGGAAGCCAACTACTATCTGGGAGCCACGCTGTACTATTCCCAGGGCCGAGCGCAGGAGGCGCTCACCCATTGGCGCGAAGTTCTGCGCGTAGACCCGAATTACGTGCCGGCCATGAACGACGCCGCGCACGCACTGGCAGCGAGCCCCAACCCCTCCGACCGCAACGGCGCGGAAGCGGTGAGATTTGCCGAGCGCGCCGTGCAACTCTCCGGTGGACGCAATCCCGCCTACCTCGATACCCTGGCGGCAGCCTACGCCGAAGCGGGAAGATTTCCCGAGGCTGTTTCGACCGCGCAGAAGGCCCTGGACCTCGCCGAACACCAGAACCGGGCGCCGCTTGTGGATGGCCTGAACACGCGAATCAAACTCTATGAGTCGCAACAGCCTTACCACGATGTGATGGAAGACGCGCAGTAGGGTTGTCCGCGAGGCCTAGCCATCCGTCATCCGAGGTATGAGTGGTGCGCAACTGCGTGGACGTGCGCAGAAGAGACTGGAACCCAAAGCGGATTCGATTAACCCCCTCGCGTCCAGAACCGAAGGCGCGAAATCGCCGATTCTCTTCAGCGCGCACATAAGCCGTCAACTTGGGAAAACCAATTGGTTATATTGCGCAACTTAGTTACAATGCTCGCGTGAAGCAGCCGAAATACCGGCGGCGTCAGGAAGTTTCGTAGTTCGAGGTGCTCTGTGAAAGTAGCACTCTCGATGTTCTTGTTAATTCCTCTTCATTCTGTTGCAGTGGCCGGGCAGGTAGCCCCGTCGGTCCCGCTGAGCGGGACCACAGACAATGCTTCAGCGCAGCAACCGCAGCCCAGTCCGCAAATTCCTGGCATCCATATCGAAGTAAGACAGGTTTTAGTGCCCGTGGTCGTCACGGATTCCAAGGGACACAGTGTGCTCGGACTCCGTTCGAGCGATTTCGAGGTGCTTGAAGATGGAGTGGAACAGAAGGTGGTTTCCTTGACTTCGGAAGCCGATGGCGCCGCCAAACTTTTCGAGGCCCAGCCTGCCGTTCCCGCGTCCGGCACCCAAGCCATCACTCCGTCACCGCAAGAGATCGGGAGACCGGACGCGGCTTACCTGGTGGTCATCGACACCTTGAACTCCGAGTTTGGCAACTTCGTGCAAATTCGTGGCGCCTTGAAGAAGCTCTTTGCCGAAGAGCGGCCCGGTTCAGCACTCTATGCGCTTGTCGCTTTATCGCAAAACACGAGCGTGGTTCAGCGGTTGACGACAGACCCCTCAGATGTATCACGCGCGCTCGAAAACAAGCAATTTACCAAGTACATTCTCGCGAGTGAACAGACCAGCCGTGCACAGCAGGAAGCCCAACTCAGGCGGATGTTGGAGGATTACTGCCAGAAATGTCCGTGCGGTGAGGGTAAGTGCTCCACGGGACCGGCCGTGCAGGAAATCGAATCGTTTGCAGCCTCAGCCGGTGAGGAACATGCTCACCAATTGCAAGACTTTCTCGAGCGGCTTCGAGGCTTGGTGGAGCAATTGGGAACGGTATCGGGCAAGCGGACGATCGTACTGGTTTCTGATGGTTTCACGATTCAACCTGGCCGCGACCTTTTCGAGTTGATCGCCATCTACCTGGGTGACCCGAAAATCGCGCTGCACGATCCCACCGCGCGTGTCGATTCCGAAATGGACGCGGTGTTGCGGCTAGCCGACAGTTTTAACGTGGTCTTTTATACCGTCGACTCACGCGGTGTTTATGTGATGCCCCAAGGAGGGTACGACGTCACCGGCCCATCCATGTCGTCGAAGACGGCGCCTAGGGCCATGCCCGAGATTCAAGGTCAAAAAACTGCGTCCGCGGTGGAAAAAAATGATGGGCTGAGGGAATTAGCGGAAGCTACGGGCGGCCTTTTCTTTGGCAACAGCAACGACTCGCTCAAGGGTATGCGCCGCGCTTTTGCCGACGGGCGCCAGTATTACGTGTTGGCCTATAATTCAACCAATCAAATATCAGACCGCAAATACCGGACCATTAAAGTGCAGGTTAAGGGCAAGATCCTCATGGTTCGAGCCAAGAGCGGTTACTGGCCGTCGGCAAGAAGTAATACAGTTGCTGCCGCCACATCGCACCCCGAACCAGGGGACTTGGCCGTGCCAGCGGCGAGAGGAAACATCCCGATGACTACGGCCACGACCGACGCCGGACTAGGAGGCACGGCCCCGCCAGCGCCGGCAGCAAATATTCCGACGACTGCCGCCAGAACGTACGGCGAACCAGAGGGCTTATCCGCGCGAGCTCCGGCGGGGAATATCTCGACGAGTTCTGCACCCGCGCACGCCGAACTGCGGAGATTGGCTCTGTTTGATCGCGAAGCCCTCCGTGGGGTAAGAACTTTCTGCGTGGACACGAGTTATTTACAAGCGGAGGTGGCCTCCGACATCAAGACGTTCGTGGCAAAGGAAAACCAGCCACGTCGATTGCTGAAGCACTTGAACTGGCAACTAGTGGACCAATGCGCAGCGGCTGACGCCGTCATCAGAATATATTTCGCCCACAGCGAGAGTTATCTAACAGTGGCTAATAAAGACCAGCGTGGGGGAACGACCTCCTCAGACTCTGTCGAAACGGTGACCCAGGTCGTGTTGCTCGTTTACGATCGCGCGTCTGTAAGATTGCTTTATCGAACCGAAGTCAAAGATCGCGCAGCAAACCGTGTAGCGCTGCTGAAGAGCCCGTTCTCAAAACTGGTCAAGGACGTAAAAGCAATCGGTGGTTGACAGTGCCTCCGGCGGCGCTGGGCCGAAGAGTGCCCACGACCGGTTAGAATTCGAACGTGCGCAGATGCGGCTGATGGCAATGAATCTGAACATCAGGGGTCGAAAGTCCAGCTACTCCCTGAACCGTGCTCAGGTGGCGGCCAGTGTCTTGATCGCGTTTGCCGCCGGGATGGCATATGGCCAAGGAGGCGCCTGGGCTCGTGAGCTCATGCCGCAAGAAATATTGGACACCAGCGGGCAGGCTTATTATCAAAACGCCTACACTCTCATCGACCTGCCTTCGGAAGAGTTGGTGAAGGCCCTGCCTGAGCTGCGCGGACTAGCGCCTGCTGCCGACCAGCAAGAACTACCTCACATATTGAGCGCGGTGGGCAAGACCGTCGAAGTGTCCTATCAGAGGTTTACCGAGATCATCGCGAATGAACAGGTTACGCAAAAGCAGTACGGCTCTAACGGTCACCTGGAAAGAACCATCCACCACGAGTTCAGTTACTTGATACTCCCCCGTTACGACGCCGGGTCCGTGCGAATTGAAGAGTACCGTACTGGCATCGATGGAAAGCCCGCTCAAGGCTCAGAGTCAGGGGATCTTCTTACCAAAGGGTTTGCGTCGATGTGGGCTCTGTTCCATACCGGAAACCAGGTTGGGTCGAAATTTCGGTATCTCGGCAAGCAGCGATCCGGTACGCATCTAGCGCTTGTCATTGGTTTCGCACAAAGGCCGGGTTGGGCCATCGGCGTGGGTTTGGTAAATCCCCGCCTGGAGGGTCCACCCGTTTTGGTTTTGCAGCAGGGCGTGGTGTGGATCGACACGGCCACGAACGAGATACTGAAAATGCGGGCGGATCTCTTGAAGCCTCGGCTCGACGTCAAACTCGAACTGCAGACAACCGAAATTCAATTCGGTGAAGTCCATATCTCTGATGCGGATTCTACTCCCCTGTGGGTTCCTCTTCAGGTCATCGTAACCACCGTGTGGGATGGCATAGTCTTTCGTGACGAGCATCTGTACTCGAACTATAAGCTCCCGGGATCGAATATCAAGATCAATCCGTAGAGGAAGGAGCCAAACCCGACCCAAAACGAACTGAATCGGGAGGTGCTGCCACCTCATGGCTTCCCCGTCTTGAAGGCTGAATTGAGACACGGACCTAATAGTGCTTTTGGCGCGGTGATGAAATTGCCAGAGTGTCTGGGGAATATCCCATCGGCGGAAATGGTGGAAGCCACCGTGCTGTATCGGGTTTTCGTCAACTTATTTTCAATCATTGCAGCTCTCGCCTTTACCGGGGTTGCTGTGGCACCGGAGCACGTTCCCTTTGCGACTGCGGACGGAGGGACCCGTCTCTGCCGACCTATGCGAAAGGGTGACCGCGGCGTGGTGCTGGCCCACGGCGGCCGGTTTCACAAGGAAAGTGGCAGCCTAAGAGCCGCGTTTGCGCCTCGACCCGCTGCCTGGCTTTAACCTTGTTGCTGGCGGGTTATCGCCGGTGTATACTTTTTCTTGTTCTGGTGGAGCATGAGTCCTGCAGATTTGAGTCAACTCGTTTCGGAGCTGTCCCCGGCGGAGCGATCCGCGGTGGAAGAATTCATCACTTTCCTGAAGCAGCGAAACGGGAACGCTCCGCAAACCTCTTTCCAGGCGGCGGTCGACGAATTCATTTCCGCTCACCCCGAGTTGCTCCGTCGGCTCGCCCAGTGACGCTTTACCCTTCCCTTCCTGAGGTGCTCGCAGCTCACTCGCGTCTGATAGCTCTGTTTGGCGGGGCACAAGGCATCCGTGACCGCGGCGCCCTCGAAGCGGCTTTGGGCAGGCCGCAGAGCGGCTATTACCGCGACGTCATCGAACAGGCGGCCGCGTTGCTGGAGAGCCTTTCTCAGAATCATCCCTTTGTCGATGGAAACAAGCGAACGGCTATTGCGGTCACCGCCGGGTTCCTGCGCATAAACGGTTTCACGCTGAACTTCGATGATCTCGAGGCCTATCATTTCTTGATGGAGCTTTACGAGAGCAACCAGTTCCGCCGAGAGCGTTTGGAACCTTGGCTTCGGCTGCACGCCCAGCCTGAGTGACGAATTCCAAGCGGAATTCGATCGCCTCCGGACCGGGAGAGATCGATCGATTGGTCCTCATGGGCGCGTCGCCGAACGGGCCCGCCGAGAAACTCAAGGCGGTCACACTGTTCATCGAGGCCCGCGACGACGCTAAAACGGATGGACCGAGGCTCCCGAGGATTCGCGAGCAATATGAGAAAGCGCCGCAACCCAAGGAGTTGATCATCCTCGATGGCTCTGCCCAGGCGCAATACCTCTTTCAGACGGATCAAGGAGACCGCGTGATGCGCGAGATCCTGCGATTCCTTTCGCCGCCGTGAAAGCCTGTACAAGCTCCAGAAAAACTTCGTGAACCTGGCGCAGGCATCAGCCCATGGAAGGCATGGCCTGGACGGCCAGGGCACGAGGCGTAGCGCGGGCGTCCCGCCCGCTGGGGCATGGGCGTCCCGCCCGCTGGGGCATGGGCGTCCCGCCCGCTGGGGCATGGGCATCCTGCCCGCGCGGTTGTGGCGGGAGCGGGACGCTCCCGCGCCAGCGGGCGAGACGCCCGCGCTACGTCAGCACGTGCGGGCTGAAGCCCGGCGCTACATCCGCACGTGCCGGCCTAAAGATCGGTGCCCCACCTTGAAATTAGATCAGCCCTCCCCCCGTTTATTTTAGTAGACAATCTACCACCTCACGTGGTAGATTACCTGCCACTATGACGAAACAACTCTCGGGAGACCGAATCGAACTTGTTTATGGCTCGCTCGACATGCTGATTTTGCGCACCTTGCTGTGGGGTCCCACTCACGGACACGGCATTGCCAAGTCCATCGAGCGCCTATCGGAGGAGACCCTCAGAGTGGAGCACGGGTCGCTCTACCCCGCCCTCCAGCGCCTGCAACAGGAAGGATGGATTTCGGCCGATTGGGGCGTGTCGAAAAACAAACAGCGGGCCAAATATTACCGCCTGACCGCGGCGGGGCGCCGGCAATTGGTGGCTGAGACCTCGCGCTGGGAGCGTTTTGTGCGGGCCATTACCGGCGTTCTGCGGCCCGCCGAGCCCGAGGAAGGGCAGTGAGGGATTGGCGATTTTCGATTGTCGATTGCCGAAAAGCGAAATGGGGCGTAGCGCGGACCTGTTCTTTAGGTCCGCGCCTTTTTCCGATCGCTTGGGGGCGAGCCGCGGACCTAAAAACAGGTCCGCGCTACGGTTGCTGATCGCTGAGGACTTCAAATGACCTTACGGCGCGAACTCGCCAAACTCGGCGCTCTGTTTCGCCGGCGGAAGCCCGCGGACGATCTCGCGGAAGAGATTCGCGCGCATCTGGAAATGGAAGAGCAGGAGAACCTGGAATCCGGCATGCCGCCCGACGAAGCTCACTATGCCGCGTTGCGCCGGTTCGGGAACGTAACCCTGGCACAAGAGAGGAGCCGTGAAATGTGGGGATGGAATTCCGTCGAGGCACTCGGGCAGGACCTCCGCTACGGTCTTCGTCAGTTGCGGCAGAACCCCGCGTTCACAATCGTTGCGGTGCTCACTTTGGCTCTCGGCATCGGCGCGAATACGGCGGTCTACAGTCTGGTGGACACCATCCTTCTGCGGCCGCTCCCATATCGAAATCCGGAACGGTTGGTGGTGGTATCCGAAACCGTGCCACAGATGGGATATGACAATGAAATTGGGATGGCGGCCGGTGAATATCTGGATTATCGCGACCGCAATCGCTCCTTTGTCCAGTCGGCGGCGTATGAGGCGGCGGGGTTCAATCTTACCGGCGCGGGGACCCCTCTCCGGGTGAACGCGGCGGCCGTGAGCGCCTCAGTGTTTCCATTGCTCGGGGTTTCGCCGCGACTCGGGCATGCTTTCACATCCGACGATGAACGACAGGGGGGCACACCCGTGGCCGTGCTCTCCTACTCCCTCTGGCACGATCACTACGGGGCTGATGCCGGGATTCTGGGCAAGACCATCAAGCTCGATGAAACACCTTACCTGATAGCTGGCGTCATGCCGGCATCATTCCAGTTTCCCTCTGACGGTGCGCCACTCTCTGAACGAGTGGATCTCTGGGTACCGGAAATATTCCCTCCGGATCGCTTGCAGGATCGGCTGCGCGAATTTGGCGTCCAATTCATTGGCCGGCTCAAGCCGGGGGTGAGCCCGCAGCAGGCCCAGGCCGATGTCTCAGCCATCGCCGCCGGATTTATGGAGCAGTATCATTACTCCGGCACGCTGCTGGTGGTTCCCCACGTCCACCCCTTCGCCGCATATGCGGTGCAGAAGGCGCGGCCCCTGGTGATGCTACTTATGGCGGCGGTCGCGTGCGTTTTATTGATCGCCTGCGCCAACGTCGCGAATCTTTTGCTGGCACGAGGCAGCCACCGCAGCCACGAAATGGCGATCCGGAGCGCCATCGGAGCCGCAAGGCGCCGGTTATTGGGGCAGTGCCTGGTCGAGAGCCTCCTGTTGTCGATACTCGGAGCGGGCGCCGGGTTCGCTTTAGCGGTCTTGCTGGTAGAGGGTGTACGAACCTTCGGCCCCGCAGACGTGCCGCGCTTGCAAGAAGTTGCCGTCGACCCCTCGGCGCTCCTGTTCACGGTTGTCCTTTCGCTTCTGACTACCCTGCTCTTCGGATTTGTTCCCGCCTGGCGACTCTCGCACACATCACCGGAGGATTCACTGAAGGAGTCTTCGCGGGCAGGGCAGGCCCGCGCAACTCAGCGCTTACAAAGCTTCATCGCGGCGGCGGAAATTGCCATGGCTGTGGTTTTGTTAATGGCCGGCGGCCTTGTCCTCCAGAGTTTCGTGCGCGTCTTAAATGTTCCGCTTGGCTTCCGTCCCCAGGGGGTATACATCATTCGCACGCTATTTGACGAGGCGCGCTACCCCGATCCCGTCAAGAGAGCGGCAGTGCAAAAGGAGTTGATCGAACGGGTCAGGAATCTCCCTGGTGTCGAGATCGCGGCGGAAGCAAGTCATCTGCCGCTTAGCGATTCCCGGCAGATTGGCTTTCGCCTCGAACACGCTGCGCCCGACGACTTTCATTGGGCGGAGAACTCGCTGGTAAGCCCTGGCTACTTCCGCGCGATGGGAATCCCGATACAGCGTGGCAGGGACTTCACCGAGCAGGACCGGCCTGATGCCCCACCCGCAGCCGTCATCAACGAAACACTGGCGCGCCGCTACTTCCCGGGACGGGATCCGCTGGGCCAGCGGTTCCACTGGGGAGATCGCGGGCTGTTCACGATCATCGGCATCGCTGGGGACGTGCGTATTTCAGCCCTCGACGCTGAGCCGCCACCCATGATCTACCACTCGATGTTCCAAGTCCAAAGCGGCGCGAGCGAGCGCACTGCCCTCCTCCTGCGCACGGGGCCTGGCAGGCAGGGCGGCCAAGGGCTCCTCCGCGAGGTCCAGCAAGAGGTCTGGTCACTCGATCGCGACCTTCCTGTCTACAATTTCACCACCTTCGACACACTGATTTCCGAATCGGTAGCGCAGCGCCGGTTCACAACGGTCCTGATGCTGTCATTTGCGCTGATCGCTTTGGCCCTGGCGCTGATCGGGTTGTTTGGAGTGATGTCGTACCTGGTGGCGCAGCGCCAGAGAGAAATGGCAATCCGCATGGCGCTGGGAGCCGGCCGGCCGGGACTGTACTGGACGGTCATGAAACGCGGCGCAGCACTTGCAGTCGCCGGCTGTGCGGTCGGATTGGCGCTGCTTCCCCTGGTCCGACGGCTGATCCTGGCGACGCTATTCCAGACCAGCGCCTACGATACGTTGACGCTGCTCATGATTCCGTCACTGCTTATGGGAGTCGCGCTGCTGGCCAGTTACATCCCCGCACGCCGGGCAGCTAGAGTCGATCCCATGGTGGCGTTGCGGTATGAGTAAGGCAGTGGATAGTGGTTAGGGGTGCATGATGGGCAGAATCGCAACTTCCAGCGCTTGTCGGAGGAGACCCGTACTACCGTCGTGAACTTCTGGGTGGGCAGAGAAGCGGGATCGTCTCACGATTGTTTCGGCGATAGATACGGAAGTCTTCCTCGTCCACGGTGATCACGGTGTGTTGGGGAAACAGTTCGCTCATCCGGATGAGACACAGATCCGCCAGGTCGGGTTGGCGGTCCTGGTATCGTTCCGCCAGCTCCGCTAGGCGCTTTTGATGCTTCGGTATCTCGAAGGAGACTTGCAACATTCCGTCCTCGATCAGGGACAGAACGTACGATACGGAGCGAAGATGGAAAGCCGCCTCCGCCAAGACCGGCTCGCAGGTCAGGAGCGGTTCCGTCATGTTGCTGGCGATTTCCACCGCCCAAGAATGAAAACGGTCGGTGCGATTGCCAAAGGCCACGATCAGGCCGGTGTCGGCAATGGCTTTCATGAACGCGCAAATCCCTTGCGGGAGGAGAGATCCTGGGGGCCGCTGATTTTTCCTGCGTGGCGAAGGAAGCGCTGGTTTCCAGCTTCGGACCGGGCACGCTCAAGTTGCTGACGGATAATCCGGCCGGCGGGCAAACCCGTCCGCCGGCTCTTCTCTTGGAGCCACTCGGCAAGTTCCGGTGTAAGACGAACGCTTATTGTATGACTCATACGGCAGAAAGGTAACACAAACGGAAACTGCCGTCAACCCCGGCGCGCGACCAAGGTCGATCCCATGGTGGCTCTGCGGTATGAGTGCGGTATGAGTAAGGCAGTGGATAGTGGTCAGGATTGGGGGAGCGCAGGGCCCGCAGTCCGGCCCTGCGGCTTTTCGAGCGGCGTGGATTCTTTCCACGCCGCAAAATGGGGAACTTTCTTGAGCTTAAGCTGTAGACGCATTCCGCATGTGGCAAGGCCGCGCCGTACAAACCACGTCGCGGGGGCGTTGTAGGGGCCAGCGGCGCTGGCCCTACAAAACCGGTCCGCGCCAAGTTTGCCCGGAAGAATGGGGTGGGCCGTAGCTGAAGGCTGATAGCTGAGAGCTCAGTATGACCTTGCGTCGCGAACTTTCCAAACTCGGTGCTCTGTTTCGGCGGCGGAAGCCGGTGGACGATCTCGCGGAAGAGATCCGCGCTCATCTCGAAATGGAAGAGCAGGAGAACCTGGAATCCGGCATGCCGCCCGACGAAGCTCACTATGCCGCGTTGCGGCGCTTTGGGAACGTAACCTTGGCGCAAGAGAGGAGTAAGGAAATGTGGAGATGGAATGCCGTCGAGACGCTCTGGCAGGACCTCCGCTTCGGCCTGCGGACGCTCTATAAGGATTCGGGCTTCACCGTCGTCGCTATGATCACGCTGGCGCTAGGAATTGGCGCCACAACCGCGCTTTTCACCGTGGTGCGATCGGTGCTGCTTCGGCCCCTGCCCTTCAAGGACCCGGCACGACTGGTTAGGCTCTATGAACACAGCCCGGACGATAAGTTTCCATACAACAGTGTGGCCGGCGGGGTGTTCGCCGAGTGGCGGAAGCAGAGCCATGGCTTTTCCGATTTGGCGATCGTTTCGACCGATGCTCGGTACAACCTGTCGGGAGCGGGCGGTCAGCTTGCGGAAAAAGTGAGCGCCGCCGAATGCTCGTGGAACACGTTTCCCACGCTGGGGGTGGAGCCCGCTCTCGGGCGGAATTTTACCGCCGAGGACGATCGACCCTCGGCCGCTCCAAGCGTCATTCTGAGCTGGGGACTGTGGAAGAGACGCTTCGGCGGCGACCCCTCAATTTTGAACCAGACCATTCATCTTGACGCGAAGTCTTACACGGTGCTGGGGGTCATGCCCGCATGGTTTGCCTATCCGGACCAGTCCACCCAATTGTGGACCCCGATTTATCATGAAGCTCCGGCAGAAGAGATGCAGGCCCCGGATTCTCACGATTTCGTGGCCATTGGGCGCCTGAAATCCGGCATGAGCGAAACGGAGGCAACGGCGGAGTTGTCCGTCATCGTGCGCCGCATGCACGACCAGCATCTCGATGATCCCTTCATCAGCAACAGCGCGAACAGTCGGCCTCTGCTGGAGGATGTCGTCGGAGATATCAAGACACCTCTGTACATTCTGCTTGCCGCGACGGGTTGCCTTCTGCTGATTGCCTGCCTTAATGTCACGAGCCTCCTGGTGGCGCGCGGGGTGGCCCGGCGAAGAGAGTTCGCCATCCGCGCGGCGCTGGGCGGGAGCCGCTGGCGGCTGCTTGCCGGACATCTGACCGAGAGTTTCCTCCTCTCAGCCGCGGGCGCCGCGGCAGGCCTGATGCTTGCGTATGCCATGATTCAGTGGTTCGTTGCGACGCGGCCGGATATGAGCCGCGTCGAAGCCATCCATATGGATGGGATGGTGGTGGCCTTTGTACTGGGGTTGATCCTCGCCTGCGCAATTTTCGCGGGCGCGACGTCCTCGCTTTCTATCAGGGGCAATCCGGCTCTTTCTTCCATCCGGGATTCATCGCGCTCACACAGCGCGGGGACCGCGAGGGTCAGGTTGCGCCAATGCTTGCTTTCGCTGGAAGTAGGCCTTGCCGTCGTATTGCTTATCGCGGCGGGTTTGTTGCTGAAGAGTTACGCGCGGCTGCGTTCCGTCGATCTGGGCTGTGCCACCCAAAACGTGCTGACCCTGCATCTCGGTCTTCCCGAGACGAAGTACAGTCAGGCCGCGCAGGGCGTGAATTTCTTTGACGCGCTACTCGAGCGCGTGCGATCACTTCCCGGCATCCAGGGTGCCGGAGTCGTCCGAGTCGTGCCGGGGGAAGGTTACGGCGGAGATAGCGGCTTCGCCATCGCCGAGCATCCCCCGTTGCCGCTGGGCAAGATGGCGTATGCCATCGTTCGCTGGGCCGATCCAGGCTACTTCGCGGCGCTCGGGATTCCCCTGCTGCGCGGGCAGACTTTCGATGACAACCGGCGGCCGGAGAAAACGCATGAGGCCATTATCAGTCAGGCCTTTGTCCGCCAGTATTTCCCCGGGGAGGATCCGATTGGCAAACACTTGGTCACCATCGGCCGTCAGTCCTTCACCATTGTCGGCGTGGTGGGTGATACACGCTTCCATGTCGCCAACCCTGTGCAGCCCATCATGTACTTTCCCATTGTGCCTCTTTACGGGGGTAAGGTTCCCAACTACGCGACGCTGGCCGTGCGCTCGAGCTTCGATGTCACCAGCTTAGCCTTGCCGATCCAGCGGGTCGTTCAGGAACTTGACCCCGAATTGGCTGTCTCCGATATCCTGACCATGGACCAAGTGATCGGGAAGTCCACCCTTGAACACCGCTTTGAAGCAACGCTGCTGGTGGCGTTCGCCGTATTGTCGCTGGCGTTGGCCGCCGTGGGTTTGTTCGGAGTTCTTTCCTACATCGTCGCGCAGCGAACGCAAGAGATCGGAATCCGCGTTGCGCTGGGTGCGCAAAAGAGTGACGTGCTCCGGTTGGTGGTCGGCCAAGGAATGATGCCGGCCTCGATAGGGATGGGCCTTGGAATCATTGCCGCGCTGGGGATAACTCGCCTTTTGTCCAGCCTGCTGTACGGGGTCAAACCTACCGACCCGCTGACGTTTGCATCCGTATTGTTGATCTTAGCAGGTGTCGCGGCGCTGGCCACCTATCTGCCGGCGCGGCGCGCAGCAAAAGTCGATCCGATGGTGGCGTTGCGGTATGAATAAGGCAGTGGTTAGTGGCTAGTTGATTGTGGATAGAAGTAAGTTGTCGTTAGGCCCCGTAATGGGACTTGCTGGTGGCTGAAAACTGATAACTGAGGGCGTAGCGCGTCTATAACGGCATCGGCGTTGCCAAGCAAAACTTCTCCGTGGGGGTGGCGGTTGGGTTTTTCTCGCGCCTTTCCCCCTGTGCGATTCGTTTTGGGCTCATGCCGACCAAGGCTCGCCTCATCGAATCTCACGATGGAACTCTGGG
>Ga0187891_1001340_pt1 | contig 21533 bp, 21 predicted proteins | sample June2016WEW_21_4_FD_132990 | JGI IMG/M metagenome (GOLD analysis project Ga0187891, IMG submission 132990) | Peatland microbial communities from SPRUCE experiment site at the Marcell Experimental Forest, Minnesota, USA - June2016WEW_21_40 | ecosystem: Environmental > Terrestrial > Soil >... | reverse complement strand
GCTGATGAGCGCGATTGCGCCGTTCGAAACGCTGTTTACCCGGTTTGACTCTGCACAGAACAATGTTCCATCTGAAGCACCGCAAATGGATCCGCCGGCTGCGTTGCAGACGTCGATTCCCTTCCCTGAGCCGGGAGTTGCGCCCGGAGCAGAGAACGGAGCTATGGGCGGAGAGAAGGCCGCGAAAGAGCATTCGTTGCGGCCGAATTTTCTCCCCTTTGAGCCGGACGTGTCCGCGAAGAGTCGAGAGTACCGCGGAGAAGAGAACGGGCGAACGCGGCCGGGACAAAACGGCGCCGGAAAGAAGCCTGGCAGCTTTCTCGACCAGTTACAGATTTTGCCTTCGCGGCGCGGCCAATACAAAAAGAAAACTTGAAGACCGCGGAATAAGGGACAAATTTGGGGGCCAGTGAATTTTTTGGGGGGGAGGCCAGTGATCGTAATAAGTTTTAACGAGATATATTATCAATAACTTACAGTTCGGAAGGCCCAGCCTCTTGCCTGCTTTCATAGGGGTGGGGGGCTGGGCTTTTATCTGTCCTTCTTTCTGGCCAACAGCACGCTTGACAGACGTTCGCGCCTGGTTTACTTTGCAATGTAAAGTGAGAACAAAATGCACGACCTGAACAAGGCGTTGGGCGACATCAGCAGTATTCGGATGCAGGTGGCGCGGAGCATGGACTTCCGCGGCTATGGTCCGGCGACGCTTGCTGCAACGGGAGTGCTTGCGTTGGCCGCGACGGCGGCGCAGTGGTGGTGGCTGCCGGATCCGGAGCAACACGTTTCGGCCTACCTGGCGATGTGGATTGCGACAGCCGTGGTGAGCGCCGCGGCGATCGGCGCGGAGATGTTTGCGCGCACCCGGCGCATGCACCGCGGCATGGCTGACGAAATGATACGGATGGCCGTTGAGCAGTTTCTGCCGTCAGTAGCGGCGGGCGCTCTGGTGACTTTTGTTCTTGTGCGTTCGGTGCCCGAGGCGGCGTGGATGTTGCCTGGACTATGGCAGGTGATCTTCAGCCTCGGCGTGTTTTCGTCGTGCCGCTTCCTGCCGAGGCCGATGATCGTGGCGGGCGTCTGGTACCTGATGACCGGGCTGCTATGCCTGACGCTAAGGGATGCGCGCGCCCTCTCCCCATGGGCGATGGGAATTCCCTACGGAGTGGGACAGATGCTCGTTGCCGGGATTCTGCTCTATAACGCGCAGGAGGCGAAGGATGAAGGCTGAACCGAGAGGCAGCGAGGGCCGCTTTGCCTACGAAGGGCTCGACCGCGTGATTCATGAGCGAGCGCGGCTGAGCGTCCTCACATCGCTGATCACCAATCCAAGGGGGCTCACGTTCAACGACCTAAAAGAAATGTGCGCGCTGACCGACGGCAACTTGAGCCGCCACCTGCGTGTGCTGGATCGGGCAAAGATGGTGGAGATTGTGAAGGGGCAGGAGCGCAACCGGCCGCAGACGGTTTGCCGCATCACCGCGGTGGGGCGCAAGAGCTACCTGGAGTACCTGACTACGCTGGAGCAGGTGATCCGAGACGCGGCCAGCGGAACGCGGCCTGAGCCCACTCCTGGCCTGGTCCGCGGATTGGCGCCCTCGCGGGTGTGACCTTTTTTTGCAAATTAACTTTGCGATGCAAAGCAATCAAGCATCGCGAGAAAGCGGGCTTTTGGCGAAGGGGGGAATGAGAATGGGTGATCTTTCGATTCTGCAGGCAGGTTTGCAGGCAGGGATGATGTCGAGGTCGATGGGTGTGAAGCTCATCGTGGTGTGCGCTTTGGCGCTGATGATGACGATCCCGGCGGTGTTTGTCGCGTGGCTGGTGGGTGACCGGACGAGGCGAGCGAAAGATGTGGCGAACGAGATCAGCAGCTATGTGGGCGGCCAGCAGACGTTTCTCGGACCGACGCTTGCCGTTCCCTACGACATAGCGCCGCAGTCGCCAGCGGAAACAGCGAAGCACGGTACCTATCTCGTTTTCCCGGCGCAAGCAACGGCCAACGTGAAGACGCATACGGAAGAACGGCACCGCGCGCTCTTCAAGGTACCGGTGTTCAATGCCGATTTGAATTTGGCCGCGGCCTTCGATTTGACCGGAGTGCCCTCGGAAGCCCCGCAAGGTGCGCAGCTCGATTGGAGTCGCGCGGAGATTCTGGTTGGTGTGAGTGACGCGCGCGGTGCACTGGCGGACGCTTTGCTGACGATGAACGGAAAGGCCACGACGCTGGTGCCGGCAGAAAGCGCTGCGGACCTGACAATTGGCGGAGATCAGGACCAGCAGACCAGGCTCACACTTTTCGGCGTCACCGCCGCAGGTGTGGCAAAGCCGAACGCACAATTCAGCGTGACATCGGTGCTTCGATTTTCAGGGGCGCAACGGATTGCGGTTTTGGCCTACGGCAAGACGACGCATCTCACCGAAGAGGGTGACTGGCCGAACCCGGGATTCGAAGGAGGGTCTCTGCCTGTGAGCCGGAGCATTGGGAACAAGGGATTCAGCGCGGAGTGGACGGTACCCTATATCGCTCGTGGGGTACGCGCCGAAGGGCAAAGCGACGGAATCACGGGGCTGGGCGCGACGGCACTCGGAGTGTCGTTCGTTGAGCTCGTCGATCCCTATCAGTCAGTAAACCGGTCCCTCAAGTACGTGCCTCTTTTTCTCGGGCTCGTCTTCCTCTCGTACTTCATCTTCGAGGTGACCACCTGCAAGCGAGTCCATCCCGCGCAGTATGTTCTGGTTGGCGTTGGTCAGCTCATCTTTTATTTACTCCTGCTCTCTCTTGCCGAAAGGACCGGCTTCGATTTTGGATTTCTTGTTGCCGGCGTGGCGACGGTGACGCTGCTCGCGGCCAACGCGGGCTGGATCTTCGCAAGCCGCAAGGAGGGAATAAAGGCGCTAACCATTTTCGCGTTGCTGTATGCCCTGATCTATATGCTGCTGCGGCTTGAGGATAACGCGCTGCTCGTGGGAGCGATTGCTAGCTTCGTTGCGATTGCAGCCGTCATGTACTTTACGCGCAAGATCGACTGGTACAGCTCAATCCCTGTAAAGGGTGTGCCGGGGGAAGCAATTAATTCGATGACGGCAAAGGGCACATCGTAGACCGGGAATATCCGAAACGCGGGCAGCCGGGCAACAACCAATTGCGTGCTTTTAAAGACGTCGGATGAATATATGGACGAGTTGCATGTGGCAATCATCATGGACGGCAATGGCCGATGGGCGGCGCGGCGCGGGCTGCCGCGCGCGGCGGGTCATCGTGCGGGAATCATGGCGGCTCGCCGCATCGTTGAGCACGCGGATGAGATCGGAATCCGCTGCCTTACGCTTTACGCGTTTTCTTCAGACAACTGGCGGCGCCCGCCTGCCGAAGTGGAGAGAATCTTCTGGTTGCTGCGCGCGTTCCTCCGCCTTGAAACGGCGCGGCTGCGAGAGCGCGGCGTGCGTTTTGAAGCTATTGGGCGGCGCGATCGTTTGCCGAAGACGACGCGGTCAGCGATCGAAAGAGCGGAAGAGGCTACCTCCGCTGGCCGCGGGCTGTATTTACGCGTAGCGATCGATTATTCTTCGCGCGACGCCATTGCCCGAGCGGTATGCGACGCGGCGGAGGGCGGCATGGCGTTGCGGCAGCCGGATTTACTTCGGAGGACGCTGATGCGCGCGCTCGCCGGCGAAAGTGGCGCGGTGGATCTACTGATTCGTACCGGCGGCGAAAAGCGCCTGTCGGACTTTCTGTTGTGGGAGTGCGCCTACGCAGAGCTGGTGTTCACCGATAGAATGTGGCCGGATTTCGACGAAGCTGACCTGGAAGTCTCGCTCAGAGAGTTTTGCCAAAGGGTTCGGCGCTTTGGCGCTGTGCTGGAGACCGCTTAGTCGGAGTTGGCGGAATCATCGCGATCAGAGGCTGCATTAGGGGCGAGACCCATGCGGCGGCTAAAGGCTCGATCATGTGACTATGGAAATCACACACTTCAATCCTCTTCGGTTCATCCGCTTCTCGCTCGCCGTCTTCATGGCGGGGCTCGTGCTCAGCGGCGTCACGGCATTTCCTCTGCGGACCGAAATCAACTGGCTTGATTCGCTTGTTCACTCCGGACTGCTCCAGGCGGTTGTTGCGACGGCCGGCCTGACCGGATGGATCGATCAAGTGGCAGTTGCTCTAAACGCGACCGGCGCCAGCTATCCTTTTCTCGCATACGGCACCGATTGGCTCGCCTTCGCGCACCTCGCGATCGCGGCCGCGTTCATTGGTCCCTTTGTCGATCCTGTACGCAACAAATGGGTGATCGCATTCGGTCTCATCACGTGTGCCGGAGTCATCCCTCTGGCGCTCATCGCCGGCCAGATTCGAGGCATCCCGCTCGTCTGGCGGCTGATCGACTGCAGTTTCGGAGTTTTCGGGAGCATCCTCCTGTTGATCTGCTGGCACTCGATTCGAATGCTTGAAGAGCAACAGCGGCAGGCCGGCGAAAAGTAAACCAATACAGCGCTTTTTTGCCGCGCGTTCGGTTTTCTCCCTTGACACAATTTCCGGTCGCACCGTATACGGGAGACTCCGGGTTCCCCAATCAAAACCAACGAAAGAGGAGAGAGGTCATGAAGAGATTCGCATCTTGTGCAATGGCGGGGATGTGCGCGCTGGCAATCTTCGGCGCAGGTCAACGAGCGCTGGCTCAAACGCAGTCAAAGGACGAGCAGGAGATTCGCGCTCTCGAAGACAAGTTTGCGGCGGCATTCAACGCCGAAGATGTAGACGCGATTATGAAGTTCTATGTGCCAGGGAACGAGCTCTTCGTGTTTGACGTAGGCATTCCGCGGCAACATGTGGGCTGGGAAAACTACAAAAAGGATTGGCAGGATTTTCTCGCCGGCTTTAAGGGCCCCATTCACTTTGAACTGAGCGATCTGAGCTTGACGAGTGACGGAAGAATCGCCTACGGTCACAACATTCAGCATGTGACAGGAACCGCAAGGGATGGCTCACCGATTGACTTCACCGTCCGTGTGACTGACGTGTACCGCAAGATCGACGGAAAGTGGCTGATCGTGCAGGAGCATGTGTCGGTGCCGCTGGACTTTTCTGGGCCGAAGCCGGTACCGGACATGATGTCGAAGCCCTGACAATCGGCCATCAACGATCCGTGCGGTCGCGGCTGCGTTTGCGGAACACGATCTTCAACTCGCGGCGCCAATGTTCTGCGAGGGCGATCAATTCCCATTCGACCTCGGGGGAGAAATAGCGCAGCACCGTCTCGTTGGCGGGATGAATGCGCAGGGCCGGCGCGGCGAGAATCATGCGCGGCGCCAGCGGCGACACCTCCGCGCCTGCGAAGTAGCCGTTGCGCTCGAATGCCGAGAGCGGCGCGGCAGCGGGTGGCGCAAGCTGGCGGTCGGCGTTGAGGGCGCGCACGCGAATCCAGTAATCGAGCGCCTGCAGCGGCAGGTGCAGATCCTCGCCGGCCTTCAATTCCAGAACGACCAGCCGACCATTGCGGTCGAGCGTAAGCAGGTCGAGCATGCCGCGATCGCCAATGGAGAGTACTGGCACTTGGGTGTAGATCAATTCGCCGCGCAGCTCGGGCAGCAACTCGGCGAGCCCGCCACGCAGGCGCGATTCAAGCCAGCGCTCGGGTGCCATGCGGAAGAGCGGATCGGTGTACGCGCCGTCGGCGTGGCGGCTGAGCAAGAGGCGCTGAAGAAGATCGCGGCAGAGGGATTCGTTCTCCCGGTTGAGCGGGGTCTCGTTCGCGCCCGCACCGAAAGTCACTTCATCTTGTCGCGCAAAGGAGTGCGCAGATGCGCCGTGGCGCACGCGGCCAAATTCAAGGCCGTGCAAGAGAAGGCCAACCTCAGTCGCGGAGTGGGGACGGACCTCGACGCGTTCGCGCGCGGCATCGGGGACGAGCGCAAGAAGCCGGTCGATTCCGGATTGGCAGCGCTCGAGCGCAGCGGCCGAAGAAAATGCACGAACAAGGCGCGACTCCAGATTGCCCGTGTCGCGGAAATCGACCTGCATGAGCTCTTCGCTGCGCTCGTCGAGCGTGAATAATTCAAAATCGGCTGCGGCGTGATTGAGCCATGCCATGCGCTCCGCCGTGGTGCGCCAGGCGCCCGCTGGAACGATCACTTTCAGGCCGCCGAAATGGTGGCGCGCGTCGGCGTGTTGGCGGCAATAGTCGAGCCACAGAATTCCCAGAGTGAGAACGCCGTCGATCGTCGACGAGGATTCGGCGGCGCCAACGCCAATCACCGCGTCGGCCGCGGAGCCCTTGAGCAGTCGCCCGCGCACATAGGCAGGACCGAAGCTGTGCTCGAGATCCATGGCCGTGCGCAAGCCGTCGACCTTGGCGCCGATGTAGTGCCGGGCGAGTACGCGCTCGAGCTGGCGTAGGTAATTGCGGCGCGCTGTGTCGCGGGCGGTGGGTGTGCGGCGGTCGCTGGTGGGCGCGAGCTCGAGCGATTGCGGCTTGGCCGCGCCCATGCGCCGCGTCACCAGGCGCAGGCAATGCGCGCGCTCCTGCACATCGACGACGGTGCGCACAAGGTTGCGTTCGTCGCTCCAGAACTGGAGCAGGCAGCGGCCGTGCGACTCGCCGACCGAGTAGTGCGCGGTGCGCATGTCGAAGACGACATGGCCATCTTCGAGCAGCGCGGCCCCAGGATGATCGGCGAGATAGGCCTCGATCGTCTGCGCCAGCAGCGCGGGCGAGGCAGGTTCGTCACCTGCGGCCCCAGCGACACGCTTTTGTCGACGCGGTGCTTCGCCGGGGTCCCCAGCGACGGCTTTTCGTCGATGGGGTGGTTGGCTGGGGTCCATAATCTTCTACCAGCCCTGTCGGGAGCGCAGGCTGGTGATGTGGGCCGTGTGGTGGCGGCAGTGCCATTCGTAAAGCGCGAGGTTCGTGGCCAGAGTCATGCGCCCTCGTTCCGGATGGTTGAAGCCGCGCTCGAAATCCTCTTCCGGCATCGACTCGAGAAGCGCAACCATGCGCTGGTGTAGCCCGGTGATAAAGAGGAGGGACGGCTCAATCGGCTGGCCCGAGTCGGGCAGCCGCGCCCACGCGGCTTCGTCGTACGGCTTGATCGTCGGCCAATCCTCGGTAAGGGCGAGCTTCATCCGGACGTAGCTGTTCGCGTGGCTGTCGGCGAAGTGATGAACCACCTGGCGCACAGTCCATCCGCCGTCGCGGTACGGTGTGTCGAGCTGGGCGTCGCTAAGGCCGGCCACCGCCGACCGCAGGCGCTCAGGGAGCAACCGCAGAGTTTCGATGTGCGCGGCGCGCACTGCTCGAGTGTTCTCAGCCGGCGGACGGAATCGCCCAACGGGGTATCGCAGGTCTTCCTGATCGGCCATGGCAAGAATCTTAAATGGACGGGGCCACACGCTGGAACTCGATGGAGGAGAACTCAGATAAGGATTCGGATCCGCGAGGGTCACCGCGAACGCGTGGGAAGCCGGTTATGTGGCTTGATGTTGGCTGACGTGCTGCGAGTGGGAGTGGTGGGCGTGGGACTTAGGTGTTTTGTATTTGGGAGTATGGTAGCGGTAGTCGTAATGGTGATGATGTTGGCGGGGGTGTTTTGCAGCAAACGCTGGGGTTGCAAAAACTGTGAACAGAAGTGCTGCCGCAAGATATCTCTTCATGGCTCGAATCCTAGCATGATTTCGACTACATGCGGACGCTCGACAATGACCGAGGTACCCAGAGAAGAACCACGTGACCTGCGGCGGATAACCAGGCGCGCTCGCATCGAAATGTAAGACGCGGGCAGAGTACACTTGGAATACGATGACGCATCCGGAAACTTCCCCAATTTCGAGCCATCGGCGTTACTTTTTTGAGAAATTCGGGCTGACGGAGCGGCTGCTGGAGCGCTGCCTGGGCGAAGCACTGAGCGCCGGCGGCGACTACGCGGATCTTTACTTCGAGTCGGTTACGGCAACTTCGCTCGGCGTCGACGAGCAGATCGTCAAGTCGGCCAGCCAGGGCACCAGCGCCGGATGCGGCATCCGCGTGCTCATCGGCGAGCGCACCGGCTACGCGTATACCGACAATCTGAGCGCGGAGCGACTGCTGCATGCTGCGCGCACGGCGGCGCTGATTGCCTCGGGTCCGGCAAAACAGCCAGTGCAGGGATTTACCGAGACGCGTGGCGCCGATCTCTACCCCGTCCCGCTTGGCGGATACGACGTGGATCTGGCGGCCCGGCTGGAGCTGATTCTCCGCGCCGACCGCGCCGCCCGCGCTTTCGATCCACGCATCGTGCAGGTGCGGGCTGGTTACAGCGAGGAATTGCGTCGCATCCTGATCGCTGCTTCGGACGGCGCCTTCGCCAGTGACACTCAGCCACTTTGCCGGCTCAACGTCTGGGTCATCGCGAAGGATGGCGCGGTCACCACCAAGGGTGCGGCGGGCGGCGGAGGGCGAGCCGGGCTTGACCAATTTGACGGGAGCAAAAGCCCGGAGAGTCTGGCGCGCGAGGCCGCGCGAGGCGCGATTTTGCAACTGGGCGCAGTGCCGGCGCCGGCGGGCGAGATGGAAGTCGTGCTCGGTCCCGGCTGGCCGGGAATCCTCCTTCACGAAGCGGTGGGCCACGGACTCGAGGCCGACTTCAACCGCAAGAAGACTTCGGCGTTCGCAGGCCTCATCGGTCAGCCCGTGGCGAGTCCGAAAGTGACCGTCGTGGACAACGGCAAAATGGCCGGCCGCCGCGGCTCGCTGAATGTTGATGACGAAGGATCGGCAACGCAGGAAACTGTGCTGATCGAGGGCGGCGTGCTCAAGGGCTATCTGTCAGACAAGCTCTCGGCGCGGCTCATGGGCATGGCCAACACGGGATCGGGACGGCGCGAAAGCTACCAGTCGATTCCCATGCCACGCATGACCAACACCTACATGCTGGCTGGCGATGACGCGCCCGAGGACATTCTTCGCAGCGTGAAGCGCGGCCTCTACGCGGTGAATTTCGGCGGCGGGCAGGTGGACATCACCAACGGAAAGTTCGTCTTCTCGGCGTCGGAGGCGTACCTGATTGAAGACGGCAAGGTGACCGCGCCAGTGCGCGACGCCACGCTGATCGGCAACGGCCCGGAGGCGCTGAAGTACGTCTCGATGGTGGGCAACGACCTCAAGCTCGACGAAGGCATCGGCACCTGCGGCAAGGACGGCCAGAGCGTGCCTGTGGGCGTGGGCATGCCGACAATCAAGCTGGACAAGATGACCGTGGGCGGCACGGGGAGATAAGAACGCTAAGCAGCCTCGAGCCGAATCTTAACCTTGCCCCCGAGCGCGACGGCCGCCGCACTAGGTGTGCTGGTTGTACTCTGGCGTGCCGGACATGACCATGCCGCTTTTCTGATGGCCGTGGATGTACCAGCAGCACCACCCGGTCACATACGGTTCCTTCTCGGCCGGTGCGCGCAAGTCCACATAGGTGACCTCGCCGTAGAGATAAATCCTGGTCTCCCACGCCTCTAAACGACGCAAGGCCTCAGGCGTCGCGCAAACCGATTTCACATCCTCGCGGCCGAATGTGTTCAGTCCCGTCGCTTCTCCCGGCAACAAAATGATGGGAACGCGCGGAGGCTTTGGCGCGCTCTTGAAAGCCGGATTTGCCGGCAGGTAGTCCTCATCCCGTGCGGTCGCAATCTCATCGACAAGTGTAACGATCCTCGTAGGACTGCGCCCTCGATTTGTCGCAACGATCGTAAACCTGCCGTTGGGGCCGGGCTCGGGCTCCGCGGTCACGACGAGCCAGGGTCTCTGGGCCTGCGCCTGGGCTTCGGCATACATCAGCGCTGCTTTTGCGCTATCGGCGGCCGCCTGCGCTGCGGTTTCGCTCAAGCGCGTCTGCCGCTCAATCTTGCGCAGCGCTGAGAGGGCAAGCATGACTCCCATGTAGGCGATCAGGACAAGAATCAGGTTGGCCGCCCAACTGATGCGCTCCTGCAATGGCCACGGCGCGGGCGCTGGCGCCGGTGTGGCAATGGTGATGTGCGGCGGCGGAGCATCGCACCCACCTCCCTGGCAGTCAGTGCGCGAGACGGGATTGACGGCGCCGGGCTCGCTCGTAGGTGAAGCGGCGGGAGTGGTCGCGCCCGAAACGGGGGACGAAGGACTGCCTGCCTGCGCAGTTGCAGTTGCGGGCGCGAACGCCAAAGGAAGAAGCGCCACGGCAAGCGCCAGGTTCTTCAACATCATGGCGCCAATGTAGCACAGGGCCTATGCCGCCGTGCCGATGCTCCGAGCGCAGGTAACCTTCCCTCGAACGGTCCATCCTGCTTGCGCACGTAAGATGAGAGTTTCACACTCCCACCGGGAACGGCTTGGGGCTGGATTCGTCGGTGTCGACGCCGGTACGCCAGCGCTCGAAACGGCCCTGCAGAAGGCTCATCAGGCCGGTATACCAGTAGCCGACGACGAAGAGGATGAGGAACGGCGCAGTAAAGAAATTGTTGTTCGTGAAGGTGTAATAGATGGCCGCGGCGAAGTAGCAGCCCAGCAGCAGCTCGATCCATGGCGCGAGCTTCAGGCGCTTGCGGTACTTGGCAGCCTGCGATTTTTCTCCCTTCCGCGCCACGCGGTACTTCGGCGTGCGCACGAACGCGCTCTTGATGCCCAGCAGCGCCTCCATCACAGCCTTGGTGTTGGTCACGGTGAGGCCGATGCCCAATGCCATGAGAAAGGGGAGATAGTAAAACGTCTTCTTCCAGGTTTTGGGGAAGATTTCGCGCTCGCTCATCACGTAGAACACGGCGATGGAAAAGCTTGAGGCGGTGAAGAGGGGCACATCGATCAGCAGCATCTGGAACCAGCCCTGGTAGAAGCGGCAGATCATCGCGGGAATCAGCAGCGCCGACATGATGACCATCAGCGGGTAGCTGAGGTTGGCAGTCAGGTGGTACACGGCCTCAATCTTAATGCGGATCGGCGCGTCGGAGCGAAAGACCCTGGGCAAAATCTTGATGCTGGTCTGGATGAGCCCCTTGGCCCAGCGCGCCTGCTGGGTCTTGAAGGCCGTCATTTCGATGGGCAGCTCGGAGGGACACTCGACGTCGGGCAGGTATTTGAACTTCCAGCCGGCCATCTGCGAGCGATAGCTGAGGTCGGTGTCCTCGGTCAGCGTATCGTGCTGCCACCCGCCGCCGTCGTAGATGGCCTGTCTCCGCCACATGCCGGCCGTGCCGTTAAAGTTGAAGAACTCTCCGGAGCGGGCGCGCGCGCCATGCTCGAGAACGAAGTGTCCGTCGAGGAGAATCGCCTCGATCTGGGTCAGGATGCTGTAGTCACGGTTCAGGTGCGTCCAGCGGGTCTGCACCATTCCGATCTCGGGTTCGGCAAAGTGATGGATCACCTTCATCAGCCAGTCGGGCGGTGGAACGAAGTCGGCGTCGAAGATCGCGATGAACTCGCCCTTCGCCACTTTAAGTCCGGCGTCGAGCGCCCCGGCCTTGAAGCCATGGCGGTTGGTGCGGTGGATATAGACGATGTTGTGCCCAAGCGCGGCGTAACGCTCCACGATCGCTGAGGCCACCTCGCAGGTTTCGTCGGTCGAGTCGTCGAGCACCTGGATATCGAGCTTCTCGCGCGGATACTCCATTGCACAGATGGCCTCGATCAGGCGGTCGATGACGAACTGCTCATTGAAGATCGGCAGTTGGACTGTGACCAGCGGCAGCTCGTCAAAGTGCCGTGGAGGATTTGGGTTGTAATTCTTGCGGTACTTGAAGTACTGGTACGCCATGGTGTAGCGGTGGACCCCGTAGAGGGAAAGAACAATCATCACCGCGAAGTAGGGCAGAAGCATCGCCGCGTCAAAGAGATTCCAGTGATAGAGCCCTTTGAAGGTCTTGTCGGCGTACTGCATTCTCAGGTAGTGATGGAAGGCGCTTTCCGGGGCGAAGGCCAGAAATGCCCCGGCCGAACGCAGCACTCCCCCGAGCGGGCCGGCGAAGGCAAACAAAGGGGTTAGAGTCGCGGCCAAAAGGGATTCAGCCTCCCGGGCTGGATAGGTTCATTGTACGCGAGCTTGAAAAGTGGCGATGGCTGGCGATTCGCACTGCGGCACGGAATAGCCGCGCTTGAAAAGGTCCTTGATTTTCGTAGGAATGGTGGCCAGGGACGGGCCCCGAACGGAATTGCCCCGCGACCAGTCGGCTTTTTCAGCGCCGCGAGCAACCCGACCTCGCTGCACTCAACGGCACGAGTCCGGCCTTTGATGATGAAGACAATGGGATAAAAGGAATGGTGGCCAGGGACGGGCCTTGAGAGAATTGCCCCGCCGACCGGTCGGCTATTTCAGGGCCGCGCTCTACCGCTGAGCTACGCGCAAAAGTCAGAGCGCTGCCCTTGATGATGAGGACAATGGGATAAAAGGAATGGTGGCCAGGGACGGGATTGAACCGCCGACGCCGGCCTTTTCAGGGCCGCGCTCTACCACTGAGCTACCTGGCCTCAGTCGAGACTTCGTTGCAATTCCTGCGCGGATTCCCGGTAATGCCGGAGAAGGTAGGCGTAGTCCACGAACAGTTCGCTGCAACAACCTGAACAGTATACCAATTCCAGTTTGGCCGAACCAAGCTGGGGCAGTGGACTACACTGGAGAGCAATCATGCGGAGCCGGCTCTCTCTTCGTCTCTTGCAAGTTGCCGGAAGCGCAGCTCTGGCCGCGCTGTCCGGGTACGGCCAAGAACCCACCGGGCAGGGCGTGCCCACCAGGGCCGAGGCGCGGACCGCGCTGATCTACGAGGCCAACCTGCACCAGGGCCCGGAGACGCTGCGCGCGTTTCTCACCGATTTTCCCAAAGGCGCCGACCTGCACGTTCACCTCTCGGGCGCGGTCTATGCTGAGACGTTCATCCGTGACGCAGGCGAAGACGGATTGTGCGTCGACAAGATCGCGCTGAGCTTTGCCAAGCCGCCCTGCCGCGGAAACCTGATCCCGGCAACGACGCTATCCGGCAACATCGACCGGCAGAGCCAACTGCTCTATGACAAGCTGATCGATGCGCTCTCTGTGCGCAGCTTTGTGCCCACGCCAGCCTGGAGCGAGCATGACCAATTCTTCGCGGTGTTTGACCGTTTGGGCGCGCTCAAGGACCACACGGGCGAGTGGGTCGACGAGGTCGCAACGCGTGCAGCGGAACAGAACCAGCAATACCTTGAGCTGATGGTAACGCCGCCCTTCAGCCATGCACTGGAGATTGCGAGCCGAATCGGCTGGAGCCCGGGGTTGGCGCAGGCTGACCCGCAGGCATTCGCGCAGTTCCGCCAGCAACTCCTGGACCACGGCCTGCGCGACGAGGTGGCTGCGGACCGTGAGACGGCGCGCGCGGCCGAAGCGGAGAGGAAGCAATTAGAACACTGCGGAACCGCGCAGGCCGCGTCGGCCTGCCAGGTCGAGGTCCGGTATATCTGGACTGTTCTACGGGACTTTACGCCGGAGCAGGTGTTTGCGCAGATTCTGCTGGGGTTTGAGACGGTCGAGGCCAGCATGGATGGGAAGGACGACACGTGGGTGGGCATCAACCTGGTGCGGCCAGAGGACGACTTCGTCACTATGCGCGACTACACGCTTCAGATGAAGATAGTAGGTTCCCTGCACACGGTGTATCCAAAGGTCCACATCTCGCTGCACGCGGGAGAGCTTGCACCGGGCATCGTGCCGCCGGAGGGCCTGCGCTTCCACATCCGCCAGGCAGTCGAACTCGGCGATGCGGAGCGCATCGGGCACGGCGTCGACGTCATGTACGAGGACCGGCCGCGCGACCTGCTCACTGAGCTGGCCGCCCGCCACATCATGGTTGAAATCAACCTGAGCTCGAATGAGGGAATCCTGGGCGTCGAGGGGGACGCGCATCCGTTTCCTGTATATCGCTCCGCGCATGTGCCGGTGGCGCTGTCCACTGACGACGAGGGAGTGAGCCGCATCGACCTGACGCACGAGTATGTGCGGGCGGCGATCGATTACGGGCTCACCTACCGCGACCTGAAGCAACTGGCGCGCACGGGAATGGAACACGATTTCCTGCCCGGCGCGAGCCTTTGGTCAAAGCCGGATGACTTTAGCGCGGCGGTTAGTGCGTGCAAAGGCGAGACCCTGGGCGGCGGCGATCCATCGGACAATTGCAAGCAATTCCTCGATGGCAGCCAGAAAGCCTCCGCGCAATGGGAACTGGAACGGCGGTTCAGAGACTTCGAGGCAAAGTTCCAGGGGCCGGGCTTCGACGGCTTGCTGCACGGACAATGAGCGTCGCCGCGCGGATCGCCCGCGGCGTCCTACACTGTTGCCATGGACAACGAGCGCATTCGCGAAATCTGCCTGGCGCTGCCGCATGTCACGGAAACGCTGAACTGGGGCCATCACCTCGTGTATTGGGTTGGCGATCGCGACATCGGCGGAAAAATGTTCGCCATGACCGATCTCGATGGCACAGGCATCGGTGTCTTTTGGTTCCACTGCGGGGCTGAGCGATTTCATGAGCTGCTTGAGCGCGAAGGAATTAGTGCATCGCCCTACCTTGCCAAGGCTCATTGGGTGACAGTGGAGCGATGGACTGCGCTCCGGCCGCGGGAAATTGAGGACGAGCTGAAACGGGCGCATGCGTTGATCTTCGATAAGCTCTCCGCACGCACCAAAGCCGTTCTGGCTCTGCCGGAAAAGGAGCGCGTGAAGGTGATTCGCGAGCGGAAGAAAGTTCTTGCTGCCAGGGCGAAGGCCTCATCCAAACCCCCGAAGGCGTCAGCGGCCTCGCGCCCCGCCCGCATGCGTCATAAGAAGGCCCGCTGATCCGATCTGGAACTCATGCCGCGGCAGTTGCGTAACAATGGTTGAAGTATCCTGCACGAGGCGCTGAAAACCATGGTCAAGTTTCTTCTTTGGTGCATTCTTCTGGTGTTGTGCTGGCCGCTGGCACTGCTGGCTCTGGTCCTTTTTCCCATCGTCTGGTTGCTCTTGCTGCCGTTTCGCCTGGCAGGCATCGCCGTGGGCGGCGCGCTTGAGCTGGTGAAAGCCATCATCTTCCTGCCCGCACGGGTCCTCCGGGCGGCCTGAGGCAGCAGCTTGCCTCGACAGCCCCTTCCGCAATGCATTAGCTTGGGCCTAACGCCTTTTTTCTTGGCCTTCCAGCGCCCAGAGCGCCTCATCTGCGTCATTCTATGCAGACACTCGAGTACGGAGGATTCATGCGGAAGTTTTTGCCGGTTGCCCTGGCCATGTTCTTGCTGTTGGCGCCGCAGGCAGCGCGTACGCAGGCAGGCGATCCCGAGGCCGCGAAGAATGCGGCGCAGGCGCGCGCTGCGCTCGACGCCATGGTGCAGGCGCTCGGCGGCGAGCTGTGGCTGAACATCACCAACATGGAGCGGCATGGGCACATTGCCGCGTTTTTCCAGGGCAACCCCGACCCCGGCACTACGGAGTACTTCGAGTTTCATCAGTGGCCCAACCATGACCGGATCGAATACACCAGCCACCGCGACGTCGTGCAGTTCTATGTCGGCCGGCAGGGCTGGGAGGTGACTTACCGCGGCAAAAAGCCGCTCGACAAGGACATCGTTGACGACTACCTGCGCCGCCGCGACCACTCGATTGAGACGGCCGTGAAGGTCTGGATGAAGGACCCGAACACGATTCTGCTTTACGAAGGCCAGCGCATGTCTGAGCGGCACCTGGGCGAGCAAGTCACGCTCATCTCTCCGCAGAACGAAGCCATCACCATTCTCATGGACGTGCAGACACATCTCCCGCTGCAGCGCAGCTTTCAGTGGCGCGACCCCGTATACCACGACAAAAACACCGACACCGAAGAGTACGACGACTATCACACCATCGAAGGCTTTCCTACTCCTTTCACCATCACCCGCCTCAAGAACGGCGATCCCTTTCGGCAGTATTTCGTGGACCGCGTAAGCTTCAACCAGAACCTGCAAGCCGATTTCTGGGATCCCGATGCCGTGGCACGGAAGATCAAGAAGTAGCCGCGCGGGAGCGATTGCCCACAAACGATTCATTCGCAGGCTGGATGAATATTTATAATCCGAACGAGCGTTAATCACTCAACACAACCGCTCCGAGGAGCCGCAGAATGACGTTGACCATCCAGGAAATCATGGATTTCCTGCCCCACCGTTACCCCTTTCTCCTGATCGACCGCGTGCTCGAGTTCGAGCCCCAAAAGCGCCTGGTTGCGATCAAGAATGTGACCATGAACGAGCCGTTCTTTCAGGGCCACTTCCCCGGCTACCCCATCATGCCCGGAGTGCTCGTGGTGGAGGCGATGGCCCAGGCCGGAGCGCTGATCATGCTGTCGGAGATCGCCGACCGGGGCACGAAGCTGGCGGTCTTCACCGGCATTGAGAAGGCCAAATTCCGCCGGCCCGTCACGCCCGGCGATCAGATCCGCTTCGAAGTGGAAGTGCTCTCGTTCCGTTCGCGTGCGGGGCGCATCCAGGGCAGGGCCACGGTCGAGGGCAAGCTGGCGTGCGAGGCGATCCTCACCTGCGCGGTGGTGACCAAGGAGCGCGAGCAACGTGCACACGGCGACGCTCCGCAGACCGAAGCGCCGCCTGAGAGCCCGAGTGGGCCGGAGACTGCGTGAGCATACATCCCAGCGCGGTAATCGCCGAAGGTGCGCGCATTCCGAAATCGTGCACCATCGGGCCCTTTTGCACCATTGGGCCGGAGGTCGAACTCGGCGAAGAGTGCACGCTCGTCTCGCATGTGGTGCTCGACGGGCGGACGCGCATTGGCGCGCGCAACATCTTTTATCCCTTCGGCTCCATCGGCCTGGCTCCGCAGGACCTGAAGTACAAAGGCGAGCCGACCGAAACCGCGATCGGCGACGGCAACACGATTCGCGAATCTGTCACCATCAGCCGCGGCACCACCGGTGGCGGAGGCGTAACGCGGCTAGGCTCAAACAATCTGCTGATGGCCTACGTGCATATTGGGCACGACAGCCAGGTTGGCAGCAGTTGCATCCTCGCCAACAACGCCACGCTCGCCGGCCACGTCACCATTGAGGACCATGTGACTTTGGGCGCATTCTGTCCCGTCCACCAGCACTGCACTCTGGGAGCGTACTCGTTTATCGGCGGTGGCACCATCGTCACGCAGGACGTGCTCCCGTTCTCGCTCACTTCTTCGCGCCGCGAAAACCGCGCCTTCGGCATCAACAAGATCGGCCTCGAGCGGCGCGGCTTTTCTCAGGAGCGCCTCCATCAACTGCAGAAGGCCTACCGGCTGTTGCTCGCGGCTAAGCTCAACACCACGCAGGCCGTCGAAAAAATGCGCACCCTCCCTGGCGACGACGTGACCCTGCTGGTCAGCTTCATCGAGCGCAGCAAGCGCGGGGTGATCAAGTAAGCGCTCGCGCGCTTTTAGGACGGAAGTAGCAACAATCAACCAAGCGTGGCCGCAAAAGGGGGCCAATCGCGATGAAATTGGGCCTCATTGCCGGCAATGGCCGCTTTCCCTTTCTACTCCTCGACGCTGCGCGGGCTGAGGGCCTCGAAGTCGTTGTCGCCGCCATCAAAGAGGAAACCGATCCGGAGATAGACCGGCGCGCCGAGGTGGATTCCGGCGTCACTGTGCACTGGCTTTCGCTGGGCGAGCTTTCCCGGCTGATCGAGACCTTTAGAGGTGCCGGAGTCGCAAAGGCCGTGATGGCCGGCCAGGTGAAACACAAGCAAATTTTCTCGAGCATCCGGCCCGACTGGCGCCTCGCCAAATTGCTGCTCAACCTCCGCACACGATCGACAGACGCTCTGTTGGGCGCAGTGGCGAAGGTGCTGGCCGACGAGGGCATCGAGCTGATCAGCTCCACCACCTTCCTGGAGCCTCTGCTGGCCGAAGAGGGCGTCCTGACGAAGCGCGCTCCCGACGCGGACGAATGTCTCAACATTGAATACGGTTTAGGCGTGGCGCGAGCCCTTGCGGGCTTCGACATTGGGCAAACTGTGGTGGTTGCGGCACAGGCTTGCGTGGCTGTCGAGGCCATGGAAGGCACGGACGCGACCATTGAGCGCGCTGGCCGGCTGATGGGCTCGCTGGATGGGGCCGCGGAAATAGGTGAATTGGCGGACGCCGCCGCAGCCAAACCCCCATCCGAGCCATCCATCCTTGCCGGCCGGCTGACCGTCGTCAAAGTCGCCAAGCCCAACCAGGACATGCGCTTCGATGTGCCCGTCATCGGCCAATCGACCATCGAGACGATGATCCGCGCCGGGGCGAGCTGCCTCTCCATCGAGGCCGGGAGGACGCTGCTGTTTGACCGCGATGCCCTGCTGAAGCGCGCCAGCGAGGCGGGAATTGCCATTGTGGCGGCGCGCCGGTGATAGAGTGAACAGTGGACAGTGAACAGCGATCAGTGACCGCACTTTCCCACTGGTTTGCTCCCGATTTTCTGTTCTCTGCTCCCCTGGAGGTTTGAGATGAACAAGTTTCTTCTTATCGGAATTTTGGCGGCTGTGGTGCTGGTGATTGCCGCCGTGCCATTTATCACCGCCCACGCAGACGACGCCACCATGCCCGCCGTAGGCCAGCCGGCGCCCACCTTCACTCTGCCTTCGCAAATCGGCGAGCAGATCTCGCTCGATAGCTATCGTGGCAAGTGGGTCGTCCTTTACTTCTACCCCAAGGACATGACCACGGGCTGCACCATCGAGGCGCACAAGTTCCAGGACGCCCTGCCGCAATTCGATGCCAAGAACGCCGTGATCCTGGGAGTGAGCGTGGACACGGTCGACAGCCACAAGCAGTTCTGCACCAAGGATGCGCTGACGTTCCACCTGCTTGCCGACCCGGATCACAAAGTGGTCAGCGCCTATGGCTCGCTCGGAGGATTTGCCGGCATTGCAATGGCGAACCGCAATACGTTCCTCATCGACCCCCAGGGCAAGATCGCCAAGGTTTGGGTCAAGGTGAATCCGAACACTGCGGCCTCGGATGTGCTGGCTGCGCTCCCGTAAGCTGTCGTTCGACCCGATCGCCTCGTAGATCCTCCACCATCCGCCGCCTTCGGTACGTCCCGGAACGGGAAAGGACACCACTATGCCAACGCAAACTGCACGCGATTTCCGGGCAGAGCTGGAGAAACTGCGCGCTGCGCTCCACGCGCTTCCGCCCGCGCTTGCCGATGTTCCCTGGCGCGTAGGCGGATGGACCCGCAAGCAGATTGTGGGCCATCTCTTGGACTCGGCGGCCAACAACCGCCAGCGCTTTGTCCGCGCTACGATCGACGGCCGGTATGCCGGCCCGGGATACGAGCAGGATGCCTGGGTCGCTGCGCACGGCTACAGCGACAAGTCCTGGGAAACGCTATTGCGCTGGTGGCAGGCGGAGCACGAGATTCTCATGGCCGCCGTCGATCGGATTCCCGAAGAACGCCTCGAGGCAAGTTGCATGGTTGGCGACGATGCGCCCGTCACGCTCCGCTTCCTCATCGAGGACTACGTGCGCCATCAGCAGGGGCACTTCAAGCAGCTTCAGGCAGCCTGATTCGCGCGAGCGGATACAGCGGTTCCACAATTGCTATACCCGGGGCCGCAACCGCCTAGTGGCTTTTTCATTAAGAAAAAGCCACCCCGCAAGACGCCGGAAAGGGCATGTGAATTGCGGAACCGCTCTAGAAGGCTGTGAACGCAAAAAGGCCCGGCGAGTTGCCGGGCCTTTGCATTCTCCTGACGACGGCCGTCGGAAGCGGCCGTTCTCGAAGCGAAAAACTGGCGCTCGCCTTCGCGCGCCGCCCAACACCGCTTCCAGCCGCTTGCTGGAGTGGTCGCTGTAACGGCAAGCGCCGCGTGCTCTAGACGCCAGAGCAGGCGGCCGAAGTTACTTCTTTCCCTTCTTCTTTGCGGCCTTCTTGGCTTTCTTGGCGGCCTTCTTCGCCGCCTTCTTGGCCGGACCCTTCTTCTTCGCCACCTTCTTGGCAGCCTTCTTCTTGGCTACCTTCTTGGCGGCTTTCTTGGCTGGCGCCTTTTTCTTCGCCACCTTCTTGGCAGCCTTCTTCTTGGCTACCTTCTTGGCGGCTTTCTTGGCCGGCGCCTTCTTCGCCGCAGCCTTCTTGGCGGGAGCTTTCTTAGCTGCCTTCTTCGCCGCAGCCTTCTTGGGTTTCGGCGGAGCCGCAGGCTTCGCAGCAACCGCGACCACCGTCTCTTCGGAGATCACTTCGTCGTCATCTGAGGAGGTAAGGATGCCGGCGGTTTCCAATTCATCTTCCTCTTCAGCAAAGGCTTCGACCTGTCCGGGGTCCAGGTCACCCGGCTTCCCAAAGGGGTCGCCGTCACTCATCGCGTACATCCTCAACACTTCATCCATCCCATTGCCTCCAGCGGATTGCCGCTGCTCAAATTGTGTTTCGTCATTCGCAGAGCAGACAAAACGGTTTTGCTCGCGGATGCGATTGTAGCCTTAGCTTGCCCACAAATACAAGCAGAACACAAGGGTGGAATAGGGGTTACGGCGGATTTTTTCTACTGCGAGGCCTTGGCCAGGCCGCCCGACTTGTGCGTCGACTTGTGCACAGTGCTCTTCCCCGCCCCGGCCCCGGTGCTGGCAGCGTGCGACCGGCTCTTTTGGGGCGCCCCGTGGGCCGGTTTATGCGACGAAGAGGCCCCGTCCGGCTTTCCCGCGGACCCCGAATGGGCTGCCGATCCAGTCCCCGGTCCCGTTCCCATACCCGTTCTTGACCCGCCGGCTGTGGTCCCGCGCCGATGCCGGCTCGGCGCGCTGACGGGCGTGGGCTCTGCCACGTGCAGGCGGCGCCCCGCTGCCACCCGAACCCCGGAAGGGATCCCGTTCCAGCGCCGCAATTGGCTGAGGGAGACCCCAAATCGGTCCGCGATCGTGACCAGCGTATCGCCCCGGCGCACGGTGTAGAGCCGGGTGCGAGCCGAGGGCTCAGCAGCGGATGGGACCGGCACAACGAGGGCCTCGACGCCTGCGATGCTGTCGCCTTCGCTGAGCTGATTGGCAGATGCAAGTTCGGCCTCAGGCACCCGGTACTCCTGCGCCACTGTGGCCAGCGTGTCTCCCGCGACAACCGGGTGGTATCGCCACGAATTGCGCCGGGCTTCCGGAATCAGGGCCACGCGCTGGTCAAAAAGCGTTGCTGTACCGGCCGGCAGGTGCAGGTCAAAAGGGCTGTCGGGCGGGGTCACCATGCGCAGCAGGCTGGGATTCAGGGCCTCCACCTCATCCACCGGCGCGCCCACCAGGTCGGAAACCAGGCGCAGATTGATCGAATAGTTGACGGTAATCGTGTCCGTAAGAATCGGGGGATCGACGGTCACGTCGTCAAAGCCGTACTGAACGGGGTGGTTGGCGATGATGATGGCGGCCAGAATCTCGGGAACATAATTGGCGGTTTCGCGGGGCAATTCGTTGCGCTTGTAGAGCTCCCAGAAGTCGGCGTAACCGGTCTTGGCTACTTCGTGCTGGATGTTGCCGGCGCCATGGTCGTAGGCAGCCATTGCAAGGTACCAGTCGCCGAGCTGGTCGTAGAGGAACTTCATGTAGCGGGCGTAGGCGCGGGT
>Ga0187891_1001338_pt1 | contig 21549 bp, 19 predicted proteins | sample June2016WEW_21_4_FD_132990 | JGI IMG/M metagenome (GOLD analysis project Ga0187891, IMG submission 132990) | Peatland microbial communities from SPRUCE experiment site at the Marcell Experimental Forest, Minnesota, USA - June2016WEW_21_40 | ecosystem: Environmental > Terrestrial > Soil >... | reverse complement strand
TAAGGTTGATGCAGCATTAATCGATGTTCTTGGTTCAAAAGAAACGGTGAAGAAAACCTACAACCTCAACGTAACCCCGAAAGATTATGCGGATTCATTGAAGGCTTTGGATAAGTCAGGATTAAATTTTGTGCCTCACGTCATTGTTGGCTTAAATGAGGGCAAATTAGACGGTGAACTAGAAGCGCTTCAAATGATAAGCCGAGTTAAGCCTTCCGCCTTAGTAATAATAGCGTTCATGCCTATCCACGGAACAGCCATGGCAAAAACACCGCCGCCCAAACCGCTCGAAATAGCCAAAGTCGCATCGGTGGCACGGTTGATGTTTCCAGAAACTCCATTGATTTTGGGTTGCATGAGACCCAAAGGTGCAATACGCGGCGAAACAGACGTTTTAGCGTTGAAAGCTGGGGTGGATGCAGTTGCGTTTCCCAGTGAAGAAGCCGTAAAATATGCTGAGAGCAAAGGATGCACGGTTTCTTTTTCTTCCTATTGTTGCGCTCAAATGTACATGGATGCTACTGGAAAAATTAAAAAATAATGACTCTATCTCCACTTAAACATTTTATACTCAAAATATCGGTTTGCATCACTGACTTGAATTATTGGGTTTTCGTTTTCTCACATAAAGCAGTAGAAACACAATGACAGCCAACAAGACTGCAATTACTACAAGAGCTATCAGCAAAAGAGATGCGTAAGAAGCACTGGTAACAGACGTTTGGGTTGTGGTTGGGGTTAGCGCTGAAGGTGAAGATGTCGGGGCAGGGGTAGGGCTTAAGGGAATGTCAGCAGGTATAGTAACTGTTTCTGTGTTACTCCAACTGCTTGTTTCACCAACAAATGAATAATTGGTGTAACCCATTGTGAATGGTTGACTAGGGCTAGGCGGCACGTATGTTGAGGCAATATATCCAATAATTGCTTGAACTTGAATATCGGTTTGAGCGCCAACTGGAATAAAAGCATTTTGACCATCTGGACCACTTATCACTCCGATTGAGATGTTGGTGTAACCAGAATCTGCAGATTGTTCAGGATAATATTGATAAGCTCCATAAGGAGTGAAGTCGTAAATGTCAGTCCAACTATTTTCACCATGTGGACTGACTTGAATATTATAGTATAATGAAATTTCTTGACCAATACTTTCATTAAAATAAGGCGTAAAGGGTTGATTCTTAATTGTCACTTGTACATTTGGATATTCAACAATGTAGCCAAGTTGGGCCACAATCAGTCCTGAACTTTGATTTAAAGAATAAGTTGTTGGAACTGTATAAGAAGGACCGATAGGTTGTACAGTAAATGTCGGAACAGAGGGCGTTGGTATAGTTTTAGCAAATGCTGGTTTAGCCATCATTAGGCTTGAGGCGGCTAAGATAAGAATAAGAAGTAACAAGAAACTCTTGTTGATGCTACCCATACTTACTTCTTAGAGAGGTTTTGGTGATAAAAGAGTTCTTGTAAAGATTTCTCTTATGTAAGAAACGATCGAAGGCCAATCCAAACAGACATCCGACTACCTTTCTACCTCACCTCATCCACACTTAAATTCCTTCCACACCAAATGTATTTCAGACAACATTCTCTTATCAGCGAACAAAGTCGCACTACGGCCTCAGCCAACAACCAAAGAAACCCCAATCTTGACACAGCAGACAAACTGCAGTAAATCCCAGGAGACTCCTTGGCTGCGTGTCCTACTTTACCGTGAAATCCCGCTCAGAGCTCCAAACAGCCCAAACCACATTCACCAACTTGCGAGCAACAATCTTGATCGCATCACGACTATCCCCCTTACGCTTACATGCATCTTTGAAAACCTCTGCTAAGTGACCATTTGGACAGTAGCGAACATGAGCCCAAGCAACCTCAATCAAAATCCACTTCAACCAAGCATCACCCCGCGTCTCCTTCCCAGTGAACGAATGCTCACCCGACTGGCGAACCTTAGGCACCAAACCGGCATAATGAGCCAGCTTCTCAGCACTACTAAACCGTTTGATATCACATATCTCCGCATAAAGCGTTATCGCTGACAAAAAACCGACTCCTGGAATCGTCATAAGCAGCTCAACAGGCTTCACATGACCATACCTCTTAAACAGCATCGCTTCAATTTCCTTAGTCTGCCTATTCATAAGCTCTAGCAATTCAACGTTTTGAGATACTTCAAAGACCCCAAGGCCAGAAGCTGCTTTGCGTCCCTTCATTGAACCAAGATTTACCTCAAGCTCAATATCGCGTTTCCTAAACTCAGATTTTGTTCTATTCTTAACTCCTGTGCTTAATTTTGTTCTAAAAGAGCGGTGCCTAAGCAAACTGCGAAGCCAACGCATCTCAGTACTGGGAACATAGCATGTAGGCAACCAATTCATCCTCGTCAAATCAGCCAGCGTCTTGCTATCTACCTTATCATTCTTAACATCTTCTGCTCTAAGCTTCACTCTCATAGGGTTCGCAAGCAAAGGCACAAACTTTAGCTCATCGAGAAAATCAATCCAAGGCCAACAAAAACCCACAGACTCCAAAGCAACCCTACTTCCCTCTGGAACAGTCTCCAACGACCTGCGAAGCTCAGCCTTACAGGTTTTAATCCTTTCTTTCTTAACAACCTCACCATTCAACTTCATGACGGTCACCTGAGTATTCTTCAAGTGAACGTCCAAACCAACCACTACCTCATCCATTCTCCAACGCCTCCGATATCATACGGCTTATCGGAGGCCCATCCAGAAAAAACCTTTACATCCCGTCTTGACACAAAAAGCGTGTGCTGCTATCCAAGGAGGAAAGAAGGTTATAACATTTTATAGCCCAGTATGATGGTCCATGCTGAAACTATGAGTCCTGACACGAATTCTGGAATAGCCACATTTGGAACATAATTGAACACAAACAGTAGTATCCAAGACAGCGCCGCGGCAATTCCAGTTGAAACCGTGAAAATTGCCATGCGTCCGCGATGGGCAAGCAAAAAAGCGCAGGTTATAATGAACATTGAGATGGGCATTAGCGTGAAAAATGCGACGGAAACTGCGTAGTGCATTCCAGAGTAGTGCTCGTTAAAAACGCCGATAGCGATAAGCGCAATCGCTGCTGCCGCAAAAACTGCCGCCCCAATTTTGCCAACCCAGTTTTTTCCAAGATAGGAGTACAAGCCGAACGCTGCGAAGTTTAAGGCTAAAACCCCGCTGGCTACTACCCCGAAGTTGAAGAGTACTTCGGTTATGCCTGCTACTACGCCTAAATCGCTTAGGGCGTTGCTTGACCAGCTAAACGCGGGGTAGGATGCGATGGCTGACAGAATGCAAATGAACGCAGGGATAGGTGCAAGCATACCTGCGGCGGCTCCGAATCTTTGTCTTCCAGTGTTTCTGTACTTGGGCAACCCGTGTTCCTCAACTAGTTGATGGATGCAGCTGCTTTAAGAATTTCCTCCCAAAACAAGCCGCCTCAACGCTTCCAAAATAAAAAGTTTGCCCAACCAAAATCCAACCACAAATCAAAGCCTAAACTTCCTCGACGACGCCAACTATTTTATTTTTCTTAATTCAGCCTCCAAGCGAAGCCTTGAGTTGCTGTCTTTTGAAACGGCAATCAACGGAATTCAACGGGGAACAACGGGAAAACACGGGGAAAAACGGAAGAAAACGGGAAAAAACGCAGCCTGCAAACACCCCAAACTCTAAACCAAAAAAGCAAACCGAAAACAAGCCTTCAAAAAAACGAGGGCTGAGCACGGAAACAAGCAGATACGTAGAAGCCCATTGTTTAAGCTGAGCCTGCGGCACCATCAAGAGTTCCCAGTATATTCAATAATCGTGCAGGCGAAAAGCGAAAGGTTAATGAAGGAAAGTCTATGTGTATTGCTGGGTTTGCCGGTCAAAGGGCACGGGTTCCACCTGATCCCATTCCGAACTCAGAAGTTAAACCGTGCTCCGTTTCCAGCTGTAGTGTGGTCTTAGGCCATGCGAACCTGGGAAAGCTGGCAGCCCACTTATACCTAAAAAAATGCTGGTAGATTTGGCATAGCTTTATAACTAACCGTTAATAGTTTTTTGGAAGTGGTGTAAAGATTGAGTCTTCTTTCGGGCAACGACGCGCTTCTCCAGATATTAAGCCTGGCTTCATACGGGTTCTTCATAGTATTAATTTTCTATGGACAAAGAATCCAAATGTACATTATGATCCGCGAGGTAGAAAACTCCCTTCATAAACTGAAGTTTATAAAAGAGGAAGGGCGAAAAAACGCCATAGACGCCATAAAAGAAATCGGCAAACCACCAGCTGACCCAACGGCTCGTGTGGACCGCTACTTAGAATATTTCACCATCGGCCCCCAGAGCATGGATCCAGCAGGGGTCGTTTACAAACTAGATCACATTCTTGACGTTAGAGATACACGGTTGAAAGACGAGGTTAAACTGATGGCGCCAGGGTGCGACGAAGTCCAAGTGAACAATTTAGAAAACACTTTGGAAGCCGCGATGGCGCTGAACTTTATCTATAAAGTGGTTCGGCACTACTACATTCAAGGCAAAAAAACTCTGAGTCTCTACGTTATTATGCAGATACAAATGATATTGCCAATGGTAATGAAGGAAGCCGAAGCATACGCAAGCGCATTGAAAGCCTTCGCGTATGGACAACCAATCGGCGACGGCGCGGGACCATTAGTAGCTGCAAAACTAATGCACGGCTACGAAATCCGCAAATTGCCAAAAGACTGCGTCATGGCTACAGTCCCACTTGAAGGACGCACCGCCTTAATCATAAAAGCTGAGGGTCCAGGCGGAAACGTCGGTAAACCAGGCGATGCCGTCGAAGCAGTCATTGAAGAAAATGCCGGTAAAATTGCAAACGTAATAATGATTGACGCTGGATTAAAACTTGAAGGCGAAACACTGGGCGAAGTCGCAGACGGAATCGGCGCAGCAATCGGCGGACCGGGCGTAGACCAATACAAGATTGAAGAAAAACTCACAAAATACAAAATCCCCATAAACGCTATAATAATCAAAGAGGACATAGGCGATGCAGTGTCACCACTACGCAAAGAAATCAACGACGCTGTTGACAAAGTCATCGAACGAGTCAAAGCAATCATCTTAGAGCAAACCAAAGAAGGCGATAAAGTCATAATCGTAGGCGTAGGCAACTCCATCGGAGTTGGACAATAGGAGGACAAAAAAATGACTCAAAACCAAACACCGCAAGGAACCCAAAAAATCTCGCGTTACATCATGACGATAATTTTTGTTGTTCTCTTGCTTTCCGTAATTTCCATAATACTAGCAGTCAGTGTCTACTTAAACGGCGTTTCCACATCAAGCCACGTCGTATCATCAAGCCAAGCTGGACAAGATGATTTAACAGCGGGTTTCCTAGCCATCATTGGTTTAGTTGCTATGACCATGTCACTGGTCACATTATTCCAGTCACGGAGGCAAGCAGCAGAAATGAAAATTGAAGTACCCAAAGTAATGACAACCATCGAGTGCAAGAAATGCGGAACCAAAACCGTGCGTGAATTCCAACGCGGCGACTATGTCTATAAAGACCTCGATGCATGCCCCAAATGCCCCGACACAAAACAGATAATCACTGCGGTTTACAAGGAAATTAAAGAGAAAGAAAAAACGTATAATGTCTAAGTTAAGAAGTTACATAAATTATGCGTTTGCATGAATAAACAGACAATAAGCAAGAGTCAGAGTTAAGAGGAAAACAAGAAAGGTAAATCAATTATGACGGGCTCTCTTTTTTTGCCGTAAAAGCCTCGATTAGACGCCAACGTTCAATTTTGGGTTTCACTTCGTCAAGGGTAACGAGAAGACGGTCAAGTTTTTCTTCCAAGGTTATTTTGTTTTGTTCAGGTTCCAACGTCAAGTTCCTTGTAGGTGCTCTCTTCTAACCTACTAAAAGAAAAAAGCAGAAATCCCGTTCGATCCGAGAGAAATAGAAAAAGGCTCTGATTGTCATAGCCGTGTAAACCATACACGGCGCTTTTTAGCCCTTGTTTTTTATAGAGTTTAGCCAACCCAGGGTACTTGCTGAGAGCTGAAATAAAAACTCTCACTCTTTCCCCGATACACTGAAAAATAGGAAAAGAGTCGTTCCTATTGGGAACGAAAAAGGCGATATCTAGACTGAGTAAGGAATCGGTTGAACGTGGACCTCGGAAGGGGTTGTTGCTTTTTGTTCCTGTTGAGGCTGTGTCTGTGTTGCAACTCCTAGCGCCTTGACAAGATCGCCAACCATTTTTTGCAGTTGCATCGTCATGGCTGACTGATCCAAAAATAGTTTTTTGTATTGTTCAAGTTCAAGGCTACTTTTATCTTGCTGTTTCTGCATAAAATCGACTTGCCGAGCGTTCGCTTCTCTCAAGTCAGAGAGTAACTTGTCGACATCTTCACTATTTGAAGATTGGCTAATAATCTTTTTCTCAATCGCTTGAATGCTTCCCTGCATATCCAAAAGTCGTCTATTTGCAAACTTCTGAGTTTGCTCAATCCCTGAAAGCTTCTCTTCACTGTCATAATTTGCCGTGTCACCGAGAACTCCGTCAAGGGTCTTAGTGAACATTTCGTCAAATTGAGCTATCGTGAAGTTCTTTTGAATCCTAAACTCTTGGCGTAAGCCGTCTTCTTTTTCGTAAACCCTTTCAAGAACGTTCTTGAGAACTTGCCTGGTTGCACAATGCAAACTCCCGTCAAGTTTGATACCGGGGCTATCCCTGTTTACTTCACAGACGGTAAGAACAATATCCTTGACTTCTCTGCCTAAATGTTTCTCAGCCATATCAGTCCACTTGTCAAGAGCTAACATACAAGCATCACGGTTCATGCCTCGGTCGCAGCTTATCCTTCCCGAAACAAGGCCACGCTCAGACCCAAAACACACATAGACCTTAACCTCACCAAATTGCTCAGTAACTTCCCAATGCTCAAGCGATTCCCCAGCGTCAAAGTGAAGCCTCAAGTTATGAACCGCTAAAGGTCTTATCCGCACATCGTAGGTGAGTTTGTCGCAATATGTGTAAGTGCCTTCAGGTTGCTTTACAACTCCTCTAGCTTTCATGCGTCTAAGCAGTGACCTAATAGTTCCATATGCAACGGGTTTTTTGCCCTCTTCCATGTTCAAGTCATGGTAAATCTGATTAGGCGAGATAGGAATTGCTGATTTCGTTAGAAGTTTAAAAATTCTTCTTTCAGTGATTGATAGGCTTTTAAGAACCGAGTTCGCGTAACTGTTGCAACAGGTGTTGCAAGAAGAGTCAGAGAGAGGAGAGTTAGCGTCGACGGCTACCACTAAAAAACGCTCTCCTTTTTGGGAACTTTGCAGCTTTTAGAGCCTTGGCAACTGGAGCATTGAGCATAGATGATAAAGGGATAGACGCAAGAGCGATCATTGTAGACAGAACAAAAAAGCGAAGGGGAAGGTAAGTCTGTCTTAATCAATTTTTGGCGCCTCGTTCCCGTTACCAATCGTTAAGAAAAGAGCACTTAGACTTTCAGCCTCTTCACGCCAAACTGCGACAGCTTTAGCTTCTGCCTCAAGCTGTTTCTGGAAAACAAAACAGCATGTCAAGGCGAGACATCCCCAGAAAAAGAATCGTCAAGGTGTCCAATGTCTTCAGGTCTTGGGTGTAGGTTCAAAAACCACCTAGTTTTACCATCGCTATCTGGGTGTTTAAACAAGAGACTGCCAAATTGGGGTTTCTCAAGTTCATAGACTCGGCGTTGAACGTTAGCGGCTGAAACTGCAGGGTACTTCTTAGTGAAAAACGTAACGATTTCAGCGTTTGTCAATCCTTTACCGTTTGACATCTGCTCAAGACACAATTTATAGACCATAGCGCGGCTTTGTTGGAAACGGTCAAGATCGTATTGCGGAGATTTTATAATTGCTAAGTCATGGCTAATTGTGATACGTTGCTGTTCAATGATTTTAGTCTGCTCCAGGTAAATGGCTCTTAAATCCTTGTTAGAAGTGCGTAACTCTTGGAGTTCTTGAGTTTGAGTTTGAATAAGCCGACTTTGCGCTTCAACATGCTTAGTCTGAGACTCGTTAATGTCACGTTCTCGTTTCAGGAAGTCTTCTAAATCTTTAACTTTTCTGAGTAGAGCTTCTTTCTCTATGGATTCAGTGGGTAACATTTGACAATCGAAAGAAAAATGTCGCGTGTCACGGAGTTGAGCCGTTTAAATCATTATCAAAGGTTCCATCAAGCACTGCTCGGTCATACCAAAGTGTCATTAGCGTAAGAATCTTTTTTTGAACTAACTCAAGGGTCACTTTGTCTTCTTCCATAACGAAGCTGCCGTGAATTTGGTTAATGAGTTCTTCCGGACAAACTGATTTCAATGCCTCGACGATTCGCTCAATTGCCTTGAGGTCCTTGTTTTCCGCTTTAGCAGCGTTCGCAATTTTATCTTGGGCCTTCTGTTCAGCGATTTTCTCAAGGTCGGGGTCGGGTACTGGTTCAGGTGCTTCTTTTTTGGTTGGTGCCTTAACGTCTGGGATTGGTTTCGAAACAGGTACTTTTTCCAAGAGTTCTGGACTGTCTTTTTCCAGTGTGTTTGGTTGAGATTCAGCTTTTCGAGCTTCAGCGCTTCTTTTTCCCAATTCAGAAAACTTCTGATTCTTCATCCAAGCCGGAGTTAAGGAATAAACAAAGTTTTTTTCTTCACCCGCCCGAATTATATCAGTATGCGAGTAGCCGAGTTCAAATAGTCGAAGGACCTGTTTTTTCCTTGCTTCGCGTTCCTCCTTAGTTTTTAAACTCCTTCTACAATGAATCCGTATCTTGAAAAGTAGCTTATCAGCTTCAGTCTTAACATCTTCCAAAACTACAACCTTGGCTTTGTCGCGTAGAATCTGAAGTTTGTGAGCCCCGTCTAGCGTTTCACCATCTGCAGCTTTGTAGACTGGAACAATTTGGTTGTTTCCGTCAAGAGAATTGGCCAGTCTTTCATTGAAATCTGTCTGTGATTCAGTTTCCACATTGTCAAAGCTGAAGGTAAACTGTAACGAACCAGGAGAATGATGCACAGATTTCCCGTAGCTGAGAAAAAGACCTGTTTTCAGAGCTTCCAATTGACTTTTAGGAATTTCCTTTCTCAGACTTATTCGAATGTCGCCATTGAGGTCTAAGTGAGGGCTACCATCCAGCCAAGGTTTTACTATTTCAATAATGGAATTTAGCGGTGTAGAGTCTTCTTTAAGCTCTTCACCATTTTTTGATAGTTCATTTTGGGGTTTCATATTCGCTTTCTTTCCTAGAGAAGCATCTAACAGTCTCTAAGAGGATGAAACTCGCCCTAACAGGAAGCTACCCCTTGCTTTTCTAACCACTAAATCGCCTGTTTGCACAATAGCGATGTTAGCGATAAAAAAGATAAATAGCGCCGCAATACTTAAGGGTTACGCTAACCCTCATTCTTCTATCAGGGAGTATCTAAATGCCATTTAAAGACAAAGACAAAGCGAAGGATTGGCGACACAATTACAATATCGAGAAAACCCGATTATTACATGAAGCCAAGTTAGCTCAAGGGATTCCCATTGACCGTCGAAAGAAACAATAATCATTGCCATCAACTTGCTTGATGGCACGTAACCCTCGCCTTTCTTAACCAGAAAAAATGTGAGCGAAGGGAAAAGGGCTTTGGAAAGCGAATTGAAAGACTACCCTTCGCCCTTAACTCACATAAGAAAAAATAAGAGTGGGTTTAAGTCGTTCCTGTTGGGAACGATGGAAAAGGCGCTGCAGTTGCTACGTTTGGGTTCTTGCCGTTCTGTTCCTTTTCATTCTCGCTCTCGGAAGGCTTTGCTAATGCTATCGGAGTTGGCATCACATTGGCAGGAGTTTCAACCGTCGCATAGGTAATGGTCTTCTTGAATCTGCAAAGGGTTACAGCGCTAATTTGAAGCTCTTCCTCAAATCTTTGACTGGTCCAGCCTTTTTGAGTAAGGTACTGGAACGCTTCAGTAGCTTCCTCTTTTGAAATTAGGTTAGGGCTAAAGAACGCTGCTAAACGCTCTTTATAATGCTGGGTTAAGTCAGGATTCGGTATAAGCAAAAAATGAATCACGCCATCGCTGAAACAGCGGTCATTGGGCCAAAAACGGTAGTGAAGGGATAGCCCACATTCTTTAATAAGATCATAGAATTTCCTAAACCATGCAATAGTCAGTTTGGCGTCCGTAAAAGTTTCTTTCGGCATAACCAAGTCGAATGTTTTAGGTCCAGTCATTTTTAGACTGGAAATCGCAAGAGTCGCTTTGATTTCTCGTTGAAATCGGTCGAACCTTTCCAGGTAATTTTGCTCTTCGGTCATATTATCCCTAAAAGAAAAAGCATTACAATCTGCAATTAGCTCTCGCCGCCAATGCCGGGTCAATGTCAAAATCAAGGACAGAACTAAGAAACTCCGCATCGGGCCTTTCTTGCTTGTTTTCTGTCTTCTCGGGAATCAATGTTATTACCTAAAACTCTATTGTTACCTATAGCATATAAGGTTTACTTTCTACACCAAGTTACAAAAATAAAGTGTTTTATCTTTTAAACTTAGTTTACTTTTTACACCTTTCGCTTTCAAGCAATGGAGTTTTCCCATGCAAACTTACGTTTTCATGTGTGAAGACAAATATATTTCTGACGTTTTCCATTAAGAAACCCCAAAAACTAATAGACTTAATATTTCTGCAATACCCCCTTGTTTGCGTAATATTCAAATTCTTTAGACTGATAAAAAGGCGCGAACGCGAACGCGCTCTACTCAAGTTTTGCTGGGGAGTATGGGAAAACAGCTTCTATTAATCAGAGTTATGCGCGGTTTGGGCTTTTGAATCTACTCACGCGTTCAAAAAAAAACAAAGAAGCGCGGCGCCTTAGTGACAGAGTTATGAAGGGTAGACCATAGGGAGAATAAGAAACTTAGAAAAAGAAAGAGAAGGTGAAAGCACTAACTAGACTTCTTAGCTTGTTCTTTTCTTCTCAGCCGGGTAAGCTGTGCCTCAATTTTCCGTCGTCTCAAAACGTAATCAAGAAACTCTATAAAGGATTCAAGAGAGCTTGGAGAAAACGGATCGTCTGCTCTAGGCACGTAGCACTTGAGTTCTTCCAAAGCCTTGTCGATGTTGACGCATAGTTGTCGGTCAGTGTGAAAGTTCCTAACTGCAAAATCAACCAAGGCTTCAAACGCGGTCTTGCGTCCGCATGGAATACTAAGAGTTTTAAAGAGTGCATCTTCCAGCTTGAGTATTTTCAACCGTTCCATTCGCAATGGTTCTTCACTGTCGATCTTGTCAGGGTCAGGGTTCTTTCCTTCATCTTGATTGTTCTCAGCTAAGATAAAATTCTGTAGCCGTTCGTTTGGGCTCTTGCCATGCAGCCGTTTAGAGTTGTACTTAAACAGGTTCCATTGAAGCTCATAGACGTAAATGCTTGTGTTGACCTTCTTACCTAAGTTCTGATTCTTACCGTTTGAAATCTCAACGTTACTGTCAGAAATAGCGCTCGGTGCTTCCTCAATTTCTTCAACCAACTTAACCACTCCAAAAGAAAAATAAATTTCAACGTGAAAGAGTATTTATGTTCCTGAAGGGAACGAGTGTTTCAAAAAGAAAAGAGAAAAGAGTTTAGCGCCGTTTTGAGAATAATGAGAAGACAGCGCACACCCCGACTATTAATGCAATGAGTAGCCCATCAAAGAGTAAATTGTTTTTGACCTCGTAGTTGAACCAGCTCCAAGTTCCCGGTACTGGTGCAGGAGTTGGCGCGGAAGGCGTTGCTGTCGTAGTGGTAGGACTAGGCGTTATGTAAGTAGGAACAGGAGTTGCAGAGTTTGAGCTGCCGACATTTAACCAGACTGCTTGAACGGCAACATTCACGTAAGCATAATTACTCATGGTGATTGTGGTTGAGGCAGTGGTTAAAGGCTTCTGGGTAACTCCATCTAGACTCCAAGTGTAGTTTACAAATTGGTATTTGGCGCCTGAAGCACTGTAGGAAGGCAAAGCTGTAATTGTTGCGGTTGAACCGCTGTTATACCAGTTGTCGCTTGTTTGGCTTCCCGATTGAGAAGCAACCGGGGTAGACGGCAAAGAACCGAAGGCGTACAGTATACCGTTTGTGTTCTGCTCATAAACGATTCCGTCATAGAGAGCGGGTGAACTCCAAAAGACACTGCCGGACTGGTAAGACCAAACTAGCGCACCAGTGGCAGCGTTGACGCAATAAAAGACGCCTTGAGTGTTGCCGAAGTAGACGTAGCCATTTGAGACAACCGGAGAACTTTCAATATTTGTCAGAAAAGGGGCTCCGCTTACAAAGGTCCAGACGGACGCTCCTGTTGAGGCACTGACAGCATTAAGAGTGTCTTGTGCTTCATCGCAATAGTAGAGTAGGCCGTTGGCAAGGGCTACACTAGAGGAGCCAAACGCATTATTGTTGTTGTTAATAGACCAAATTTGAACACCAGTGGTTGCGTTGAAGGCAGAAACCGAACCGTCTTCATGAACGTAGACAACACCGTTCTCGACAAGCGGGGAAGATAGTAGTTCAAATTGATTGCCGTCTGTCCAAACTGTGGCTCCTGTGGCCGCGTTCAAAGCATAAAGGTTCTCGTTAGACTGATAATAAACGCTGTCACCCGTATAGAGAATCCCATTGGCAACTACTGGACTCGCACCGATTATTATGCTACTGCAGGTCAAGGTCGTATGTTTCCAGACGAAAGCACCAGTATTCGCGTTGAGTGCATAAGTGCAGTTATCATGAGCGCCAAAGTAGACCATGCTATTAGCGTAGGTTATGGAACTTTCGATTGCTCCACCAGCGGTGTAGGTCCAAGTCACGCTTCCAGTTGCAGCATTAAAGGCGTAAACGTTGCCGTCAGAAGAACCAGCGTAAACTAAACCGTTAGCAACTGCAGGAGTAGCTTGGAATTGTCCAGACGAATCAGTGCAGCTCCATATTTGGGTTCCTGTAAAAGCGTTTAACGCATATAGAACTCCTTGGCTGTTGCCATGATATTCGTCTGAAGGAACATAGATAATACCGTTAGCAATAGCCACTGAACCATAATTGTTTCCAGTGAGATCGTTAAACTGCCAAAGAACGCTGTTGGCAGTTGGAGCCGTTGAGGTAAGACTTGTAGCTGTGCCTTGCGCGTCATGTCGAAACATCGACCAGCTATCATCGTTTGAAGTAGAATAACTTACCATTGGTGAAGCAAGGTCAAGATAGTATTGAAGTTGAAAGTTAGCTGTTAACGTCGCGCTGCTTCCCGGTACTGTGTAGCTGTGGCTTTGGGCTCCACTATCGCTCCAAGAAGAGAAAACTTCACGGCTTGAACCACTGTAAATAGGAGTATTTGCTGCAACAGTATAAACGCTTCCTGGAACCAAGTTTAAGGTTGTGGGCGTAGATATTGGGTTGCCGTTGAGTGTTATGTATCCTGAGCCGCTGGGCGAAGAACTGAAAGTTATAGAAACGTAAGAAGACACTGGAACTCTCACGAAAGAAGCAATAACACCAGCCCAAGGATAGTTAGAGTTAATAGTGGTTCCTGAACTTTGGATGCCAACGTTGGCGTTGTCAAGTTCTAAATAGCTTAAGCTGACGAAAGTTGCTCCTGTCGTTTGTGCAGCTCCATCCGAAAGGGTAAAGCTGTTAGTTGGATTTGTTTGGCTGTAGCCACCTGTGACAGTTGCACCGATAATTAGGCTGTTGCTTTGGCTTGTTGAGATAGCTCCTGTTGAGGGATTGAGACCTTGTTGACTTGAATCGCTTGAACTAGCTTCAAGAAAACCAGAAGTGGTTAACCCTTGATACTCCGAAATGTCTACAACCGCTCCAAGAACGGCAGTATTGGCTAAGTTTACTGTGACTGAAGTAGACGCACCACCGCCGACGACACCAGCCCAAATTTCAACGTCTAAAAGAACTTCTCCAGAAAGGGTTACTTGTTGACCGACTTGATATGTCCATGTAACTCCCGTTTCAGTTATACTTGCCACGTTAGCTGCTGGATCAGTGCTGACAGTGGAAGTTCCGACTGTTGCAATGAGCAAGTCCCCATAGACAGGAGTTGAAGTTAAGGTATCTGAAACTGTGCTGCTATGTTGGTTAACTGTAGCTCCTCGGCAGTTTCCTTGAATTTTTGTGACCGATGGATAAGTCTGTGAAGTTCCGATAAAAGTGGCTATGCAACCAGCGTAATAGTTACTGCCACCGGTGATTGTCGTTCCGCTTGAGTATTGGCCCGTTGAAGTGACTGTATTCTCTAAGTAACCGACTACCGCGTTTATTCCACCGCTATCGATTGCAGTTCCATCTAAAAGCGTAAAACCGTTGGTTGGAGTTGACTGACCATAGTAATGGTTGCCGACCATTCCGATAATCAATTCATCAGGTTTAGAAGTTGTTGGAGTCGTGCCAGTAACAGCATTGTCAATGTTGGCCGTGTTAGAAGATGTTTTGTCAGGGAAGTACGTGAGATTAATACCTGAATATTCACAGACATCTCCAACCTCGCCACTTGTTGAAGAGGCATTGAAAGCAACCGTTATAGAAGTAGAGGCAGAACTAGTTTGGACATCTCCAGCCCATATCTCCCCAGAATCTAATTGATAGATTCCTGCACCTGGATTATACACACTGTTGAAGACGCAGAGGCTCCAACTTACTCCTGTCTCAGTTATTGAAGTGATGTGGTTAGCGTTTCCGGCTCCAGAACTATCTTCAAAGAAACAGCCAACAATCAAGTCACCAGAAGAGGGAGTTTGAGACATCGTTATCGACATTGAACTAGAGGTTGACGACCCTTTTGCTGGACCTTGTACTCGCGTTATTGGAACACTCGCGCCTCTCACTAATGAAACCTGAAAGGGAAAAACCGACAAGAAACTTAGACAGAGAAAAATTAGTAGAACCAATGTCAAGATTTTAGCTTTATGCAATTTGAATCACTCTAAAAGAAAAAGAGAGACTTAGATTTTGAAGAAATGAATCAAGACAATCAAGTCATGCCACCCGTCAGGAATTGCCCGAAAAGCGCAAGAGCCGAGAACTATTAAAGCGGAAACAAAAAAGAAAAGCTGAAAGCATTTAACCCAAAAAAGGCTCTTTTCAGTGGAATCACTGAACAAAGAGCCAAGCCTTCGCGCTAATTTAGGAGAGGCAAAATAGGTGCATAAACAAGCCACAACTGGAACCAGATTATAAGCAGCAATAAGCAAAATACCACTGAGTAAACCAACACTTGCAAAGAGAGAAACAGAGGAAGGATTTGTTTCGCATAAAAAACCACTTTTGACGCTCCAATAAGTTATGAAAAGAGCCATAGTGAAAAATGTCAAGTCAACACAAGCTAGACCTAAAATAATAAATTTTGTCGTTTTTGTTAGAGATTCAAGGTTCAATTTTTTGGCATCCTAAAAGAAAAAAGGAGATTGTTGGTTTGGCTCAAGGGGTTTTACGGTGAAGCAGCGAAATTGACGTTGACGGTGTTTTCTGAAGCGGTGAAAGCAGTTAAGGTGAGTGTTATTGTGGCGGAAGCGCCATTTGTAGCTAAAGTTACAGACTGAGCAGTCGGCGCCCATGTTGCGGCAGCGCCAGGTATCGAAGCGGAAGCTGTGACGGTGAGCGGTTCATTGGCCCCGCTGATAACTGTGAAAACTATAACGTAGGTGTCTGTTGCTTGAACAGTGCCAAGCGGAATAGAGGCATAATCAGAAACAGGGGTCGCGGTGCCACCATTAACGGCTAACGTTGCAGTCACCGTGAAATTGTCGCTTCCAAGAGTCCATGAAAGAGTGCTAGTCCGAGTTAAAGCAGCGTAAGTTCCAGCGAAAGAAGCAAGAAAAACAGCGATTAGGAAAAGGACCAATAGAGTAGATTTAATTTTTGGTTTCAAGGTTTATTTCTCCATAAGAAAAAACTCTCTTTTTCTTTTGTGAGCAACCTGGAAGCGATCATTTCAAAAAGTAAGACAGAGTGAGCTTTCGGTTCCTCTAAGGTAGTCAAGGCAAAGTTAGCGCCTCTTTTCGAAAGCCTTGACTGCCTTCGCATATCTTGAGCAAATAAGGTAGGGTTTTTAGCATCAAAAAGCCTAGTCGTGAATGTTGAGCTAGATATTCAGAACAAAAAAAGAAAAGGGAAAAAGAGACTTAATACTTCAGGTCTTCGACGCTAAAGCCTTCCATAGGGATAACTTCAAAGCCGATCTTGTTCAATTCTGCTCGTAAACCTTCCACATAATCCATAGTTACCCGCGATGCTTGAGTGTCTTCGCTCGTCATAAGTTTCAGCTTGGCTTGATTCAAAAGACCTTCTTCCTGCAGTTCGCCTCGGGTTGGGTTAGCCACGTTCTCCATAAAGTCGCCATGAACAGGTTTATTGTTCTCGCTCTGCCACATCTGGACCGCTTCAGCATAAATCTCGTCTTGAGTTGGCATATGACGCTTGATTTCTTCAGCCTTTTGAGGTTCAACCTTAGCAAGTTCCTTAAGCTCGACTTCAACCTTCTTTTCGACAGTTTCAAGAGCTTTTTCAACTTGTTTTTTGCGCTCGGATTTCTTGATGATCTTAAACCGCTTCCGCTTAGAAGTTGGAGCCTTGACCTTGTTTTTAGGAGTGTCAACGCCTTGTAAGTCAGCTTCGCTTGTATCTCGAACCCAAACCTCTAAGGGTTGTTTTTTTGCTAACTTAGCTAAGTCAGCAGCTTTTTCTCTCGGTGTCTTATGCTCAAATATTCTTCTCGGGTCAGCCATGTCAACGTTCGGAAAATCAAATTTGTTCGGATGCGCTAGATACATTTGGAGTGAAGGCGCTATTTCAGCAACTCTAACCAAGTCTTGCGCTTGACTTCTTTTAGACCGCTTTTCGAAGGCTTGTCTAGCAACAGCCGTATCACGTGGAGAGAAATCGTCATTTCTGCCTTTCCGTTTACCACTGAAACCGCCATGTGAGCCACGCCTTTGATTGCCATAACCAGAACCTCGTCTTCCACTATAACTCAATCATGTTCACCTTAAGAGAAAAATTGAGCGCCCGGTTGAAAGGTTGCAATAGTTTGGTTTTTGGAGAGCAGCTACCGAGCGCCCCACTCTCCAATAGAAAAATAGCAAAAAATAACTCTAACGCTCAACTATGGTGAAACCGCAAGACTTAAGGCTGTTTTTCAAGTTACCAATAAGGGTCATGTCTGCAAAACTGACAGGTTTATCGTTTGGAGTTTGGCTGTTTATTCGAATGATCTTAAATTTTTTACATTCACCGTTTGGTCTAAAAGCCTCAATCTCAAGTTTGTTAGATTCACCCAACAGACTAATTTGATAAGCCAACGCTTCTTGAGCTGCTAAGTCATTAGACAATAGAAATTTGGCGCCGTTTTGACTCAAGGTTGTTGGGGTACACAAAACAATTTTAGAACCAACATCCAAAGGTCTAGGTGTCCAAACGATGTTTTCTTGAGGAATTTTAGGCTCAGGTTCTCTATAGGCTACAACTTCCCGAAGCTCAGTTTCCTTTTTCTTACCCCTGCCAAAATGAAACCGAGAGCCACGCTTTTGATTCCCATAACTTGAGCCCCCCTTTCCGTTGTAACTCAAATCAATCGCCTAAAAGAAAAATAACGTTTCCAGGTAGTTAATGGGGGAAGACGGCACCCTCGCGATAAAGCGCAAGTGGCATCCGTCAGCTAATTTCTTTTTTTCGTTTTAGCAATTGTTCTAATTTTCGTATTGTCGGAGAGTTTTCTACGTTAACCCTCTAAAAGAAAAAATCAAAAAAAAGAGCAAATAAAATCGCCGGGATAAGACCAAAATAGATAAAAAAAGAGTCTTTTAGCGTCTGCTTAAGACAACCAAGACGATTCCAGAAATAAGAAATATGGCAGGGCCTAGCCAAAAAAGAATCGTTCCAGTCGTGTACATTGAATTGTGCAAAGAGAAATTTTGAGCAGGTACTCTTAGCGAGAAAAGACCGTAAAGTGAACCAGTTGCAAGACAGTAAATCCCCAAGAAAGGATTCAGAGCCGCCAAGTAAATCACCGCATACAACGTATTGTTCGATGAGACAAAGGAGTTAACGACTAGGCCAAGTGCTCCGTAAACGCTAAGAAAGACGCCGAAAAACTCACAGTATTCCTTGATTGAACGCTTCAAGTAAATCAACCTCAATAGAAAAAGGAAAAAAACTCAAGCACTCAATCAACTAAATGCGCGGTTCCATCCGGGCAGTAAACTTTTTGACCGACTTGAACTCTTGTGAAACGTCGCTTACACTGTGAAAGTTGAAGTTCGCAGCCGTCGCAATCCCTACTCAACATTTAACCACTTCCTAACAAAAGAAAAAGGGGAAAGGTGAAGGTTACTCCCCGAGAGCCATAGAAAAAGCACTCTCAAACGGTTTCACCGCTACAAAAGAAAAATGATGCTATAGCCGCACCTACTTGATTTTTCCTTGATCCTTGAGCTTTTGAATGAGGTCAGGGTCGTCCACGTGCATAAGTTTGCCATTCTTGACACGTTCGAGAACACCCATAATCTCATCATAACGAGTCAGAACCTTAGTTAACTTCTCAATCTCTTCTGCAGAGAACCCAGCAACAGAACCCAAAACTCGACTCGTATCGTTCAAACTTAAGAAAGGGTAGGCTTTCTTCATGGCCTCAACACAGGCAACTTCCAGTCTATTTTGACCGCCATATTCATGCTCAATATCTCCAGTGTGACCCATCAGCGAAGCTTTAATTTTTGAGTTGACATTTGCATCGACAAGGGCATCCTCAAAAGCATCACGTAACGCAGTCGGCTTGAAACCTGGTTTCCCATCAAGCCCTGCCTTCTCAATCAATATTTTCAATATTTGACTTATCGACCGATTGTTTAACGGTCCTTCAACGCCAACAAATAAAGGATCAGTCAGATTGTAGGGCTCTCGTATTTTGAGGTAGTTTGTAAGTTCAATTATGATGTCTGGGGTTGTTACAGCTCTCCAAATTTCACCTGTTTTGCTTCGTGACTTCTCAAAATATTTGTACGGCTCATGCGGAAGATCACCGCAAGTTAACGATGCAATATCTACCGGGTCAGGACCGAGCTGGTACATTAATGCGATAATTAGGCGATTGCGACTGTTATCAGCAACGTTGAACATATGTCGTACTTCCTCGTTTGTTGGGCTGTACTTTTTGACTTTGCGCGTTTTAGGGTAATTAATGCGTTTGATGTCTAGAGCGTATCTTTTAGCGTTGTTTTTGAAGAATCCTTGAATGTTTCCAAGTATTCCACTTGCGCTGCGTCCGGTGTAGTGTTTGTCGTTTAGTAGGTGTTTGATGTAGCTGTGTGTTTTTCTGTCGTATCTTTCTGCTTGTTCATCATTGCTATTTTGTAGGTCTGCTTTACGGTTTTGGATTACTGTGTCAGGATCTTCATCAAGAAATAAGAAATATTCAGGTAAGTGGTTATGATAGTTTTGTTTTGTGGCAGCACGTAGGTCCACCATTGCTTTTTTAACTGAAGCAAAATCTTCTATTGGTTTACCAAATCTGTTAATGAATTGCGTATATTTGGCTATTTCAGACATTTCCTTTCCCAAAAGTAATAATGTCTGTACTTACGTTATAAGTCTTATGTTTTATCGCTTCTAAGTTAAAACTTCGCAGCCATCATCCTTTAACAGCACCGTATGCTCGGCTTGAGCAACGGGTTTTTTGCTTACTTCAACAAATACCGGATAACTCATAATCGCTTTTGACGAAAGCAACTCCTTGAAAGCAGCTGTGTGCTGTTCTTTGGGAACCACACCGATTAGCCATCGTTCAGCAAAAGGCAGTGTTCTAAAATTAGATTCAATATGCTTTAGCAGTTTTTTTGCAGATTCGTTTTTAACTGATTTTGTTTTAAGCAAGCGGTAAATGGTTGTTTGGGAGCCATCATCGACGCGGCCAACCGCGTCAGGCAATGTTACGAATGGTTCTATGGCGTAAACTTCGCCTGCTTTCACTTTTGTGAGCGACACTTGAGCCACGTTTGGGATAGATGTTCCCGCGTGAATCAGGTATCTTCCAACCGAGTGACCGGTAAGGTTGCTGATGGGTTTAAAACCGCGGTTTTTTATTGTGGTTTCGATTAAGCTGCCGATTTTGCCGAGCGGCATGTCGCCATGGATGTTTTCTATCGCTGTTTTCAAAGCTTGTTCAGCGGTGTTTGCCATACTTCTGCCTTCCGGATTGAAAGAAGCCGTGAATGCGGTGTCAGTAACGTAGCCGTCAACGTGGACGCCCAGGTCAACTTTAACCGTGCATCCTTCAGGTATCCTTGATGTGTCGTTTGGAGGTGAAGTGTAATGTGCGGCTACCTCGTTGATGCTCACATTGCAGGGGAAAGCTGGTTTGCCGCCCTTAGCTCGGATTAACCCTTCGGTTTTCTCGCAGACATCGATAACTGGCATGTTTTCTTTGACGTATGTTTTCATTTCTTCTCTTGTTTCACGCAGGATCCTTCCTGAAAGGCGGAATTTTTCAAGTTCTTCTTTGTCGTATGGCATCTTGTTTCACTTGCTGTGTTAGATTGGATTATTGTGTGGATGCTTAAATGAGTAACTTACATTGGCTCAAGTTGTCCACGTGGAACTGGCTTATCTTAATGATTTTTAGGCTTTGTAGATTTTGGGGTCAAGGATTGCAAAGTTGTTGCCGCCCACATGATAGAGCATCCTTGCCTTCTTCAAGTCGTAACTTTCGGTGAAGACGCCCATGTCTGCGTAGGCTTCAAGGATTTTGCCCACGAAAATGGTGTGGTCGCCCGTTGCAAATTTGCTGTCTACACTGCATTCTAAATGAGCGATGCACTCGCGTATAGCTGGCGCCTTGACCTTTTTTCCAGGCATCGGCGTCAGATTTGTTTTTTTGAATTTATCAAAGCTTCTGCCCGTCAAAGAGCCGCATGCGTAGACCGCTTGCAGCGTCTCCAATGTAGGAATGTTCACGGTGAATTCGCCTGACTCCTCAATTAGGGTGTGGGAGTGGCGTGTTGGCGCAAGACTGATGGCTAAAAGCGGCGGGTTAATGGAGGTTGGCATAGCCCACGCGAGGGTTGTAATGTTGGGTTTACCTGCTTTTCCAACACACGAAACCAAAACGGTGTGCATTGGATGAAGAAGCCTATAAGCCGAGGCAATGTTAACTTGAGTTTTTGCAGACACATAAATCACCTTTGTAAAGTAGAACTAGTGTTGGTGTTTTCGCTTATTTCTCTTTTCTTTGATTATCCAAGCATAAACCTGCGCTGTTGACACTGTCTGCTGAACGGTTAATTGACCAGTGGAAATTAGAGGGCGTGTCAGGTTAGCTATACGCATCAAGGGGAAAAATTACAGCAGCATGTTTCTTTTAGAGAATAGACAGGTTAAACTGTATTTTGATGTTTCTAACGCGGCTTATGTTCGCTGTTGCGTTTCTTTTCCTCGTTCATCAGTTGAGCTAGTATGTAGGTAATGTAGGCTGAGAAGCTATGAATGCCTTTTTT
>Ga0187891_1001334_pt1 | contig 21578 bp, 21 predicted proteins | sample June2016WEW_21_4_FD_132990 | JGI IMG/M metagenome (GOLD analysis project Ga0187891, IMG submission 132990) | Peatland microbial communities from SPRUCE experiment site at the Marcell Experimental Forest, Minnesota, USA - June2016WEW_21_40 | ecosystem: Environmental > Terrestrial > Soil >... | reverse complement strand
GATGCGATCCAACCGTCGTGGTAAATACCGCGGTTGCCGATCATCTCGAAATACTGCGTCTCGTGCTTCGACGGTGCGTTGGCGTTTGCCTTGTCGAACGTGTAGGCCATGCTCACGCCTTCAATCGGCTTCTGCTTGATGCCATTGACATCGTCAGGCGCCTTGATGCCGGCGGCTTCAAGGATCGTCGGCACTATGTCGATGACATGGTGGAACTGGGCGCGGATGCCACCGACATCGTTGATGTGGCCGGGCCATGAAATAGTCAGACCCTGCCGGGTGCCGCCGAAATGCGATGCCACCTGCTTGGTCCACTTGAATGGAGTGTCGAACGCCCAAGCCCATCCAACCGACATGTGCGGGGAGGTTTTCTCCGAGCCCGAGTCGCCATAGTGCAGTAACTGCAAAGGCATGGGAACGTTCAGGATGCCGTTGTAGGCGGTCATTGTGTTAAACGTGCCCTCCAGCGTGCCTTCGGGGCTGGTGCCGTTGTCACCGCAGATATAGATGATAAGAGTGTTATCCAGTTTGCCCTCGTCCTGGACCTCCTGGATCACGCGACCTATCTCGTTGTCGGTGTATGCGGTGTAGCCAGCGAAGACCTCGGCCTCGCGCGCGTACAGTTTCTTTCGCAAGACTGAAAGCGAGTCCCACCTCGGCAGCTTTGCGCCATTATACTCGGCCTGCCCGTCCGGCCATGGGGTAAGCTGGGTATCCGCCGGGATCACGCCGAGCCGCTTCTGATTGGCGAAGATCTGCTCGCGCAACTTTTCGTAGCCCATGTCGAACTTGCCCTTGAACTTGTCTATCCATTCCTTGGTCGGCTGGTGCGGCGAGTGGCTGCCGCCGGGTACGTAGTAGAGAAAGAACGGCTTGTCGGGCGCGGCTGCGTTCAGATCGCGCATATACCTGATGGCGTCGTCCGCCATATCGGTGGTGAGGTTATAGCCGGATTTGCCGATCCACGGAAACACCGGGGTCGTATTTCGAAAGAGATAGGGCGTCCACTGGTCGGTTTCTCCGCCCATGAACCCATAGAAATACTCAAAGCCCATCCCCACAGGCCATTGGTCGAAAGGCCCCGCGACGCTGTATTGAAAACCGGGGGTGTTATGCTCCTTGCCAAACCATGACGTGGCATAACCATTCTCTTTCAGGATCTCGCCTATGGTGGCGTTGTCCGGCCCTATGATGGAGTCATAACCCGGGTAGCCCGTGGACAGCTCGGTGACCACGCCGAAGCCCACCGAGTGATGATTGCGCCCCGTGATGAGAGCAGCGCGTGTCGGCGAGCACAGCGCCGTGGAATGGAACTGCGTGTAACGCAATCCCGCCTTGGCGATGCGATCCATCGCGGGCGTCGGGATGACGCCGCCGAAGGTGCTCGAAACCCCGTAGCCCTGGTCGTCGGTCATGATGAGCAGGATGTTGGGCGCGCCCTTGGGAGGCACAACGCGCGGCGGCCAGTACGGCGTGGAATCCTTGGCGCTTTCCTTGATCACGCCGCCGAACGGCATCGGTGGCGGCGGGAGCTGCTTCCCGTCAAGCGTCACGGTAGCGCCCGGCGAACCCGGTACGCCGGTGATTTGCTGGGCCAAAACACTGGTTGAGCCGAAGCCGACTGTGATCAGCAGCGCAAGTACCGTCAAAGTCAGAACAGTCTTCTGGCGTCGAGCGTTCATCATACGATGTCCTCCCTCGTCAATCGCTTCGAAATCGGATTCGTTCTGCGCGACAAATTCATTCGAATGCGCGTCCAAGGCCACTCTGCACTTTGCATCACGTCCCTGGCGACCCCCGACAGTCCGCTGCCCGCATAGTCGGCCGTGCTCCCTAAGCACCCCACCCTTGCTTCGCGTAATACCCGCTCACTTGGTCGACAATCTGCTTGGCCGTCTTATCAGCTAAAAATCCCGTAGATGATGTCACATTCTTTACGCCGCCGGCCGCCACGTTCACGGCCAAGCTGGCCGCTGCTGTGGCTCCCCCTGCCGCTGCGCCTGCCGGCCCGGTGATTCCCGCCCCTGGCATATAGCCACTGTCCGCATGAGTGCTAAAATCCATCAATTGTTGGGAGCCTTGGTCTGTCCTCTGGTAGGCTTGAACTGCGGTATCAAGCGTAGATTGACCAGCACCCAGGCCGATAACCATCCTGCGAAGTCGATTGCCTTCATTGATGTCGGTGAAATTGCCATCGATGATTAGTACGTTACTTCCGGTAGGTGGCGTACCGCGGCCCAGGCACGTCGTCGTGATGCCCTTGTTTGTGAGGTTTGCCGCAACCTGCACACATACATTCTGCGCTGTCTGGTCAGCGAGCTGAACTTGTTGGTCGGTCTGATTTTCACCCGACATCGCTACATATGCCTTCTGGAAAAAGCCCTGGTTCAGAGTCACTTCAGAAGGGCTGACAGCAAACGGGTAGATGACGACAGCGGACGGTCGTGCAGTGCCAATTGGCGCCTGCTCGGATTGTCCCGTCACTTTGGCGCCAGCACAACCCGCCGCAATGATCGCGAACGAAAAGAGCACTGTCCTGAAGGTCATTGAGTTCATCGATTTTCTCCTCACTAGAATAATGTTAATTTCGATCAGTCCGATATCAAACTGGAGGTAGCACCACGCGATAATAAACGCCGTTCGCGCCGAATGATGGCTGGAACCACGTATTGCGGGACGGGTAGTAGTAGTACGTGGTGCCGCCGACATCGGATTGGGCGCAGCCTGCAGGCACCGTCGGATAGATCGCCCCAATCGGGTACGCGGTGTTGGCGCTGCCAGCGGCGTAGCCCGAGCTGTAGGCGTTCGACGCGGCTGCGCTTGAGTTGGCACTAGCCAATGTCGCACCGACAGCCATGCCGACCGCGACGCCCGCAGCAGCGGCGCCAGCGGTCTGCCAGCCCCCGCAGTTGGAACAACTGCTGCCGTAGTAGTTCACAGTAGTAGGTGGATGGTAGGTGCTATAGCTACCTCCATAGTAGTGGCCGTACGAGCTGTACGTAGTCGTAGCGTAACTGTTGCTCGCGTGGTAGGTGCCGCCTCCGCCCGATGCGCTGCCACCATAGGCGCCATGGGCGTTCCAAGAGCCACCTCCGCCCGATGCGGAGCCGCCCTCCGCGCCATGGGCATTCCAGGAGCCCCCGCCGCCCGACGCGGAGCCGCCCTCCGCGCCATGGGCGTTCCAGGACCCGCCGCCGCCCGACGCGGAACCGCCATAGGCACCATGACCGCTCCACGAGCCACCCCCTCCCGATGCCGAACCACCGCCGGCACCCCTGGCGTTCCAAGAGCCGCCCCCGCCGGATGCAGAGCCGCCGTACCTGCCCGCATGCGACCAAGCCCCGACCGGTCGAGGCAAAAGCGCAGCTATCAATATGCCCATCAAGCCAATGACTGTTTTTTTCATTACAATAATCCTCAATTTGCCTTCGATGAGGTGGCTCTCTTTGGAGGTTTGATGCCCGGCGGAAGTTGCGGATCCGGGCGATTGAACGAGATTCGCTTGGCCGATGCGAGGCCAGGCGAGGTGAAGGCGTCCGGAGCGACGACCGGGTCAATTTGCCAATTGGAGAACTCGATCTGGTGGCGTAAACCGACCGGGTCGGCGTGGAACACCGCGCGAGCCATTCGGGGCAGCTTGTCGTCGGCTCCAATCCAGAGTTGTTCAAACACCCAGTTGTTGCTGACTGCGACCATGTCCGTGGTCGTCCCTCCCATCACGTGCGATTGCCCGATGTAGAAGGCGGTCGTCATCCCGTCGGAGATTCCCTCGTAGGGGTCGGCGACAATCACGTCAGTGAATGGGAAGTAGGTGGCCGCATCTTTGTAGGCCGCCTCCAACGCGCCGTCGATCGTGGGCGGGGCGCTGGCCACCGCGACCAGGTTCTCGGCCGGTGCGAAGGCCGACATCGTCTTGCCGTCGTAATAGAACTCGCTGGCCGGACCGTCACCCAGCGTGAGCACCCGGAGCTTATCGGGCCGCTGCAGGGTGACGTCATCCCGCACCATGTAGATGAGGGGAGGACCGAAGCGGCTCGGGCTCTCGTAGCTGATCACCGCGGTGAACGACATCGAGTGGGCTGCGGCGAGTCGGGCGCATGCGGCCTTTAGAATCTCTATCGCCTTGGGCTCGAGCACCGGCGCGGGCGCTGACAGCGCCTGGACCGACGCCTTGGCAGGCTTCGAAGCCTTGGGTGCCGGCTGCGGCTGCTGGGCATTGGCCGTCGCGGTCACAAGCACACCCAACGTCAGTAGCAGAGCGCACCCGGTGGGCTTGTATCGGTTCATCGCATCAAACAGCAATGAACCAAATCGAAGGGCTTTTTTGGCGGCGATCATGAGATTATGCCTCATTCAAATATTTTGTTGGCGATCGGCGCTGCTACTCCGTCGATGAAGGCGGCGCGCATCTGTGGATCGTTGCGCAGAAACTGTACGGCTTCCTCTTCCCTCTTCACTCCCATGCAGATCGAACATCGCCAGGACTAAACGCTGCAGCTTCGATTTCGCATTCCACATAAGTTGTTCTCGCTCATTCTCTCTTCTGTTTGCAAATGGTTTCAGCGCCGCCGAAGGTTTGACGCTCGGGTCTCAAGAGCAGATTCTGCATCGGGCGGGCGGATGCGACTATTGTACCAAAGTACAATGCACGTCAGCCGTGAGGGTGGTCGTTCAGCTCTTTCAGCATCTGGCGAACTTGTGGATTCCCCGGCTCGAGCTCATCGAGGCGCTGCGCATAGGTCAGCGCTTTAGCGTGATCGCCGGCCTGTTCCAGGAAGTTTGCCAGCGCGGCGAGTGATTCGCGGTCGTAAGGATGCGCTTTGATCGAGCGCTCGAGCGTCTCGATTGCAGCGCGAGTCTGGCCAGCACCGTTTAACGCGATCGCATACACGTAAACATAACGGGCATTGCCCGGTTCGATGCGCGCGGCAGCCGCCAGCAGGTCGAGCGCTTGCACACTGCGCTTCTGACGCACCATCAACAGACCGAGCGCGTGTTCAAGCGACGCGTCGTTTGGCGAACGACTGATGGCGTCCTTGAGCACGCGTTCACCCTCTTTATCCCGGTTCTGTGCGCGATAAAGATCAGCGAGGTTCACCGCCGCAGGCGCAAAACCCGGCTCGAGCGATAATGCGGTTTTGAGTTCCGCCTCCGCCTTGTCGAAGTGATTCTGCCTGGCATACAGCAATCCCAGATTCAGATGCGGCTCGGGACGGTCCGCGTTCAATTGCTGTGCGCTGATGTACTCATCGGTGGCGCGGCTAAAAGCGGTGGCAACATCTGCTGGAAAGTTGTCCGCGGGCAACCCAGCGATCACTTCTGCCACTTCGATCCGCACGGCACGAATTCGATCGGAGAGAAGTGGCGCCAATGCATTTGCGCTGGCGCCCGGATCGGAGTTTGACAGAGCGTGGGCGGCAGCGCGTCTCACCAGCGCCGAATCGTCGGTGACTCCGGCACGAACCGCCGCGTCGGTCGGAGGCGGAGCGTAGTTGGCGAGCATGGAAAGCGCAGTGGCGCGAGCGATAGCCGGCTGCTCACGATCCGCGATCAGTCGTTCGAGCGATTGCTGTGCCCCGGGTGCGCCGGCTGACCCGCCATCCAGTGTCTCAGCAAAACGCTGAAACCCCTGGGCCGCATGCCCATACCACTTGTCCACGGAATCCAACGCCCACTGGGCCGACTTGTCCGTGTGGCAATTGTTGCACGCGTTGGGAGTGCCGAGCTTTACCGACAGGTCGGGGCGCGGAATGCGGATGCTGTGATCTCGACGCGGATCGACAACCATGTATGTGCGCGTTGGCATGTGGCATTCGACGCATCGAGCGCCGGCCGATCCGATTTTGTGGAAATGATGTTTCGGCGAATCGTACTTTTGTGCGGAATGGCACTGCATACAAATGTTGTTGGCGATGGCGCGAATTTTGCCACTGTGCGGTTCGTGGCAATCGCTGCAGGTCACGCCGGCATGGAACATCCGGCTCTGGATAAAAGAGCCGTATTCGTAGTCCTCCTCCTTTATCTGCCCATCCGGGTAGTAGAGGTCCTGCTCGAGAAGCGCCACGCGATAGTCATCTCCCGCCGGCTGGCTGTGCACGTAGTCCTCGTGAATCTCGCCGCGCCGCGAATGGCATCGCGCACACATCTGAATCTCCCGCTGTGACCGACGCGGCGAGCTTCGACGCGCGTTACCGGTCGCGCGATCGATCCGCCATGCAACGCCTTTGCGTTCGTCAAGCGCGATCGTCAGACCCTCGGTTGTGTCGAATTTCTTCCAATCACCCTTCTTCTTCGCCCACACCACATGATTGGAACCGGGACCGTGGCAGGCCTCGCACGACACATCGATCTCCGAGTAGGAGGTGGAAAAGGTGCGAGTACGAGCGTCGTAGTTCTTGTGCAGGTTGGTCGAATGGCAATCGGCACACATGTAATTCCAGTTCTGATCGATACCGGTCCAATGCCGAGAGTCCTCATATGTGATCTTCTCGCCGGGATACAGAGCGAACCACCGCTGTCCCCCGCGCTCGGATGGGCGGCTGTCCCACGCGATCCCGAGCGCTTGCAAGCGTCCGCCGGGCATGGCGATAAGAAATTGCTGCAGCGGATATATGCCGAACGTGTATTTGATTTCGTAATCATGAAGTGCCCCATCCGGACCATCGGTGCGCACCATGAACTTCGGGCCACTCCGAAAGAAAGTTGAAGTGATGCCGTTGTTGTTGAAGCTGGCGTGGTTGAAATCGCCCAACACCGTGGGATTTGATGCCGGCTGCATAGCCAGTTGGTGATGCGAACCCAGCCAGCGAACATTTTCCTGCTCGTGACAGGTCACGCATTGGTTGGCTCCAACGAATTTCACGCCGAGCATCGAGAGTGTTGTCAACGGAAGTGCCGGACGCACGGATTTACGCATCCATCGCGTCAGGAAGACGACGGCGACGACGGTTGCGATCGCTATAGGGAGGAGCCAAGCGCGAGTCCGCGACGCGGTCGGTCCGCTTCCAGATCGGTTCGCCGGTTTTTTTCGGGCCTTTTTTTTCTTACTCAACGGTCGACTCTCGAAAACGAGTCTCGGAAGCCGGTAATCGGCAGTTCTCGCAATGGGAAGTATAGAGATCCGAACGTATCGCTTGAATCATCAATGGGGCTGCCATGCGTCGTCATTTTACGTGCGAACGCCATTTGTGCCGCAGATAACCACAGTCCAATTGCTCTATGCCGTCAATGATTTGTAGTATTTCGACAGATCTTGCAGCGAACGCCTGGGAGGAAGGATGGCAACCGCAAAGACTCGCGTTGGACCTCAAAGCGGCAGCGCGGAAGACGGCGAGGACATCAAAACTGTTAAGACGACCGGACCCATCAGGGTCGCAATAATCGAAGATAACGAGCGGGTGCGGCAGGCCCTTTTCTTCCAACTCAGCACTGCCGGCTTTGAGGTCACTCCTCACTGCTGCGCTGAGGAACTTCTCGATGCCGTTGATGCGAAGGAATTTGATTGTGTCGTGGCGGACATTTACCTGCCGAGAATGAATGGGCTTCAGCTTCAGGAGGAACTCAACCGCACGGTTCCCTACGCATCGATCGTTTTCATCACCGGTCACGGCGATCTGTCGCTCGGAATGCAGGCGATGAGGAGAGGCGCCGTGGATTTCCTCGAAAAGCCGGTTGACGATCAAGCTCTGTTGAGCTCGATAGCACGCGGCGCCGATCTTTCGCGCAGACGGCGCGCTGAACAATTGCAGCGGATCGAACTTGAAGACCTCCAGCGCTCTCTGACCTCCCGCGAACGCGAAGTTTTCGGCCTGGTAACCGACGGTTTGCTGAACAAACAAGTCGGCACCGAATTGGGAACAACCGAACGGACCGTGAAGGCGCATCGCGCAAGTGTAATGAGCAAAATGGGCGCCGGCTCACTCGCCGACCTAGTGCGCATGGCTGGAAGCCTCGGGATTCACGCCGTTCGAACGCTGCCCTCTTGAGTTCGATCAACCCGCGCTTCTCGACGCGCTGGCGCGTTTCCCTTCGGCAACCGGAAGCGTGAAGGTGAACGTGGCGCCGCGGTCGGGATTTGGCGTCGACCAGATTGCGCCGCCGTGACTCTCTACTATCGATCGGGTGACGAGTAAGCCCAATCCCATACCTTCGCTCTTGGTCGTAACAAATGGCTCGAACAGCCGGTTCGCGACGGCAGGGTCAACACCCGCGCCGCTATCGCTTACGCTTACGCCGACCCATCCGGTCTTCTCCGGAGCGACCTTGATTGTTACGCCGCGTCGATCAGATTTGGCCTCTGCGATCGCATCGAAGGCGTTCATGAGCAGATTCAGTACGCACTGCTGCAGCTCGATGCTATCGCCGATGACTCGATCCACGGAAGGCGATACCTCGATCTGCACTGAGATCTTCCGAACCGCGGCCTCGCCGGCAGTAAGCTTCACCACTTCGTTGACCAGGGCGCCGATGTCGATTGCGGTTTTGTGCTCCACGTGTTTCTTGAACATGAACCGGATGCGCCGAACGATTTCAGCCGCTCGGTTGGTGTCTTCAATCGCATTGTTAACCGCCTCCAAGGCCATAGCGGGCTGCGGATTTCCTTTCGTCAGCAGGCGCGCGAGACCTCCGAGGTTGCTCAGAATTGCGCCAAGGGGCTGGTTGATTTCGTGCGAAAGCGAGGCGACGAGTTCGCTCATCAAGTTACGGCGCGAAGCGGTCCTGAGTTCAGCGCGAGCTGCTCGCATTGCTGTGACTGACTGCTTGCGCTCGATCGCGCTTCCAAAGAGTCGCACCGCGAGGGCCAAGTGATCGAGCAGTTCAGGCGACCATTCCCGAGGCGAGCGGAACTTGCCGAAAGTCGCTGCTCCGATGACTTTGCCACCGGCCCACATTGGGATCGCCGCAGAAGCCTTGGGTCCATATCGCTCTACGAAGCGCCTCACATCCGCCAGTTCAACCGGTATATCGCTTGGACGCGAGAACATAAGATGATTGCCCGCCATGATCCAGTCGGCGGTCTTCGGAAAGAACTTGCCCGGATCATAATGCCGAGGAAAAGGCGGAGAATTCGCTCGAAGCCAGGTATGCGTCGTGCGTACCGGCTCGCCCGGCGCATCACGCTCATATACGGCGCTTCGGTCGAGACCCAGGGCTTGGCAGATATTGCCCAACCAGGATTCGATTTCGCGATCGACGGCGTCAGCCGGCGCCCGCGCCATTGCCGCCGATAGTTCGACCACCAGCGACTCGAAGCGATCAAGCTCGCGCCGTTCGCGACCGACGCGCGCGGCCCTAGTACGCTTTGGCTCGATTGTGCCGATCGTCGTTGGTCGTCGCATCAGCGAAACCTGCGCATGGGGGTTGGATCTCCGCGACTGGTGCGGCGGAATGCAGATTCGACCCTCGCTGCGGACCATACAATAGGGAGTCGCATTGAAGCGAGCGTGGCGCGCTAATGAGAAGAACTACTTGCTGGTATAGCGCGTTTGGTAGCGCTTAGTGCAGCAAGCTCGACTGGTTCGGCAACGCCTTCCGAATCGCCCGTAGCAAGGTTTTTTCGTCGAAGGGCTTCAGCAAGCTCGCAACGGGGTTCGCGTCGCGCATCATTTTCTTGGTCTGCTGATCATCGCGGCCACTTATCAGGATCGTCGGCAAGCGCCGGCCTGACTCAACCATCCTCCGGCATAGTTCAATTCCGCTCATTCCCGGCATGTAGACGTCCAACAGCAGGCACGCGTCGCCAGTTGGGAACTCGCTCGCCAGGAACTCTTCCGCGCTTGGAAAGTCCAACACGTTGAATCCCAAAATCTGCAGCTGCGTTCGCAGCGCGCGGCGGACAGACGCGTCGTCATCTACCACAATGACTGTGGCCGTCGATTCTTTAAACAACTAACGATACCAACTGCGCGGGAGAATGGTGCGGATCATCCGCACCATTGCTCGCAAGCATACTGTGCATCGCGCGGCGGCCGTTCGGCCATTGTACCAAAGTACAATATCGCTGCCCGGAAAAAGGGACCAAGCTTCACCCGTCATCGAGTTGCGCGAACACACTCCAGGCAAGAGCCGGTTGTCCGGCATTGCAGTGCGCCGATTCACAACGCAGCGATGAGAAGAAATAGTCCAAGGAGAGACTGAACTAGCGGGAGCCAACATTATGAAGGAGATCGTGATGAACAACAGTTTGCGAAGGAAAATGCTGACCACTATGACCGCAACCGCGGCTCTCGCGGCGGTGCTGCTGGCTGCAGGATGCGCGACTACGGTCCAGAGCGCGCCAGCGGCAGAGAAGGCGCTCGAGGCGGGCGGCCCATTGCCTTCTTCGGTTACGGGATTTCTCGGCCCCGATGCGTCCAAGCTGGCTCCCGGGCCAGAGGGTGGCGCCGCGCTGGCCTGGATAAGTCCCGACGCTCAATGGAGCAGCTACACCAAGATACAGCTTGTGCCGGTTGAGTTCTGGGCCGCTGCCGATTCGAAGGTGTCGCAAGCGGATCAACAAACGTTAACCACATACTTCTACAACGCGCTGCAGACCAACCTTTCCAAGAGTTTCACCCTTGTCGAACAGCCGGGACCCGGCGTTATGACCTTGCGGGTGGCGCTGATGGACGCGACGACTGCAGTCCCGGCACTTCGCACCATCTCTGTAATTATCCCGCAAGTGAAAGTCATCAACGTTGCCCAATCGATGGTTACCGGCAGCTATGCGTTCGTTGGTTCGGCCGAGGCCGAGATGAAGGCCACCGATTCGGTCACCGGCGCGTTGCTGGCCGAAGCAGTCGATCAGCGTGCGGGCGGCATCGGAATGAAGGGGGCAGCGTCATTCCAATGGGGCGACGCGCAGAACGCGATGGACTATTGGGCGCAGAAAATCCCAAATCGCATCTTGCAACTGCAGGGGAAACCCGCGCAGAGCTAAGAGAAGACGAAAAACCAAATGCAGCAGGAGCGTTCAAATGCTTAGTCGGAAAAGGACACACTTCAGTATCGCGCTCATGATGGGCGCAATCATAGGCTTGTCGGTCGCACAAGCGGCGTGGGCTCAGGACAAGAAGCCTAACATTCTCGTCATCATGGGCGACGATATCGGCTGGTCCAACATCGGCGCTTACCACCAGGGTCTCATGTATTCGACGACTCCGAATCTGGACAAGTTGGCCACCGAGGGCATGCGCTTCACTGACTACTACGCGGAGCCGAGCTGCACCGCCGGTCGCGCCAACTTCATCACCGGGGAACTGCCGATCCGCACCGGCATGACCACGGTCGGCCAAGCCGGCGCCACAGTCGGTATACCCGACCAGGCGCCGACGATTGCTACCGCGCTGAAGGCGATGGGTTATGAAACCGGCCAGTTCGGCAAGAACCATCTGGGCGATCTGAATCAGTTCCTGCCGACCGTGCACGGGTTCGACGAGTATTTCGGCTATCTCTATCACCTCGACGCGATGGAGGACCCGTTCTGGCACTCCTATCCGGCAGGACTCAAAGATGTCGTCGGACCGCGCAACCTGATCCACAGCTTCGCCACCACGACCGACGATCCGACCGTGCAGCCGCGCTGGGGCAAGATAGGCAAGCAGCGGATCGTGGATGAGGGACCGCTGCCGCCGCATCCCATGCCCGGCATCAAGTACAACATGGAGACGGTTGACGAGGACATTCTCGACTACTCGGTGAAGTTCATCGACAAGGCCAAGGCGGACGGCAAGCCGTTCTTCTTGTGGGTCAATCCCACCCGCGCGCACATCGTTTCGCACCTGTCGCCGAAATATGCCGCCAAATTGAACGGGCAGAACGGCTGGTATCTGGAAGAAGGCGTCATGTCCCAGCTCGACGACGTCGTCGGCGGTATCCTGGCCAAGCTGAAGGCCGACGGTCTCGACAACAACACGATCGTCGTGTTCACCACCGACAACGGCGCGGAGAACTTTACATGGCCAGATGGCGGCAACACGCCCTTCGCCGCCGGCAAGGGAACGATCATGGAAGGCGGCATGCGTGTGCCGATGATCGTTTGCTGGCCCGGCCACGTCCCGGCTGGAAAGGTCGAGAACGGCATCATGTCCGGTCTGGACTTCTTCCCGACCCTGCTCGCCGCCGCCGGCGATCCTAGCATCAAGGACGAGTTGCTGAAGGGCAAGCAGTTGGGCAACACGACCTACAAGGTACATCTCGACGGTTACAACCAGTTGGACCTGCTGACCGCTAAGGGACCGTCCAACCGACATGAAGTCTTCTATTTCGCCGAAGGCACCCTGGGCGCCGTCCGTATTGATGACTGGAAATTCCGATTGATCGATCAGCCCGATGGATGGACTGGGAGCACTGTACATCTGGATATGCCGCTCCTAACCAATCTCCGGCTCGATCCATTCGAGCGGATGGGGATCTGGAAGGGCAACATGGGTTCCGCCTACTACATGCCGGATTTCTACATCCACGAGTTCTGGCGTTTCGTCTTCCTGCAGCAGGAGGTCGCCAAAGAAGCGCAGACCTTTATCGCGTTCCCGCCGATGCAACGCGGAGCGAGTTTCAATCTCGAAGCACTCAAGGCAGAACTTCAGGCACGGATCGCGGCGATGAAAAGAGGGACGGAATAACCCGATGAGCTTGGCGTCGCCGGCTGCGGCACGCAAGACATATGAAAAAGTGATTGGAGGTAGGTTCAATGGTAAATAGAAACTCAGGAACTAAGGCAGAACAAATGGCAAAGCGGATGGTTTTAGCGATCGCAGTGATGGGCATGGTGGGGTTTGGTGGATGCTCGTCGTCCACTCCTCCGCCGGCCCAGGATGCGGCAATGAAAAGGACCGAGTTGCATTTCGATCTCAATAAGTGCGAGCCGCTCGAAGCGGGTTTGTACAAGTGTCCCGCTTCTGACAAAGCCATATGCAACCCCGATTACAATGGCCAGGCCGAATGTGTCCGAATCGGACCGAAGGGCAGCGTCTTCGTCCAGAGCGGATACTAGCGGGGGCGCGATGGCTGTGGCTTGAGCCCGTGGCCCTCCAACGGCTCAGGCCACGGTAACGGTATCGGTAGGAGCGAGTGCGCCGACCCGGCGCTGATGGAGCAAGGAACCTGATGGGAAAGTTTATAACCATATCGCTCGGCTTTTTGCTGCTGGTTTCAGGGGCTGCGCGCGCGCAAGGTGTCGTGCTGCCTCTGCCTCCGGAAGATCAGCAAAATATAACCGCCCAGCTTGGGCCAGGCGTGGTGGGCATCGCGTTGCCGAGCCAACCTATCGCGGACCCCTCCGTCTACTTCCCGCTTCAAGAGAAGTCACAGCAGTACCAGGTCGTCGCCGGCCCCCACGCGGGGACCACGCAGACGCTTGGACTTTGGAAGGCCAGGCGCCCAGGCGGGAAAAAGGCCTGGCGGTTTCAGCTCACGCCCTCGCTCGCCGGCTTCATGCGCGAGACGCCAGAGGGCGACATCATAATGGCCGCTCTCACCGACTCCGGCGAGGGCGTGGTGGTCGTCACCACGCCTGCTAATCCGTTCGTGCCCAAGGGCATGCAACCGGGAGAGACGCGAACATACACGCAACAAGTTTCAGTAAACTATCTGGACGACCCGAGCGACCAGAGATACTCCGGATCTATCAACGGCACCTACACCTACATCGGTACTTACCAAGTGACGGTACCGGCCGGCACTTTCCCGGCGGTCCTGTTCCGCGTCAAGTGCGAGGGCAAAGTTGGTCCGGCCCATACGCAGAACATTGGCTACAATTTTTTTGCACCTGGCGTAGGCATGGTCGCGATGATCCTGGAGGAAGACGTGACGGCCTTCTGGCTGTTCAACATCGATAGCACCACCGGCAAGGTGCTGATGTCGAAATAAATTCTCCGGTGTAGCGAACTAGCGTCGTTGGCCAGCTTTGGCAGCGAGCCGCGATGAATGTGAGGCGCCATGAAAAATCGATTTACGCGATCGCTCATTCTCATAACGCTTTTGGCCTTCGTACATGTACCTTCCGCTGCTGCGCAGACGACGGAGGACAAATCACTCGACGAAGTTAATAAAGAACTGTCGAACCCGATTTCGAGCATTTGGGCTCTTCAGCTTCAAGAAAATACCTACTGGCTGAACAAGCCGGATCGCAACGTTGTGAACCTCCAGTTTCAGCCTGTTCTGCCACTGGCGCTGACCGACGATTGGAACCTGATCACTCGGCCCGTTTTCCAGGTGATGAACTCGACGCCTTACGTGAACGAGAGCCTGCATCTTCATCGCGTCACGGGCTTCGGCGACACGATCCTCGCGACTCTACTCTCGCCCAGTCCGAAGCTCGCCGGCCCATGGCTCTTGGGCGCGGGCCCCAGTTTCATTTTCCCTACCGCGAGCAACTTGAGGCTTGGGCAGAACAAATGGCAGCTTGGACCCGCCGGCGTATTCGGATACCTGGGTGGAAAGTGGCTGGCAGGAGTATTTCCTCAGCAGTGGTTCTCGACCGGCGGCCCAGGCTCGCAGACTGTGAGCCAGATGAACCTTCAATACTTCTTCGTCTATCTGCCGGGCGATGGATGGGGCATCGGGACATCGCCCAACATGCTGGTTAACTGGTACGCGAACAAGAGCGGAAACGAGGTGACGTTTCCTATCGGCCTTAATGTGAGCAAGGTAATCAAGATTGGCCCGCTTCCTGTGAAACTTCAGGTTCAAGGTCAGTACATGCCGGTTCATCCCGATGTCTTCGGCCAGAAATGGAACCTCCAGTTCGCGATTACTCCCGTCATCCCGAAATTGATTAAGGGACCTCTTTTCGGAGGCTGAAGCACTTCGTGATAGGACGGATCGTCAAAATATTTCTTTTTATTTTCCTTGCGATCAGCGGTAACGCGCGAGGCCAGAGCCTGCTGGCTGGTTCTGCCGGCGCCGAGTCCGAAGAAGATCGCCTGGCGCGAGAGGTAGATGATCCGACCGCGATTCTAATGCAACTGCAACTTCAGGATCTGTATACTCCGAAGAATTTTCAGACCTCGGCACAGACGAATACAATTCAGCTGCGTGCAGTTGTACCGATAGAAGCATTTTCGGGGTTTCCGTTTCAGCAAGTCATTCGCCCGACGTTCAAGGTCGAATCGATAGCGACATCATCCAGCAGTTCGACGATAACCGAATTCACCGATATGGAGCTATTCGACTTATTCATCTCCAACTGGCCCGATCCCAAGGAGACCGGATTCGGCTGGGGAGTGGGACCGACGTTCGTGTTTCCGACGGGAAGAGACCCAACTGCGGGAAAACACGCGTGGGAGGTGGGACCCGCAGCCGCAGCCAAATACCTGGGCGTTCCGCACTTGATGATCGGCTTCCTCTTCCAGAATCCCATATCGCTTGGGTACACCAATTCCTCAGCGCCAGCGCAAAGCCAGATGGAGTTCCAGCCGATAATTTCGTATACATTCGGCCACGGCTGGTACGTAAAATCATCCGACTCGACGTGGACGGTCAATTGGCGTCACGGCGGTTCGACGACGATCCCGATCAGCCTTGGCTTTGGCCGCGTTTGGAAGTTCGAAGGAATTGAGCTCAATCCATGGGTGTCGGGCGAGTGGACGGCCTACCGCCAATACTCAAAGATCACGCCGATGTATACCGTCAGGTTCGGTCTGACGCTGCTGCTCCCTGATTTGAAGCTATAGATGGAAACGACTTGTGTGCATCGAGACGATCGCGCCACGTATCGGGCTAAAGAGAGGAATCTTCAAATGAAGGACCGAATAGTGCAGCCTACCGCTAAAGCCATGCCGGAGGTAACCGCGCAACCGCCATTGCATAAGGTTTATAGGACTATTTCTCTTGCAATAGTCGTCTCACTCGCATTTGTCTCCTCCGCGCGAGGTGCCGCGCTAGAGTTGTATGAAACGGGAGCTCCCGATCTCGGCACGGCAAGCGCCGGACGAGCCGCTATGGCATCGGACGCCTCGACCGCAGCCGCCAATCCCGCCGGGATGACTCTACTCGACCATTCACAATTGCTAACCGCGTCCGGCGTGCTCCTGCCCTCGACTAACTTCGACGTTGCCCCTCAAACGACGACGTCAGGCGGTGGCGGCGGCAATGCAGGGGTGTTTTTTCCGCTCGGGTCGTTCTTCTATGTCCACAAACTCTCTGAGAAGTTGCGGCTCGGCGTGGCGGTTTTTTCAGATTACGGACTTGGTGGAGACTACGGCAAAACGTGGGTCGGACGCTATTACATAACCGAGGCGTCACTCATCACTGGCAAAATCAACCCGTCAATCGCCTACGAGGTAAGCAACTGGCTGTCAGTGGGAGCAGGTTTCAACTTTGGAGTCGGGCGTCTCACGTTTCAATCGAAGATTAACAACGCTCTTCCGCGCGTGCCCGATGGCGGCCTCGCGCTCGAGTCGTGGGACGAAGCATTTGGCGGTAATGTCGGCATTTTGCTCCGGCCGATTTCCAAACTCCGCATCGGGCTCACCTATCAATCACCGGAAGACTACAAGTTCGGCTTTCGGCCGCACGTCACGGGTCTCGGTCCAGGTCTCGACTTTATTCGCAAGAAAATAGACGGAGTAAAAGCCAACATCCCTATGACAGAGCCGCAGCAAGTGATGTTCAGCACGGTCTACGAGGTCCTACCCAACTTCAGTCTGATGGGTAATGTTGGATGGCAGAATTGGTCGGCATTCGGGGAGTTCCCGGTCGGAATCTCTGCGAAAAACCAGAGGAGTATCGAGGCTAACCTGCATTTCTCGGACACCTGTCAGATTGCGATCGGGCAACAATTGCGAATCGGTGAAAAATGGCTGTGGTCCGCGGGATTTGCGTATGACAGCTCGCCGGTTTCGACAGCGAATCGGATCGCAGTCCTGCCTGCAGATCGCCAGCTGCGATATGGCACAGGCGTCCAGTACGAGATCAATCGCGACGTAACAGCCGGGGCTGCGTTTGAGGTAATGGACGCTGGCCCCGGTCCCATCAGTAATAGCCGCGGACCACTCGCCGGAACGCTGCAAGGGCATTACTCAACGAACCTTCTTAACTTCGTTGCGCTCAATATCATCTGGAAATTTTAGAACCCGCCGCGGCAGTGTTTGCACGGCGATGCTCCAGCCGGTCGCTCTTTACCGCAGCGAGGTCCATCAAAATTCGGGAGGTAAAAGCGCTGACGATTTACGCTAGAATCTCGGGGACTCCGGTATTGGCCTTCGTCCTTGTCTTCGCCATTGCAAGCGGCGCGTATGGTCAGGACGCTGTTAGTGGTTCGTCGGGCATAGAATCGGAAGAGGACCAACTAGCGCGAAAGGTCGATGACCCGACCGCGATTCTGACGCAGCTGAAATTCCAAGATCTGTATACGCCAAGGAATTTTCAAACATCGGCGCAGACCAACACACTTCAACTTAAGGTAGAACTGCCGGTAGAGCCTCTTTCATTCCTTCCTTTCAGACAAGTAATAACACCTACGTTCAGGCTGCGAACGCTGGCAACATCGCAGAGCAGCTCTACAATAACCGAATTCGCCGATACCGAGCTGTTCGATCTGTTCATCTCCAACTGGCCCGACCCCAAAGAAACAGGGTTCGGCTGGGCAGTGGGACCGACATTCGTGTTTCCGACGGGGAGGGTTCCAAGTGCGGGAAAACACGCGTGGGAAGTTGGACCTGCCGCTGCGGCCGCATATCGCGGCATTCCGCGGTTGATGGTGGGATTCCTATACCAGAATCCCATCTCCTTTGCCTACACGAATTCTTCTGCCACCCCGCAGAACCGAATGAAGTTCAAGCCGCTGATTTCGTACACGCTGAGGCGTGGATGGTATATCAAATCCTCCGACTCTACATGGACTGTCAATTGGCGCCATGGGAGTTCGACCAGGATTCCGATCAGCTTCGGTTTCGGGAAGGTGTGGAAGTCCGAAGGGCTCGAGCTCAATGCCTGGGTCTCAGGCGAATGGACAGCATACCGACAGTACACAGGGATTACGCCAATGTACACGGTGCGGTTCGGGCTAACGCTGCTGTTCCCGCATTTCGAACTGTAATAGGAATGGACCCAGCCCCGAGCGCAAAGCCGGTTGCCGTAGTAAGGGACAAGATCAAGATTAGGAGCCGCGGCGTTCTGGCAGCCCTTGACGGATGCGGGCGGAAAAATCAGGAGAGTCGCCGCAAAGTAGGCGGTGCTTGCCCCCCCCAGTTGCCAGATTTGGCCCAAACGCGCCACAGGGGTTACCGGAAGCGCGGGAATCGCGTCCTGTGCCGCTTCACGGGCAATGCCGGCCGTGCCGTCGAGCAGTTCGCGCAGCTCGGCGCTATCGGTCTGAATCAGACCGGCGAGATCCTTGAGCGCGAGTTTGTCGGTCTCGGCCATTGCTGCCAGCGGATCAAGTGTCGCAAGCAGCTTGTTGGCTTCGGCGTCGTCGACGTCAAGTACCAGCACCGGCACCAGCTGGTCCGGCGTGGTTTCTGCGCGAAGATGGCCGTCAATCAGCATCAGTCCATCAGGCGTCTCGCGCGCCAGCAGGGCATCGGCGTAACCGACCTCGGCCAGGATTCCCTGCAGCGCGGTAGCCTGTTCGCGGGGGTGCCGACGCCAATTGCGTGGGTTCGGAAGCAGTTCTTTGGCCGGGATCCGCCGGAGTTCACGAATCCGATCCCGAATTGCTGGCGTAACTTCTGGCTTTTTTCTCCCCATCCTGCCCCTCCTGCCCGTTTTGCTTAATTTCGCGACCACACGCGCGTGGCTGGCAACGCGGTCGCGCGCCGACCCGGTCTAGAGATCTGACCCGCCCCCCTATCGGTCACATTGTTCCCCGTCAGCACAAGTTGGACAGATTGAAGCGATTATGGAAAGCGGCGGCGGGCGAGAAAGCACTGGTAGTGATGCGAGACACGGTCCCGGCACGGAGACGCGCGCCGGCGCCCTTTCGAGTGGGACTTCGTCGGGCGCTCGCCACGATTCGCCCAAGCGCACGTCCGCAGGCGCGGGAGGTCGGCCATTCATTTCCTACGTTGGCGTGCGCCCAGATGAGGAAGATCCGAGCCTCGACGCGTTGGATCACCAAGCCAGGATGGCGCTGGAGGAAAAGGCGATCACGTTCATTCTCAAGAGTGAGCCTCAGTTGCAGCGGACGCCGCCCTTCAATGAAGGATACGACCTATTCGAATATGGTGACGACGGCAAGCCTGCTCGATGGATCGAAGTAAAGGCAATGAGCAGTAGCCTGCACGACCGGCCCGTTGGGCTTTCGCGCCCCCAGTTCGAGTGTGCCCGCGAGCACGGAGAGGCGTACTGGCTTTACGTTGTCGAGCATGCAGACGATGACGGCGGTCGGCGCATCGTGCGTATCCAAGATCCGGCTTGCAAGGCACGAACCTTCACCTTTGACCACGGCTGGCTCGATGTCGCAAATGTGAATGCTGGGAACGAGCCGGCATCGTAGGGGTCTCTCCACCTAATCAATTTATGAAACGACCTCTTCGTTGCTATCGAGAAAATCGCCGAACAAACTGCGTTGTTTTGGATTCGCGGTCTTGACCCTCGAGCGCGAGCTTGGCGTCATTCCGAACTCCGTGCAAAACGCACGCATTTCCTGCAGCGCGGTGTTGAGAATCGCGAGGTACGGGGACTGCATCGGGTAGCCGTTGGGCGATTTCACGATGAGGCCGTACTTCTGGAGCTGGCGTGAAGCTTCCGCCGCGCGGGCGTACGCGTCGCAGTATCCGGCTAACGCTGCGCGATCAAGCTGGGTCATCAAGCCGTTCGCAAACAGCAGCTTGCTAACGCGGCGCCACTCGCGGCGCGCCTCCTTGTTCAGGAATGAAGGACACGAAGGAATCGCGGGCTCCGGGTCCGGCTCCCTGTTGTTCAGTCGCCGCTTGCCAGGATTCCCAAGGAGCTCCTTCAGATTAGTCGGCGTTGGCGGCGGTCCCGGTGTTTTCATCCGCAGCACCCTCCTCCACTACTTCGGCCTTTTGACCGGTGAGTTTCTCCCAGCGCGAGATCGCTACATCGACGAAGCGGGGCTCCAGCTCGATCGCGTAGCAGCGGCGCCCGAGCTGCTCTGCCGCTATCAGCTGCGATCCGCTGCCGCTGAACGGTTCGTAACAGAGGTCGTTGGGCTGAGTGTGCAAGTGCATCGGAATCGCGAACAGCCGATTTGGCTTCGAAGTCGGATGCTCGTTGGTTTCAATCTCGGCGCTCGGGACTTCCCAGACCGTTGATGGATACCCGCCCTCCTGCTTGCGTTCGACCTCGGGCTTCTGGCCTTTGATCCAGCCGAAGAGGCATGGCTCGTGCGCCCACATATAGACCGAATAGGTCAGGACGGGTCGGCTCTTGAACCAGATGATCTGCTGATGATGGAACGCGCCGACTTCGTTCCAGACGCCCTCGAGCATCGCCTGCCTGGTGGAGGCGTGCCACCAATACCATACTGCGTTGGGTGCGATCGCGCATTCGATCGCGACTTTGTAAAAGGCGAGATAGAACGATCGCCCGCTATCGCCGCCGACGCCCTCGTTCTCGAACGCGGTTCGGCCGGCTTCGCGGTAGACCTTCGACCAGTCCTTGTCGCGGTTGGCTTTGGCCCGGTTCGCCCTGGTGGCCGGATGGGAGCCGCCAGCGTACCCGATCGCATACGGCGGGTCAGTCGCGAACAAAATCGCCCTTTCATCGCCCATCAGGCGTGAAACGTATTCCGGGCGCGTAGAGTCGCCGCAAAGGAGCCGATGCTTACCCCAACTGCCAGATTTGGCCCAAACGCGCCACAGGGGTTACCGGAGGCGCAGGAATCGCGTCCTGTTGAGCCTCCCTTGCAATGCCGGCCGTCCCGTCGAGCAACTCGCGCAACTCGGCGCTATCGGTCTGCACGAACCCGGCTAGATCCTTGAGCGCGAGCTTGTCGGTCTCGGCCATTGCTGCCAGCGGATCAAGTGTCGCGAGCAGCTTGTTGGCTTCGGCTTCGTCGACGTCAAGTACCAGCACTGGCACCAGCTGGTCAGGCGTGGTTTCAGCGCGCAGGTGACCGTCGATCAGCATCAGACGACCGTCTGGCAACTGACGTGCGAGAAGCGCGTCCGCGTATCCCACTTCCTCGAGCACGCCGCGCAGCGCCGCGGCCTGCCGCGCCGGATGCCGCCGCCAATTTTTCGGATTGGGAACCAGCTCGCGTGCGGCAACCCGCCGCAGTTCCACGATTCGATCGCGAATGGTTTTGCTTGTGATTTCCATCATCCCACTCCCCCTCCCCCCGAACCTGCGGCCACACGCGTTTGGCCAGCACGCGGTCAACGCTCGCCGACTCCCAGTGATTTGACCCCCCTACCCCGGCAAACGAAGTTGTTCGGCCGAAGCGACGCCGCGGTGATCGATAATCGATCCCACGAAGCGTCTTGAAAGCGCGCCAGAAACTGCAGTTGCGACCGATTGTTGGAAACAGTGGCGAGGCGACGAAACGGCTGCCGCGCCCGCTTCTGACACAGATCTGACACAGCAGATGACTGCGTCCGTCACTTATTCGAAATCGAGCCTTTGAAAATATTGAGGAATTTGGTGGACGCACCTGGACTCGAACCAGGGACCTCTTGCATGTGAGGCAAGCG
>Ga0187891_1001333_pt1 | contig 21581 bp, 18 predicted proteins | sample June2016WEW_21_4_FD_132990 | JGI IMG/M metagenome (GOLD analysis project Ga0187891, IMG submission 132990) | Peatland microbial communities from SPRUCE experiment site at the Marcell Experimental Forest, Minnesota, USA - June2016WEW_21_40 | ecosystem: Environmental > Terrestrial > Soil >... | reverse complement strand
GGTCCGGTAGAGCGCTGCGAGTTGTGCCGAGCGGCGTCGAGCCGCTGGGGAGTGAGACAAGTAGATTTGCGTAGAGACATAGTAACTCCATGAATTGGAAAGTTGGGAGCAGGGGCGGCAGGCAAGCCGTCCCCGCGCGAGCTGGGACGGACGTTCACAGACCTTACAGCCTACCAGAAGGGGACTGATTTGTCAAGTATAAAATACGTAACGTCACACTATAGGTATCAGCACGCGGTTGTAGGGCGGTTCGCGAACCGCCCCTACGTGAGATTGGCGCAGCCGGGGGGGGTTGCGGTGTGGATAAGATGCAGCTCCGCCGCCCCGTCTTGCGGAAAGGCTTCGCCTTTCCGGGGAGGGCGTCAAATGTTGTCCTGAGGTTGAGGCTGCGCCTCAAGCGGCGAGGCGCAGCCTCGGCAAAGCCTTTTGGTGGGATCGGGGCAGGCCCGGAAAGGCAGAGCCTTTCCGCACGACAGGGCGGCAGACCCGCAAAGGCCGTGGGTGGCGACGACATTGCATTCTAGGTCGGGGCTGGCGCAGGACGAAGCTCTGTGTTGCGTGCAGCCGGAATGAACAGAGACCGCTGAGGTGCGCTCCGCGCCAGCTTCTTCTAATCGGTGATCTCGATTGTCGGCAGGATTCAGGCTATGCGCGGACCGCCGGCGGCAGGGATTGGCTCAGTCTATTGCTGAATAACCGTGTCTGAGGTGCTCGTAAATGTGATGGAGCCCATCTTCTGAGAGACAAAAGGGATGAAAAAGCCGTAGGTATACTGCACCTGAACCTTCACCAGGCAGCCGGGATTCTGGCCGCCGGCCGGATTGCTCGGGCAGGTGCCGGTGGCGCCGGTGGGCACACCCCCCCATTGGGCGCACACGTAAAGCTGGCCGACGGTTGAAGAAGTGGGGCAAGGGATGGTGGTGCTGCTGCTGGCACTGCTGACAGGCGTCGCCGGTGGGATGATACTTTGCACATAAGCCTTAATGTCCGCCGAGTTTGTCTCGCAGTCGTAGACCACGGATGGGAACGTGCAGGTCGTCGAAGAAAAGGTCGAGCCGCGAAGGCTGGCATAGCGGGTCGCTTCGCGGGCCGCGTTCGAGACGAAGTGATAGGCGTACATGGCGTGGCTGAAATCCATGACCGCGACGACCAGCGTCATCATGATGATAACCACGAACGCAAACTCGTACGTGGCGGTGCCGCGTTCGTTGAGTGCCCGGCGCACGTGTCTTGTAACGTTGGGTCGAGAAGGCATCCGTCGTCGTCTCATGGGTTGGCTTTTCCCTGTCGCTTCAGATTCGCCCGGCTCTTTTCTCCGGCGCCTTGCCGCATACCCTACTGCCGCAACTTCGCACTCCCGTTGAGCTTCACCGAAGTCGGAAGTCCCTTGATGATCCAGGAGTTGAACCACGGGTTGTAAGTCGCGGAAGTGGTCACTTGTACGTAGTTGACGACGCTTGTCCCGGTCGGGCAATTCGTGGGAGGGTTTGGACACGCGTTGGTGGTTTTCTGCGGGGACGGAGTCACGTTGGTCCCGTCAGAACACTCGCACCCGTTGGTGGCTGTAGCGGTGGCTCCGCTCACGTCCTTTGCCGACGTAACATCCGTCATATCGCCGGTGGCAGCATTTTGGATGCCCGTAATGTCGGTCAGGTTCTGAATCCCATAGAGGGCTCCGGCTTCGGCGGCATTCTGAACTTCCACGCCCAGGTAATACGCCCGGCCGAAGTCGATGACGCCAAGCAGGAGAAGCCCCAGAACCGGAAGCACAATTGCCAGTTCCACCAAGCTGGCCCCGCGGTCCGATTCGGCTCTGAACAGCCACCGCACTGCGGGCAAGTTCCGCAGGTCCGAGAAGCGTCTTTCACGTTGTGGTTTGTTTTTCATGTCTATTCTACCAGCGCCCCGCTACCTGCCTTAATGGGAGAACCGTCGGCCAGCGTGCTGTAGTTGCTGTATTGAGTGGTGTTCGCTATGAGCGTGCCGTTAAGCGTCAATCCGTAGGTTATATCTTTGGCCACGACGTCATTGTAATCTACCTGGAGGTCAAAAGCGTACAGGACGCTGGCGCTCGGCAGATAGGTGGTCCCTGTAATCCGGGTATTGAAGAAGGCACTCCCAAAGACTTGCGAGGAGGAAGTGTTCCCCGGATCTTGAAAGAACAGGATGCCCTCGTAAGGTCCACTGGTGGGCGCCGTCAGCGTCACATTGCCGGCCGTGCAGGAGCTACAGAGAAAGTTGATACCTCCGTTGTTTCCTGCAACCACCGACCCATTTCGGAGATCACTGTTGTAGAAGGCGACCCCGTCGCCGGTAACCGAGGCGTCCACACCAATCGTCAGTCCACCATTGGAGGCACTCGTGGAGGTCAACGTATAAATGCCCGGGTTGAAGGTCACATTGGCGCCAAACCCTATGTAGATGCCGCCGCAATAGGTGCCGGGATTCAGCGTAACTTTCGACGTAATGACAAGCGGACCGCCGCTATGACCGGTGCAAGTCGTCCCATCGGCGGCTTGCGCCGCGGCTTCCAACTCTGCTTGCTTGTACGCCAGAGGATCCGCTGGCTGTGGCACTGGGGTAGGTTTGAAATTTGGTGATCCGAGGCAAAACCACGAGTCGCCTCCATTCGGGTTGAGTTCGGTGACCGGTGCGGAATAGTCGCTGAAGAAGCAATTGAAGGCGTCTGAGGACGAGGACTCGACCACGACACCGCAATTAGAGACCACCACCGCAAGAGCCGCCACATTCAGACTCGTATTGTTTGGATCCAGCGCGTAAACGCAGTTGCCCCCGCCGGCGATGGCACCCTCCGCCCTGGCGCTGATCGTGGCCGAGTTTATTCCAAGTATCGTGCTGAATAAGGTGGGCACGTTCTCCGCGACGATCGTCTCCACATAGCTGTCGTTGCCAAAGTGCGGGTCAGTGGTGATGCAGGACGGTGGGTTGTTGACGAGGACAACTGTCGCCCCTTTGGCCGGAGCCGGAGAACAGCCAGTGGATTGTGTGACACTCGGGAAGGAATTGTCCCCCGACACAGCGGTTTTCGCCGCAGTCGTAAGCGCAGGGCAATCGGAACCGGTCGCCTTCGTGCAGCTAGTGATCTCGTTAGCGCCGGCGATGGCCGCAGCGTCCGCCGCCATCTGCACTTGCCGCTTCACGTAACGCATGTACCCCATGTCAATGCCGAGCCCCAGGAATCCCAGGAGAACGGGCATCGCGAGGCCCACCAGCGCCAAAGTTTGACCCGAATCGTTTCTGTGGGTAGCCATTTGACTCCTCCGACACGCCCGAGCGTATCGCTCTTTGCGGACGCTATGATTCTGTTTCAGAAATGCCCTTAACTGGTGACCGCTGAATCCTACGGTATCCCACGGCCGTTGTCAATATCTGACGCAGTAAACTTCGGTTACTAGTTGTTCAACTACTCCGCCTGAGGCAGCAAAATGATGAGTTCGAGTTGGGGATTGGGGATGTCGCCGGGGACGTAGGCGGCGATGTTGCGAGCCCGCTGCACGGCTTCCCAGGCGGCGCCGGATTGATTGAGGCTGAAATACTGGTAGTTGAGCTTGATGGGGATGGACCCCGGGGGAGAAGGGACGTGGGTTAATTGCATGGCGGGCAGCGCTTGGCGGATGAGCGTTTCGATGTGCGTGGCCGAACACATTTTGACGAGTTGCGGCACCCGCCTGAGCAAATCGCCTTCGCTCAAATCCGCGCTGATCGCCAGATACATGCGCGTGTTGAGCAGGTACTTGTCGTTCGCCAGGGCGGCGGAATAAATGGAAGGCCGGCTGAGGACCAGAGGCAGAGAGACGAAGTTGCTGGGCACGACGGTTTCGAGCAGCAGGCGCAGCTTTTCGTCAAGGTCGGTGAAGCAGGCGCCCAGATTATCGTGGTTGTAATTGGGGAGGTCGCGGGGCTGTAAGGTGCTCGAGAAGGTGGTGAGCGATGCGGCCAGGGCCAGCATGGTGGTATAGAGACCTTCCGGGTGGCCTTTCCTGGATTCGAAAATATGGCGCATGACCGGCAAGTAGCTGTTGGCCGTGTACAGCAGCCAGAAGTTGGCAATATCCGCGGCGGTGAATTCCGCCAGGCTCTGGTTCTTCTGCCGGCGCGTTCCGGAAAGCGTGCTGCTCTTGGCCGAGAGGATCTCGACCAAGCGGCGCAGAATGGCCACTAAGTATTCGCTGGCGGAAATATCGAGCAGAGGTGGAATAAACTGGGGATCCAACTGGTAAAGACCGGTCTCGGTCTTTTTCACACGGCCCAGGCGCAGAATCGTGTTGCCCTGAAGCGGCTCTCCTTCCAGGAGCAGGCGCAGATTCTTCCTGGCAACTTGCACCGGTTTTTCAGCCAGGCCGGTATTCTCGTCGCGGGAGAGAGCGATTTCGGCTTGATAGCGGGCATCGCCCGTTTTCTGCCCTACGGAAACGTTGAGCCCACGATCGCGATGCTGAGGCACCGCAAGAAAGATCTCGAGCGTGGTTTGATCCGGACCAAACGACTGCTCGATGCGCCTTTCGCCCGGAGCGGCGTCGGAGTCGGGAATATCGAACGCCAGCCCGTCAGGAAACAATCCCACGGCGCGCGTAAGCGCCAGGTTGCCCGCGGAAAGCGCCTCGTGGTTGATCTGTAGGTCCGCAAAGCCCCAGGGACAGTACTTCAGCGCCCCCAGCTTGAACTCCAAAACACTTTCGAAGAACCTGTCCTGGAGTTGCAGATGCTGGGGCGTAAGGAAAGTGCCCTTGGCCCAAATTACCGGTTGGAGTTGACGCATAATCGCAAATCACCAATCGCAAATCGTCAATTTCTAGAGCGCCTCGAAGGCACGCGCGATTCCGGCGTGTCCAAAGGGTTTGTGAGTGCCTCCCGGGAGCTCGACTTCGGACTTAGATGAGTAGAACAAAATCCGCGCGATTAAGCGGCCTTCGAAGGTCAGATCAAGCGTCATCTCGAGGACCGGCTTGGTGTCCCCGGGCGCGGCATGCCTGCCCGTCTTACGACTATTCAGCATCAGCTTGCCGGACGGAAGCCGGGCCGTACCAAGCCAGGACAAATCGGCTTTCTTATCAATCTCCAACAAGCCGCCCCGCTCTTCAACCGCCTCTCGAATCAAGTGAATGGCCTGATCCATCCGCTCCTGCAGCTCGCTATCCGTCATTAGAACACCTCAACGCTGTAGATGATTCCGCGCCCACAAATCCTGGACGGTTTGCGCTCGGCAACCGGCCGCACCGCCACCTCGCGCCACTGTCAAATCACGAAGATCCTGATGGTAATCCGTCCCTAATAGCATTGAGCAAAAGGAGTAACGAAATCAATAACAATTTTGCGCAGGCTACAATTCAGGGAGCAGAGAGCGCTCGCCGGAAATGAACTGGGACACGATGCGATTAGCGAGCCGCAGTTTTTCGTTCACGGTGCCGGCTTGGTCACGCTCGAGCAACATCATGCAGACACTCAGCACATCACCGGTACCGGTGGTATTGATCTGCCGGCTTGCAGGATAGAGTGCTTCCACGGTCCATACCCCGTTTTGGAAGTAGCCGGCGCCCTTCTCTCCCAAGTGCACCACCGCCGCGCCCGCCCCCCAGTTGGCGAGGGCGCGAAGCGATTGCTGCAAATCGTCGAAATCGGCAAACTCATTCAGTTCCCGGGCGTTTCCGTGCACCAGGTCTACCAGGGGCAAGACGCGGCGAACCGCGTCTTTTCGTTTCCGTATTTCCAGGGAACTCTCCACCCCCCAGCGCGGATCCCAGTTGAGGTCGATCGAGATTCTCATGCCGAGTTCACGCGCCCGGCGGAATAGCCGCTCGTTGCCGCTGAAAAGCATGGCCTCCGAAAACCAGAGGTCGGCGCGGAGCAGGTGCCCGAATCCATGGAGCGCCGACAGGTCGAGATCCTCGAAAGCCAGCCCGGAATTGTTAGGAAGGCAGCTCAGAAAATGACGATGGCCGTTGCTGAACGTCAGGTTGACGGAAGTGCCCGTGGGACAACCCGGGGCTCTTTTCAAATAGGGCGTGATGCCGTGGGCGGCCAGTGCCCGCTCGAGACGATCACCCAGCCAGTCTCTTCCCACCCGCCCGAGAAAAGCGACGCGCGCACCCAAGGCCGCCGCCGCGAAGGCGCTGTTTGCTCCGCCCCCACCCGCTGTCTCCGTAACCGCAGCGACCGATGTCTCTCCGTCCGCGAAGAGATAATCGCCGGCGGGAATGGGGCTGATTCTGACATCGCGATTGATATTGCCCACGATGCAGATATCGGCGGTGCGAAATGACTGTTCATCGAGCATTTCGGGGAACCATGTCGGATGTGGTTGGTTCTGCGGGGCGGCGTGCAGGGTGCTTTATGTCACTGCGACCCCCTCACCCGGCGCGCCCCGGCTGATGACAACGCCGGCTGCGGGCCACCCTCTCCCCCAAGGGGGAGAGGGAGTGAGGTCATGGGACTGCTGCCCACTGCCTACTGCCCACTGCCGACTGCCCACTGCCTACTGCCCACTGCCTTCTGCCCACTGCCGACTGCCCACTGCCCACTGCCCACTGCCCACTGCCCACTGCCTACTGCCCACTGCCGACTGCCTACTGCCTACTGCCTACTCCCTCCCGCGAGGGCATCGCGGATCATGCTCACCAGGAGGTGCTGGATGACGACGTGGATGGCTTCGGTTTGGGGCGTGGATTCACTCGGCACGCGAATCGAGCAGGTACATTCGCGATGGAGAAGCCCTCCGGAGAACCCCACCAGGGAGACCGTGGAGGCTCCGAGCTGCTTGGCGAAGCGTACGGCCCGCACCAGATCCGTGGAAAATCCCGCGCCCCCATGCACGGAGACCGCCAGCAGCACATCCTCCGGCTGCAAAAGACCCCGGAGTTGGTTCACGAACACGTCCTCGCGGGCTGCATCGTTGGCCCAAGCCGTGTAAAGCGCGATGTTGTCAGTCAAGCAGCGCACATCGAAAGGAGGAGCACCCGCCGGGACCACGTACTTGGCCAGGTCGGAGGCAAAATGCTGGGCCGTCGCTGCAGAGCCGCCGTTTCCCAAGGTATAAACCCGGCCCCGCCGGTGGTAGCACTCGAGCAGAATCTGCTGGGCGCGCAGAATGGCCGACTTGTCGAGTTGGCTCAAGAGAAAAGTGGTTTGTTCCAGAAACTTGGTCACCTTCTGTTCGTCGTCTGCCACAAGCGCCCCCCAATATCATGTAATTCCCGCGCCAGCGGAAATCCACAGGACTGACCATGGGCCCCCGCCGGCGCGGGGGCAAGGACGCTTATTCTCCTAGAATTTGACCAGAATATCCATATCGATCAGGTTCTCGCTCCTGCGCAGGTCGGGATACCAAACGCCGCCGTTTCCGCTGCACCCTGTGAGGGTCAGTGACGGGCTGCCGTTCACGCAGGCGTATTGGGAAGGAAATGCGTGGAAGCGATCGTTTCCTTCGAATCGGCAGGCGCGGCAAGGTTCATATCAACTTGAAGGCTCTGCTGTGGCCCGAGTTCAACCGTGGCCGTTAACAAGCTGGCCAGACCCGACTTGTTCGCAGTCAGTTGGTATCGACCCGGTTTAACGTTCTCGACGAGAAAGGCGCCCCGTTGATCGCTAAGTGTGGTCCGGTCGGCGTCCTCGTCCAGGCTGTGCATAACCACCTCCACGCTGCCGAGCGGTGCTCCCTCGGCGTTCCGCGTGACCCCGCGAACGGTGCCGAAACTTCCTCCCCCCTAGCTTAAAGGCGTCAAAAGCAGCACGGCGCACAATAAAGACACAATACGACTTCGCAACATTTGAACGGATTTCCCCCAGGGCTGTATCAAACTCGCGGCGGTGTTTTACCCTGCCCCGCTCTGTGAGTAAGAGCGAATTTGGCCTCTCCAAGAGTATAAGAACCAGCATAAAGAAGGCGTGAAAAAGGCATAAGGAATGTCTAAGCGGCATCTGGCATGTGGTAGGCCTATGTGGAGAAGAACAGATTCGAGCAGGGTGTGAGGTAGTGCAGCGGAAGAAACTTCCAAACTGCAGATTCTTCGCTTCGCTCAGAATGACAATCATTGGAGCGTAGCACTCAGGACCGCGTGCCGCTCTTCATGATGATGCAGGTTTCAAGACGGTGCAGACAGAGGCGCAGATGGGACCACCGATGTTAAACGTGGCGGCGACCCTGGCATTCTTAACCTGCAGTTCGGGCGGAACCTTGCCAAGCAACTGCCAGGCGGACCAGCCCAGCATCGCAATGCCTGTGGCGCCCACGGGGTGCCCCTTGGCGATGAGTCCCCCGGAAGTATTGATGCCGCACTCGCCATCGACGCGCGCCTTGCCCTCGACCCAGTACTGCGCGCCTTTTGAGTAGGGCGCCTTGCCCAGCACCTCTGTGCCAATGGCACCCATGACGGTGAAGCAGTCATGGACCTCCGCCACGTTCACGTCCTCCGGCTTGACCCCGGCCATGTCGTAGGCCCGCTTCATGGCTTTATAAGCGCCGGCCGGCCGTAGCACGTCCCGGCCCTCTTTCTTCAATGCATCCGTTGCCTGGGCGTAGCCCGCCACCTCGACGCAGTCCGACTTCGCAACCCCCAGCTTGCTTAGGCCTTCTTCCGTGGCCAGGATGAGAGCTGCGTAGCCGTCTGAAATCTGGGAACAGTCGTAGGTTTTCAGCGGCAGGCCTTCCACGATGTAGCGGTTGATGCCTTCGATTTTCACGGCCTGATCCAGGGTCAGGTTGACATTGCGCATTTGCGCGTAGGGATTATGGTGAGCGTTCTCGTACTCGGTGACGGCAATCTGCGCAAGGTCGCGTTCGCTCGCCTGGTGGACCTTCAGGTAGCATTCCATTACCTCGGCGAACAGGTGCGGGAAGATGTACACCTTGCCGGCGCGTTCGTCGGGGTGGGAGAAGTAGCCGAGCGCTTTGCCGATTAACTTGCCGTCCATCTTGCCTTCGGCGTCACGCATCTTCTCGTAGCCGACGGCGATGCCGACATCGCCCCACCCGGTCTGGAGTTTCTGAATCACCGAAAGCACCGCCTGGCCGCCGGAGGCGCAAGCGTTTTCGACCGATTCGAGCGGCTTGCCCTCCAGGCCGGGCACCATCGCCATCAGGCCGGCCAGCAAGCCCTGCTCGTTCAGCGAGAAATTGCAGGTCGCACCGATGGATCCCACGTCCAACACCGAGGGCTCCACATGAATCTCCTGGCATGCCTCCAGGATCGCGTTCTTCACGATCTCCGGCACCGGCATGGCCAGGAGTTTTCCGAACTTCGATTGATGGTAGGCGGCGATGTAGATGTGGTTCATGAGGGTCTTTCTTCCTGGTAGCGTGCCATGAAGCGGTCTCGGATGTGATCGGGCAGCGGGTGGTTTGCCTCGAACTCCTGCCAAGCTCGCTCGGCCTCCCTCATGGAGCTCTCGACCGCGTCCTGGTGGCCAAGGTAGAAAGCAACCGCGCCGTATACCTGCTCAAGAGTGAGCGTGGGGAACGTCTGCCGAATGCTCTCTGGCGAGGCCCCGTTACGAAACTCGAAAACTATACAGTCCAACGGAACTCGGGTCGCCGCGATGTAATAGCCCCCATCCCGTTGCTCGATGTAGTCTTGTGCCATACCGTCTTTCATTATACGCCAGATCCACGGCCTAGCCACCGCAGACCAGAGGTAGACCCAGAGCTTCTACCCGAGCAGCGGCGTTGTCGCCGTCCGCGCCAACTTTCGCTGTATCCGTTCCCTGCGCCGGGCAAATCGCGCGCGGTGAGGTGGGGAAGGGAACTTCCCATCCAGGTGGGCGAGCGCGGCAAGAGTGAATTCGAGCGCCCGTTCGAGATTGCGAAGGCGATGCTCGTAATGCATGGCCAACTCCTCGAGCGCTTCCACAGCCAGCGGAGGCTCGCGACGCGAAAGCTCCAGCCAGAACTCGACCGCGGACTCGTGCCGGCGCTGGCGTTTGAACTCCGCGGCAAGGTGTTTCAATGCCAGGCTTTCTATTTGCTGAGGAAGGCCGACCGCCAGCGCTTGCCGGCAGGTGGTGATGGATTTCTCCTTTGAGCCGGCGCTTCCCAGGATGCGGCTCAGGCTGAAGAGATCGAGGGGGGAGTCGAGCGATTCCGCTCCGCCCTCGCCCAGCGTGCGCGCCAACTCCACGGTCAGCGCGGCGAGCGACACCACATCCAGAGCGTTGTGGTAAAAAACCGGCTGCAGGCCTCGAGCGTCGCCGCTGCGCAGGTAGTCGAAGTAGATGGCCGGAATCTCCGATCCGGGCACATCGCCTTCCCGCGCGATTCCCAAGATGGCCTCTTCCAGAACGGTGAGCTTGCAACTCTCCAGGCGCAGTTTCCACAGACGGCGCGACGGATGGAGGGCATCAAAGTGGACCAGGCGCTCCAGCGGGGATTTCATGCGGGCCAGCGCATAGCGTGTTTCCAGGAGCGGCACGTCGAACGTCTTTCCGTTGAAGGTGACGAGGCCGTCGCAATCTGCCAACGCCTCGGCCAGCGACTCGAGCAGCGCTTTCTCCTCCGGATAGTCACGCAGGAAGAACTGCCGAACCACAAACTTCATCCCTTCCACATTTCCAATGCCGATAAGGAATGCGCAGGTGCCCGTCCCCCCGGCGAGGCCCGTGGTTTCCGTGTCGAGGAAAATCAGCCGCGAGGGATCGGGCATCGCCGCGTCCTTCAGCAGCAGGTTTAGCGGACTAAGGTCCGCCGAAGGAATATCGCCGATGCGCAACTTTCCGTAAGGCCGCCCAAAGGGAAACGCCTCCCGCGCCAGGAAGAACTCGCCGCTCGGGTTCTTCACCACCTCGCCGTCCACGTATTCTTCGATTCCTTTGGCAAATCTCTGGGCGGGCAACTTGCGGGCGGACTCGGGCTTCTCCAGGCGGCGCAAGTATTCGAGCGTCCGCTCGAGTTCCTTATTGCGGTCCCGAGTTCCGGTCTCACGCTGAAGCCGGCGGAGTTTGTCGTCCAGGTTCATTGTTGAGGAGGTCAGTTGTCCGTTGTCAGTGGTCCGTCGCCAGTCGCACGTTGCAGTGTAACTCTCCGCAGGTGACCCCTCACCCGTCCCCGTCACCTGACGGGCTGATGAAAACGCCGGCAGCGGGACACCCTCCCCAAGGGAGAGGGCTGCTTACTCATAAGAAACCACGGACGACTGACAACGGACTACGGACTTCTGACCACGGACAATCTTCTCAAAATCTCCAACGCCACTTCCTTTCCTTTCTCTCCAATCTCGCCGATCGGCCCCACACAAGAGGGGCAGCCATTCTGGCAGGGACAGTTTGCAATGAGTCTTTGGGTTTTCTCAAGCAGAGACTCGCTCATGCGAAAGAGTGGTTCGCTGAGGCCAACCCCGCCCGGGTACTTATCATACAGATAAATGTTAGGCTCGAAGGCCAATACTTCAGCTTTTACTTCAGGTCCTCTAATTTTGGATTTTAGATTTTGGATTTCGGATTCGCCCTCTGGCGGTTGATTCTGTTCTTCCTGAATCCCGACTCCTGACTCCTGAATCCTGCTGTTCTCCCCCACGGCGCGCCCCAAATCTCGAGCGTCGCACATCACCAGCAGTGTGCCAATAGCTTCGAGAGCGTTGGCCAAGCCGTTCACTCCGTCCAGTTTCTCCGTCGAATTATAAGGCAGGCTTGCCATGAAGGCGTGCGGAAGGGTCAGCCAGAAGGCCGTGGTATGCATCTCCTGCTCCGGCAATTCCAACTCTCCTGCGCCGACATTCTCCATAGTATGGAATTTGATCTTCTTGAAGCCGACCACCTGGGTATTCACCTGCACCTCGCCGTGATTCTTGCTGGCCGGGCCGGCGGGCGCTGAATCGAAGCATTCGAGCACTTTGATTTTCGTGTAGGAAATCGCGTCGGTGAAATATTCGCTCGACACCTCGTGCACGTAAGCCTTCCGGTCGTCGTAGTCAAGGCGCTCGACGTGATACTGCTGGCCGTCCTGGATGTAGATGGCCTTCTCGTGCAGAGTGGTCAGGGCGCTCGAGAAATCCACTTCGCCAATCACTTTGGGTTCCCCGGTGTTGTCTACGATGACGAAGTTGTCGGAAGAAACGGAGCGCAGGCTGATGGCGTCAGCCGGGTAACTTTCCGAAACCCAATGCCAGCCGTCGCTGGCGTGATGCAGGAAGCCGGTTTCCTCCAGGTGCCGGCAGAGCCGCTGCAAGTCGAGCGAGCCGAATTTCTCTTCCTCCCGCAAAGGCAACTCGAAGGCGGCGCATTTCAGGTGATTGAGCAGAATAAAGAGGTTGTCCGGATTGACGTAGCCGTGTTCCGGCGAGCGGCCAAAAAAATAATCGGGGTTCTGCACCATGAACTGGTCGAGCGGCGCGCTCGAGGCCACGAGCACGGCTGCGGAAGTCCCTTCGCGGCGGCCCGCCCTGCCCACCCGCTGCCAGGTGGAGGCGATGGTCCCGGGGTATGCGGCCAGCACTGCCACGTCCAGGCTCCCGATGTCGATGCCCAGTTCGAGTGCATTGGTCGACACCACGCCCAGCAGACGGCCGTTGCGCAGATCGCGCTCAATCTCGCGGCGCTCCAGCGGCAGATAACCGCCGCGGTAGCCGCGCACCGGTTCCGGCGCAAGCGGGGCGCGCGAGAAGTCTTCTTTCAAGTAGGTGACCAGAATCTCCGTAGCCAGACGGCTGTTAGCGAAGACGATGGTTTGCAGGCCGCGTGCCAGAAAGGTGTGTGCGATGCGGCGGGTTACGTTTAGATACGACTGCCGGATGCCGAGTTGCGGATTCACCACCGGCGGATTGTAGAAGGCCAGGTATTTCTCCGCCGCGGGCGCGCCGTTTTCCTCCACCAGAAAGACGTCTTCCTCAAGAATGCGGGTGGCTAATTCCGCCGGGTTGCCGATGGTGGCCGAGGTGCAGATGAATTGCGGTTCACTGCCGTAGAAGCGCGCAATGCGTTTCAATCGGCGGAGAACATTGGCCAGGTGGCTGCCGAACACTCCCCGGTAATAGTGAAGTTCGTCGATCACCACATAGCGCAAGTTCTCGAACAGCCGCTGCCACTTGGTGTGGTGAGGGAGAATCCCGGCGTGCAGCATGTCGGGATTGCTGATGACCAGATTTCCCCGCGCCCGGATGGCCTTGCGAGCATCCTGGGGTGTGTCGCCATCGTAGGTAAAGGTGCGAATTTCTTCCCCGAGCTTTTCCGTCCAGCGATTCAGTTCCACCAATTGGTCTTGCGATAGCGCCTTGGTGGGGAACAGGTACAGCGCCCTCGCCTCTGGCCTCTCGACCAACTCTCCCAGGATGGGCAGATTGTAACAGAGAGTTTTCCCGGAAGCGGTGGGCGTGACTACCACCACATTCCTGCCCGCGCGGGCCAATTCACACGCGCGCGCTTGATGGGTGTAAAGGGAAGCAATGCCTCGCGCCTTCAGGGCGTCGATCAGCCGTGCGGGCAAAAACTGCGGAATCGGCGCGGTCTTGGCCTCGCGGGCAGGGAAGTGTTTAAGGACGGTGACTCCGCCTCGGGCGGCCGGGCCCTTGAACTTCTCACGAATTTCCCGGAGGGCGCTCGGGATCGGCGCCAGGCCTTCCACCGCTCCGTCTCTCAGGTTCGCTAGTGCTTGGGTTTCCTCGCTCACATTGCCTCGTAAGAGCAGGTGTCAGGTTCCAGGTGTCAGGCTGCGGATTCTTGGTTGCCCTCCTCGTCTAGGACCGAGGAATCTCCGAAGTTTCTCTACCTGACACCTGGCACCCGGAACCAGACACCTCCTCTATTTCGCCTTTTATTCGCTGAATATAGCACAACTGCCAGCTAAAGCTAAAGAATTCGTTCCAGGCAGCCGATGAGCAGCAAGGTCTGCTGCAAGCGAATCAGTATCCGGATCTCATCAATCACAAGCCTGAACACGAGCGATTCACGCAGACGATGGTGGATTTCCAGGGTAGGTTTCAAAGAAATGAAGTGGCGATGACCATCGATGTGATGGAATTCGTGAAGGACTGGCTCGTCAAGCACATTATGGGGGCTGACAAGCGATACGTTCCGCACCTTAACGCCAGGGGCGTGCACTAAACTCTCATCGAAGACAAGGCTGGAATCGCAGAGCCTGAATCAGATCCCGCCGACAACGCCGCCCGGAACGCCGCCTGCGACTCCCCCAACGACTTTACCCGTGACGCCGCCCACAACTCCCCCCGGGACGCCGCCTGGAACGCCTCGAACCGTGCTATCTAACGCACCTCGAGCAACCCCACCGGGAGTGCCGCCCACGATGCCGCCCAGTGGTCCATGCCCACTAATCCCATGGTGGCCATCGGATTCCCTCACCAGCTTCCACCAACTGGCCACGGGCGTGCCAGGAGGAGGACCAGGCACTAGGATGCACTTTAACTCTGCGGCATTCCCGCCCACCAGTCTCATCTGGAACAGGACATCTGAGCCGCCGTCCGGGGTCTTGCCTGAGAAGGAGAGCAAGGCGCCCTCCAACTTCCCATTCGAAATGGGCACGGCATCACGCGGATTTGCCTCCTCTTTTACCCGCGCCACTTGGCCACTATCGTTAATGCCAAAACCGCCGACGCTCACTGTGCCAGCCAGCGTGTCGTCCGCTTCTTTTAGGGTTAGCAGGATGTAAGTCTTCCCGTTGAACTGGCCACGCCAGGCGCCAAGGAATGCTCGACGGTCGTGCTCCCCCCCGGCGTTTGCGCCCTCGTTCTTCGCCGGCTCACGGGTGAGAGTCAGCGGCTTGGGAGCAGGGTTTCCGGGCGGCGAAACCAGCTCGAGTTCGGCTTTGCCCCCATCTATCAGCGTCAATCCGAATGCGTCGATCTCTCCTGTTTCGGCGTCTTTACACTTCATGTGCAGCGCGCCATTGTAGAGCCGTGCTTCGACGATTTCCCAGCCACCGCCTGTACCCGGTGTTGCCTCGAGGATGTTCCCACTCGAATCGATCCTGACATCGAAATCGCTCATCGTGCCGGTCACCCGATTTCCCTGGCTTTTAAGATTCAGGTTGACGAACTGCTCGCCCTGAAACTCGCCGTGCCACGCCCCGAGGAATGCCCGGGGGTCTTCGTCATGTCTCACGAACACGGCCTTGGCCTGGCCGTCAAGGTTATGAACGGGGTCGTGAGCGGAAATCTCGATGGTTTGCGTGTTGCCGTCTCCGGACAACTTCCTGAGCCATCGGCCGGTCACGGCCACTTCGCCGTTCCGCTCGAGTGTCCACTCGGTAGCCAGGGTATTTCCTTCCCAGCGAGTCTTCGACCGTACTTGCCCGGGGCCGAAGGGTAGAACGGTTTCCTTGTTGTCCGTCGTCGCCGAAAACTCGGGCAACATCAGGGCAAAGAGCGAGACGGCAATGGCCTTGTTGGTGTTCCAGTCCTTCGACGTGGTGGTCACCTTGAATTCCGAGCCGTGCTGGTCGATGACCTCGACCAGGTTATCCGGGAAGGGAGAGGGCAAATCACTCTGCGACTTGTCGAGCTCCCACCGCCCCGAGAAGTCAGTCGGAGGTTCGGGTGTGTTCACGGCCTCGGCGGTTCCGACCGCTGTGAGCGAGAACATGCCGGCCGCCAATGCGGCTGCGACCAGCGCGAGTGTGGCCCCGCCCAGCAGCAGTCTGGCGCGACGGGGGTTCTCCTGAGGCCGATTATCTAATAGTCTCATGATCCTCTCCTCCAGAATGTTGGCGTCGAAGACGCCCAGGGTATAGCGGGGACTTAACGCCGAGGCGCGGGGGGCAATGGATTGCGCCAGGTTGACCAGAGAGCGGGCGTACTCCGGCGCGCTGAGCAGCAACCCTGCCGCGGCCTCGTCGCACGCGAGTTCGCGGGTCTCCTCAATGCGCCGCTTGAGCAGCCAGGCCGCGGGGTGAAAAACCAGCGGCAGGAGGACGAATTCGCAGATCAGGTTCACCAGGTAGTCCCGCCGGCGGACGTGGGCCATTTCGTGGCACAACGCGGCAGTCAGTTCTTCCCAGGGACCGGATTGAAGGAGTCTCTCCGGCAGGACGATAACCGGCCTGAAAAACCCCACCGTCGCCGGCCCTGCCAAATTCAAAGAACTGTTCACGGCAACAGTTCGTAGACCCAACGCCTCCTGGCATCGCGTAACCAGCCCTGCGAGGCCCGCCGGAAGCTGGCGCGCCCGAGCCTCGCGACGGAGCCGTGTGGCACTCGCCAACGCCCATGCGAGGCGCGTGAGCTGGCCGGAAATCAAGAGCATGTAGATGCCCAGCGCCGCGTACGCGAAAAAGGGCGGCAACGCGATCGGCCAGCGGTGACGGCGAAGCGAGTCCAGGAGTAGAAAGCGGCTCGCGGCTCTCGGGCTCCTTTCACCTGATGTTTCGAGATTCCGATCCGGCGCTGCCTGAAGCCCAGCCCCCTGCGCAGGCTGCTGACCAAGGAGCGCGGGGTCGCCCGGCAACGTCTTTCGAACCAGACCGGGCTGGCAGGCGAGCCTCCATGTTTCCGGCAAGGTCGTGAGAGGCAGGAGAATGGCAAGCCCCAGACCGATGACCCACAGAGCGTGCCGGTACCGCGCTGCGGCATTCCGTAACAGGTGCGCCGCGAGAGCCGTCAGGGCCGTCACAAGGCTCACCTGCCAGAAGGCATTCAGCAGGAAGGTGGACACCAAGCGGCTAAGGGTTTCCATGTTTCTCCTTTGCCGGGCTGTTGGCTTGTTCGACCAGGCGTTTCAGCTTGGCGAGTTTCGCAGGCTTCAGGTCGCGGCTGGCCACCAGGCTCATCACCAGGCTCTCCGCCGAGCCGCCGAAGAAGCGAGTCATGATGTCGCGCAAGGTCGTCCGCGCCGCTATCTCGCGGCTGACCAGGGGCGCGTACTCGTACGCCCGGCCCTTCAGCTTTCGCGTTACCTTCTCTTTTCGGTGCAGCACATTGAGCATGGTCTGAACCGTGGTGTAGGCGAGCCGGGGCTCGCCGGGCAGCCTGGCTTGCACGGCCTGCACGGTGGCGGGCCCGGAGTCCCAGAGCACTTTCATGATTTCGAGTTCCAGCGGGGTGAGCGGACGGGAGCGGGAATGGGAGTCCATCAGCAATCTCCTAAACTCTTAGGAGGTTACACGACAAAAAATCCCTTTGTCAACTAAAATTTTAGGAGTTCCGGCCGCCCGCCATGGCTGGCAATACTGGCTGAGTGTAGTAGAATCGTAGCGCGCGGCGAAGTCGTTCTTCAGTGTCACCAACACAGCCGACGGCCTCACGGCAACTATGGATAGGCCTGACCAAGGCGCCTTTGGGATTCCCGTGACCTCCGTGACCAGGAGCGGCTCATCGCTCAAGCTGGAGCTGGAGAAAATTGGCGGCGCGTTCGAGGGCAAAATCAGCGGCGACCTCGCTACCATCGACGGCACATGGACACAGGGAGGCGGCAGCTTCCCGCTGACTCTGAAGCGGGAAAAATGACGGTGTGCCTTCGAACTTTGGGACGAATTCACGACGGGACAGACCGGTTTCACGCGAAGGCGCAAAGCACGCCAAACGCACAGAGGAAAGCAAGAACTTCCGCTTTGCGTTTTCTTGGCGCCTTGGCGACTTTGCGTGAGTTGTTTTGATTTGCTCACAGGGCTCCGGCCGTGGCTAACCCGTGGTATGTCCAAATGACTCACCCGAGCCTCGATAGGGTTAACTCCCACGCTGTGCTAACCAACTCCTGCCCAAGACGTCAATAGAGACAACACACGTGTATGGTGCCTGACTGCCAGACAGTGGTCAGGACGTGTCGTATTTTCGGGAACCCGCGGCGCTGCTTCGCCGTAATGATCTCATGGAGAACCCGCAACGACGCACCGACGTCATGAAATCAGGAGGTCCGTAATGCCAAAGCTGCTCGCCAATCTTCGCTACGCGCTGCGACAGTTCCGCCAGTCGCCTGTATTCACTATCGCGGCTGTAGTCACGCTGGCGCTCGGAATCGGCGGAACCACGGCGATCTTCACGCTGGTCCATGCGGTGATGCTGCGGTCGCTGCCGGTGTCCGATCCTGGAAGACTCTATCGGATCGGTGAGGGCGACGATTGCTGTGTGGAGGGCGGACCGCAGGACCGTTGGGGATTCTATTCGTACGCGCTGTTTGAACGGCTGAAGGCGAACACGCCGGAATTTGAGGACGTCGCGGCATTCCAGGCCGGGAATTGGCTTTTGAGCATGCGGCGTCAGAGCGAAGTTGCGGGCCGGCCGGTGCGTGGGGAGTACGTGACCGGGAACTACTTCACCATGCTGGGCGTACGGCCCTTCGGTGGCCGGCTAATCAGTCGCGACGACGACCGGGCCGGCGCGCCGCCCGTGGCGGTGCTCAGCTACCGGATCTGGCAGGCCAACTATGGCGGTGATCCCAAGGTGGTGGGTTCGACCTTCGTGGTGGAGGATCACGCGTTTACAGTGATCGGGACTTCTCCGCCGGGATTCTTCGGCGAAACGCTGCGGAGCGACCCGCCCGATCTGTGGCTTCCCTTGCAACAGGAACCCATGGTTGACGGCGGGGGCGCTTTGTTGCACCAGTCGGTATCGGCGTGGCTGCGCGTGATCGGCCGCCTGCGGCCGGGAGCTTCGATTGCCGGAATGGGCCCGCGCCTCACCGGTGTGCTGCGCCAATGGCTGCAGCATGATTCTGGATATCCATCCAACTGGATGCCGGAAGTGATCCGGGACCTCCCCAAACAAGTGATCAACGTGATCCCCGCCGGCGGCGGAGTGGCGGAGATGAAGGAAGACTACGGGCGAAGTCTTCAGATCCTGCTCTCGGTTTGCGCATTGGTGCTGCTGATTGCCAGCGCCAACGTGGCGAACCTTCTGCTGGCTCGCGCCGTAACGCGCCGGGGGCAAACCGCCGTGCGGCTGGCCCTGGGCGCCAACGCGCGGCAGATTGTTATGCAGGCGCTCACGGAAAGCGTGCTGCTGGCGATTGGCGGCGGCCTGGTCGGACTGCTGGTGGCCGCGGGCGGCGCGCGCCTGCTCCTGTCGCTTGCCTTCCACGGCGCGCACTTCCTGCCCATCAGCCCCATGCCTTCCCTCATGGTCTTGGGGTTCGCTTTTGTATTGGCGCTCGTAACGGGAGTTGTATTCGGCGCCGTTCCGGCGTGGATTGCCACGCGCACCGATCCGGCGGAGGCGCTGCACGGCGCGAGCCGCAGAACCAGCGATCATTCCTCTTTCACCCGGCAAGGGCTGCTGATCGTACAAGCCACGTTATCGGTGGTGCTGGTGGCCGGCGCCATGCTGCTGGCGCGGAGCCTGAACAGGCTCGAACACCAGAATTTTGGGTATCAGGTTCACGGGCGCGTGGAGGTGGAGTTGCACAATCCCCCGCCTACCTACACCCAGCCTCAGTTGGCCGCGCTTTATCGCGAGCTTGAGACGCGTCTCAATCGTCTGCCCGGCGTCGAGGGAAGCGGCCTGGCGATGTACAACCCGCTCACCAACAACTGGGGTGAGCTCATCTACGTGGCCGGCCATCCGGCTCCCAAAATGGACGACGAATCCGGCTCCTCATGGGATCGCGTGAGCGCCAACTATCTTCAGAACTGGGGAATACCGGTTCTGCGAGGACGCGGATTTACCGCTGCTGACAACGAGACTTCGGAATTGGTAGCCGTGGTGAATCAGGCTTTCTTGAAGCGCTTCTTCAAGGCCGGCGAGAACCCGCTGGACCAGCACTTCGGCCTAGACATGCCCGAAAACGCGAGTACCTTCCGCATCGTTGGCGTGGTGGGTGACGCGAAGTTTGCGGGCTGGGGGCTGTACCAACCGGCGCGGCCCATGTTCTACGTGCCGCTTGCCCAGTATGTGAACTACAAACAAGACCTGTCGAAAAGCATCGAGCTGCGATCCCACTTCATCGGCGGCATCATGCTGGTAACCAACACGCCGCCGGGTGCGCTGGAGCCGGTGCTGCGCAGGACATTGGCGGAACTTGATCCGAACCTCACCATCGTCAGCGTCATGACAATGCAGGAGCAGATCGCTCGCTCCTTCGATCAGGAGCGCGCCGTGGCGAGCCTGGCGGGCCTGTTCGGCATTGTCGCTCTGCTGCTGGCGGCCGTGGGAGTGTACGGCGTCACGGCCTACTCGGTGGCGCAACGCACGAATGAGATCGGGATTCGCATGGCGCTGGGCGCCAATCGCGCCAGGGTAATCCAATTGGTGCTGCAGGGAGCTTTCAAGCGTGTGGTGATTGGACTCGTCCTCGGACTGCCGCTGGCCATCGGCGCCGGGCGGCTGATTTCCGCCCAGCTTTATGGCGTTTCCAGTTGGGATCCCTTGGCGTTGAGCGTGGCGGCGAGCGCGCTCGCCGCCTGCGCTTTAGTGGCCACCCTCATTCCGGCCACCCATGCGGCGGCAATATCGCCCATGGACGCCCTAAGGATAGAGTAGACCACTTGTATAGGCTTCTTGAATCGAACCGCCTCCCCGCCCACGGCTTCACCTGCGCCGTGTCCGGGTCGGGGTGACTCGACCGGGTTCGACAAGCGTCCGGAAGTGGCGCGGATGGGTTCGCGGATCCCTCAAATCTCAGGTTTCCGCTTCGGGTCGGTCCCCTCCGAGGAGCCGGTGGCCGGCAGCTCGAGAACGCTCTTGCCGGGCATGATTAGAGACGAGCCGTCCGCGGCCCGGCCCGCTCCACCGGTGGAGGCGGGCCCCCCCGTGCGGTCGCTCAGCAGTCTGTTCAGCAGCGGGATCTTCTCGCGATTCGACTCCACGACATCCACTCCCACCGCGGTTATGGTGAAATCCGAGTTGTCGGCTATGGTGATGTATTGCTTGCTCTTCAGATACCACATCGTGAAGTCCAGATAATCGCGCGGGAACCCCATGCGGCGCTCCACCTCGGCAAGCGGGACCTCGGGCGTGAAGGGTTTGATGCGGCGCTGAATGTACAGCAGCGCAAGCACCGCCACCCGCCGGTTGAACTCGCCGTCATTGGTATTCATGAAGTCAACCGAATTGGACAAGGGGACCGGATCCGGCGCCTGCTTTTTGGAGGTCGCATCGTATTGGGCGCGACGCTCCGGATCGGACAACACATCGTAGGCTTCCTTCAACAGGACGAACTTCTCAGCGTCGCCGGTGCCCGGAATGTCGGGATGAAAGCGGCTGGCAAGGAAACGATAGACGCGAGAGATGGTGGCGGGCTCGGCGTTGGGACTGATCTGCAGAAATTCGTAGTAATCCGGAATTTCCTTGTTGGTCTCGCCGCTCAGGAACAGGCAGATCGCAAACCTGCCACGCCCCACCGGCATGACCCGGCGGACGTAACCTTGCCGGTCCAGTGTTTGGCGGCCGCCTGACCGCTCGATCTCGCCCACGATCTCCGCGAACGTTCCCTCCGCTAGCCGGTTTCCGGCCTCGACGTTTAAGCACTCGTCATTGTAGTCCAGGAGTTTGACCGTCATCATGCTGCGGACCGGACCCTCCTGACAGATGATGGTGAGGTCTCGTTGACCGGACAAGGACTTAGCTCGCGGCAGGCGACGGCGTTCCGTAAGTGCATCCATCGTATCACTCCAGGTCGAGGCGGGTTGTTCGACTGCGCCCAAGAACCGAAAAGTCGCAGGCGAGCCGATGATAATTCGTTTCCCAACTTGGGTCAAT
>Ga0187891_1001331_pt1 | contig 21605 bp, 14 predicted proteins | sample June2016WEW_21_4_FD_132990 | JGI IMG/M metagenome (GOLD analysis project Ga0187891, IMG submission 132990) | Peatland microbial communities from SPRUCE experiment site at the Marcell Experimental Forest, Minnesota, USA - June2016WEW_21_40 | ecosystem: Environmental > Terrestrial > Soil >... | reverse complement strand
TGAAGCACAATAGGGATCGAGAATGGTGTCGCTTCGCCTCATCCGGGCTGCTTGTGTGATGCTTGCCCGTGAAAGTTCAATGCCACTCGGCAAGTTCGACTGTGATATTTTCGGGGCCGTACAAGAAGACGAGTTTGCGGCTGTGAAAATCCATCATCTTGTTGCGTAGCCGCACGCCGGCGGCGGTCAGCTTCGCGATCTCGGCTTCGAGATCATCCACGGCGAAGCAGATGTCCAGGGCCAAAGATGAAAGGTGCATTCGGCCCACGATTCGGTGGCGGGCGTACCACTATGTCGCGCTTTTGTCCGCCATAGCAGATGGGCCGAACATTGCTCGGCCCCTTGTGAAACGAGCTTCGTCGTCAAAAGCTAGAGGCGCATCACCCTCGCTCCTCACAGGGCTTGCATAACACCAGTATCTCCCTCGGCAGCACCTCAAAACGCGCGTCATGCCATTTCCAGAAGGTATTTCCTTTTCCGAGGCTTGGCGCTAGTCACCAAATAATCCTTTATCGATTCTATATCCGCAGCCTTCAACCCGTAGGCGCGAGCAATATTTTCTTCGATCCGACTATCAATCGCATCTATTTGGCGTTGCGCCACGTCAAGCGACAAACCCGCCATATGCTGGGAGGATGCGATTAAAGCCGATAGCGCGTTCGCATCACTGGCAATCTTGGCGTGAATGGTATTTTGTAAGTCAAACTTCGGTATTGGTAACGAGTTCAGTTTTGCCGCCTTAATTTGAGGGATTACCCTTCCCTCACCCTGGTTACCAATCAGATAGAGCGCCCGAAAAATATCTGACTGCATGACGGCACCAAGAAAATCCGGATCAATTCCAACCTTCGGACGAAAAACATACATAGCGTCTGTTACGTAAAGATCCATCTCAGCATCAAATACCAATTCAATACGCTTCGACGTGGTCAATCCAATGAACTTTGGCGACTTAAATATCTCCGGCGATCTGGGGCGATGCAAGCGCCACCAGGGATGCTTACCGTCTCGCACCTCGGGGCAAGTAATATCTTTCCGAAATTTAGAGAGCCACGCCTTTGCTTTCGGATATTTTCCGATATCGGTGCTGTTATCCGTGTAAATGATCACTTCATCGCTTTTTACCTTGCCATGCCGGATAATCGCTTGACCGGAGATCGCGGGTCTGCAAATCGCCGGCTCTAAGTGCTCATTTTTTGCGGTGGCCTTTGTGACAACGTGGGCCTCGACCACATCCGGCGTTACTCCACGCTGAATTTCTCCCTGAATCATCGTTTCTAATGTGGGATGATCCGCCTGCAACCTCTGTAATAACTTAGGCAGATTCATCTGTGTGACAAAAAACGTATTGTGCGCATCGCTGTCGACTATTGCAGACCACTCCTTGAAAGGCATATGCTGAAATTTTAGTAATACCTTCTCCCGTATGGCCGGCACCTCTTGGGAGACATTTTTTAGAAAGACGTCCGCTCCGGACGTCATAGACCTGCTGACAAAGATGCTTGCAGTATTTGTTGCGTCGACCCCAAATACACCTTCCCCAAGGTCCGCCAAAAGAGACAATCCTCTCTTAAGGAGGAGTCGTCGAGCAGGTCTTGCGTCAACTTGATTCAATAGGGTTGTGGGTACGACAAGTCCGACAAAGCCGTTCTTTCCGCCAAGCTCCGCCGACTTTTGAATAAAGAATATGTAAGAATCCACCATACGTTCGACGACATCGCCATAGTGCTCCCGACAATACTTTAGCTCGGCCTGCGACAACGTGGCTCCCCAGGGCGGATTTCCGACAACAACATCGAACCTTCGCCGCTTAAGGAACGGAAATTCTTGGTACCATGGAAATGGCCGAATATGTTTAAACTCTTCCTCTGTGCAATATTCGGGGTAGATATCGGAATCAATCAACGAATTTCCGCACTTAATATTTTTCGATAGATCAGGCAGAAGTTTCTCGCGCGGGAACAGTTGAAGATCATGAACGAGTGTTTGTCGTGTTTCCCCTTCAAGCACCTTCAAATACAGCGAGAGCTGAGTCACCTCCACCGCCAGTGGATCAATATCTACTCCATAAATCTGATTCAATAAGATACGTCGTTTAAAAAATGTAGTGAGGTGTATATCGTGTTCGTGCTCATAGCATCGTTCGGGGCTGCGTTCGCCTGCATTGTGCGTAAAGTACTCCACATAATATGAGCATAATCTTTCGAAGGCTGCCAAGAGGAAGGAGCCCGAACCGCAGGCTGGATCAAGCACCCGAATAGCCTGCGCTTCATCAAATGTGATATTGCGCAGTTGCTGCGAAAGAGTTTGGTCGATAAGGGCGTTGACGACATAGCGCGGAGTGTAATAAACGCCACCAGCTTTTCTGACATCAAGTTTTTGCTCAATTTGCCCATTCGGTTTTACGATTGAGCCTAGAAAACGCTCGTATGCCGATCCAAGAATCTCGACTGGAATAGTACTGAATAGGTACGTCGACGTTTCGTCCGTTAATTCCGAAATAAACTCCTCAAGCCAATCATCCGGGACCAAGAGCTTATCCGCAAAATGCGGCGGCGCTCCATCTCTTCCGTACAGGCCGCCGTTAAAGGTCCGCGCCATAAATTTAAAGCCTGACAGCACGGTCGGCCACAGTTGACCGTCGATCTTGCCTCCCTCTTCCCAGTTCGAAAGCATTTTTTCGAGTCTGGTTCCCGTTTCGATTTCTCTGTCTTCACAAATCCGTTGAAATAGAATTCGATCAAGAATGACCTGTGTGGCCTCCCCGAGCATCGATTCGACGAAGTGAAGGTTTTTGTTTGATCTAATAAGAGCCTTTGCTAGAGACTGCCTGTGCCGTTCGAGCAATTCCAGAAATTCAGTGTCAATTGTCTTTGCCCTTTCTGGCTTAATCAACCAAAGCTGCTTCGTCGACTTTCCAGCTATTTTAGGAAGATCCTGGATAAGTTTTTCGATTGAGCCGGACTCGACTGCATCACGGGAGAGAAGATCCCAGATCTTCTGAGCACTATTGAGATAGTCTCGGTAATGATAGCGACGAATGGGCGGAAATGGGCTGTCGCTTGAAGGCTTTCCCGGAACTACGAAAATTATGAGATTTTCAAAATCGCAAAGAATAGCGAAACGAAGCCGAAGATAGTATGCGTAATACTGAGGTTGGTAGAAGTGCCTGTTGATGTGATCGAACGGCTTTTTGGCTTCGCAGACCCACTTTTCGAGACCGTTAATTCTAAACGTATAGTCCACTCTCCGCTGTTTTCCCGGCTGCTCAGTCCGGTTCTCGACGAGAACCTCACGAAGATGGAGCGGCGAACCGTGTCTGTTTCTGACATCCCATCCAAGTGACTCAAAAAAAGTGTCTAAAAACTCCAATCGAAGCGTTGTCTCCTTATATCCAGAGTCACGCATGGCCTGCGCATCGCGATCAAATGCCTCTACAAGATGAGCTATCTCCTTTTTGAAATCTTCGACCGTTTTGTTTTGCATTGTGCGCACTTTCCCAGGAGGCCGTTCGACGCGCTAGATAAATTTTAGATTGGCCGCGGCGAACGACGAGCAGATTGCAAAAGCCCCTCGACCGAGCCCGCGCCTAGGGCACTAGGTGTATTGCAAGCACATAATCCGACACTGCCGAACCGAGAAGAGCAGCCTACCCACAACCCCAAGAAGACAGGAAAAAGGCCGGGTAGCGCGGCCCAATCTCTCGGTGTTGCCCGCCCTGGTAAGAGTTCGTCGTATTCCCTATACAAACGTAACGATCGTCGAAGCCCTTGTCATGGCCCAGCTCGGCCTTTTTATCCGCTGTGTCGAAGCTTGGCGTCAATCAATTCCGTCATCGGCCGAAATCCTTTCCCAATCTTGGGGCCGACGCTGCACCCCCACTCTTTCGGGATCTGCGGGGTTTGATGAAAGCAGCGAATAGAGCCCATTCCAACTAGCCGAACGCGCCAAATCTGGCTTGGAATAGACCCTGTGAGGTCAAGCGAATAGTCGATACACTCCGGACCTCCCTTTGCAAAAGGGACGGAGAAATGCCGAAATTCAGGATTGGACAAGGCGTTTCGACTAGGTCGGGCGGCGTTGGCGTGATTGTGGATGTCACGCACAGCTTGCCGGAGCCGAGTTACCGGGTCTTTCTGAACGGCCGGTCCGAGCCGTTTTACGAAGGCCAGTTGACCGCGGCTGAATTGGACACGTCGCCGGCGCTGGTCGACGCCGATGCGTTCCGGTGCAAGCTGGCGGCCCTGAGCCTCATGAGCCCGGCCGGGGACTCGGCGCTCTCGTTCAACGAAGGCCGTATCGACCATATTCCCTATCAATACCGCCCTGTGTTGCGGCTGCTCCGGGCGGACAGGCCGCGCCTTCTCATCGCCGACGAGGTTGGGGTCGGAAAGACGATCGAAGCCGGCCTTATTCTACGCGAGCTTCACGCTAGGCGAGAGCTTCGGCGCGTTTTGATCGTGTGCTCCAAGGCGCTCATCGTCGAAGAAAATGGCAGAGTGAAATGCGCCGTTTCGACGAGGAGTTCACCCCGCTGGATGGCGCTTCCCTTCGCCATTGTCTCAAGCAGACCGATCTCGATGGCGAGTGGCCGGAGCGGTACGCGCGCGCCATCCTGCCGTTTTCCTTATTCAACGAAGAATTACTTCTTGGCGACGACGATGGACCCAGACACGTCAAAGGTCTTCTTGAGCTGTCGCCGCCGCCGGCCTTTGACCTCATCATCGTCGATGAAGCGCACAACGCGCGAAATCCCGAGTCCTGGCTGCATCGGGGCCTGCGCGTCCTTTGCGGTGAATCGGAGTCCGTCTTATTTCTTACGGCGACGCCGATCCAGCTCGGCAGCCACGAGCTTTTTCATCTGTTGAACTTACTCCGGCCGGACGTGGTTATCGACCGGCCGACTTTTGAGCGGATGGCGGAACCGAATCCGTACATCAATGCGGCCGTCGCGGCGGCGCGCCGCGCCGCTCCGGGGTGGACCGCGACCGCCACCGAATGTTTACAAAGAGCCGCGCGGACGCCGTGGGGCCAATCGATGCTTGGGCCCAATCCGGGCTTGGAATTGGTCCTGACGCAGCTTCAGGGAAACCCAACCGATTCGGCTCGTGTCGCACTGATCCGGCAGATGGAGGGGCTGCACAGCTTCTCGCACATAATCAACCGGACGCGCCGCCGCGACATCGGCGAGTTCACCGTGCGCCAGCCGCGAACCGAGCCGATCGAATTTACGGCGAGGCAACAGGAACTTCACGACGAAGTCTTGCGATTGCAGGAACGCCTTCTCCGGCTTCGTCACGGCGACATTCCTACCGCATTTCTGATGTCGATGATCCGCAGACAGCTTGCAAGTTGTGTGCATGGTTTGGCGCCGCTGCTTGAGGAAATCATGCAACGAGGGCTGGCGGCGTTGGAGAGTCCGGACACCGAGGTTCCGGAAAGCGCAACTGAACTTCTCGAATCCATTCGCGCAGAAATCGACAGGCTGGCAAGGCTGGCGCGGGAGCTGCCGCCAGAAGACCCGAAGGTTGACCGCCTGCTGAATATCGCGCGTAGCAAAGTGACGATGCCAAACCATCGGATTCTGCTTTTCAGCACGTTCCGACATACGCTCGCTTACCTTGAGCGAAAGCTCCTCGCCGCCGGTATCCGAGCAGGGCTGGTCCACGGCGGGATCGACAATGACGAAAGGCGCTCCCTGCGGCGGCGATTCCTGTAACGCTCGCCGGTATCAGTGAGAGCATCAAGTTTGTCAACATACATAAGAGCGACCTTCTGAGCGCGCTCGGTGTTTTGGCTCAAAAGCGTCAAGGTTCGGCCTGACAGTTCGGGCGCAGTGGTTGGAGCGGCCCCGATTTTCGGTGCGACCACAGGCGATGATTCAGCAGGCTGGAAAGTTCCGAGCAACCCTAGTCCGATTTGACGGACAGATCGAACGCTAAAGCTTGCGCGGCTGCGACAGGCAGCGGTATCCGCGCTGCTGCCTTTTCTGTGTAGGACTCATCGGTGCGATATTTCTCGCCCATCAACACCTGAAACCACCGCTCGCGGTCCATGACAACGCGATACTGCTTTTCGTCCTGAGTACCGCCGATGTAAGGAAGGAAGACCTCAATAGGCTTCAAGACCATCTCAGCTTTGGCTCCGATCCGATCCACCCGCCCGGTCCGTTGCTCCAGCGTACTTGGATTCCAGCTCAGATCGTGATGAATCACATAGCGGCAACTGAGGTGCAGATCGACGCCCTCGGCAAGAACGCTTGAAGCCACGAGCACTTCCGGAAAGAAAGGGGTATTAAACGCGAGCATCAACCTCTGGCGCGTCTCCTGCTTCACGAGCCCATTGGCGAGGCGGATGTTCGGCATCACGTTGATTTCTTTCATCAGACTCAGATCGTCGTCTTTGTCCCGTTGCAGCTCCCCGCGAATGCCGGGCTGCACGCGGTTCAACGCGTCAAGGTATTCGGTTCGTTCGTGGGACGAGCACCGTTTGGCAATGAACTTCAAAAATGCATCGATCTTTTCGCCGAGCGACGCGCCCGACATGTCTCGGGTATCGAAGGCCGCTTGCAACGTTGGCTCGCCGGAGCGCGCATGAACATCGAAGTAACGGGCGACGAACAATGGCGTTCGGACGAAGCGCCGGACGACCTCCTGAATCAGCTCTTGGTCCTCGCTGCTCAATTCCGCGTAGGGAGCGAGTCGTCGCGCCAATTCGGTGTACAGAGGTTGGCGCATTCCCCCATCCGTATCGAACCGTGCGCCAAAATCCGTCACGGCTTTTTGTACGCTCTGGTGGTCGAGCCCGAACCTCTGTGCGGCATCGCTCCAAAGCTGGCTTTCCAGCGCCGCGGACAGATGTCTCACGAGCGCCCGCCCTGTTTCGCGGTAGTGACAGAAGATGACCACCTTCTCCCTTTGGCGCCACAGGTCGAGGACCCGCGCGATCAACGGAGCGATCTTCGGATGCTGGGCGTAGGCGGCTTCATTGGGAAGCGCAGCCGCCAGCTTCTGAACATATCGGTTCACGCGTTGGTCGGGTGCGGCGCCATCGGTTGCCTCCTCCTCGTCTTCGTCCACCTCTGCGCGATTGCGCGTTTCAAGGAAAGCTTCGTAACTTGAAGCCAGGCCTTCCGCGAACGTGGCCCGTCCGGCTTTCTCGCCTTCGCTCATGACGACAGCCTGCGCGCGCGCGGCAAGCAAGAACGGTAACAAAGCGTCGTCCTCGACAGGTAGACCACCGCCGCCATTGGCCGATAAGGCGATTGCCCGGCCGACCATCCGCAATCGCCGGGGCGTATTGGTGCCCGGAAGTGTAGAATCGCGCAGATGCCTGATGACCCATTTGCGTAATGGGCCCTCCGCCTCTTTCATGGCCTTTCTTGCTTGCTCGAAAGCCCTGATGACGACTTGAACGCGCTCCGGCTGTCTCTCGGGATGTCCTGCGGCGGCGTGCCACCAGCGCTCCACCGGGAGCTGCCCGCCATTCTGGTCCGCGAGATCATCTTGACGAAGAGAAAGCCATCGCTTGTCCAGCTCGGCCGCGCGGTATTGCGCGCGGTCTAAAATCGAACCGAGAGTCTGCAATTCCGCTTCAAACTGGTCCTTTGTGCTTTGGGACAGCGTTTTCCACGCAACGCCGCTAAATCTTCCGATCACATTCAGCAATTCATGATGGCCGAGTTGGAACGGCGTTGCTGTCAAGAACATCATCCGCTCGAAAGCACCATCCAGGGCGCCTGTAATCGTGCCGGCGTCCTCCTGGGCATCGTCGGTCACAAAGAGGGATGCCAGCCGCGTGGCTGGATTTTTCAGGTGATGGGCTTCATCGAGAATCAAAAGTGGCGAGCGAAACCTGGCCTTGGCAAGGGTTGATGGCCACATGGTCCGCAGCGCATCGTTGATCACATGGCGCGTGCGCTCCAAACGTTGGTCAATCGAGGCCGATTCTCGCGCTGGCAGCTCTCGCAAGCGTTCGCGTAATGCGGCAATGTCAATATCGCTGGAATCGAGGACCTTCTGGATGGCCTCGGGTATCGGATCGTCTAGGAGCTGGTACTCCGGCCGCGCCTGGTAATGACTGTTGATGACATTACGCCATTCTCGGTTCGGTATGCGGAGCAGCTTGTCGAACAGCTCGGAGTCATTGTAGGAGCTCTTTGTTCGCAGCAACCCCGCAGCAAACCGTGGCAGCGCGCTGCGTTTTTCACCCAAATGCATGCCGAGGATGGCACGCTTGATCAGCGCGAGGCGGACCCACTGATCGATGTTCTGCACATGAAAGGCCCCATGCTTGAGGAAAATGATGTGGGGGCGGTTCTTGGCTGCATTGTCGATAAGCCTGAAAAAGTCGAGCGCTGACGTTGCCGGTACGGCGCGAAGCGTTGTCTCTACCGGCCGTTTGATCGCAAGGTCCTTGAAAACGGCAAAATCGCGCGGCCATTTTTCATGAAGCGACGACGGCACCATGATAACCACCGGCCGTTTGCCGCGGTCAGCAAGGGCGGCCACCATCGCGACGCCTAGCGCGACGAAGGTCTTTCCCATTCCTACTTCGTCCGCGAGCACAATCCCGGGCTGATGCGCCAGCCGCCGCAAAATCTCGGCGGTCGTTCGAAGCTGCCGAAGGGCGTCGTGTTCGCTGATGCGATCGTTTTTTAGGTCGAGACGCGCCCCGAGATCGCCTATGTCGATGGGCCAAGTCACGCCAGCAGCTCCTGAAACGATGTCGTGACATAGGCGGCGAGACTGGATGGCGCGGGCGCTTGCAGGGCGAGCTCATGCAACGCTCGCAATATCTCGCTCACCTCTGGGCCGATCGCGCTCTTGCGCAACGCCCCCAAAGGTTGCCACGCCACGCCGCGGAGCGTCGCAGCGACCTCAGCGATCATGAATGCGGCCCCTTCCGGGTCTTCAGCGGCGAGACGCTTTGCCAAGGCGATCGGTCCGATCGGCCCGCGCAAGCGCCAGCGCAGCGCCTCCACGGACGCTACCGGCTGCTGCAATCGCTCGCGCATGCCTTCCAGAGCCTGCGCGACGCGCCGCATCCGACGCAACAAAAACTGACTGGTATCGACCTTCTTGTGCGGGTCGACTTCGGTATGTGTCTCGGGCGTCTTCTTATTTTCCCGGCGTTGGAGGATACGAAGCACGACTTCGTGCAGCGGTCGCGCCGAGGTGAGAATCTCGATGAGTTCGGCGAGCGAAAGGCTTCCAAGTTCATCGGGAGGCGGCAAAGCCGACATATCCGCAACGTTGACGACCCACGGCGCGTTGTATTCGCGCTTCTCGTCGTCTTGCCAGCGGACTTCGAGCGAGCTGGGAGGTCGCTTCGACCCCCACGGGACGACGACCGTCTTTTGCCGGCCGCCGCGAATCCAGCCTGCGCCGTTAAGGAGAGACGCTTCCTCTCTGGACCAAACTTCGAAGACGGGCGGAGCGTCACCTCTGATCTCAAGTTCAAGTCGTCCACCCCGCTCGTCGAGACAAAACAGCGCCAAACCGAACGCAGCGGGCAACGACGGGGTATCCGAGTTCTCCGCGGAGTCCGTCAATCCGCCGAGAAACTGAACCTGATTGAGCTCATCAAGTTCCGTTTCCTGTGGCCAGGATTGAGCGCAGAGCTTGCCGAACCGTGACCCGCAATCGCGGATCAAGTAAGCGATGTTCAATTCGATGTTGTGCCGCGGGTGCAAGCCGAGCCCCGCCGCGGTAAAATTGCCCGATCCGAGCATGTAAAGCGCGCGGCCGTCGCGCTCCAGCCACACCGATTTGGCGTGAAGAGGCCGATCTTCCTGTTTTCCCTCGATTTCAACGCGCTGCTGGACGACCGAAAATTCGTGTTGCAGAGACGGGTGTGAGGATTTCTTCAGCGCTGCCGGCGCGTCGATCTGCACGGTCCCGTCCGGTAAAGTCCTCCCCGGCGCTGTAATGGTGAGCCGACGATCGCCGCGCGTGGTGAGAAGATCTGCAAAGGCCGCTGCCGTTGCGCTTGCGTGCTGGTCGTCGTCAAAGAAGGGACTCAACACCCACGCCCGGTCGGGCCTTGACCCTGTCCACAGGGCGCTCAGCTGGTGCACGACCGTGTCACCTCCGGGAACGAGGGGAACCAGCGCGCATTCAGCATCCTCGCGTTCGGCGGCTGGCAGCGAACGAGCGCGCCGTTCAATGTTTAACAGAAAGTCCGCCAATGCAGCCTGCGGCCCGCCTTCGGCGCGATCAAAACCGGGCGCAAATTTCCGCACGCGATTGAGGAAGGCCACGCATTGGGTAAGCAGCTCGGGGGCCGGATTCCCTTGCGCTCCGAAATCGAGCGCCGTCATGACTTCTTGATTTCGTCGGTAGGCGGGTTCGGTGAGATTGGCCGAGCCGATCAAGACCCGAATGCAGTTCTCCCATTGCAGCAGCGTCAATTTGGCGTGCAACACGCCGCCTCGGGGCAGAGTAACAGGCAACATGTGCCAACGCAGACTGCGGTCCGGGGCCGCATGCGCGCCATCGACCAGCACGCAGGCGAAGCACTGCGAGAGCTTCTCCTCGCGTTCGATCAGATAGGCTTTAGCCGTTTCGTTCGGGTTGCTCTGAATGGACAAGAATCGCGCGAGGCATTGCTCTTCGAAGAGCGCTGCGTCAAACGTGAAACTCGTCGTCACGCAGCCAACGGGGCGGCCAAAAGCCTCCTCGCCGGTCCACAGGTCGAGCAGGCGCGCGCGGGTCTGCTCCGCAGCGGACGAGTGCGGGCTCCTCATCGGAGAGCTCCCAGATCGGCAAGAAATCCCGAAAAGGTTGGAATCCGATACTCGTGGACATAGCCGCCCTCTTCGTCGGGCGGTTCCTGCAACGCGTAGCCTGAACGCACCACCACCTTGCCCCGCGGGCCGCGTTCAAACCATGGGCGTTTGCCGTTCGGCGGCTTCTCGCGCTGAACATGCTCGTGATGATTGAGGACTGCGTCGAACAAATCCCTGCCGGTCCGGACCCCGTCGAATCGGTCCACGGCTTGCGCGAGCCCCTTCTGATCGCGCTCCCATTCCAGCAGGGTTGGGTGGGCGCGGATGCGCGCGAGGCCGGGACCCAAGGCGGCGAGGGCAGACTTTGTGGCCTTCACCGAGGAAAAGTCCTCTGCGTCCACGGGCGCCCCGCCATGACTTGACGCGCAATAGCGCAAGCCGTCGAACGCGTCCGTAATCGCGCGGGCGAACGCCTCATAGGCGTCGATCGCCGTCAGCAGTTGCTGGAGATCGGGAGGAGCATTGCCGGTCAGCTCGCGGAGAAAGGGCGCCTCGTCTTCACGTCCGCTGACGCCGCCTTGTGCGATGAGCGCTTCTTTCAAGCGCGCAATCATCTCCACCTGGCCGGCGAGCGATAGAATGCGGTTCAGCAAAGTCTTTTTTTCGTTGCGGCCGGGCGTTGCAGGATCGAGTCGCCGCGCGAGATCGCGCCAAAACTCTCCCAGTTGGTGCGTGGTGTGCCCTTTCTCCATGCCTTGCGCTACCGCGCGCCGCAGCCGCTCGCGGAAAGCGTGCCCGTCGCCACCGGATGCATCAATGATGCCATCGAGACCCTGGTCCTTCGCCCACGCGGAAACCAATTCGTAGCCCCCGTCGTCGAGCGCGCCATCGTCGGTGAGAATTCCGATTCCGCGCGCGAGACGGCGAAACACACCGGTGAAGCCGAACGCAGTGGGCGTTTTGAGGTATGCCGTCGCGCTTACTGGCCGCTGATTGCGCAAGGCCCGCCGCACCTTCTGAATGCCGGGAACGCCGGAAATTCCGGAGAGCAAGTCGTCCGCGCGCACAAACGCTTCAATGACAAACCACTCCCACACGAGCCAGGGCGGCGTGATCTCGTCGGCTGCGACCGCATCCGTGTCCCAATCATCACAGACGCATGCGCCTAGCGCCATCGCCGTTACGAAGCGCGGGTGACCCATGCGCACGGTCACGGCCGGCAGCAATCGGTCGGCGAGGCGCTCGTATCCTGGCTGTAATCCCAGCGGATCGATGCTGCCTTCTGCCTCCTCCGAGGGATCGAATTCAGAACTGAATGGTGCTCTTAGCATGAATGATCAACTCGAACATTTAGGTTTGGGGATTCACGGCTGCCGTAGAGCGACAGCCTCGGCGTGAGCAAAAAGATTAAGGCGGCGAAGATCGTCGATCTTGGTCCACGCGCCGTCCAGAAGTTCGGCGCCGTGAACGACGAGCGCGAGGCATTGCGCCCGGCTTACCGCGACATTGAAGCGGTTTGGGTTAAATAGGAATTCCGTGCCGCGCGCCGCCTCCACGCCCTTAGAAGTCGTCATGGAGATAATGACGACGGCGGCCTCCTGTCCCTGGAATTTGTCGACGGTGCCGACCTGCGCGCCCTGCGGCAGGAGCTGCTTGAGGAGGTTCACTTGCAGATTATAGGGCGCGACGATCAAAATATCCTCAAGCGTCACCGGCGATTCCTTGCCGTCGCGTACGATCTGGTGAGTCTGAAGCTCGGCAATGAACCGGGCGATAGCCTCAGCTTCGGGACGACTCGACTGCGTGCACCCGTCATGCGCGACCGGAACGAAGGAAAGTCCGGCGGGCCGAAGCGCGGCATCCGCGCCGGGGCGAAGCACAAGCTGCCGTTTTGCGGTTGACGGATGCGCCTCAAGGCGCCCGTCGTAAATGGCTTCGGAAATGAACGCGCAGAGCGTGGGGTGCAGGCGGCGGGTCTCATTGAGAAGAATGCCGCGGTCCTCCGGCACGGTGGCCTTGTCCTCCAGGAGATACTCAAGACTCGACAGGCCCGTTTCGCCCGGATGGACGCCCTGCACCGGCTGCGGAAGCTGCATTTGGTCGCCAACGAGAACGATGTTCGCCGCTGCGCCCGCCATGGCTACGAGATTGCCGAGCGATACCTGGCCCGCTTCATCCACGAACAGATAGTCAAAAGTCCTGCGTTGGTCTTCGCGGCAAAAATGAAACACCGTGCCGCCGACCAGTCGGTGCTGGGGCGAGATATCTTTCGAATCGAAAACGGTCGTAATGTTGAGGCCGTTGAATTCTGTCTCGGGCGCGTCCTTGTTGCCCTTCTTCACACCGTTGAAACGGAATCCCGACTCAGCGGCCCGCTCCTCGACTTCGCTGAGCAGCTTGTTGATCGCCTTGTGCGAGTTTGAGGAGACGCCGACGCGCTTGCCGGCGCGGAGCAGCGCAACAATGGCCTGCGCGGCCGTGTAGGTCTTGCCCGTTCCGGGCGGCCCCTGAATGAAGAGATAACTGTGGTCGAGGTCCCTGACGGCGCGGATCACGGCGTCGGTCAACGGTTCGCCGGGATTGCGGACCGGCAGGCCACCCGCGCGTCCTTTGAGTCGCGGTACGCAGCGCATCAGGATGTCGATCAAGGCCTGATCCGCTACGGTCGGACCGCGAGCGAAGCGATCGGCAAAGGCAATCACCGCGTCGGGCACAGTTTGCAAATTGATCGGCGCCGGTACGAGGCTAAGCCGTTCAGGCACGGCGCCCGATTTCATGCCACGACGCAGCACGATCCTGCCATCCTCGGCGGAAAGCTCGACGATGCTGCCGGCGTAGCCGAGGGTTTCCGCGATCCGCGGCGTATCGCCGACTTTCAGTTTGGTATCCTGCGGCGGAAAGACGAAGGCCGTGTCGAGCGACCTTTTGACCTGAACCGGCGGCGTATTGGTGTCGAGCTGGAGGCCGCCGAGACTTTCGGCGTCGTCCACCAATTCGTCCTCGGACCAGGCCTGCCGCTCGAACAACGCCCACCAGCCCGGCTTCTGTGAGCGCTGGTGAAACCAGAGCAACTCGGCGACAAGGCCCCGCACCCGCGCATTGCCATGCGGGCAGGCGCGCACCGCGGCAGCGAGGGCCTGCTTGCGAGCTTCAAGCTGGGCGCGCTCCGCCGACTGCTCACGTTTCTCGGCGGCGGTATCATCGACGATCTCCAGATTGACGCCGGGGGGACGCAAGCCCTCAAGCCATTGCCGCAAATGGGCCGTCGAGACGCAGTCGTCTTTATTATAATCGGCGATGGAGTCGAGGATCGCATTGTCCTTCGTGATGCACCAACGCTCATATTCGACGATGCTGTCGGACGCCGTCCTCACCTCGCCGATGCGCTCGTGCCCGTAAAGGACCTCAAGGTCTTTGAGGGAATAGCTCTCGGTCGAGGCCCGTAGCGACTGAACCACGACGCGATAAAGGTCAACGAAGCGGCGCTCGCGCAAGAGCTGATCCAGCTCCGCTTCCATCGTCGCATAGCGCATGGCCAGGCGCTTCAACGCCGTCGGCTCATACGCGGCATAGTGATAAACGTGCGCACCGGGATGCCGGCGGACCTGATCGACGAAGAGGCGCATCGCACTCTCGAACGCCGCCTTTTCCTCCGCCGGGCCATGCGCCCAGATCGGTTGGAACTCGGGGTCTTTGGCGGCGGTCAAGCGGCCGTACACGCCAAAAAGATATTCGAGCCCTTCGCCTGCCAGCGGGTCGCCCTCCATGTCGAAAAAGAGGTCGCCCTCATCGGGCGCTGGAAGCATCGCGAACCCACGGCCCCGCGAGCGCGGCAACAATTCAAAGGCGTGCCGGCCGTTTTGGCGGGCGTCGAGCTGCAGCCGGGCTTGGGCCGACAGCTTGGCGACGCTTTCCGCGCCCATGCCCTCGATTTTCGTGGTGGCTGAGAGCGCAGCCACTTGCGAAAGGGTATGAACGCCGGCCGCTGCCAGTTTCACGACCTGCGCGCCGCTAAGACCCGCGACGAAGAACGGGCTGTCGGCCTTGCGCCACTCGTCTTCGCAGCGGGGCTTGTAGTCGCACTGCGCGCACGCCGCGCAAGGCAGAGGTTTGGTCGCACGCGCTTGATCCCCAACAAAGCGCTCGAAGTCCCGCATGAGCCGCTTGAGAATGTAGCGGGTGTGGCGGAGATCGAACGTTTCCGGATCGCCGGCTGCGACATGGACGGTGCCATCCCGGACGGGAATGCCAAACAGCGCTTCCAGCAATTCGGCATAGACCCCGAGTTGAAGCAGATACTCACCCTTGGCCTTGCGCGAAAGCTTGGCATCTTCGGGCGTCAAGGCCGCGGGCGTTGCGCCGGTTCGCAAAAGAAAGTCGGGGTAACCTAGCCAAGCCTCCTTGGTCAAAGCGCCCTGGTAGATCAGCGTTGTGCCGCGTTCGATCGCCTCGCGCGTCCGGCGAGCGCGGTCGGCAAGACTGCCGTCGGATGGAATGCGTTCGGCGGGGCCGTGCAGCTTCTCAAGCCGCGCGAGCACGGCCGCCTCATGCTCGAAGCCCTTGTCGCGAATAAGCTTCAAGGTTGCGTCCGCTTCCTCCTCCGGCTTGATACCGTTAAGCCACAGCGCCGTCTGGTGCGGGCAGCCGAGGAAGTCGTTGAGGCGCGAGGCGGAGAGCGGATGCATGGCGCAGGGCAGCATAAGGCTGTTCTGCGACAGAATCGGACGTAGTACCTCCGGTTAGGACGTTTTCTTGGCGTCGATGGTATAGCTGAAACGCAGCGGCTCTTCGTGATGTGCGAGCGCGACCCGCAGTTCGGTCGTCATCTGCTGGCGAAGGGAAACCGGTTCGACGATTTCGATCTTGTTGCCCCAAGTGAAAAGATGCCACGCCAATTCGAGCATGCCGCTGGCGCGAAAGCGCACGATGACGCCGCCTTGGGCATGCTTCTCGACGGACTGGCTTGAGTGGAAGCGGTAATTCTTGAAGTCCTCCATGCCGCCCGGCAGAACATGCAGGACCACGTCCTCCTGCGGTCCCTCGAAATAGGCGAAGGGCGTGTTGGCAAAGGCGACGAGGTCGAAGTCGGCCGGAGGCGATGCCGCCGCGTCGAGGCATTCCAATTTCTCGATCCGGTCGAGCCGCCAGTGCTTCGGCTTCGTCGTGCCGGCGTCGGCGCCAATCAGATAGTTCATGCGGCCGAAAATGATTCCGAAGGGCACGACATCGCGGGATGTGCCGGGCTTCGAGCCGCCGTGGTAAACAAATCGCAACATCTTCATGCCGAGCAGCGCTTGGCGAAGCGCCACCAACACGGCCGGGTCTTCGGTCGGCCTTGGTCCGGCTTGCACGGCGATGCGTTCCGCCCGCAGGAGCACTTCCACGTCCGTCTCTGTCGCGCGCCGCCGCCCGTGGCGCATCGCCGCGCGGATTTTTCTCTCCAGCTCTGTAAGCGATCCAGCGCGGGCGGACGCGCCCTCGTCGCGTAACTTCGCGATGACGACGCCGAGGTCGCTCAGCTCCTCCGTCGTCGGGTCCTGAAAAAAGCCGTCGAGTCCTCTCGGAATGTGGAAGCGCTTCGTCGGGTGATCGGCGATCTCCTCCATCTGCGGGAACACGTCGCGGATGGTGTCGCGCATGCGCTCGACCGTGCGGCGTTCGCAGCCGGTCGCGCGGCACATGTCGTCCAAGGTCAAGCCCTCGGCGCTGCTCGCCAACGCGCGGGCAAGTTCGAGGATTTTCTTGGTTTTGTCATAGCGCATGAAAGCTACGTCCGATTCTGACGTAGCACGGTAGCAAGGTTCACCCTGCCGGTCACCAGCAGCGAAATAGGCCGGGAAACCAAATGGTTATGGAGATCAGGAATGAACCACGAAAATGATCAACCGCCGCATGGCGGAGCCGGCCATGAGCATCACCACGATGAGCACGGTCATCACCACCACAATGAACACGACCATCATCACCACCACCACGACCATGGGCCGCCGTGGAAGCTCAATGTTCAGGGAGTTGTGATTGAATCGCCGCATCCTGAAATCGTCGTGCGGCAGGCGATCAAGCAAGCCGGCTTCAATCCCGACACGCCCTGGATCATCGTCCTCAAGGTTGCCGGCGAGCCCAAGAGGGAAGTCGATCTCTCCTTCTTGATCGATCTGCGCCATAAGGGCATCGAGAAGCTGCGGCTGACGCCGAAGCAGATCAACAACGGAGAAATGGCCGCCGGGCGGCGCGTCCAATTTGCCCTCCTGCCGCAAGACGAGGACCATCTCGATCATCTCGGCCTGCGCTGGGAGACCTTGGTAGATGGAGGGCGGCGCTGGTTTATCCTTCGCAACTACCCTGTTCCGTGCGGCTACCGTTCGCCCGCGACAGATATCGCCATTGAGGTGCCGGTGAGCTATCCCGGCGCGCAGCTCGACATGTTCTATTGCTATCCGCCGCTCGCGCTCCCATCGGGCGCGGCCATTCCACAAACTCAGCATCTGCAAGCGATCACGGGTTTGCTCTTTCAGCGTTGGTCACGGCACAGGCAATGGGACGCCGCGCGGGACACGCTCTCGACGCATCTTGCGCTGGTCGATGAGGCGTTGGCTCGCGAGGTCGGGCAATGAAGCGGCAAAAAACGCTGGTGCTTCCTCAAAAGGTGGCTGACCAGCTCCGGCAGCACCTGTTTCCGGGCGACGGCTTGGAAGCCGCCGCCCTGTTGCTGTGCAGAGAGGTCGGTGAACGCCGTAAAAAATTGCTCGCTCGCGAAATCATCCCCGTGCCGTACAACCGTTGCGCCCGCACAGGCACATTTATCACGTGGCCGGGCGAGTATGTGGAGACGGCCATCGACCGGGCGGCCTTGCGGGGCGATGTGGTGATTGCCGTGCATTCCCATCCCGGCGGGCTGTACGCGTTTTTCAGCGCCGACGACGAAAGCGACCGCACTTTGATGAGCGCTCTTCGGCACGGGACGGAGCGGATGGCCGGCTCGGCCATCATGATCCCGAGCGGCGCGGTGCGCGCCCGAGTCTATAAGAGCGATCATGCCGCGGCGACGGTCGATCTCGTGATGACCGCCGGCCCGGACCTTCGGTCATGGTGGGACGCTGGCGCGACGGCTGCCGGTCCCATGCCGCCCGCAATGGCCTTCACGAGCGAGATGCGCGCCTGGCTCGCGCAAATGAGTGTTTGCGTGATCGGCGTGTCGGGGACGGGCTCGATCGTCGCTGAACAGTTGGCCCGCTTGGGTGTCGGCGAGATCATCCTCATTGATTTCGACAAGCTGGAGGAGCGCAACCTCAACCGTATTCTGAACTCGTCTCTCGCGGATATCGGCTCTCATAAAGTCGAAATGTTTGCCGCCGCGATTCGCCGCTACCGGCCCGATTGCGAGGTCGTGCCATTGTCAAGTTCGATTGCGACGCATGACGCGATTTTGGCCGCATCGGAGGCCGACGTACTTTTCTCCTGCGTCGATACCGCCGAAGGCCGCCACATCGCGGATCGATTGAGCGCATACTTCGCAATGCCCCTGATCGATGTCGGCGTTGCCATACCCACCGAGGCGGCGCCGGCCGGAGGCCGCCGCATCGCGGAAGTCTATGGACGCGTAGATTACGTTTACCCCGGCGGATCGAGCCTTATGGATCGCGGCGTTTACGATGCCGCGCTGCTGGAGTCGGAATACCTCGCGCACGCCGCGCCACATGCGCTTGCTCAGAAGATCGCGGACGGATATCTGCGGGGCATGGTGGAAGAAGCTCCCGGAGTGATCGTGCTGAATATGCGCGTTGCTTCGGCGTGCGTGATCGAGTTCATCGCGCGAATGTTCCCGTTTCGGCAGTTTCCGAATGAATTGCGAGCGCGCTCGATACTCATGCTGGCGGAAGGCGACGAAGATACGTTTGCCGAGAGTCAGTTCAAAGCCGGGGACCGATTTCCCGTCGCGTTGGGTGTAACCGACCCGCTGCTCGGTTTGCCCGCGCTTGCGCGGCGACGGAGGGTTGCATGAAACGGAGGCCGCTGTGGTGGCGCCGGATGATCGCGGCGCTGGCGCCGCGACGTTCGCTGAAGATTGTCGAAGGCGACATGCTACCGGAGCGGCTCCCGTTCTGGAATCTGGTCATGGCTCGCGATGGGAATGAAGACTGGTCCGTGGGCTTGCGCTGCCCCTGCGGTTGCGGTCAGCGCTTGGAGATGATGCTACTTAAGGAAGTGACGCCGCGATGGGACCTTGCGGTCAATCCTCGCGGCCACGTGTCCTTGCACCCTTCGGTCTGGCTCCGCGAAGGATGCAAATCGCATTTTTGGGTGCGGTCGGGCAAGATCGTCTGGTGTGACTAGCAACGGCCCGACGGTAATGAGCGTGTTCGGTTAGTTTCCAGCAGTCCAAGAGCCCGTGACGTCTGGATTTGCTATAGAACTGGACGGTGCATATGGACCTGATACAGATCACAGCTACATTGCAAAAATTCACTGGCGCGGAACTAACCGGCACGCTTGCTCGGATAGAAGCGGAGCTGCGGGGCGTTAACGCAAACGAGTGCGCCTTTGTTCTCTCGACGGTTGGCGTCAGCGTTAACCTCACTCGCGCCGATTCCTCGCGCGTGCGCGAGGCGGGCGCCGACACGCCGAGCTCGGTCAGCAGACCGACCCGCGCACAGCGACCCGCTCGAGCCGGCTGGGCGGCGCTTCGGCAATTTCGTTTAAGCGATATTCCGCTTTGGGGCGAACGATGGAGCTCGGGCGTTCGCGGCGAACGCTGGTGGCGGCCGCCGCGGCGCCGGGCGCGCGCTGGATTTAAGGAGTGCAGCGCGGTTCAGCTACGGGGTCTTCGCCAAACACGCGGCTCTGAAAGATCAGCAGTTTTGAGCGGCGTATAGTGACTGTAACGGGGATTTTGTTCTCCTTTGACGCCTTTGTCATGCGGCTTTGAGGCCGACAGCGCGAACGAGAGCATCAAGATCGTCGATGACGCGTTGATAGAGGCGATCGAGTTGCGATCGCTTTAGCTGATCGATTTGGCGATCTGCGCCGACGGGGCTGAGAAGGCCAGCGATGAGCGGCGTATAGACGCGTTCGAACAGTTTCAGGAAGATAAGGCAGATCGAGTATCCCTGCGGCAGTAGTTGATAGCGGCGGGAGTGGGGAAGCTTGGCGACGAGGCCTTTGGCCCGGAGTTTTGCCAAGTCGTAACGAAGCGAGGCGAGGGTGTAGCGTTCGGCCGGGCAGCCGAGCGCGGCGAGGACGCGCGGATAACCCTGCTTTCATCCCCGCGCAACCATCTGGTGGAGGAGGCGATCTCCGCAGCCGTGAACGATGGGTATTCCCCGCCCTTCGAGAGTCTGCTGACGGTGCTCTCCATGCCTTACGAGGATCAACCGGCCTTCGGCCGCTACGTCGATCCGCCGCGGCCCGATCAAGTCGTGCACCAAACGTTTTGCGGCACTTGACCAAGGAAGGGCAGCTCGACGCCGGCATCTTTTCGGGAGACACTACTGCGCTGGATGGGATCCCGTTTACGCGCAACTGGTTGCGGATTGAAGACGAGGCCCGCCAACTGAGACGGCACGTGGGGATCAGATGGCAAACCCATTTCCGAGGACAGAGCCAGCGTGGGGTCTACGGGCTTATCTCGTCTTGATCGGATGCGCCGCTGATCGTCAAACGGTCACTTATGATGATCTTGCTCGCCGGATAAACCGTGGCGGTCCAAATCTATTGGCAAGACCATTGGACCTGATCACGCGATGGTGCCAGCAACACAGCGTGCCGGCGATTGCTTCCTTGGTAGTTGAGCAGGCGACGGGGCTACCCGCTCCGGGCTTCGCGGCGGTTAGCAAAGACGAGATTCCTCGCGAGCAAGAGCGGGTTTGGGAATTTGACTGGTACGGAATTTTGCCGCCGACAATCGAAGAATTGGCGGAAAAGTAAAACGGGCCACTGAGAAATTCAAAAGGGGCCAGCACCGAAATCTGGCCGCTTTGACAAATGGCGTTGAGGCACGCGGCTCTATATTCTACGGTTATGGAACCGCATGGGATTTATAGAGAACGAAACGGCTGGGGCAATCAACATTGTGCCCGCGTCAAATACGACGAGCATCAAGAATTCGACGTGCCAGAAGATCGCTACCGCGCTCGTGGCTACCAGCCGCCGTTTGATCAACTGCCATGGAAAGATGAGGGCGGAGGCAGCAATGCCTAGAGACTCCAAGCTCGTAAGGCAGATTAGGACACTGCGTTCCACAAATTAGGACAGACAGAAGGCTCGGGTATTAGGACATTAACCATCCACTCCGCTCGGCTCAGGCCGCGGCGGTGACCGGTAGTGGGCTCCTTTGAATAAGGCAGCCGATTTCTTCCCTTGCACTCTGGCCCCCGTTCCTATCCTTCGCAACATGGCTCCCAATTTGACCGCGCCACTAAGCCACGAGGAATTTGCCTCCCTTCAAGAGGTAGGCAAAGGGCTTATGCAGCGCGTTATCCCGGCAAGACACCGCGACCGGCTTATATCGCTCGGATACATCGCGGAGCGACGTGGCGGCCTCGTATTGACCAACGCGGGCCGTATGCGATTGGAGGCGGGCAGATGAAAAAGCGCCCTCGCGATAGCGCTCAGCCCTCGGCGGCCTCCTCGGGGCTCGGGTCCGCGTCGGCCAGGATGCGTTCGGCGATCAGCCCCGCATTCTGCCGGATCGCGGCTTCGATTTTTCCGGCGATGTCGGGATTGGCCTTGAGAAACGCCTTGGCATTCTCGCGGCCCTGGCCGATGCGCTGGCTGTCGTAGGAGAACCAGGCGCCGGATTTCTCCACCACGCCGGCCTTGACGCCGAGATCGAGGATCTCGCCGGATTTGGAGATGCCCTCGCTGTACATGATGTCGA
>Ga0187891_1001327_pt1 | contig 21643 bp, 29 predicted proteins | sample June2016WEW_21_4_FD_132990 | JGI IMG/M metagenome (GOLD analysis project Ga0187891, IMG submission 132990) | Peatland microbial communities from SPRUCE experiment site at the Marcell Experimental Forest, Minnesota, USA - June2016WEW_21_40 | ecosystem: Environmental > Terrestrial > Soil >... | reverse complement strand
CTTTAATTTGCTGTAACACTCGTCACAAATAACTGGGCTGAGTGCATAACCTTCAAGCAAGTGGAAAACCTCTTTGGTCTGCAAAGTTTCCGAATACTTCCTTCCACACCAATCACAAATCATCAAGATACCTTTGACCCATCATTTCGCAAGCTCGCTTGCCCATCAAACAAGAGACAAGAAAATGTTTAGAAGGCTTAAAAGGCATATTTCTAAAGTGGATTATGTCACAAGACCTATTGTCATTTTAACCTTGATTTAAATTTTAAGTGTTAACCAAAATTAAACAAAATGGAGAAGCGAGACAAGAGGTTGGAAGTTTCCTACCCTTGGTGCATGGAGTTTTCTCCCTTTCTCCTCGTCCTTCTCCAATTGCTTATGATTAGAGAATATTATATAAGCCATGTTTCAAACTTGGAATATTTCAGAAAATAAAAAGTCTTTTGCACTTAACAAACATTTCAAAAGTGATGTTCAGATGGCACAAGCCTAACCAGCTTACGACCAAATTTTATATTGGTCACCACCTAAGTTTCTAGTGGGTTAAGAGGGTTAAAGGTAAAGGCTGAAGAATCTTAACAAGAAATTTCTTTGAAGAAAGTCTATCAAGTAACGATGCCCCAGCCAGCTGTAAACAAGTATTATACTTCTGGGCTTACTGCTTTGTTTATAGAGTACACATGAAAAGCCTGTCTTGTACAGTTAGCAGAATTAAAGCATATTCTCAAAGCGTGGGCTGATAAAGCAGATTAAAAGCAGACTATCCTTCTTCAATCAACAGATGACTTGAGAGAACAAGCTTAAATGATGATTCTGTCTCTGTAATTATAGGCGTCATCTTTGGGAATTACACTGAAAGATGCAACTTACCCTGGACTTATCTTATTTGGCTTAGCCTATGCAGGAATGGTTTGGTTCTTGGCTGTTGATATTCGCTTTTATGCAATTAACTCGACACTGCTAGCAGTTGAAGTCTCAGCCATGTTTTTAGGATTATTTCTTGGTTTACTTACTGGTAATTGGATAACAAAAGAGCAACTGAAGAGTTTAGGGCAAAAAAGTGAACTTAGAGGATTTGGTTCCAAACGACTTTTTCTTGTTGAGCTTATTGGAATTGCTGTTGTTTTTGCCTGCTTTATTGTAGGTTTCCAATATCAAATTGCACTATTGCTCGATGGCTTAATAGATTTTGTTATCCCTGGTGGTTTTGCTCTTTATCTGATACACTTGCGTGTAATTTCTTCTTGGGAACAGAAGAATAGAGGAATAGTAATGTTTGGTTGGTATAGGATTTATCTAAATGAACAAGACAATACCAAAGTTTGACTAAAGCTGAAGAAGGCTAACTTGCGCTCCAAAATTAGTTCTTATGACACTTAAGTTGGGCATATGAAAAAAGTATTCTTCAAACAGCAAAAAAAAGCAATCGTGACGCCTTAGAAAAGTCTTAAATTTAAAAGTTAATCAACAATGAGTATATGAGCAAGAAAACAAGACTAAGATTGATTACTGTAGGAGCTTTGTCATTAGCATATATTGTGTTTTTTCTATTAAACTACAATCATGCAATTAGCTCTGGTCAGTATTTTTTCTATACCCTTATATTTAGTGTGTTAATACCTGTTTGCCCTTCAGTGTTAAATTATTATTTTAAAAAAAACAAAATTAGCTGCACTAGATGTGGAGCAGAAAATGGGTATAATGATAATTTCTGCAATAAGTGTGGCATGAAACTTGAGAAATAACGAAGAAAACCAGTGACCACTGATGCTCCCTGATTTAGTTTTAATGGTCTTTATATCCAAAGTTAACCACTCTGGGGTCCAAACTTAAGGAATTGGTTAAGATGAGAATAATATGCGAAGTTTGCAAAATAGAAGGTTATCTTCAGAAATTAGGCAACTACTACAGAGTTAGACATTATGAAGGCAAGGGATCCAATGGCACGGGTAAGTTCTCATATCACCAGCAAACTAAAGAATGGGTTCAAAATCAGCTAAGCAACAAAGATTCCAATGTTGACCAATTGAACACTGATGCTGGTCAGATTAATCTGGTGAGTGTTCAAAACCCAGTTAAGGATGGTTGCAATAACCTTAAATCAAGCATAATCAATGAAAATACAAGCAATATTGAGGGCGGTTGTCGTCTAGTCTGGTTTAGGACTTTAGCCTTCCAAGCTAATGATCCCGGGTTCAAATCCCGGCGACCGCATCTTAACCCCACCAAAGTCTAGGTTCAAAAACCATAGAGACTTATCTTCAGCAAGGTTCAAAATCCGCAGTGTCAGCAGGCTTAAAAAAAGAAGAATAACAAGGGCACGGCAGCCGAACGACCTAACGCGCGTTTTACTACGCTTTTCTTGTTGCTCCGCAATGTGGACATACTGTCAATGTTTGAGGCATGAGTGAGCCACAATAAATGCAAGGCACTAAAACTACTTCTTTTTCAGCAAATACTGAAGGGGCTGCTCCTTGACCTCCTTGACGTAATCTTCTGCGATCTCGGCGCCTTAGCCTCCCATAATAATAGTTATTTATTACAGGCATATTTTGCGCCGATTGAAGTTGAGTTCCACAATTAGTGGAGAAAGCTGCGCAGTCAGCGTTTTGGGCTCCGCATTTTGAGCAAATCGTCAATTTTTCTTCGCTTCCTCATCCTGTTTATTGCTGACTTTCAAGCTTTCTATAAACAACAGCATTCTGCGGGTTGCCGATTGCACCTTCAACCAAAGCGTTTTCGTGGCTGCCGTTAGTCGTAGCAACTTTTTTGAGTTTAACCCTTGAATTTATTTTCTTATTCGTAGGGAAGAAGCTAACTTTCATGTAATAAACAAAGAAAACAGCAAGGGATGAAATCCATAACACGACCCTTAAATGGTTGAATGGCGCGGCGAACGGCGTCGAAACCCAGAGAAAAGGGTCGATTGAGAGCAAAAATAAAGCCGCCAGAATGTACCTGGGGTAAATCATCTTTTGCAGAATGGTCAAATCGTTAGAATGATAGTTCGGATGGTAACGCTTAGCCTCCTTTTCGACTATTAAGGCTAATGTTCCGACGACAAAGAACATCAACCCCATATCTAAGGCAAATACGTCAGACGTCACGATTAATAGTTGACCCTGACTAGTCTCCAGCGTATAAAAAAGGTAAGGTTCAAGAACTACGCAGAAGAACAGCATCAAGTTCAGAAGTACTACCGATGAGATTTCGGTCGAAAGATATTTCATTGTTTCTGAAAAAGAAAGCCACACCATTGCAATAACTGCGAAACTAAAGCCAAACAACAATATGTTCTCAACAAAACTTTGCCAAGCTAGCACCTGATGCTGAACTAAAATCAAAGACCCAATAGAAAGTGCTAAGCCGAAAATTATGTCAGAAAAAGAATCTGGCTTTAATCTAACTTGATTTCTTCTTTTAATCCTTTCACGCTTAACCTGTTGTTGCAACATTTTTTAACCATCTCTCAATTTTTTTTAGTAAAAAAGGGAAAGTGGTCCGCGTAGGTTGTCTAGCCTATAAGCGGGAGACGAGCGATTCGCGGTTGAACTTTCTAGCGCCAAAGACATACAATGTAACAACTGTGGCCGAAATGATTGCTGCTAGCACTGCGTTAAATGCTAAAGCATCCACTGTTACTGTTTCTTTTAGGGCGAATATTCCAAGCAAGACGCCGACTGATGATAGGTTGGTTATGAATGAGTCGCGGCTTGATAGGTATCGAGATAATACCGTTGATATCAATGAAAACATTATTACTATCATTGGTGATACGACGAATGTAAGCAGACTTAGTGAGCCGGTTAACAGAGGTGCGTTCCAAACTATTGGATTGCTAAACACTGTATAGCCTATAACCACGGAGAATACCAGTAGCAGACCTGCTAAGCCAGCGATCACTGCAGCCAGGAACTTTCCGAGAAATATTTCGTTGTCACTCAACGGCATAGATAATAGATGCTCCAGTGTTTTTTGGTCTCTTTCAGCTGCAAAAGCCATGAAACATATGCCGCCGGCTAAGGTTGCGGGAAAGACTGATGCAAGGAACAGAAAACTGCCAAGAGCCGAGGAAAGTGCAGACGCAGTATAACCGCTTTGACTAAGAATATGTTGTATTTCAAATATCGAAATGGAGGCAAATATTATTAGCATTACAAACGTGGCCATTGCTCTGCTTTGTCTAAAGAATGTTTTAATTTCTTTTTTAGCGATTTCAAATATTACGTCAACCAATTTTTATGCCTCCATGGCCTTAAAGTATGCATCATCCAGGCTTGCTTCTTGTTTCTTAATCTCGTAGACAGGCAGATTTGCTTCTTCAAGCTGTTTGTTTATTGCAGCGGTAATTTCATCTGCTTCATTTGTGTGCAGAATTATCTTGTTGTCTTCACGCTCAATTGGCTCTTTGAAGCTTTTCTTCAATAAGTTGATTGCCTGTTGCGCGCTCTTCTCATCTCGCAGTCTTATGAGAATTGCCGGCTTACAGTATTGGTTTTTGATTTGATCTAGCGTTCCAGTCGTAAGCAGATGCCCTTGCTTGATTAAAGAAACGTGGTCACACATTTTTTCAACCTCTGGAAGGATATGCGAGGTTATTAGCAGCGTTTTGCCTTCGTGCTTTAGGTCGTTTACCAAGTTTTCCATCATTCTCGCTGCGACCGGGTCAAGACCCGAAGTGGGCTCGTCTAGAAAAACTACCTCCGGATTATTCAGTAGTGCACGGGCGAAACCCACTTTTTGAGTTAACCCTTTGGATAGGTTTCCAGCTTTCATGTCTTTGATATCTGTAAGCTCTAATCTTTGCAGGAGAGATTGTATTTGGACCGCTCTCTCGTTTGCTTCCATTCGCTCAAGCTTTCCGGCGTAATCAAGAATTTCATTGACCGTCATGTCGTTGTATAAACCAAATACCTCAGGAAGATACCCTACGACTTTTCTGACGCGTTTGGGATCAGTTGCTACATCAATGCCATTAATGATTGCACTTCCAGAATTCGGCTTAAGCAAGCCAAGTAATGTTCTGATAAGGGTTGTTTTGCCCGCGCCGTTTCTGCCCAGCAAAGCCATTGAAGCGCCACTTGAAATATCTAAGGTGACATCCGCTATTCCGTGTGTTGTGTCATACATTTTCGTTAAGTCTTTTGTTTCAATCATTTATTTCACCTGCGTGTTAACCGATTGAGGTTGATTTGATGTGTTTCTGCTTCTTCTGAGTGCCCAAAAGCCGATTATTAAGCATCCAAGCGTAATCCAAAGAGTCCCCCAGAACAAGTACCAGGGAAGATCAGGGTAAAAGACGCCTAGACCAGCCACTATAACTATTGCGGCCACGATTAGAGCGCCTATGTGTGGGCCGTCCTGCCCTTGGCCGGATCCTCTCCGGTCGCGAAGCCTCTGCCGACCGTAATAATAATTGTTTACTACAGGCGTATTCTGAGCGGATTGAAGTTGGGCACCGCATTTCTGGCAGAACGCTGCGCCATCAGGATTTTGTGTGCCACATTTTGTACAGTAAATCATCTCTTACACCTCCTTTTCCTTTTTTCCAATTTTTTTGATGTCATCTATTGTTAGGTTAACCCTGAGGACGCCCTTATCGCCAAAAACTTCCAAGACTACACCGTCAGCGAATTCTGCGTGCTGTAGCTTTCCCAGAGTGCCTTCAACCAAGACGTTTTCTTGGCTGCTGTCTCGAACGGTGACGTTTTTGAGGTTAACCTTAGATTTCAGTTCCACGGAGAAGAACCGTTCTTTATCAATTTCTTCCATTTTTGTTTCCTCGGTAGAGCTAAGAGGCTATCAATAGCAATTAATTATAGCTCGCAGCGATGTTTAGTATACCACATTGAAGTTTAGAAGTAAACATTGGATGAAACTGGAGAGGGGTTCTGAAAATGGATGGTTCACAAGGTTTAGACAAGTTATTTTTTGAGCTTGCAAGCGAAAGCAGACTCGGCATTTTATGCGAGCTTCAAGCGTGCGGCCTTAGGATGCAGGAGATTGCTCGGAGGCTAAAGATAACTGACACAGAAACTAGTAGGCAGCTACTGCGCTTAAGCGACGCCTCATTGATTCAGAAACAGCCAGACGGTACCTATGTAGTTACGCAGTACGGCAAACTCTTGCTTCAACTTTCGCGTTCTTTTGAGTTTGCTCTCAAGTTCAAACAATGTTTGCTTACAAGGGACATCTGGCGGATTCCTGAGCCTTTCATTAACAGAATAGGCGAGCTTTCACAAACCAGCGTCACTGTGGGCACAATTGAGGTTTTGAACTACATGGAATCATTGATTTCACAAGCTGAAAAATTCCTTCTTTGTATAGTTGACAGGCCTATTCATATGATAAACGCTGAAGCAGTTAAAAAAATCCAGAAAGGTTTCCTAGTAAAGGCTATTTTTGATGAGAACAATCTTCAATATTACCAGAAAATTCCTGAGACCAAAGGGGTACTTGAAAAAAAGGTGATTAACCAAATTCCGGCAACGATTTTGATAAGCGAAAAGTCTGCTGCAATTAACCTAGTTTCAATAGATGAAAGAGGAGACAGCGTATTATTTTACGGTACAGACCCAACGTTTCTTGGCTGGGCAAAAGACCTGTTCGAATACTATTGGGAAAGAGGTAAACCTTTTCGCATGGTCCCGGCTTAACAACAGATGTTAAGCACTTGATGCTGGCTTTTGGAGCGATTGTTTTTATTGGAGCACTTTCCTCAAACATTTCAAAGCACCTTATTGGCTTTTGGAATCTTTCTAACAAGGCAAGCTACTGCGAAGCATAAAGCAACTCCAATGGGGCTTACAACGATCCATTTCAGAAGCAAAGGCAAACTTAATCCTTGCAAAGCCAGAGCGAGGAAAATGAGCAATGGTACCTGAAGAATGTAAGCGGTGTATGAACTATCCGAGAGAGCTTTGGTAAAACGATTTCGGAAGTTGACCTTTTCCCTGAACCAAACGGTTAAGCCAATGCAGACAGCTACGGCGAAAAGCTGCTCCCAGAATGCGTAAGCGGCTGCCTGCCAATTGAGACCTCCAAAGAACAGACTAATACTTCCGCCAAACACAAATCCCGCAACTAAAATCGCAACTAGAACTGGCGCAAGTGCCACGGCTATCTTGGACCAAAACCGACCTGTCTTGTTAGATACTGTCAGCAGCCAGTTGCTTCTGAAAGCAATCAATCCCACGATAAAGAGAGCGAAATACTGAGCAAAAAACGCTAATTGAAAGTTAAGCCAAGGAGCAGCCCAGCCAACCGGAAACGCGAGTCTTATAGCGAAAGTCGCAGACCCTAGTAACAAGGCGAAGGCAAGTATAACGCTGTTTCTTGGGAACGCTCGAGACTTGGCAGGCGTGGGTGAGAGGGCTCGCCACCCGACGTATGCAACCGCAAATAAGAGTAGAGCTAAGATGAACCATAGTGGTCCAACAGGAGCATAAAACTGTGGGTTGGAGAGAAATGCAATGAAGGAACCGTGGAACCACCCTCGCATTACCGACAAGCCGTACTCGATGGGCAAGTCAATGAACAATGCAAAAATCAGCAGAGGGATGCCCAACCTGATTAGTCTATCTTTTAAGAACTGTTTTGAACCTTTGCGGTCATAAGAGGGAACAGTGAAGTAGCCGGAGAGCAAAAAGAGTAGTCCCATAAAGAAAGCTTGGACAATTGCTGCGAAGATAACATACACTGCATCAACTGCAGTACCTGCCTGTGCTTGGAAACCGTAAAAAGAGCCAACTGGCGAACCGTAAATTATTGACAAATGAACAATAAAAACTAAAGCTATAAGAAAAGTTCTTAAATTATCGGCAAAGAACAGGCGAGGCTTGATCTCTTGTGAAGTTTGCATTGACAACGTCTAGACCTCCTTTGCTGTGTTTGGTTTCGTTTTGGTTTCATCTTGGTTGAGGTCAATCCTTAAAACGCCTTTATCGCAAAGGACCTCGAAAACTACTCCATCAACAAAGGTTGTATGACGTAGGCGGCCAATGGTACCTTCAATTAACACGTTTTCGTGGCTACAGTTGGTCATTGTTACATTCTTAAGGTTAGTCTTGGATTTCAGCTCAACTGAAAAGAACTGTTCTTTCTCATCCATGTTTTGTTCCTCAAAGGTTGATTGGGGCTGAATAGCCATTAATTTTATCTTGCAAGAATGTGTAGTACTAAACATCGAAATGAATAGTTCATATCAAATGAATTATAGTGGGGTATAAGCTATGGAAAGCTCGGAAGGTTTAGACAAGCTGTTTTTTGAGTTTGCAAGCGAAAGCAGGCTCGGCATACTGCGGGAACTTCAAGGAAAGGAACTTAAAATGCAAGAACTTGCTCGAAAGCTTGACTTAACCGATACAGAAACATGTAGACAACTGCAGCGATTAAGCGACGCTAGGCTGGTCCAAAAACAGCCTGATGGACCATACCGACTTACAGGTTACGCAAAGACGGTCCTTGAAACCTTGTCGCCACTCGACTTAATCTCGAAGCATAGGGAGTACTTTCTTGATCATGACACGTCACTTCTCCCGTGTGAGTTTCGCGCCCGACTCGGAGAACTATTGGGTGCTAAGCTGACGACCAGCACGATTGAAACTATGAACGAGGTAACAGAGATGTTCACAGGTGCACAAAAACAGATTAATGCCTCGGTGCTTGGTTTCAAACTCCTTCTCGAAATAACGATTAAACGCCTTCGGGAGGGTGTGAAAGTCAGGTGGCTGGTGCAGGAAAGCTTTCTCAATGAGGCCAGAACAATGCTTCTTTCCGAGGAGAAACGTCCAGAGATCAGATGGACACCGCGAATTCTTGGAAACGTTAACGTGACAGACAAGGCAGCAATGTTAACTATCCGGCGAAACGATGGGACGATGAGCTACAACTCCTTTTTCGGAGAGGACCCTTACTTCCTGAAATGGGCAGAAGACCTGTTCATGCATGAATGGGAGAAAGCAAAGCCTTGGTACCCATGAATTACATGCCAGAGTAACAAGAATTAGTTTCCTGTCTTCGTCTTGCTGTAAAATGATTCCTCTTCTGGCAGATTTTCCAGTTTTCCCGTATCCTTGGCCAGATAAATAATAATTGCGGACATAACTGCAACTATCATTACATAATATGCAGGTGCTAATTCCGAATGTAACGAGCCTATAAGTGCAATTGAAATTACGGGAGCAAATCCTCCAAAGTAAGCCGCCGAAATATTATATGACGCGTTGCCCGTAACCCTTTCTGAAGTTGGGAAACTCTCACTTATGAATGAAATAAGTGTCCCAGTGCCAATGGAGGCAGAAATTCCGAAGATTGCAGCCATAAATATGATTGGCCCTATCTGTTTAGTTCCCACCGTGAGAAAGTAGAGAGGTGTTATTGGAATCAGCAAAAGAGTAGACAGCAGGAAAAGTTTTTTTCTAGTCTTGAACTTATCGGATAAATAACCGAAAACAGGAGTTAAAAAAGTGACAAGCACTAATGAAGTTAATGTTGCTATTAGTGCAATACTTAGACTTAGACCAACAACCGTAACAATGTAGGTCGTCATGTATGTGATTGAGCCATAAAACGCAGTGGTCAAAGCAGCGGTTCCGAAGATAATGATCAAGAAAGGTTTGTAATCATTTCTAAGAGTTGTTATAATCGGAGAAGACTTGGTTTCATTCTTGGCCTTTATCTCTTCAAAAGAATTAGTTTCTGGCATTCTCCTCCTCGAAAGGTAAGCCAAAGGAATTATAACCAACCCTCCGATAAGAAAAGGTATTCTCCATCCGACCGATGTCAGAAAAGAAGCCGGTAGACGAGTGAGGGCTAACCCAACAGCTGTGCTTACTACGATTCCGAAAAGTGCAATGAACTCTTGAATTGACGAATAAAGACCTCTTCTTGTGCTTCCGCCGAGTTCAATTAGGTATGCGCTGGCGCTCCCCCACTCTCCGCCTGTGCCAAACCCTTGCGCAACCCGCGCCAGAGTTATTAAGATAGGTGCAGCAATTCCAATGCTGGCATAACCCGGTATCAACCCAGTAAGCACTGTTGCTCCACCCATGACCCAAAAAGTAAGTGACAATGCCCTTTTCCTTCCAAATCTGTCCCCGATATGACCAAAAAAGAAGCTGCCGACCGGTCTCATCACAAACCCTAACGCATAAGACAAGAAAACAAGAAAAATTGCACCTATCGACCCAAAGATTTGTTTAGAGATTATAACCGCGAATACCGCGTAAATCGAATAATCAAACCACTCGAGAAACCCACCGATTGAAACGCCCAGAACTCTTCCCAACAGATTCCGAAATGGAGGAGACCTGCTCATGTCAGGCTTGCTCATGGCCGACACAGTTTAAGACAAAAGGGTGCTATTTCCTTATAAATTATTAGTATTTGAAAACATCTAAAGGCTCCTTCCGAAGGCTTAGGACCAACAAAATTGTCAGCACTTCTGAATGTCCAGAATCTATCGCCTACCGATGCCATTGCGAAAATTAGCTGCGTTAGTCATTCGAACCCAAATTGGACTAAGCAAGGGTATTAAGATGCTTTTTGCCTGAAATGGATGGAAGATCTATTCATGCACGAGTGGCAGAAAGCAAAGCCGGATACCCATAAGTTGAGCTGCGGACTATGATGCTGGTGTGAGTTACTTAAACATGGAAATGTCGCAATCATTGATTAGAAGCGGACATAGAGCTTAAAATCTTTAAGCAGGTTCCTGACATAAGGTTAATTCCGGAGCAAAATGGACAAGACAGACATGAGTTTAATTATGCTTTTGTCAGCTAATTCCAGATTGTCCTACGCAGAACTTGCCAAAAAACTCAACCTGTCAGTAAACGCTATTCACAAGAGAATCCAGCTACTCATCGAGACAGGAGTCATTCGCACGTTCACGGCGAAAGTAAGCCTGCTCAGCGTGAATGCAATTGTGGTTTTTATTTCTGGCACTTCTCAACTGGACTCTTTTCAAGATTTGCCAATTAAACTAAAGGCACATAACTCAATTTACTGGCTCGCAGAAGGTAGCGGGAAATTCCTCTATATCGGCGCCTACCTAAAAAACTTAAGCGAACTCGTGGGCCTCGTCGAATTCTTGAAAAAAGAAGCCGGGCTTTCTGCACCAACGGTCGGAATAATGGCATCAATCCCATTTCAAGTTTCGCCACATACTAAGTCGACGAATTTGACTCTTTGCGACCTTGACTACAAAATCGTGTGGTCGCTCAAAGGTGATTCGCGTAAAGCAGTTTCTGAAGTGGCAACTGAGGTGGGCGTATCAGCGAAAACAGTCCACCACAGGCTTATGCGAATGATGAAAAATAACCTGATAGAACTTGGTTTAGAATGGTACCCTGACAAGTCGAACGACATAATAACTCTCATTGACCTTCACTTGAAGCCCGATGCCGACATGGCCATTGTGCCCTACCAGATTCTTAGAAAATATTCTCCGAACACCTTGTTCTATTGGTGCTTCGTCAACCTGCCAAACGTCGTAACTTACACGGTCTGGACCAACAACATGAATGAACTTCAGAGTCTTCGTGAAAACCTCGAAAAAGAACCCGGTGTATCCTCCGTTGTGCCCAATATACTTTACACGGGCCACATGTTCAAAACCTGGCGAGACCAATTGGTCGAAAGGCAATAGTTCCACTTCTTTAACCATCTGTGTGACGAAAAGACCTGCTGCAGGTTTTTTTGTGCACTTTTTTACATGCACACGTTGACATGAAACTAAATTCTCCTCCACCTATCTGCATTTAGAAATCAAAATAGGCAGTGATTAAACATGAATGAACACTCAGTAACAATTGAGCATCTTGGCAAGAAATACCAAGACGTTACCGCCTTAGACGACCTTACCCTGAAGGTTGCAAAAGGCGAGCTCTTCGGACTATTAGGTCCGAACGGAGCAGGTAAAACCACAACCATAAATATTCTCTGCGGGCTCGTGAAACCCACAACTGGCACGGGCAATGTTTGTGGCTACGATGTAGTGAAGGAATCCGGGCAGGTCAAAGACCTAATCAGCGTCTGCATCCAAGAAACCGCGATTTACCCTTTTCTGACTGGAGCAGAAAACGTTGAGCTTTTCGGAAACCTGTATGCAATGGATAAAGCTGAGCTAAAGGCAAGACGTAACATGCTGCTTGCAAAGATGGGTCTCGCTGAGGACGCCAATAGAAGGGCGGGTAAGTATAGCGGCGGCATGAAGCGACGACTAAGCCTAATACTTGCATTAATCAACAACCCCCAAATAGCCTTCCTAGATGAACCCACAGTTGTCATGGACCCTCAGTCCCGCCACGCGGTCTGGGATTTCCTAAAAGAGATGAAAAAAGAAGAGAAAACTATCATTTTGACAACACATCAAATGGACGAGGCAGAGGAACTCTGCGACCGAGTAGGCATAATTGATCATGGAAAACTCATCGCTCTGGGCACTCCCAAAGAACTGATTGCCGAAAATCAAGTGAACAATCTGGAAGAGGTTTTCCTCAAAATGACGGGAAGAAACATCCGGGAGGAAGCATAAATGAAACTGCAAAGAATAGCTGCTTTAACTAAGAAAGAACTGAAGAAAACGATCCGTGAACCCGCTGTGCTCTTCATGATTTTTCTGTTTCCAGTCATCTTCGTCTTCGCCTTTGGTGCTTCTTTCGGTGGAGTCGGCGGAAACCAAACAGTTACCTACCATATTGGCGTGGTCAACATGGATCATGGAAGCTCAGTGAATGCTTCTCAAACTTTTCTTACTGCATTGATCGATACGAAAATAATAAACGTCCACTCGTATGCTGACAATCAAACGGCGCAAAATGACCTTACACAAGGGAACGTACAAGCCGTGATGATAATTCCGTCGGGCTTCAGCCAAAGCTTAGTTTCATACCAAGCAGCACCTAACAATCCAGCCCAATGGATAAACACGACTATTTCACTGTATTTAGATAAGGGTTCTTTAGTTGCCACCCAAGCAATTCCACCCATTATACAGCAAACCCTAACTGCAATAGCTGGCCAGAATCAGCAAACTCCAAGCCCATTTCAAGTGCAAACCGCATCGCTAGTTGAAGTGAAGACTTCCCCTGCGTTGGATTTCATCGCTCCAGGCATGTTCACGTTTGCATCGATATTCCTCATAATGATGGTGGCCCAATCATTCACCCAGGACAAAGAAAACGGCATGATGAAACGCATCCGCATAACGCCAACAACCCCTACAGAGTTTATGACCAGCCAAGTAATCTCATACATGAGCATAGCACTAATCCAAGCCGCGTTAGTATTCGCAATGACATACGCCCTAGGCTTCAGACCAAACGTTGGTTTATCTGCTTACGTGTTAGCTTTTACGCTGGTTATGATATTCTCAGTGTCAAACGTTGGGTTCGGCTTAATCACGGCAACAATCTCAAAATCTGCAGGTGCAGCAACAGGCTTAAGCTTCCTATTCGTGATGCCTCAACTGTTCCTCGGAACATTCGTCGGGGCATCACTTTCTTCAGGCGCACAAGTTGCAGGCAAATTCGTACCCAGCTACTACGTCACCAATGCGCTCACTTCACTGTTTCTCAGGGGTGCAGACATCACCAGCCCAGCCATACTGCTTGACTTTGTTGTAGTTTCCGTTTCGTGCGTGACCATATTAGCTGTGGGCATAGCGCTTTACGCGAAATACTATGAAGTCTAATTCACTCTATCCTATCAAATGAAGCGCGGCTTGAACCGTTTAAGCAAACCCTTTTTATCCGCCGAAGCTCCGTTTACTGATTGGTTCACAAGGAATGAGAATGCTCCGGGTTCCTGCAGTCGTCTGCATCGTGGCAATCATCCTTATTAGCCTCTATTCTGCATTCGCCGTCAACCGGGTCATCGTATCGAACGCGCCGCCAACCGTTATCTTCACTCTCGGGACTACCTACCGGGACGTGACTTACAGCAACTCACAAACCATGGACATCTATATCCCCAGTACGGCAGTCACGCGTCCTCTTCCGATAGCAATCTACGTCCACGGAGGGGGGCTAACATCCGGCGACAAGTCGGACATCAACCCGGTCTTCCTCAACGCCCTTGCTTCCGCGGGATATGCAGTCGCAAGCGTGAACTATCGCCTTGCTCCACTGTACAAGTTCCCGGCGCAAATTGAGGATGTGAAGAGCGCCATCAGGTACCTTCGTGCCAACGCGCAAACTTATGGTATTAACGGAAGCGAGATTTTCATTTTCGGCACCAGCTCCGGAGGAGAACTTGCCGCACTCGCGGCTCTGATTGGCCCGCGCTCGGAATACGACGTCGGATCCTACCTGAACGAGTCGAGCAGCGTGACCGCGGCAGTGGACATGTTTGGTCCAGCAAACCTGACCAGTTATGCCTCATACTCGGATACTCTCAGAGTCTTTGGCGACAATCAGACCAGCTTAATGATTGCCAGCCCCTCACACTACGTCACCGCAAACGCTCCGCCCATCCTCATCATACAGGGCGTCGACGACACGAACGTGCCCGAATCACAGTCAATCCAGCTCTACAACGAACTCACCGCAGCTGGAGACAAAACCCAACTCATCCTGGTTCAGAACATGGGACACATGTTCATCCAGGTAGGTCCGGAGCCAATAAACCCCAGCCTGGCGCAGATCGCACAAGACATGGTGAGCTTCTTCGAAAAATACAGAGAGGGCGGCTAAATGGGGACGAAATCATCAACGAAATCGCCGCCTGACACGAAAAAAGCATCAAAGGCTTGGGTTTTGGTAGTTGCCGGTTACTCAATAGCGGCAGTTGCCTTGGTCGCTTTCCTCACAATCAACGGTGCGTCTGGAATTCCTACGGCAGCTACAATCGGCACGGCCGCCTTGATAGCAATCGGGCTCCTGCTCCCTGCAGCAGGAATGCTTCAACTATGGATGGGTCTCGGCCCAACCGAGGGAGCTGCAAAATACGGTTTTTCCATGCAAGCGTTCGGATTTGTCGCGCTCTTCTTTGGGGTCGTGCTCATCGTGGCCTTGCCGACGCTCACAGCCTACCTGATCAGCGCTTTACTCGTTATAACAGCGAGCGTATCAGCGATTGCAGGCGCAGTTCTCCTGCATAGACACTTCGCAAAGACAAACGCGTCGAACCGCGGAGGCGCCGCGTACCTGATACTCGGAACAGTGCTCATATTCTCAGGTGTGGGAGCAATAGTTGGATCGAACATAGCGTTTGAGTACTTGATTTCTCAGGTGCAGAACACAGTATATGTAGATATAGGTGCTGCAGTCTCAGCTTGCGGGTTCGTTCTTGCAGCATATTCATTCTACATTCTTCATCATCACAGCTCGACCTGCTCCATCCTCGAAGATTCATCTATTTCTGAAAATGGCTTATAAAAAGTAGTGGACTTAAACCTGTTTTGAGACTGTGTGAAAACTAATTTCAATCTAGGAAAATTGCTCAATTCATTGTGAAGTGGTGGGGGCTTAGGGACTTGTTTTGGCATATAAGACTCAATTTATTGAAATACATTTGACTTTTCACACAGTCTCGTTTTGGGTTAAGGGCTCTCCAGCGTCAAATGAATAAGAAAATCCAAAAAATGCCCATGCACGCGCGTATCAGCACAGGAATTTCATTAAACATAGGGATGTCTTTCAGACTATGAGTTATTGGTCTTGACTAACGGTTTCTTGGCGCTTCTCTGGATAATGAAGGTCCCAAGCAATACAACTAAACCTCCTGTCCACCCATACGCATTGTGTTGAAGAGCATCGGTTGCATTGAATACACCGATGATCTCGACGATGATACCAAACGCGACAATTAGGATCCCCGCAATCGCGATTGCCGGTTTCATTACTATCACCTCCCTTCTCATTTTGTTAAGGAAAAAGGGAGAGTTAGAAGGGCATTTCATTTTGCCTCTTGTCACTGCTTTTCCCGTTTTATGCTTACCAAGCTACTTTTCTTTCCAGCGGGTAAGCAACACTCCTATAACGATGAACACAACAGCCAAGGCTGCTACCACTCCCATGTTCACAAGAATTGAGTCAATTGATTTCGTTATTATCGATGCTTTGAGGCCGTTTGAAAAGTATGTCAGCGGTATGAACTTTGAAATTGCTTGCATTGTGCTTGGCATTATTGACAATGGGACAAAGACGCCTGAGAGGAACATCATTGGATAGGAGATTACGTTGCCTATGGCTGAAGCCGCTTCGACATCTTTGATTGATCCTGAAAGCGCCATGCCTATGCCTGAAAACATTACTGACCCAAAGAAAATCATTAGTATCGTTAACGGGTCAGGAATCACTCTTATGCCGAAAGCCGCCCAGCCAATGCCAATCATTATGCCTGTGAGCAGTAGATTGAGTAACGTTTGACTAAGAATGCAGCCAAGGACCCAGTCAATTTTTGTTAGGGGAGTTATCGATAATCGCCTGATTATGCCTCTGCGCTTGAATTCTGTGTTGGTAGATGTTAGGCCTATTATGCCGTTGGTCATTATGAAGGCTGCTGTCATCGTTGGAACGTAGTTGCTTCCTCCAAAGATCGAACCGAAGATGAACAGCATCATTATGGGAAACATTATGCTGAAGAAGAGTCCGGTTCTTGATCTGAGCCAGTTCTTTGTTACAGCTTTAAAGATTGCTATGAATCTCATCTTGCTTCACCCTCCTCAGAAATTTTGGAACCAGTAATCTTGAGGAAAACATCCTCGAGCGTTGGCGTTTGAATCTCAATGTCTTTTTCAGCTTTCATCGCGGTTAAGAAACTCATGATGCTGTAGAGTTCGTCTGTGTTGTCAATCTTGACGTGGATATCGCCGTTTGAGTTCATTGTTACGTGCTCAAACTTTCCGTCTAACTTACTTGCTAGGCTCTCGTCCGCTTTTCTGATTATGAGAATTTTAAGTCCCCCATATTCGTCGATTAATTCTTGGGGTGAGCCCATGGCAGCTATTTTTCCCTTGTTAACTACTGCTATTCTGGTGGCTAGAACTTGGGCTTCTTCCATGTAGTGGGTGGTTAAGAAAACAGTCTTTCCTGTCTTCTTCAAGTTTGCCAATACGTCCCAAACATCTCTTCTTGCCTTTGGATCGAGACCAGTTGTAGGTTCATCTAGGAATACGAGCTTTGGGTCACTGACCAACGCGGCAGCGATGCCTACGCGTTGTTTTAAGCCTCCTGAAAGATCCTCAAATTTGGCATTTGCCTTATCTTCAAGGTCTAGAAGCTTTATTACGTCTCCAGTCTTGAGGTGCCTGTCATACATGTCTGCGATCAATTCTATGTTTTCCTTCACGGTCAGCTTGTCAAGGGCGTTGAAGTCCTGGGGCAATACTCCGATGTTTTTCTTGATTTCTTTTACATCCTTCTCCTTCGTTATGTCATAGCCGCAGACAAACACAGATCCTTTTGTAAAAGAGCGGAGGCATTCCAGAATCTCCACGGTGGTTGTTTTTCCAGCGCCATTTGGCCCCAGAAAAGCAAAAACTTCGCCTTCATTGACACTAAAAGATATCCCATCAATTGCTTTGATGTCAGCATACTGTTTTACCAAGTTCTGCACTTGCACATCCAACATTTTTTCACGCCTCCTTCTCTTTTTGTTTCATCTTAACTTCATCTGGAGTTAGATTAATTCTGAGAATTCCTTTGTCCCCGGTTACGACCAAAACAATGTCGTCAGCAAATTCTGCATTGTGTAGCTTTCCGATGCTTCCTTCAACTAAGACGTCATCATGTCCATCGTTTGTCATTGTTACGTTTTTGAGGTGTGTTTTTGATTTTAGTTCAATCGAGAACAACCGTTCAATTTCTTTTTCCATTTCTTCTTACCTCAGAATATGTAAGGGTCTGAAGTTGCGATAAACCGTCTTTAACAACAATAGAAGGCTGTACACATCAATGCGGGAAAGCTCGCGTCAAAAGTCGGCACTTTCCCCCTACATTTAATTTCCAGTAAGCTATTCTTTTGGTGTTTGACGAATGAGCTTGGAGGCTTTAGGGGCTTCAAAGTGGCTAAAACTCAAAAATCAGGCAACTCTTTGGAAAAGAATGAAGAATTAAGTAAGCTGTTTTTTGAGCTTGCGAGCGAAAGTAGACTTAGCATATTGCAAAAACTTCAAGACAGGGGACTTCGCATGCAGGAAGTAGCTCGTACACTGGGGCTCGGAGCCACAGAAACAAGCCGGCAACTGCAACGGCTCGGCGAAGCCATGCTAATTCAGAAACAACCCAATGGAGTTTATGCAATCACTCAAAACGGCAAATTACTGCTAGAGTTTTCGCATTCATTTGAATTTGTGGTCAAATTTAAAGAATGTCTTGTAAGCCGTGATCTTTGGCGGTTACCTTATCAATTTATTAATCGATTAGGGGAGCTTTCAGAGGCTAATTTAATCACAGAGGTTTCTGAAATGGTGAATAGTTTTGAAAAAATTATCTTAGAAGCTGAGAAATTCCTCTTTTTCATTGGAAGAAAGCCCATAGGGAGTTTAAGCGTGAAAGCAGGTAAACCCGTGGAAAAGGGCGTCCCCCTCAAGCTTTTATTTGACGAAGAAAACAAGGACTTTTATCGAAATTACGTTGAAAACAAATATTTTGAAATACGAGTTATTCCAGCAGTTCCTGCCATTATGGTTGTAAGCGAAAAATGCGCAACTATAAACTTGTTATCCCTTGATAATAGACAAGATATCAGGATGTTTTATGGGCAAGACCCAAAAATTCTGAAGTGGGCGAGTGACTTGTTCCATTATTATTGGAATCAAGGAAAACATAGGGAGCGGCCCGTTTGAGTTTGTTTTTTACTTTATTTCGCGCTTGTTCGTCCAGTGGGCGTGAAAGGCTCCTCCTTGTTTGGGGTGGGGTAAGTCTGGTTCAACTCACACCATGATTAGAATAGGCAGGATGATTAGACTTCAAGGGCTTTTACTGACTGCCCTTCAAACGTGAAATTTAAACGTGAGTTTAAACCTAACCCTGCGCATTTTCGCTTATTTTCTGTCTGTTTCTTGCTTCTTCGCAAAAGAACATGCATATTTTTTTGGTCGGGGCCCAACTTCCATGTCCATAATAATGCGCAAGAACTCCCCATCCCTTTGCAACCGAAGAAAACTTTGCAATGCCTTTTATTCCGAAGGGTTTACCCATGAAGGTTAAGGTACCCGCGACGTTCCAATTTCCAAGGAAAACCTCTAATCGCTTTGCTTCAACTGGTAAAGGAAAAATATCTGCAAGTGTAGGTCGGTTTTGCATACCAAATCAACAAGAAGGTGTTTAGAGTCAAAAGAGAAAAACTTTTCCGCGTTACAAATTTTGATTTTCGTTTCCCAAGCTAAATGATATTAAGTTCAGCGCGCCGTGCGAGGTTGTTTCGTAGAGATTCTTTCAGAGTGCTATGTTTAAGTATTTCAGAAAGTTTGATTATAGTAGGATGATTTTAGGAGGAGGAGAAATTTTGAATATCTCAACAGAAACACGAGAGATTTTGGAGAAATACTATACTGGTCTTTCAATCAGAGGAGATTGGCACTCGATGTTGTCCGAAGAAATATTGCTTACTGGAACAATTGCAAAAGAGTCCAAAGGAAAAGAGCCTTTTGTTAATAACAATTTTTTCAAAATGGTTAGAAGCCTCAAAATTAAAGAAATGATTGTTGAGAACGAAAAAGCTTGTTCACTTATTAGTTATGACCTTATGTCTCCTAAAGGCAAAAGCTTCGCAAGTGACGTTGCTGAAATTTGGAAAGTTAAAGATGGAAAGCTTGATTCACTTGCAATTTATTTTGACACTGCGGCTTTCCAAAAATCCATGGAATAGAATGAGAGTCTCAGGTTTCTAAAAGCAAGTATTCAAAGTAATCTAAAGGGCAAAAAAACCTACTCCTCATTTCGATTCTGGGCCAGCCCTTCCGCTTACTAACAATTTTACTGGTAAAATGGGGCTGGGATCCCTTCAACTCGAATTTCAGACACTGGAAGATTCGGGCTCTTACGGGATGAGCTTGGTAGAAGCTCAAACCATTAAGGGTTTAAAAAACAAGACTCAAAACATGAATTTGAAAAAAGAAGATGTTTATCGATGTTGGGTCGTTTAAGTTTGCACTGTTGTCCTTCTATTTGTATTTCGTATATATCCTGCTGTTATGATTAAGATTCCTGCAACGAGTCCAATTACGGTGTAAAAGATGTCATCGTTAATACTGATGATTGCGGCTTGTTCCAGCAGCGTTGTTACTGCAACTATTACGCCTAAACAGCCGACTATTGCCCTTGTGGAATTCTTCATTAAATCACCTCCCGATAAACTACACTTTGTTGGATTCTATGGCTGATGGGTAATTGTTGACAAGCCGCTGGTGATTATAGTTCCTAACGTTGGATCCCCTGCATACACCAAGCTTGATCCTCCGCTCAAATCAGCGTTTAACCTACCGCTAACGTTAATAGTTCCAGTGCTTCCACCACTCATCGTTATTGTTGCGGTGTTGACTTTTAGCTCGGACAACTGTAGGCCACTTCCGCCTGAACAAAAAGCTGATAGGCCATTAGCTTGTCCTTCAATCTTAAGCGTGCTTCCGCCAGATTCGCTAACAGAAAGGTCATGCGTCATCACGAAACCGGCGACGTTTGCATTCGCTCCGCCAGAAAGATGAATTTCCTGAAGATCAGGCATTGTTATCTGAGCTTTCAGTGTTCCTATGTTAAAGATCGATGCGAGCTGTAAACCAATTGTTAAGGTATTGCCCGTTTGGTTAACGTCGATTCTATTGATCACATTGTTATCTGCTGTTATCGATACGCTGTACGAATAGCCTTGGTTAATCTGTGTGTGAAATCCACTTTGAATATTGATTATTGTGAAGTCGCTGAGATTTTTTTGTTGCGTTTGCAGTTTTCCGGAATCGATCAAAATAATACCGCTGAGTATAAGCAACCCTATTAATACAACAACTCCGCCTGTCACGATCAAAGCTTTGCTCATAATATTCATTTTTTTTCGCCTCCTTCATTTTTTATGATCTTGATATTTTCGTGAGTGCTCAAACAAACGCGGGAAGGTTCATCGACGAAGATCCAACGTTCATCAATTGGGTCAAAGACTCGCCGCAATGGTTTCGTCAGAGTTCCCAACTCGGAATCGCATTTTCTGAAAGAAGCATCTTCGTCATGGGTAATTATTTTGCATATTGAGCACCCAACTGAAAATTTTTTGCAAGTTATTTTCCCGTTTTTCCCCGTTTTTTCCAACATCCTGGTTAACATCGTTCTATTCCTCCTTAGCTCCACTTTTGCTCGACTTTGTATCAAAAAAAGAGAGAATTACTTGCTCAGGATTCCCCAGCAAGTTCGACTTCATTTTCCCAACATCTCCTCAAAGGATTTTGTTTACCTTCGGAATTTTTCTAATCAAATAAGCCAATGCAAAACAAAGGACAACGCCAATAGGGCTTACGACTGCAAATTTCAGCAACAGCGGAAGTTGAAGGCTCTGAAGGCTAAGGGCCAGAAAGACAAGAACTGGCGCTTGAATTATGTAGGCAGTGAATGAGCTGCTAGAAAGGGCTTTTGTTAATCGGTTTTGAAAGTTTATTTTTTCTCTGAACCAGACGGTTAGGCCAATGGCGACGGCTACTCCGAAAAGT
>Ga0187891_1001326_pt1 | contig 21650 bp, 19 predicted proteins | sample June2016WEW_21_4_FD_132990 | JGI IMG/M metagenome (GOLD analysis project Ga0187891, IMG submission 132990) | Peatland microbial communities from SPRUCE experiment site at the Marcell Experimental Forest, Minnesota, USA - June2016WEW_21_40 | ecosystem: Environmental > Terrestrial > Soil >... | reverse complement strand
TCTCTGGGCAACCCCGGAGAGAACCTGTTTCCACGCAATACTGGCCATTTCCGGCAAATTTCAGGGTTTCAGGGAGTTAACCGGAAGGAGGGGGAGTTCGTCGGGAAGGAACTGGCTCCCCAGGTAGGACTCGCACCTACAACCCTTCGGTTAACAGAAGGCCGGTTGGACTTTTGCGGCCTTGCTATGCTCTGCTATAACTTACTATATATCAATTGTTTGCGCAGATATTCGATCAGCTGGTCTAGAGCCTCATTTGTGCACTGTAGCGACCTTTTTTGAGGTGGAGTCGCTACATTTTCCGCTACACTTGAGTGGCCCGCCTTGTTTTGGAACGCTGTAAACCATTTCTGTAACCATTGCGCTGAGGCGCTGCAAATTCGTTCTACGAACGTTACGGTTAGTACGGCATGCTAATGGGGCTGCCAACGCCAGCGGGTGACTTCTTGCCGGATCAGCTCTGAAGTTCGACGGTTTCCCACTCTGAAGAAAACTGGGAACTTGAATCTTCGGCTTCGTCGGGGAGGGAAGCGGTGGAGTCGCAAAGCTCAGTTGCGAGAAACGCGAGTATGGCGGCACCAGCGAGCACCCATGAGAGCGGGAAACCCACATGCTCGAATCGCCAGACCAGTTCTGTGTTGCCAGCCACGACGGTGACAAAACACGCCAGCGTCAAAACGACGCCAATCCAATTGAAACTCCGCTGGGCAGCAGACACGATAGACCTCCTCAACGGTCCTTCCCGTCAATACTAGTTTACACGGGTTTTTTATGGACCGTGAAAGGTTTTTCACGAATGATGAAAAAGTCATAAATGTGACGATCCGGTAAGTTGGCGGTTCGGCCGTACCCGCCCGAATGAAATCGGCCGCCGTACGCTGGGTTACGCCGCCGGAAGCGAAGCGCTCAGGTGCCCGAAGCAGGCCTGGGCGGACGCCGGTCCAACCGGGCAGCCAGCGGCGATTTCTTCAGTTATTCCAGAATGGGCCGGACGGCGGGACCTTCTTGATCGTGATGCATCCGCAACCCATACGCAGAGAGATTCGCCGTGGCGGAGTCTGACTGGCGTGGGCGAAATGAGTGCCCGCCACGAATCGGTATCGACCCTTGCCCGTAAAATCCGAAGAAACGCTGCCCAGTCTGGTGCGAGCATCGATCGAGTATGGGCCAGGATCCGGCAGCATCACGATCATGTCGCCGGTGTGGCTGTTCACGTCGATGTCTCCAGTAACGTCGCTTACCCATACGTAGCCGGTGTCGTGGTCAACCACCAGCCGCGAGTCGCGCGGCACCAGAACTTTGTACTCAACCGTCACGCCACGCCTGTTGTTCGGCACGAACGGCTTGGTGAGGATGATGCGGTCCAAAGGCAGGACCGATCGGAAGAAGGGATTGCGAGCCGGCAGGGTGGTCGAGATTATCAACTCTCTATCGGAGCGTCGTTCGGTGACCACACGGACCTGCTCGAAGCGCCGCTCGGCCTCCTGCTTCTCCGCTGGGTCGTAGAAGCGGTCGGTCGACTTAGTCACAGTGACCTCGACCTGCGGCTCGCCCCACCCTTCTACGGTCAGGTAGCCGTACGAATTGACCAACCGAATGGTGCCACCCGGCAGGAAGTTCACCCGCTCCGTGCCGGTTACTTCAAAAGACTGCTTGGGCCCTTTCGGCCCGGGTTCGTCCGCATTGAGCCAAGGCAGTGCGGTTCCCAGAACGCTCAGCGCGAAGACCATCGACAGCATGCTTCTCATATTGGTTACCTTGCGTTCTTTTGCGCGCGGGCGGCCTTCACCATTCCCAGGTATCTGCGTGCGAGCTCCTGGACCTGTTCTTCCTTCATTACCGGGAGGGCCTCCGGGTTGATCAAATCCGACCCGATACCCAGAGCGGTGGCCCCGGCCAGGATGAAATTGCTGGCGGTTCGTTGGTTGACGCCGCCAGTGGCAATCATCGGCACTTGGGGAAACGGCAGCTTCAGAGATCGAATGTAAGAGGGACCGCCCAGTGGTCCGCAAGGGAAGATCTTGACGAAGTCGGCGCCCGTCCTCCATGCGGCAATCACATCCGTGGGGGTCATAGCGCCGGGGAAAACGACGAGGTCGTTCTTTAACGCGAATTCCACGACCTCCAGGACGAGTCCGGTACTCGTCAAAAACGTGGCGCCGGCGTCCAGGCAGCGCCAGGCCGTTTCGGCATCCAGAACGGTTCCCGCACCTACGGCCATGTCCGGGAGGGTTTTGGCCAAGTGGGAAATCACATCGAGTGCGCGTGGCACAGTCATGGTGATCTCCGCGATGGGAATACCGGCGCGGTTGACCATCTCGGCGGCAAGACGCGCGCGCTCGGGCGAAGATACGCGGATGCCGGGGATGATGCCAATTTCCTCAATGCGAGCACGCACTTCTGCTCTTTTCATCAGTTCCACCTTCCGTTTTGGATTCGCCCGCAGTCCATCCGCGCGAAGCCGCGTCGAGAGCTCCAGGGATCAAGGCAAACTCCGGCTTCCCACCGCCTGACGAAGCTGCTCGATCGACGTCAGGTAAGCAGCCAAGGACTGACGGTAGGCCAGTTCGATGGCGTCATAGTTGCGCTGAGCGATAAGGAAATCGAGCAGCGCTGTGGCGCCGTGCCGATAGGAGTATTCGCTGATATCGCGGCTTAGCTTGGCGTCATCCAGGACACCTGAAACATATATTTTCGTCATGTGGCCATTCGTTTCGACCCCAAGATACGCGTCTCTAACGTCGGTCAGTACCTGTCCGGTGGCCGCCTTCTGCTGCTCTTCCGCTTGCCGGATGGCCAAGCGTGTCTGCGCAATATTGCCCTGGTTCCGGTCGAAGATCGCCAGTGGAATACTGAACGACCAGGTGACGGCACTGATCCCGTTGACGTGCGAGTAATTGGCCGAGACGGTGGGATCCTGCTTTCCATTTGCCTTGGCGAGCGCGTATTGGCTGTTGGCGGCAGTAACGCCCATCACCGCTGCGCGCAGATCCGGGCGATTCTGAAGCGCCTTCGCCTGCAATTCTTCCAAACTGACCGCCAGCGGCCGGTATTCGAAGTCGCCGACGACAGCGTAATCGGCTGGGACAGATTCGTAACCTAGCTGTTGCCGGAGGTCCGAAAGCGCCTGATCCCGCGCGAGTATCGCCTGTTCAGAATTGGTTTGAAACTGCACCAATTGGAGCTTGATCTGCAAGTAATCGTTCTGGCTGATAGCGCCGATCTTGTATTGGCGTTCGCTGATGTCCACGGTGGTTTGAAAGCTCTTCAGATCGGCGTTCGCCAAGTCGAGCACCGATTCCGCCAGCAGGACGTTGTAGAAGAGCTGACCAACCTGAAAGCCCAGGGTGCGCTCATTATCGAACACCTGCGAGCGCGTCACGGCGGTAGCGTCCTTGGCGGCTTGGAGGCGGTGCTGGCGTTTCTTGCCTCGTTCAATCAGGTAACTCAGCCCAAGATCGCCTTCGGTCGAGGCTTGGAGGTACGACGCGACGCTCTCGCCTGGCAGTTTGGAGATCGGCAGATATTCCCAGTCGGTGAAGAACGTTGGGTTCGGTCGCAGATAGGCGGTGATTTCCGCGGCTTGGCTCTGTTGGATGGTGGCTCGCGCGGCCTGCAACGTGTGGTTGTGCTTCAGCGCCAGGTCGATGGCCTGGTCAAGCGTGATCTTGACGGAAGCCTGCGCGAACGCCGAATTCAACCCCAGGCTGCCGAGCACGAAGGCCGCAACGACAGTGATCCGGTAACCCTTCATAGGAACAATCTCGCGCTGACTTTTCATTGGCCCTCGAAAGAACCTTCCGGTTCGGGGAGTTGATCGCCGTCGCGCGCGATCCACACATAGAACGTAGGCAGCAAAACAATGCTCAGCAGCAGAGCGGAAATCAGGCCGCCCACGATGACGATTGCGAACGGCCGCTGCGAATCGGATCCGATGTCGTGCGAGAGCGCAGCCGGCAGAAGTCCAAGAGTGGCCACCAGCATGGTCATCATGATGGGACGAAGCCTCAGTGCTGCGCCGTCTACGGCGGCGTCCATGATCGAGTGCCCTCTAGCCCTGAGTTGGTTGATGTATTCGACCATGATGACGCCGGTTTGCACCGATACGCCGAAGAGCGCCAACATACCGACGCCCGACGACACACTGAGATAAGTTCCGGTGATCAAAAGAGCCAAGAAGCCGCCGAGGGGAGCTAGGCCAACGTTCAACAGAAGGAGCAGCGCCCATTTGAAAGAGCGAAACATGGTGTACAGGATAATGAAGATGACGAGGATCGTTATCGGGACGATGAGAGTCAGCCGCGCTTCGGCGCGCTTTTCGCTCTCGTATTCGCCTGACCAACCGATGGTATAGCCCGGCGGCAGCTTAACTTTTTGGCTAATCTGTTTGATCGCTTCTTCGACCGTGGTTCCCAAGTCCCGGCCTCTCACGTTGAATGTGACTGCCACATAACGGCTGTTGCCTTCCCGGAAAATGTCATACGCACCATCCTTGACCTCGACCTCAGTCAACTGCGCCAGCGACACCCGCTCTCCCGAAGGGGAGAGCAGACGAACCTTCGCGATGGCCTGCTGGGTATTCCGGTAGGGCTCCTGGTAACGCACGACCACGTCGTACCGCTGCTCATTAATCAGCACTTGACTGACTGCATTTCCGCCAACAGCCGTCTGGACGGCATCCTGTATGTCTGCCACGTTGATTCCAAAACGCGCCACCTGCTTGCGGTCGATGATTAGATCGAGGTTCGGCTGACCGAAGTCGCGCAGCAGCTTGACATCATGCATGCCCGGGATGGCCGCCATGACGGTAGTGACTTCTTCGCCCTTCTGCTCGAGGACCTTCAAGTCATCTCCGAAAATCTTGAGCGCCAGCGAACCCTTAGTGCCAGTCATCATCTCTCCGACGTTGTCCTCAATCGGCTGCGAGAAATTCCAGATCGCACCCGGGTATTTCTCCAGCGCGTGGTTCATGGCAGCGATCAATTCCTCTTTGTCCTTGTGAAATACCGGGCGCCATTGGTCGTGCGCCTTCAAGTCGACGAAATACTCGGTGTTTCCGAATCCTCCGGTGTCGGTTCCGTCATCGGGACGGCCGACCTGCGATACGACGGTTTTTACCTCCGGGAAAGACGCGAACACGTAGCGGCAGTTGGTGGCAAATTTTTCGCCCTCGGAAAGACTGGTGCTATTTGCCAGAGTGCCGCGCGCCCAAACGGCGCCTTCATCCAGATGGGGCAAAAACTCAGCGCCAATGACGCCTCCAAATCCCAAATAGATCGTTCCACACAGGGCCGCTGCGCCGATCAGAGCGACAAACCAGCGATGTTGAATCGCCCAGCGCAGCCGCTTGCGGTACTGCTCCACCAGGAAGTCCATCACCAGATTGCGCCGGTCGCGAACTCCACTGCCGAAAACTGTTGCCGCCAGCACGGGAGCGATCAGAATTGAAAACGTCATGGCGCCGAGAAGCGCGAAGGCCACTGTCCAGGCCATGGGCCTGAATAATCGACCCTCCACGCGTTGCAACGTGAAGATCGGCAGATAGGCAGTGATGATGATCGCGATGGCGTAAAAGACCGGCCGCTGCACCTCATGGCAGGCCTCACGGATCATCTCCACGGCGGTTTTCGGAGTTCCAGATAGGGTTTGGTGGCGGCGTCGGCTCAGGTGTCGGATAGTGTTCTCCACCATGACCACCGTACCATCCACCACCATTCCGAAATCCAGGGCGCCCAGTGAGAGAAGGTTAGCCGGAATATGGCTCAAATCCAGCCAGATGGATGCAAAGAGCAGAGAAAACGGAATCGTGAGGGCGACGATGAGAGCGGCACGAGCATTGAGCAGGAATAGAAAAAGGATGACGCTTACCAGAACCATACCTTCGGTCAGGTTGTGCATCACGGTGTGCAAAGTGAAATGCAGCAGGTCGCTGCGATCCAGCATCGGCACCACCGTCACGCCGGGAGGTAAAATGCCGTGGTTGAGATCATAGACTTTCTGGTGAATGGCCGCGAGCGTGGGTTCCTCCTCGGCGCCTTTGCGCATCAGCACGCCGCCCTGAATGACATCAGGCTCGTCGATGATGCGCCCGTCCTCCATATGGTTGGCCCTGGCCATGTGGCCCAGGCGGATTTTGGGGCCCTGCACTACGTAAGCGATGTCTTTGATCCGGAGAGGAGTCCCGGACTTTGTGGTGAGCATTGTTTGCTCGATGTCGTGCACGTTGCTGAAAAGCCCCAGCGCGCGAACGTTCATCTGCTGCATGCCCTCTTCTACAAAGCTGCCGCCGGCATTGATGTTGTTGTTGGCAAGCTGTTGCTCCACCTGGCCGATGCTCAATCGGTACGAGACGAGTTTGTTGGGGTCCACTCGTACCTGATACTCACGCACCGTGCCGCCGAAGTCGGAAACGTCGACAACATTGGGAACGGACTTGAACTGCTTGAGGAGAACCCAGTCTTCGAGCGACCTCAATTCCATCAGGTCATACCTCGGATTTGTGCTTCTGAGCGTGTACCAATAGATTTGACCCGTGGTACTCCAGTCGGTTCCGATTTGCGGCTGAAGGTTCTGACCGCTGGGAAGATTGACTTGCGTGAGCCGTTCGAGAACCTTCTGGCGGTTCCAATCATTGACGGAACTGTCGTCGAAAATCATAATCACGAACGACAGGCCGAAAATGGACTCCGAGCGCAGAAACGTCATGTGGGGCATTCCGGCCATTTGGACTTCGATCGGAATCGTCACCTGCTGTTCCACCTCTTCGGCGGAGCGTCCCGGCCATTGCGTAATGACCGTTACGTAGTTGTCGGCGATGTCAGGGTAGGCTTCCACCGGCAGATTGTGGAACGAGATAGCCCCCCACCCAAGCAACAAGACGGCAACGGCCAACACCACAAACTTGTTATTGAGTGCGAAGTCTACAAGAACGCGAATCATTTCCTGTTCCCTGTTCTATGGTTACTGTGCTGGCAACCGCACCGGAGCCCGAATATCCCAGTTACGATCACTGAGCGAGCACGTGGTCCAAAACCAACGCGTTTGTAACCACCTGCTGGCCTGGCTCGAGCCCCGATTTGACCTCTTGCAGATCTGTGTGGTCTTGCAAGACGTCTCCACCGACCACTTCCACGCGGCGAAACTTCTTGTCTGGCGCCGGAACGTAGACGAAATCGCGATCGTGCATGTGCAGGATTGCGGATGCCGGGACAACCGTGTGCATCTCCCTGGTTTGGCCGTGGAAGGTTGCCGTGGCGAACATGCCCACCCGCATGATTCCGGAATTCTGCACTTCTATCCGAACTTTGCCCGTGCGAATAGTGGGATCGAGAATCGGCAGAATGTTGCTCACCCTACCCTTGAAGATGCGATCGGGATATGCATTCAATTTGATGGCCGCCGTATCGCCGATCCGGACAGTGGCCAGGTCATTCTCGTACACGTCGCAGACAATCCACGTTGACGAAAGATCCGATATCGTGAACGGGGACGGCGTACTGTACGCCTGCACGAGAGACCCAGCGGTGACTTCCTGGTCGGTAATTGTCCCCGAAACCGGCGCAAAGATATCCACCGTGAAATTCATTGTGTTGGGATCGTTACCGAGCAACCGCAGGTGCTCGGCCGCTGTGTCCACGGCCACTTTGGCCTTGGCCTCGGTATCTTGTACCACTTGAACGTCGTTCAACGCCAAGGCGCCGTGCTCATAAAGATCCTTGGTGCGCTCCAATTGGGTGCGGGCCAGGATTTCATCGGCGACTGCCATTTTGTATGTCGAGTAGCCGCCCGACACGTCGTCGCTGCGGACCGTCATCAGCAACTGGCCTTTTTGTACGGAGTCACCGAGGCGAGTGTGAATGACCATGACGCGCCCCGAAACTAGAGAAACGACCGGGACGTTGCGCGAAACGTCGGGAGTAACCGTCCCAGTGACCACCAACTCGGAGGTGGAGGGATCCTCGGTTGCCGCGGCCAGTGGAAACTGCTCCGGATGGTCCACCGAGAAGAGAGCTGCGTCTGGAAACGGAACGACTTTTGCGGGCGGCGGCGCTCCGTCCGGCGTATCTCCCTTGACGTTGCTGCAGGCCTGCAGCAGCAGCAAGGCTGGGATCGTGAGCACCACAAGACTTCGATAAACAGGTCTGTCTTTCATCAAAACGCTCCATTCTGGCGGAGTCGCGCCATTCCGGGCTGGCTAATGTCCAAAGCCGTGCGAACACTTGTGTAGTCCACCTGTAAAAGATAAGACATCGGACATAAGGAAGGCATGAGGAACGGAGATCAAAAGCACTATATGGCCCATACAAGGCATTTATGAGGAAGCGCGACATGCTGGGGCATGCATGTGCAGTCTCACGTTGGGAACTACACCGCGGGATCTGCCGAAGCCCCGAGCCAAAGGGGAGTAAATCTGTGAGTGTCATCGGGTTACAAGGACGTTCTTAACGAGTTAAGAGTGTTGCGTCAGGTCATCACAGAACGGGTCTTGGGCTACAGGCTGCTGTACTGTGTGAGGCAACGCTATTGGCCAATCTCGTCTCCACACCCAGATCTGCTCAGCGGCAGGCAGTTTGGAGCGGCGTAGGTCCCAGCAAAGGACTCGTCTGGTGAGGCCGCTGGCCAACCGATTATAACCAGAAACACGTCAAGCACGAAGAGGGCGATGGCGATGTCATTAAAGAGAATCGCCTGCCGTAGGTTCGGCCAGAGTTGATTGGCGGACCAGAACACAAACGCGACGGCTAGCATACTGGCCTTTACCAGCTCTCGGAGCGGAGGCCGGCGTGCGGCCTGATAGACGAGGTAGGCAAATGCAATCATCGCAAGTGGAAATGCCGCGAGAACATCGTGAGCCGTAGCGGGAAAGTACTTGGGTGAGGCATCCCATATAAAGAGCACTCCGATGCCCAAGAGCGTGGAACTCGCGAGGGACGCCGGAACAGCCCGGTGGATGCGGTCGAGGCGAATGTACATAGAGCAAGCCTAAGGCTAAGTGATGTTGATCGTCGGCTCTCGAAAACGATAACCGAAGTAAGGCTCAGTGAGCAGGTACTCGGGAGACGACGGATCATCCTCCAACTTTTTGCGCAACTGATGCACGAATGTACGCAGGTACTCCAGTTCCTGACCGTAGTCGGTGCCCCAGACCGCTTGCAGAAGTTTCGCGTGTGCCAGCGGTAACCCGGGGCGGATCATGAGATAGTGCAGAAGATCGAACTCTTTCGGCGTTAGACGGAGAACTGAGCCGGCTTTGCGAACACTCCGGCGTGCGGGATCGAGTTCGATATCGCCAATCTTGATCGCCGTGCCGGGACCGGGCTCAATTGTCCCGAAGCGCCGCACTGCGGAACGCAGGCGGGCTGCCAACTCCGGGATGGAGAAGGGTTTCGTAATATAGTCATCGGCACCGGCGTCGAGCGCCTCGATCTTGTCTGTTTCCCTATCCCGCACTGTCAGCATGAGAATCTGGAGTTGAGGATGTCTTCGCCGCATCTCGCGGCAAGTGACAATTCCGCCGGCGCCGGGCATGTTGACGTCCAGGAGGATCGCATGGAACTGTCGCGCTTCAAGCTGCCTGAGAGCCTGCTCCCCATTGGAGGACTCGGCGACTTCGAAACCCAGCGCGTCCAACGTCCGCCGCAGCACGCGGCGCAGATCCGTGTCGTCATCGGTAACTAGAATATTCCCGCAAAGAGATGGCATGGTCGTAACTCAGTGCGCTCGGGCTGCCGGAAGAGCCAGGGAGAACGATGTCCCATAGCCTGCTTCGCCTTCGGCCCAGACGCTTCCCAGATGAGCGTCAACGATTTTCTTCACAATGGAAAGACCCAGGCCCGTGCCGGAAGGAAGGTGGTTAGTTTCGGGTGCTCGATAGAACCGCTCAAAGACGCGCTCGCGATCCGATGAGGCGACCACGATCCCTTTGCTCCTAACCGTTAGGAGCACCTCCGAATTCTTGGCTGCGGACCGGATGTCGATTGGAGATCCCGGTTCAGAATACTTGATGGCATTATCAACCAGATGCGTGATCACGGTCAGGATCAACTCCTGGTCCGCCAGCACGGGCACCTCCTGGCTGGGTACGAATACACGGAACCGCTCACGATCCGCCGCAACATCGAGTTTTCGGAGTACTACGCCCACGAGGCGGGAATAGAGCAGCGGCTCCCGCTGTGGCTTGAACTCCGTGTTGTCCAGCACCGCAGCCCCGAGCAGGCGCGAGGCGAGGCGATCGAGCTTGTTCGCCTGTTGGTCTATCGTCATGACAAGCTCCGTCTGAAGGTCCGACAAGCCACCGACCGCGAGCAAACCGGAACTGGCCGTACGGGCCACCGCGAGAGGTGTCTTGAATTCGTGCGCCAGCGCGTCGAGAACGGCGGTACGCAGCTGTTCGGTTTGACGGGCGGCCTGTGCGCGGTACTCTCTCTGTAGCGTTCGGGCGCGCTCCAGCGCAATCCCGCCCAGCGACGCGAGCGCTGTTGCGGCGAGTTTCGTCATTTCGGTATCGATCAACGCCAGTCCACCCACGGGCCGCACGCCGAGGCGTACCACGCAATACCAGCTTCGTGTTTCCTGATCAAAAGTGTCGTCGTTTCGAAAGTACGCGTCCCGAGTATGTCGTTCGGCCACGGGCTGGCTCTCGCCGGTGTGATATGTCACGGCCGACTGAGCGTCGAATATCTGGACCGCGCGCAGGTCGAATATGTCCCTTATCAAGGCAGGAATCAGACTGCCTGGATCGCGCGAACTATCCAGGAGCAGTATCCGTCGTGAAGTTTCATAAAGCCGCTCCACATCGCGCCGGCCCGCGATGGCCTCCTTGGCCCGAAGTTGGGCCCGCTGCGACAGCCGACTGATCACCAACGCTGTAAACTCAAACACACCCAGCGCCGCCCAGTTTTCGGGGCTGTTGGCGAAGCTGAATATTGGTGGGACAAAGTAATAGTTCAGGCAAGCAGCCGCGGCAATGGAAATCACCGTCGCCTGCCAAAAGCCACCATAGAGCGCAGCCAACACTACGAAGACAAGGTAGAGAAATCCCGTGAATGCGAAAGTCTGACCAAGGCGAAAGGAAACCCAGGTGCACACCGCCACCGCGGCCAGAGCCAGGCAGCCTGGAAGCGTTGGCATGAGCTTTCTTTTTAGCTTCTGAGCTGCACCCTCGCATGGCGGATTTGCCGCGCCCATCCTCGGCAGCTCCAAAGGCCTGAGAGCACCTTCCGAGTTATATTGCATGGCGACTGAAAAAGGCATAAAAACCAGCGACTGGGCTCGGCAGCGCTCAACGTCAAAGTTCTAGCTTGCCCATAAACTCCATTGCACTCAGCTCGAAAGTTTGGCTGACAACGATCCGCCCGATTTGCGCTTCGAACTGGATTTGCCGTTCTCTCCTGGAGATCTCTGCGGACAGAGGGAACAGATAGACCACGACCACGTCGTTCTCCCGCTGGAACACTTCAGCGCTGACCGGCTTCACGTCCTTTTTCGCCGTGCGCTTCAAAGCGGCCAGATTCTTCAGAGGTTTGCCCAATTCTTTGGGATCGCCCTTCAAATCGGCGCCGGGAATGCCATAGACAGCGATGCGATAGCCGTCGCCTTCCAACGTGGGAGGCTCGAGCTCGTGCGATTTCAATTCAGCGAGCCGAACTGGGAGAGCGCTCTCCCATCGCAGTTCCAATGTAATGGGCCGGGGAAGAGACCGGGCGCTGCGGTCGTCGCCCCCGGGGCCCGTGAAGACATTGAGTGACACCCTAGGTCCGCTGCCCTTCGGGTCCACCCCTTCATTGCCGACGCCGCGGGGCTGCCCCATTTGTCCGCCTTCCCTGAGTTGGTCCTCGGTCAGCCGGCGCGTGATAGTAGCTCTAACCTCCCTCGCCCAAGGTGACGCAACGAGGATCTGTTTCGCGTCCTCTTCGGTCCATTGGGCAGCCGGCTTGTTCTTCCAAACCGGATCCGCCGCCATCAGGCTAACCGCAGCTGCGATTAGGCTGAGCGATTGAATCGGCGTCTTATGCATCGTTGCTCCGCGGAAACGGCCCTTCGACTGAGGTTACCCCTCAGCGTGCCACACTGTACTTCGACTCGCACAAGTGCGGCGCTAGAATTTCACCATTACGCCAAAAGAGAGCTTCGCCTCGCTGCGACGAAGGTCGGGAAACCAAACGCCGCCGGCGCTGGCACAATTCGTAGTCGCCGTTGGGAGGTCGGTTGCTCCGGACGGTGCCCCGCTCATACAGGCGTACTGGTTAGGGGCACCATTAGTTCCGCCGAGCGGGTAGCCGGGAGGCGTGACCCCGCCTCGTCCGGCGAAATAGGGAACATCCGCGTGACGATACCCTACTTCCGTCCACCACGTAATATACTCGCGCGGCATATACTGTAATGTGACTGTGCTATCCCACATGTGAGCCCTTTGGCCGGGGCTTTCCGTGAAGTAGGGCGAACCCGTCACTGCGTCGGCCCCGTTGATCGGCGGCAGCAACGTCAGGTAGCGGCCCCAGTTGCTCATGTCTCCGCCGCCAATTGTCAACCCGAACAGATCCTTGTGGAACCACAGCCGGTTATAGGCCATCCATCCTACAAACGAATCCTTGTTCTTGCTGGGAGCGCCGGTGCACTGGATGCCGCCGCCGTACTGACATCCCGCATCCGCCGTAAGACTGAATGCCATTTTATCCAGACCCATCTTATTAGGCTTGTTATAATACCTTACTTCGATGCTATCGTCCGTGTGAATGCGCTCCGTATGGGGCAGACCCAGATTATCCTCTCCAAAGCCGTACTGGTTTGCGACGAGCTTGAACCATTCTTTCGGCATCCAGAGAAGCTGCCCACCGAGGCCGGGATGGCCGTTATACTTCGCGTAGGATTGCCAGCCATTGATGAACCAGGGCTCGATCTTCAGCTTGTTTGTGGGAAACCACTGAATACGCACGCCGTTGAAGAACCAAGGCGTATTCGAGGACACGTACGATGGCTGGTAAGTCCAGTTATCGAAGTTGTAATAACTGAACAGGCCGATATATGAGACGAAGATACCAGCGTCGACGTTGAGTCCATGATTGACGTTGAAGTGGTACCCGCCCCAGGCTTCCGATGTGTACTTATATGCGCCGCGGAGGTCCCACTGGCCGACGCCGTAGCTGGCGTCATTGCGTGGTGTTGTCGTGGCAAACATGCCGAACATAAACAGGATCCTGCCGCGAACGTTTTGCCAGTGGAAGTCTCCACCCACGCTTTCCTGCTCGATCTGAACTTCACCCGAGCGGAAGGATTCAGTGGCCCCGACGATGGTGTGATCGATGGGCTGGTTGAAGTCTTCCATGTAGTTTGTGTCAAATCGGATCTCCGGCGTAAAGAACTTCGTGTCCAGCACGGTGTCTTTATTGCGCGAAGTGGCGTTCATCCAGGTGAAGTCGGCATATGCGAACGGAGTAAAATTGTCGACCGCGGGGCCCGGCGGCGGCGGTTGAAGAGCCTCGGGAACAGCGGGAGCCGGCGCAGCGGGAGCGGCACTCGGAAGTGGCGGGGGCGCCTGTGCGTCCTGTGGTGCGGGTAGCGGAGCGCCGACGTCAGTAGCGGGAGTGTTGACCGCCGGTATTCCAAACGCAGCGACGGGCGGGTAGTTCAGGGAAGCAACGGTCTCTGGCTGCGCCGGCTGCGGCTTTGGCGTCGCCGCAGCGCGCGAGGGCGCCGGCTGCGGCTTGAGCAGGCGCACCCACAGGCTCTGATTCGCTTTGGCCCGCGGCGGGGCAGGTGGCGCTGCTTGCGCCGGGGCAGACTTGGAACCGGGCTGCGAATCCGCTGCGATGACCGCCGGCCGAGGGGCGACATTCGCCACCATGATGACATCGGTTCTGATAGCCCGGCCCGCCGTGATCTGAAGCTTTGAAACTGTGTCGGGATAACCGTCGGCTTGCAACGTGAGCAGATACTCGCCCGGAGCGACATTGGGAATGGAGTATATTCCGTCGCTGCCCGAAATCGTCGTCCAGATGCCTTTACCGTCGGCCCTAGCCGCGGTTACCATCGCCCCGACGATAGGAACCTTCGCTGAAGTTCTGACGACGCCGGCGACGGCTCCGAACACCGGCTGCACCTGCGTAGACGCTACAGAAACAATGGAATCCTGGCCCGCGTTCTTCGGCGCCGGTTGCCCATACGCGGGAATGCAAGACGCTCCCGAACCAACCGCCAAAACGACAATCGCGAACGAAACAGCACTTCTTATCGGTCTGCGAATCATAGTATTTTCTCGTTCTTCGATTGTGGGGAATGACCTGTGAAAAATGCATGAAAGCGCCGATCAGGAATTTCTATCATTCACATAACTGGTAAGTTGGAACTATCGGTCTCCCGAAGCCGAAAGGCGCAGCCGGTAGCCAACGGCCAAATCAGTGACGATGTACTGCGGCTGAGCAGGATCGGGCTCGAGTTTTTTGCGCAGATTCCTGATAAAGGCGCGGAGGGAATGAACGCCTTTGGTTGGATCGGAGGGCCACAGCCTGCGGACCAGCACTACCGATGGCACGGTCTGATTGGCGTGGGTCAGCAAGTGGTTAAGAATGCTGTATTCGAACTGCGTGAGCCGAACCTCGCCGAGGTTTCCCTGGACGACGCGGGTGCTGAGAATGACTGTCTTATCGCCCAGTTTGACCGCTTTGAAAGCCGGGCGCTCTTTCCGTCGCATCTGTCGGGGCTTGTGCCGAACCAGCCTTCGCGACGTAGTCTTCGTGGAGGCGAGGGAAAACGCAGGGGGCCCGCTACGCAGGTGCGCTGGCCACAACGGGAGAGCGCCGGGCGCGGTCGGTAGCGTGTCCAGCAAAATCAGGCAACAGTCCTCATTCTCGAGGGGAACCCTGCCCACGTCGAGCGACGCTTCGATCACGTCATACCGCTCACGCGACAGGACCGACCTTAAAGCCGAACAGTCGGAATCCTGCTGGTGAATAATCAGAACCTTACCCGGCCCATCAGGCAATCTCCGGACTACTCGGTCTGGATCAGTTGCTCCCATCACTTCGCTCCATTAGCAACGAAATGCAATCGGGGCAATGTCGTCTTCTGTGCGAGCTTTCATGACTTTCACCAGCCAGTCACCAGTCTGGCGGAGGAGGCGTAAAAAAGTCATAAAGACCATCCTCTAGCTCACAGTGCTACGGCCTTTTATGCCTTCTTCACAACTTGTGCCGCATGCTCTGTAAGAGAGAAGAAAGGAGGGCATGTGACCAACGCTGGTGAGACAAGCTGCTGGCTGACGTTACGAGTCATCGCCATCTCGGTTTGTGCTGCTGGCTGTCTGTTCGCTCAGCCGCTCTCGCTTGCAGTGCGTGCTCCCAAGGGCCCCGAAGGCGCAGTGGCGGAGGCATCTGCGCACGTCATTCGCGCGGATGTGAATCTGGTTCTGGTTCCGGCCGTTGTAACGGACCGCAAGGGAGCCACGGTGACCGGACTCACCCGGGATAACTTCACAGTGCTGGAGAACAGAGTACCACAAACGATTGTGTCTCTAAGCAATCAAGACGCGCCGTCCTCCATCGGCATCGTTCTCGATCTCAGCGGCAGCATGCGGACTAAGTTACAAGCCGCCACCGACGCCGTCCGAGCGTTTCTCGAAACAGCAAATCGAGAGGACGAGATCTTTCTGCTTACCGTTGGCTCCCGTCCGCACAGCCTGTCGGATTTTACGGCTGACTTCGCGACGCTGCAGAATCGCATCGTCGGTGCCCGTGCGGATGGCGATACCGCCTTGGTGGATACCCTGTATATGGGCCTGAGCCGCCTACGCTCAGCGCAGAATGGGAGGGGCGCCTTGCTGGTCGTTTCCGATGGGATGGATAACAACAGCCGATATTCCAAGACGGAATTGCTGCGGGTCGTCGAGGAGTGTGACGTCCAGATATATACGATCGGTATAGTGGATGCTCCGGCCTGGAAGAAGGCCATCGAACTGACCGAGCAGTCGAGGGGCCTGGCTCTCCTGAGTGATCTCGCGGACCGGAGCGGCGGTATCAGTTTCAAAGCAGTAAGTTCTGATGACGTCAAGCCGGCCGCGCTCAAAATTGGCCGTGCGATCCGCAACGAGTACGTAATTGCATATGGCCCAACCAGTGTTAATAACCCCGATAAGTGGCGCAGTGTTCAGGTCAAGGTGAGCCCGTCGCAGTTCCGGGTTTATGCGCGGAGGGGATACTACGCGGAGTAAGCGCGCGACGACCCTAAGAATCCGAAGGGGAGCGGAAGCGGTATCCGAGCCATGGCTCGGTAAGGAGGTATTGCGGCTGCGCCGGGTCGTCCTCAATCTTCTTTCGGAGTAGCCGGATATAGGCACGAAGATACTCAAGCTCTTGGCCGTACTCCGGGCCCCAGACTGCTTGCAGGAGGCGGGCGTGCTCGATGGCGACGTCCCGGTGCTGCATGAAGTAGCGGAGAAGCTCGAATTCGGTCGGTGACAAGCGGACCTCCTCTCCCGCTCTGCGCAGCGTGCGGCTCTCGACATCAAGCTCCAGCTTGCCCGCCCTGATTACAGGCGCGTCCTCTGCACTCTCAACCCGAATGCGACGAAGTACCGCCTGCAGACGCGCGATCAACTCCCGCACCAGGAAGGGCTTCGTCACGTAATCGTCCGCGCCGGCCTCAAGCGCCTCGATCTTATCGTCCTCGGTATCGCGAATCGTGATCATCACGATTCCGGCGTGGGGGACCAAAGCGCGGATTCGCCGGCACGCTTCCACCCCGCCCATACCCGGCATGTTGCTATCCAGCAGCACCAACTCTACGCACATTTGAGCGACAAGTTCAACGGCCTCCTCTCCATCTCGGGCCTCTTCTACCGCGAAGCCGCTGGCACTCAGAGTAGCGCGGAGTGCGCGCCGCATAGCTGGCTCATCATCGACCACCAACACTCTAACTCGCTTGGAGTTCATGAAGCGTTTCGCTCTTGACTGCGGGCAGCCGCATACAGAACGTTGTGTCTTCGCCGTTGGCCGGCCGAGAATCGAGATCCAAACTCCCACCATGCGCTATCACGATTCTGCGTGCGAAGTAAAGTCCTAATCCCGATCCGGGCGCCGCATGCCCGACGGTTGATCCACGATAAAAGCGCTCGAAGACGCGCTCGCGCTCTTCGGCCGGTATTGGAACACCTTCACTGGTCACCCGAATGTTGGCGAAGCCCTCGCCGCATTCGAGGCGCACGCACACGACACTGTTGGCTCTGGAGTATTTGAGCGCGTTATCCAGCAACTGCATCAGCGCCAGGCTCAGGAGTTCGCAATCCGCCAGCACTTCCACGCGGTCGGGGCCCAGATCCAGCGCGACCGACGGTTGAACGGCTTGCCGCCGCAATTGGTTGGTTGTGCGGCTGATGAGGGCCGCAAGATCCTTGCGCTCCAACCTCGGCTTGACTTCTGCCCGGTCCAGGCGCGCCATGCGCAGAAGCCGGGTGGTGAGGTGGCTCAATCTAGAGGCTTCGCTTTCGACAATTTCCGCCATTTCGATCTGCTCCGGCCTCAGAGCGCCGGCCTGGCGCAATCCTTCGCTGGCCGTGATGATGGTGGCCAGAGGTGTCTTGAACTCGTGAGCGAAGGCGTCTAACAGGGCCGACCGCAGAGTCTCCGCCTGCGCTGCGGCGGCGGCCTCGCTTGCCGATCGATAGGAGCGCGCCCTATCCAGTGTCCCGGCAGTCAGGGTCGCTAGGGAACCGACGGTCGATTCGGCATCGTTGAGCCCTTCGAACCCCACCGCCCCAGTGATTTCTCCGGCCACCCACAGACAGCGGACAAACACCTTCGAGAGCGGATCGTCGTGGTCCTGACGTTCCAGGAACGCGTGCTGTGTGCGTTCCGCCAATCCGTGTACGGAATCACCGTCCACCAGCGCCTCCGGCTGGTTGGCATCGAACAGGCAAGCGGCATGAAGCCCAAAAACCTGGCGCAAGATTCGCAAAGATCTCCCGCCAACCGCCGCTGCAGGCTCTAGAGAGAGCAGTTGGCAGGCTGCTTCATAAAGTAGTGCCAGCGCCTTGCGTTTGCTTTCCGAAGTGCGGGCCGCCCTTCGCGCTTGCGCCGCGAACCGTGTTATCACCAGGCTGGTCGCCAGGTAAGTCGCCAGCGCCATGCTGTCCAGTGGACGGTTAATGTCCCAGGCCAGAATTGGAGGAACAAAGAAATAGTCCAAGGCTGCGACTGCGATGACAGAAACAATGGCGGACGCGGCAAAGTCGGCTACGGCTGACTGCAGCACCACCAGCAGCAAGTAGAGGAATGCCGGTATGGCAAGGTCGGGGTGCAGGGGAAAGCAAACGGCAGTTATGGCCGCCACGCCAAACGCACCAAGCGCTATATGGCCAGCAACCCGCCAAAGCCGACCCAACCATCGTTGCTTCGTCGCCGCTCTCGGTGCCATTCTCTTACGATCCGCCCAAGCCCACAGGTTTGGATCCGGATCGACTGGGCCGGTAGGCGACGAAGACGAACAGGGAGCTTCGACGTTACCTATGAATGTAGAGCGACCCCCATGAAAAAGTCATAAAGGTCATGAAAAAACTAGAAAAACCTGAAATCACCCATCGGATAGGGGAGACTCCGGATCAGCCGGGTTGCGGAAACGGTAACCCACCCAGGGTTCGGTGAGAATGTATTCCGGTTGCGACGGGTCGTCTTCGATCTTCTTGCGGAGCATTCTCACGTATGACCTGAGATACTCCAGCTCGCCGCCGTACTCAGCTCCCCATACGCCCTGCAATAGCCGGGAGTGGGTGATCAGCGCTCCCTGATGTTTAAACAAATATAACAGCAGGTCGTACTCTTTGGGCGAGAGATGAATTTCGGCCCCCGCCTTGGTCACGACGTGCCGCTCCGAATCCAGCTCCAGGGCCCCGGCGCGGAACACGGTTGCCGAGGGGTCATCGGACGGATGCAGCCTGCGCCTCACCGCGTGCAGCCGCGCGACCATCTCCCGCAGGCGGTATGGCTTAGTTACAAAGTCGTCGGCTCCCGCTTCGAGGGCTTGGACCTTGTCTTCTTCGGTATCCCGCACGGTCACCATCAAGATGCCGATGCGCGACGAAAGGTTCCTGATCTTGCGGCATGTTTCGATGCCTCCCATCCCTGGCATATTGAAATCCAGCAACACGATATCGCCGGGCTTATCGCGCAGGACGATGAGGGCTTCCTCCCCGTTGCGTGCTTCCGAGACGTCGAATCCGCTGGCGGCAAGCGACGTCTGGAGCGCCCGCCGGAAGGCAGGATCATCGTCGACAATTAGGATTTTGCAGTTCTCACTCGGCAACAGAAGCCTCACTTTTCGAAACCGGCAGAGTCAGACGGAAGGCCACTCCATCCGCTCCGGTATCCACTAGGGACAAGTCGCCTCCATGGGCCAATGCGATCTTGCGCGCGACGTACAGCCCGAGGCCCGAGCCCGCGGCGGTTCGCGTAGCATCCTTACCCCGGTAAAACCGGTCGAAGACGCGGCTCCGCTCGTTCGGCGGAATGGGGTCGCCGTCATTCCAGACGTCGATCGCAGCGGCGTTCTCGCCGGCCGACAGCTCGACCAGGACTCGCGCATCCGGCCGCGAATACTTGCACGCATTTTCCAGTAGCTGGTTGATCGCCAGGCTCATCAGGTCGGGATCCAGCCGCACGTCGCCCACTTCGCCATTTCTGCGGAATGAGATCTGACGATCGGGCCAGAGCTTCGCATACCGGCGGGCGGATCTGTGGGCGATCTCGGCCGCGTCGGCCGGTTCCAGGCGCGGTTTGACTTCTTCCCGGTCGAGCCGCGCCAACCGAAGCAGCCGTGAGGTCAGCTCGCCCAGGCGCGCGGCTTCGCCCTCGATCATCGCGGCCAGCTCCGCCTGATCCGGCGAGAGCGATCCGGTCGCGCTTAGGCCGCCCGCCGCGGTCAGGATGGTGGCCAGGGGAGTCTTGAATTCGTGAGCCAGCGCATCGAGGACCGCAGAGCGTAGCGTCTCGGCCTGTGCGTTGGCGGCTGCGGTCGCCGCCGAGTGAAAAATCCGCGACTTCTCCAGCGCGGACGCCGCCAGGCTGGCCAGCGCCGGTGCCATCAGCTCCGGGTTGCGCAATCCCTCGAAGCCAATCGCGCCCAGAATCTTGTCCCGCTCCCACAGGCAGCGAACTACTATCCCCAGTTCTGGATACGCCGCGTTGCGGCCCGAGATGTATCCATCGCGGGTCTTCGACGCCAGATCGCCGCGGGACGCTCCGATCTCGTGCAGTTCCTTCGCCGCCTGGTCAAACAGGCAGACCGCATCCAGTGCGAAGCACGTCCAGAAGGGCCGCAGCAAGGCTGGCCCTACGGTCACGGACGGCGATTGCGCGAACAGCTCCGTGCCGGCCCGGTAGAGCCTTTCCATGTTTTCCCGCTGCAGCTTCGATTCGCGCGCTTCCGACCGCCAGCGAGACTGAATTCTGGTCACCACCAGTGAGACGATCAGCAAGCAGGCCAAAGTGATCACATCCAGACGATGAGTCACCCTGAATGTGAAGAGCGGGTCGATGAAGAACCAGTCCAGGCTTGCGGTGGCCAGCACGCCGACGATTGCAGCCTCCCAGAACTTGCTATCCAGGGATTGCAAAACAATCGCGATCAGGAATAATAAGGCCGTGGACGCCGAGTTGAGGTGAATTCGAAAACAGAACAACGTTGCGGCGGCGATCAATGCAGCGCCGCGCACCAGGACCAGGGCATGGCGCAATGCATGGCTGGGCGACATTCGATACCGATTCGGCTTGCTTTATTGTACTTCGGCCGTCGAAACCTGTTCTCAGGTGCTCCTGCGCAGGCAGAGTTTGGAAAGCTTGAACGAGAATCAGGGCTCCGCTCATGTTCACTTTTCCGATCTCGGTTTTCCCGGCATCATCAGCCGCAGCGGTTGGCTTGGGTCGAAAGGGTCTAGTCCTTATCTGTCCGTTTCCGGTTTTTCCGGCTTGAGGAGCCGGAGCGGTTCATTGGGATCGTAATCGAATCCTTCCGAAACCGGCGGTGGCAGAGGCTTGCGCTGTTTGAGTGCCGCGATTCTCAACACAGCATCGGTTGACTGCTTTGACTGCAACACCCTCTTGCCGGCGCTCATCTGCGGGGATGCGACTTCGATGGAAACACCAGACCTGGCGCTGGCTCGCCTCTCAGTCTTCGCCGTTCGGGCTCGGAGCTTCATGAAATGATGTATGTTGCTCGGGCACGTGCTTACCTGGCATTCTTCCGCCAGCACACGTGCGATTTCCACAAAGGTCCGGCCGCGTCGACGCATCTCCTCGATCAGCGTGGCATGCGGGTCCAATCGCGAGCGTGGCGGCTTGGCCGGCAGTCTCTCGAGAATCTCGGCGATCCTATCATCCATATCAACCCCAAGTGAGACGCTTCTGGCGCGAGCCCAGCGGCTCGCCAACGACGTTGAACGTCTGTCGAACGAAAGCCGAACATGCATCGAATATCCATCGAATATTCATTGAACGTGCATTGAAAAGAACGCGCCGCGCGCGGGCCGCAAAACCTAAGCCGCCAGGCTTAGTCACAATGGAGCGACCAACCACCGAATCGCATTGGCGCGGGTTACGCTGCGAAGAGGTGAGTCCAGCGGCGCAGAGCCGCATACGAAAGGAGTTGGTCGCAATGTCTAAGATACG
>Ga0187891_1001315_pt1 | contig 21790 bp, 17 predicted proteins | sample June2016WEW_21_4_FD_132990 | JGI IMG/M metagenome (GOLD analysis project Ga0187891, IMG submission 132990) | Peatland microbial communities from SPRUCE experiment site at the Marcell Experimental Forest, Minnesota, USA - June2016WEW_21_40 | ecosystem: Environmental > Terrestrial > Soil >... | reverse complement strand
TGTGCCGCGGCCGCCTTTTTGTGGTGGTGACGTTCCGACAGCGGCTTGCGGACTTGCGGCTTCACTGCCGTCTCGTCCACCGCCGTGGTTCCGGTGACGTCAGCGCTGAAGGTCGCTCCCGCGGGCACCAGGTAGTCCTCCACCGTCTGCCCTTCGGTCGATCCCGTAGCCACGCTGATGCGCGAAGCGTCGATGCCCTGCTCCGTCACCAGGTAGTCCTTGGCGTTCACGGCGCGCTGCGCGGCGAACATGTCCACCGTAGCGTGCTTGTGATGCAGGGCGTACTTCTGCTGCTTGGCCGTCTTGGCTGCTTCGTCGGAATTCTGCTCGCCTACGATGACCGCCTTGGCGTCAGCCTGCTGCTTCAGATCCAGAGCCACCTGGTCCAGGCAGGCCTTGGCTTCGTTGTCTACGCGCATCGGCCGCTTCTTGTCGTTGGCAAAGCTGATCGAGCACAGCGCCTGCGTCTTCGGCGCCGGCGGTACATATGGCGCCGTAATCGTCAGGCTGGTCGAGGAGCTCGCCGTGTGTCCCTTGTCGTCCGACACATTACACGTGATCCCCACCGCTCCCGTCGGCGCGCCCGCCGAAGAGTACTCCGCTGTCGTCCCGCTGCCCGTCACCGTGCCCGCCGTGGCCGTGTAGCTGTAGGTCAGCGGACGGTTCTGCGGGCTCACGCCCACCGAGGTGACGGTCGCCGTGTCGCCCGGCTTGATGGTGCTCGGACTCACCGAGCAACTGATCGTCGCCGGCTCGAAGGCCTTCACCGTGATCCCCGCCGTGCACGTCGCCGTCTCCCAGGACTTCGACCCTTCCTTGCCCTTCTTGCCTTCCTTCACCGTGCCCTGCACCATGTACTCGCCCGGCGCAAGAGATCCCGTATCCACCTTGGCCGTGGTGTCGCTGCCCGTCACGCCCGTCCCCGACCAGCTATAGATCACGTTGTCCTTCGGGTTCAGTCCGCCCGCGCTAGCTGTTACTGTCACCGGGTCGCCGGGATAGATCGTCTCAGGGTTCGCCGAACACGCCAGCGTCACCGACGGTGGAGGCGCGATTGAACCGGGATGGATCACCACCCCAGCGCTCAGCCGCGCCGCATTGATGTTGGCAGTGCCCCCATAGACGCGGTTTCCGAAGTCGGCGTGCATGTACTCGTAGTCTGCCTGGAAGATGCGAATCGCCAGATGATGGTTGAACCAGGGCGTTTCAATGTCCATGCCCCCGCCCACGGTCGCGTCAGGACCCCAGGTGTTGGGGTTGTGGTCCGGTCCGCCGACCATCGCCCCACCGGCCAATGCGTGAACGAATGGAGTAATTGCTCGTGAAGGAAAGCGGAAGATCACGCCACCAGCCAGGGTTACGAAACCGTCATCGTTCCCCTCGGCGCCGATGTTGGTGCCGACCACTGGGCCGCCGAACTCGTGTTCAGCGGTCTCCACCTGAATACCAACAAAGCGATTGTAGAAATAGGCGCCGCTGAGGATCCCGCCCACGTTGACCGCATCGTAGGAAAAAGGCTGGATTGTGTCGTTCGGCTGCAAAACCTGGACCGTTCCTTTGGGAGAGAGATAGCTGTACCCCGCAAAGATATCAAACTTCGAAGGCAACTCCTTCGACGGTCCATGCGCAGACGGAGCGACCTGAGCCGCCAAGGCAATGGGTACCAACACGAGAATGACCAAGGCAATGAACCGCCTAAAACAAGGAAAAACGTGCGCGTACATCGGATCCATCTCCAACTGCACCTCCTCGTTTCCGCCCTGTTGCCATCCGGAATGACAATGGTCGGAGAGCACCATTCGCCGCTCGCTTGATTTTCCCGCATGCGAAGCCGGGTTCATAGTGTCTCCCCTGATGCGTATCCCTATGGGTACCCCCCGGGGATACGATTCTTTGCCTCGTCGAGGTTTTGGTGACTTACACGGGAATTTCCGTTTTAGATCCCAACAGCCCGACGCTATACACCCATCCAGCGATTCTAGGAGTCGGCCCAGATTGCGCGCGGCGATGTGGTGGATTTGACCGGGAAGGTGGATAAGGATGGCGCTTTGCATTGGGACGTTCCCGCGGGCAATTGGACCATTCTGCGCATGGGCTACTCGCTCACCGGCGCCACCAACCACCCAGCCATCCCCTCCGCCACGGGGCTTGAGGTGGGCAAGTTCAACGCGCAGGATGTGCGCGACTATTTCCACGGATACTTGGACCCGATCCGGCAGAATCTCGGCGACCTGACCGGAACGGCGCTCAAGTACATGACCATGAATAGTTGGGAAGCGGGGATGCAGAACTGGACGGACGACATGATTGCCGAGTTCCAGCGGCGGCGCGGCTACGATCCCGCGCCTTATTTGCCCGTCCTCGCCGGCCACGTGGCGGAAAGTGCGGACGTGAGCGACCGGTTCTTGTGGGATTTTCGGCGCACCCTCGCCGATCTCTACGCCAGCGACCACTACGGAACCATGGAAAGCCAACTGAAGCAGTTGGGCATGGGCAGCTATGCCGAGGCCTCCGGCGTGGCGCTTGAAATCCCCGAGGACACGCTGCTCAACAAGAGCCACATCGACATTCCCATGGCCGAGTTCTGGGTCCACGCGCTGCATCCCGAATCGATGTACTACGTCGACGTTCGCGGGGCTGCGTCGGCAGCGCACGTCTATGGCAAGCGAATCGTCGCCACCGAGACCTTTACCGGCGGCGGATACGAGTCGCCTTACACGCTGAAGAAGATCGCCGATTACTGGTTTACGCAGGGCGTGAACCGGCTGGTGTTTCACACTTCGGCCGAACAGCCGCTGGACACCAAGCCCGGCAACACGATGGTCGGCACCCACATCAACCGCAACATCACTTGGGCCGAGCAGGCCGGGCCGGTGATGACCTACTTTGCGCGCGTCTCTTACATGCTGCAGCAGGGAAGTCCGGTGACCGACCTGGCCTATCTGTTGTCGGAAGGTGCGCCTTCGACGATGCCGTTCTGGGGCGCCGGGCTGGTTCCCGCGCCGGCTACGATTACGACTACATCAATACCGACATTCTGCTCTACCATACGAGCGTTGCCGCCGATGGCCGGATACACGTAGACGGCAGCGGCGCGATGCCTGAGGGGATAAACTACCGCGTGCTGGTGTTGCCAAGAACCATGCAGATGACACCGGAGGTTTTGCGCAAACTGCACAAGCTTGTCGCGGCTGGCGCAACGATCGTTGGCCAGCGGCCCAGGACGTCACCCAGCCTCGTGCATTATCCCGACGCCGACGCTGAAGTCCGAGCTCTCGCGACCGACCTTTGGGGCGATACGGACGGCGTAACCGATACCCAGCACGCATTCGGCAAGGGAATGACGTACACCGGTCTGGCTCTCGACGAGGTTCTGAACCGATTGCAGGATCCGCCGGGGGCAACCACGCTCGTTGCCGACCGCAGCGGCAACCGCCAGCCCGGCATCGAGCCGGCGGCGTACGTGGAGAAGCTTGGCTTTACCACGGTACCGCTCGACCTTGCCGAGCGCGAGGCTGTCTTTGTTGCCCTGCGCAACGCCGCACCGGAGGGAGGGCACACGGCGGCTCACGCAGTCGAAACTACGCTGGCAACGATTCCGGGGCCTTGGACCCTCACGTTCCCGCCGAACTTGGGCGCTCCGCCAAGCATGCAGATGCGCAACCTCGTTTCCTGGACGGAGGTTTCCGATCCAGGTGTGAAGTACTTCTCCGGCACCGCGACCTACAGCAAGGATGTGCAGGCGCCAGCGGCGTGGTTTCGCCCGGGCCAGCATCTTTATCTCGATCTCGGCACAGTGTGCGACATTGCTGAAGTCAAGGTGAATGGCAAATCCGTGGGCATGGTGTGGGCGCCACCCTACTGGCTCGACGTGACCTCTGCTCTGAAACCGGGCATGAACCGGCTGGCGATCAGGGTGACGAATGAATGGACCAACCGGCTGGTCGGAGACCGTCTTCTGCCGCCGGGAAAGCGGGTTCTGTCCCAGGCCGGCCCGACGCCTCCGCGCGGAGGGTTTTTCTTCGGCCCCACGGAGCCAGCGGAGTCGGGGCTGCTCGGCAGCGTCAGGTTTGTGGCTGAACGCGGACAGTGAGGAGGACTTCGAGAGTCAACCGTCCCATCTGGGTACCGAATTCCGAAACTAAGGCAAGTATGCAATCGCTGTACTGCGCAATTTTGAGGTTGACGCACGGGGGGGACTGATATAGTGAAGGAACTGGTTTGACCTGATTAAGATCAGGAGGACAAGAGCTCATTAAAGTTGGATGAAAGCACTTCCTTTCATGCCTGAAGGTGGAGTTTTTCAAACGCAAGTGCACTTGCTTTCCGTTTCGGGTCCACGGCGGTCGCGCCAGATGCTTTTTGTCCCGGTTGAAGGAGATGTGGAAAAAGCCTCACCCAAGTGAGGAGGGCGAAGCTTTGCATAAAATCGGACATCGATCGGTCCGAACTCCACGCCGCTCAACGCCGGATTATATGTCCGATACGCCGCAACTGCCGAAGTGGTTTGCCTTATATACAATCTCGCGCCATGAAAAGCGTGTTGCCCAGCATTTGGGCCAGAGACAGATTGAGTACTATCTTCCCCTCTACCGGTCGGAGCGCAAATGGAGCGACGGGTCCAGGGTCACTCTGGAACTTCCCCTGTTTCCCGGCTACCTATTTATTCATATTCGGCGCAATGAGCGCGGGAGTGTGCTGTCAGTGCCAGGCGCAGTGGCCGTCGTGGGCGGAACGGGCGGCGAGCCGGTTCCGCTACCTGATGCCACGATTGACGCGCTGCGGACAGGGCTGCAACTTGTTCGTGCCCGTCCGCACCCGCTGATGACGGCCGGACAGCGAGTACGCATCCGGGCGGGCGCCCTCGCCGGGCTAGAGGGCGTTGTGGTGAGGAACAAAAACAGCTGCCGCGTCGTGCTGACTCTGGAACACATCATGCAGAGTTATGCCGTGGAAGTGGGCCTGGACGATCTGGAGCCATTGACACCCAGCACGTTTCCGGGCGCCATGATTCGCGATGCCGAACTCAACCGTCCCGGTCTACGTTCATAGGTTCCTGAAAGCACGGTCTCGCCAAAAACCCAGCGAGAGCCGTCGTTCGATGGCCTTCTCAATTCCAGCATTCACTGATCTCTGACCGGGAACGCAAACAGAAGATCCGTTTCGCCACCACGAGCACTTGAAGTGATCGATGTTCCGGCGAAAAGTCGCTTAACGGGAGATCCCCGGGAATTCCGGTTTCCAGATGGGTACTGCCGCAATCTGACGGTGAAAGCGCACCAAAGCTTCAGATGACGAGAGTTTCAAACCTCGGAAAAGGCGATGCCGAAGCGCGCATTCTGGCCAGCGCTGCGGGGATGTTCGCGACTTATGGCTACAACGGCGTAAGCACGCGGGACATTGCATCCGGCGCGGGAGTGAATGAGGTGACGATTTACCGGCATTATCCACGCAAACGCGATCTCTATCTTGCGGTGCTCGACGCAGAGTTGCAGCAGGTGAAGCTGCGGGGCGATCTGTTGGCCGCGATTGCGGAGGCCGGCGATGGAAAAACAGCGCTTGCGCGCACGTTTGAGTTGATCGCGGCCACCATGATGCAGCGCCCGGAATTGCTGCGCCTTGTGCAGTACAGCGTCCTTGAATTGGGTGATGATATTGATCCGTTGTTGCGCAGGCACCTGGGCCAGTTAGTTGAAGTGATTGCCCGATACCTGGAGCCCTGGGTAAATCGCGGCGAGTTACGCTGCAACAGCGCGAAAGCTCTTGTGCTCTCCCTGATCGCAATCATTCTGAGTCATCGTTCGCTGCATCATCTCTTCTCGTGCGATGGCTCGGGTCCCGAGGCAATATTCAAGGCCTATGCGGAGTTTTCAGCATCCGAATAGGAAGTTTTGATGTGCCCTAGACGCTTCACAGCGTTCTGATCGAGGGCTAGGTGGATATGAGTTCGAACCGTACGGCCGCTGGAATTGGCGCGTGTGTTCCAGTCGGGAGTCCACTGCCTTTTCCACCGCCGTCCATGCATATTCTGCACATGATTAACACCCTGTCTCCTGATAGCGGAGGACCACCGGAGGCCGTACGCCAACTGATTAAAGGCTATCTCGCAATCGGCGCAACCATTGAGGTGGTCTGCCTGGACAATCCGAGCGCAGAGTTTCTGCGCGAGATCCACTGCCCGGTTCATGCGCTCGATCAGTCCTTTGTGGGCAGGTACTCATTTTCGCCGCGTCTGTGGCGATGGCTCCGTACGAATGTCGGCCGCTTCGACGGAATCGTGATGAACGGGATCTGGTCGTTTCCGGGTGTGGCCCTGCGATTCGCGGCAAGGCAGGCAGGTAAATCATACGGGGTTTTCACGCACGGCGCGCTTGACCCCTGGTTCAACCGCAAGTATCCGTTCAAGCACCTTAAGAAATTGCTCTATTGGCCAATCCAGCATGCTGTTCTCCGAGACGCGTTGGCGGTCTTCTTTACCAGCAAGTCAGAGCGAGACCTGGCGAAGACCAGCTTCAGCCCCAGCGAATGGAACAGCATCGTCGTTCCATACGGGATCGTGGAGCCGTTGATGTCCCCAGAGGGTCCCGCTGTACAGATCGAGGCATTCTATTGCAAGTTGCCGAAGCTTCGTGGCCGTCACTATCTGCTGTTTCTGGCGCGCATCCACGAGAAAAAGGGTTGTGACTTGCTCCTTAAGGCGTTTGCGAAGCTTGCGGATGCGGCCTCAGATGTGGACCTCGTGATCGCAGGACCTGACCAGGTGGGAATGCAGGCCAAACTGATACGGATGGCCGAGCAGCTTGGCATTGCCGACAGAGTGCACTGGCCGGGCCTGATCGGCGGCGACGTCAAATGGGGCGCCCTGAGGGCTTGCGACGCCTTCATCCTGCCATCGCATCAGGAGAATCTCGGAATCTCAGTGGTCGAAGCTCTCTCGGTTGGGCGTCCGGTTCTCATCACCTATCAGGTCAACATCTGGCAGGAAATCAAGGCGGACGGTGTCGGCCTGGCCGATGAAGACACGCTCGAAGGCATCGTGCGCCTGTTGCGGGCTTGGTTCGATCTGCTTCCGGCAGAGCGCGCCGCGATGGCCGCTCGAGCCGTGCCGTGCTTCGCCTCTCGCTTTTCAATGAAACAAGCGGCGGTGGCCATCAACCGCGTGTTTAGTTCCGTGAACGTAAAGGGCGCAAACCCTCAACCTGTTGGATACAGTTGATGCTTTGGGCGGTTTGTGCCGCAACCAGGCGAAATTCAGTGACCCCACGACCCTCCGCTTTGAGGCGATGGCCGATCAGGTCGATTCAAAGAAAGCTCTAGCACCACGTGCTCGCACAGAGTCGGCACAGACTGAAGGTCACGCCGACTTGAGCGATTCACCTCTGGTTGCACCAACCCTGGATTCGCGATAGGAGTCTCAATGCCTCTTGAACCAAAGGCGGAGCCGCAGGCAGGCCAGCCTCTCGAAAGCCAACCAAGAAATCTCGTTCTCGGCGAGCGGCGTTCCCTCATGGATGTGTGGCGCGTGCTCACAAAGCAGCGCTTCACCATCCTGGCGGTGACGATTTTCTCCCTTTCCGCAGCAGCTTGGTATGCATTTCGGACCCCGCCCGTGTACGAAACTGTCTCGCGCATCGAAATCGAACCGAATGAATTCGCAAGCGGCGATTTGGCAAGCGTCTTCGCGGAGGATGAAGGGGCCAATTCGTTGCAGACGCAGGTGCGGGTTCTCGAGAGCGACTCGGTGCTTTTTCAAACTGCACAACATCTGAATCTCATCCGCTTGGTGCGCGGCGGCAAAACGGGCCAAACCATTCCGACGACTTCTTCTACCAATGTTACCCCACAAGAGCACCGCGCTCTGGTTGGAATCATAGGGGGCGGATTGAGCGTTACTATCATCCCCGATACGCGGATTGTCGAGATTCACTACCGCAGTACGGACCCGAAACTCGCAGCCGAAATTGTGAATGAGCTGGTGGAGACTTATTCCGACGAGGATCTTCGAACAAAATACGAACGAACGATGCATGTCTCCACATGGCTCCAGCAGCGGTTAGACGATCTGAAAAAGGAAGCGTCGGATACGCAGCAACAGCTTGCGGATTACGAGAGGGCGCACAACATCGTGGGAGCGGATGAGAACTCCAATCTCACCATACAAACCCTGGAGAATGTCAGTAAGAATCTGGACGACGCTGAGGCCAACCGGATCATGAAAGAAGACCGCATGCGCGAGTTCAATTCGATGAACCCGGACATGGTGTCTCTGCTCGGCGACAATCCCACCGTAGGTGCGCTCCACACACAGCTCACCGAATTGCAAACGCAGCGTGCCGAACTGGCCACAAAGTATGGGCCAAAGCATCCCCAAATGCAGCAACTGGATCTTCAGATCAATAAGGTTCAGACACAAATCGACACCGAAGTCGCGCTTGCGCGCCGCCAGGTGCAGCAAGAGTACGAAAGCGCGCTTGGGTTGGAGGCGGCGCTGCGCAATCGGCTGGGAGCACAGGAAGACGCCGCTTACCGCCTGAACGAGAATGTAGCTCAATATTCAATCCTTCGTCACCAGGCGGAGCTGACTCGCAATCTGTACGACACCTTGCAGATGAGGCTCGAAGAGGCGGGTGTTACGGCGGGATTATCGGCAGCAAACATCACCGTCGTGGATAGCGCCCAGATTCCCTATCTCCCTGTGGCGCCACGGAAACGCATGGACCTATTCGTTGGGTTGTTTGGTGGGTTCCTCGTCGGATGTGTGCTTGCATTTGTGATTGAATCGATCGACGACAGGCTCCAAACTTCCGATGAGGTCGAGAACGCGTCGATGCTGCCATCGCTTGCAGCTGTACCGCACATGTCGTTTGATCTGGCAGAGGTAAAGAGCGCTGGAAAGGAAGAAGGTATACCCAGCATCAGTCAGGCTCCGGAGCAGTTAGTTACCCTTTGGGATCCTAAATCGAATAGCGCCGAGGCCTATCGGGGCATGCGCAGTGCGTTGTTGCTCTCGTCGATCGACAATCCGCCACGTGTCATCCTTGTGACCAGCGCCTTCCCGGCGGAAGGGAAAACGACCACAGTAGTGAACCTTGCGATCGTACTTGCACAGCGAAATGAACGGGTTCTGTTGGTAGACGCCGACCTTCGGCGGGGAAGCTTGCACCGAGTATTCGGACTGGGTGACCAGAGTTGGGGTCTGTCGTCGGTGCTAACACAACCGGAACTGCACAAGGAAATGCCTGCCCCGTTTCCAGAACTGCCAACATTGCATGTACTGGTGACCGGCCCGCGGCCGCCAAACCCGGCCGAGATGCTTTCCTCAAAGCGAATGGAGGAGCAGATGCGCCAGTGGACACAGCAGTTCGACCGAATTGTGATGGACAGTGCGCCGCTTCTTGCCGTCTCAGACTCGCAAGCGATGGCCGCGCGCGCAGATGCCGTGGTGTTGGTCGCCCGCGCTGGCGTGACTCGCAAGCGCGCACTGATTCGAGCGCGCGACCTTCTCTGGCGCATCAATGCGCCCATTGCCGGCGTCGTCGTCAACGATGTCGACATGCGCCTCGAGACCTTCTACACTTATCGCTACGGCATGTACAGTCGGGAGTATTGGTATGCATATCGCCAAAACGTATCGGCTTCGGACCGGTCCTATGGGTATGAGGAAGAAAAAAAGGGAGAGTAATATGGCGAGAACATTTGCGTGGGCAGTAGCGCTTTGGTTTCTTTTGTTCTCGCATGCGATGGCCGCACAAGCCAATCCATCCGGAAATCCTGTGCCAAATGCAGCGCCGCCCCTGAGGATTGGCGCCGGCGATATGATTCAAGTAGCAATGTTCGAAAATCCTGACCTGTCCGGCTCATTTCGAGTCGATGAGCATGGCGACATTATTGTTCCCCTGATTGGCCGCGTGCATGTGGAAGGCACGACTGCAGAGGAGGCAGCGAGACTGATCGAAGAGCGCTATATCGAGGCGCAGATTCTGCAGCCGGCCGAGGCTCACGCCACGGTGTTCATTTCAGAGTACGCGACGCAAGGAATCGTTGTGAACGGCGAGGTGAAATCATCCGGAGTGTATCCTGCCTTGGGTGTTCGCACGCTGAACGACGTAATCACGGCTGCTGGGGGCGTAACGGTGGCTGCAGCGTCGAAGGTGGTGATTACACACAGAAACAATCCTGCGAATCCAGTCACGGTTGAATACAACCCCGAAGCTCTCCCGCCGGTGATACCTGACGTTCAGGTTTTTCCTGGCGATACGATTATGGTTCCCAGGGCCGGCATTGTTTATGTAATGGGTGACGTCAATCGCTCCGGAGGCTACGTACTGGAAGGCCGCCGCGTTCTGACGGTGGAGGAAGCCATGGCACTCGCAGGGGGTAGTGGACACGCCGCCGCATTGAAGCGCGTACAACTGGTGCGGACGCTGGAAGACGGCAGAAAAGAAGCGATTACAATTCCATTGAATTTGATTTACAAGGGAGAAGCTCCGGACGTGGCACTTAAGGATGGAGATATCCTCTACGTTCCATTGAGCACAGCCAAATCTGTGAGCGAACAGGCCATCACTGCCGCCATTGGCATCGGCACCTCAGTTGTGATTTACAGGACTGCGTACCAGTAAGCTCGCCGGGGTCCCAGTACGTGCCGAATCGCATCGTCTTGGCCAGCGTTCATCTGTGTTGACGGAGGGCGCCAGGGGCGGCAGAAAGCCTGACCGGGTGATCGAGCCGTAAACGTCTGCAATCGCGAACCGCAAACCCTAATACAAACTCCAGATGCGGCGCGCTTCATGGAAGGAGTGGCCGACTGGGGTCCAGAACCATGGATTGCGCACGTTGGTGACGTAATTGGGTTAGGAAGACTGGAATGGGCAAACGGGCACTCATCTGCGGCATTTCTGGACAAGACGGCAGTTATCTCGCAAAGCTGCTCTTGGAGCGAGGTTATGAGGTCTGGGGTAGTTCGCGCGATGCCGAGCAGACTGCATTCAATAACGCCCGGCAGCTTGCGATCTATGATTCTCTGCGATTGGTTTCGCTGAATCTCCGCGACATCGGTAATGCAATTGGATTACTGAAACGGATCCGCCCACACGAAGTTTTCAACCTCGCCGGACAAAGCTCTGTTGGCCTTTCCTTCGAACAGCCTGTTGAGACCATCGAGAGCATCGCGCTCGGCACGCTCACGCTGCTTGAGGCAATCCGCCTTGCGGATCCGAACATTCGTCTCTACAATGCCGGCTCGACCGAGTGTTTTGGCGACACCGGTGAGGATATTGCCAACGAAAGTTCACGATTCAATCCATGCAGTCCCTATGCAGTCGCCAAGGCATCTGCGTTCTGGACGGTAGCGAACTACAGGGAAGCCTATGGGATGTTCGCATGCTCCGGGATCTTATCGAATCATGATTCACCCCTGCGCCCCTTGCGTTTTGTCACGCGCAAGATTATTCATGGTGTCGCGTCGTTAGCGATGGGGAGGGACATCAGACTTTCACTTGGCAATCTCGAAATAGAGAGAGATTGGGGTTGGGCTCCGGAATATGTAGAAGCCATTGCGACGATGCTGGAGCAGTCTTCGCCGGAAGACTGCATCGTTGCCACCGGCCAGAGTCATACGCTAACCGAATTTGTGAAGACGGCATACGAACTCATCGGCAAAGACTGGCGGGCCTATGTCACGCAAGATAAGCACCTGATGCGTCCTGCGGACATCTTGCAAAACAAAGTTGATCCGTCGAAGGCTGCAGCTCACTTAGGTTGGAAAGCCAAGTACGGCATGAAAGAAGTAATCAGCATGATGCTCGAAGCGGAAATGCAGAATCTTCGCGAGGGACGCTCGGTCTAACGAGTTACAGGATTTGATCGGACTGCGAGGGCACATATGTCTCCCGCAAATCGACTGCTGATTCAGGTTGTTCCCCGGCTCACGCCTGCGCGATGCGGAGTCAGCGATCAGGCAGTTTTGCTGGCAAGGGAACTTAAGACCGCATTTGGAATCGATGCTGCATTTGTTGTATTGAACTCAGATGAGAGATGCGATCTGCCTTATCCGATGATTCATTGCCAGCCGGGTAGCTTACTAAATGCCTGTCTGTCACTGGGCCAGAGCCAGCCGGGCGCAGTGCTTGTTCACGTTAGCGGATATGGATATGCTGCGGATGGAGCGCCGACGCGTCTTGCGGAAGCGCTTGCAAAACTAAAAACAAGCGGCCAGTTTCGCATTGCTGCTTATTTCCATGAACTATTCGCAACCGGAATGCCATGGAAATCGGCATTCTGGTACTCGCGCCGGCAAAGGAAGGCGGTTCACAGGATCGCCGAGGAATGCAATCTACTCGTGACCAACCTCGGACGTCATGCAAAGTGGTTGGGGGGACAACCCATCAGACGAAGTGACACACCGGTCCAACTCCTACCAGTATTCTCGATTGGCGGCGAAGCTCAAGATCCAATCCCCATAGCACAGAGGGAACCAGCAATGGCTGTCTTTGGTCTATTTGCAAGCCGGCAAAGGGCCTATAGAGAGCTTTCATTTTTGGGAGGAATGCTGATGCGCCTGGGTATCAAAGAGATTGTGGATATCGGACCGGAATCACGTGTTCCCCATGAACTGAACGGAGTTCCGGTGAGACGCATGGGAGTGCTGGCCCCAAGAGATCTTGGCAGCCAACTTTCGAAAACGAGGTTTGGATTTCTCTCGTACCCGTCATTGGCCATTGCAAAGTCTTCTATATTTGCGGCCTATTGCGCGCAGGGAACAATCCCTGTCATTGCAAAGCATTTTCACGGGGAAGTGGACGGGCTGAGAGACGGAGTTCACCTCTTGAGCCCGCAAACTGTGAAAGCGGCACAGGCACCCGGACTGGAGCACTGCTCGTTGGCTGCCTGGCAATGGTACCAGGGACATCGGCTCCATGTTCATGCTGCCACGTATGCGCGATGGCTCGATCATCCTGCAAACAGCGTGGCTGCGGAAACGCGAATACCCGCCAAAGTGAAGGGCATATAGGTGGAAAAGGCACGCACCTGAAGAGCTCGAAACGGGAATCGAGCCTGGCCGAACGCAACCGAAAAGATGAAAAAGCCATCCGTTCTCCTGTCTCACCCGACAGGTAATCAAAACGTCCGCAACGCTCTTCGAAGCCTTGCGGAGAACGGGATGCTTGCAGAATTCTGGACGACCATTGCCTGGGATTCAGACTCGCAATGGAACCGGCTGCTGCCGCCCGGGTTGCACGCCCAGATGGCGAGGCGGGCCTTTCCGGAGGTATCGAAAGAGCGCGTCAAGTGCGTCCCCTGGAGAGAGATGGTCCGCTTGAGCGCCGGATTTTTGATACTGAAAGGCTTTCTCTGTTCCGGAGAGCGGCCCTTCTCCATCATCGGCATGTACCGGCACTTCGACGGTAAGGTGGCGCGGCGTCTCGAGATCATCCACCCTGATGCAGCGTATGCCTATGAAGGGGGCGCACTGCAGACGTTCCGCAGGGCCAAAGAACTGGGTATACGGACTCTGTACGAGCAGCCAAGCAGCTATTGGTATTGGGCGCGCAGGCTGCTCTCAGAAGAGGCGGAGCGAAATCCCGAGTTTGCCGGGCTTCTTCCCAACCTGATGGACTCCACCAAGCATTTGGAGTGGAAGGACGAAGAGCTTCGTCTCGCGGATTTTGTTTTTGTGCCTAGCGAGCACGTTCTTCATACCCTGTCGGGGGTGGTTCCGGATAAGAGGATTCGCGTGATCAGCTATGGAGCCCCGCCCATACGATCCCGCAAGCCCTCTCCACGTGAGCCGAATCGGCCGTTGAGAGTGCTGTTTGTCGGCACATTGGCTCAACACAAAGGGATTAGTTATTTGTTGGACGCCATCGATCTGCTCGGTTCACAGGTTGAGCTCACACTCGTGGGGCGGCGCTTCAGGGCCAATTCCCGCGTGGATGAGGCTTGCAGCCGCTTACGTTGGTTCGAAAGCTTGCCACATTCCGGCGTCTTGGATCTGATGCAGGAAGCCGATGTCCTGGTACTCCCGTCGCTCACCGAAGGATGCGCCCTGGTTGTCCTTGAAGCTCTGGCGTGCGGTCTCCCGGTGATCGTCACACCCAACACAGGGTCGCTCGAGTTTGTGCGAGACGGACGTGAAGGGTTCGTTGTGCCCATATGCCGTTCCGACGCAATCGCCGACCGCCTGGATGCACTCAACCGTGACCGCGAGCTACTGGCTGCGATGTCGCGCAACGCCCATGCGACCGCGGCGGAAAAATCGTGGGAGAGTTATCGCAGCAACTGGGTCAACGCAGTGAGGGCCGCATTATGCAGCTAGGACAGAGGCCACACCTGGTTCCGCATCGCGGCAGGATGCCATATCTGAAGAAGCTCTTCTGGGCGTATTTCCTGCTGCTGATCTTTGAAGGCGCGCTGCGTAAATGGGTAGCGCCGCAGCTTTCCGCCCCGCTGCTGCTGGTCCGCGATCCAATCGCGATGCTCATTCTCGTTGAGGCACATCTCACGAATAAATGGCCGGAGAGATGGTCGGCCGTTACCGGAATTCTTACTGCCGCACTGATCGGCCTGTGCGTGATCCAGATGGTCGCGGTCGAGAACCCTTGGATTGCCGCGGTTTATGGATTGCGTTCCTACCTGCTCCCATTTCCCGTTGCCTTTGTCATGGGAGAAAACCTCGATGCGGAGGACCTGCGGAAGTTCGGCGTCTGCATGCTGTGGCTTTTGATGCCGATGACGGTACTGGAGATGGCACAATACATTGCTCCGGCTACGTCGTTTCTGAACGCAGGCGCATATAAGGGAGCCGAGCAGATTCTTTATGTAGGTAAGCACGCGAGAGCATCGGGCACCTTTAGTTATGTGGTCGGCCCGGTTGCATTCAACGTGGTGGCGGCGGCATTCATTTTCTATGGTTTGGGCAAAGAAGGGTTTGCGAAGAAGTGGCTGCTGTGGGCGGCATCATTTGCGCTGCTTCTTTCGATCCCGGTGATCGGGTCCCGCGGCTTGGTGTACGAATTGACGGCAGTTGTTGCCTGTGCGGGAATTGCCGCGATGTCGGGAGTGACGCAGTTTGGAAAATCCCTCAGGATCGCCGTCCCAGCCCTGGTTGTGTCTATCCTGGTATCGCTGTTACCAATCTTCTCCCAAGCCTCCGTCAGTCTGAGGCTGCGCTTTGCACAGGCAGGTCACGCCGAGGGGGGTACCGGGCAAGTATTGGAGTCGCGGACCGTAGCACCCATCATCGGGAAGATAGAAAACACGGACTTCTCGAGCAATCCCTTTGGTCTGGGAATGGGACGCGGTGCGGCCGCGATCAACAAGCTGATGGGAGGCGCGTCGCAATTCCCGGCGGGGGAAGGTGAAGTCGATCGGGCTTTAAATGAATTGGGCCCCATGCCGGGTCTCGCATTCATGTTATTTCGCCTTATTCTGACAGTGATGATCGTCGCCGCCGCGATCGCACGAGTACGCACTCACGTAGAACCTCTTGCCCTACTGCTCGCCCCCTCTGTGGTTTCCGGGCTGTTTTTCGGGATTCTGGAGCAACCCATGGAACAGGGATTTATGGTCCTTGCCGTAGCCTTTTCTCTGGCCGCGCTGAAACGGGCCCCGGTTCCGGCCATAGCGGCACTCTCGCCGGGTCCGCGGCTGCAATTGGCGCGATACAATCCGCGCCCGCATCGAGGATAGGCCGTCCATCAGCGTGAACGCTGTGCAGCCATGAGGTGAAGGCTCGGGTGAATTCCATCGGCAACCCTTTCGCTTCCCAGCGATCCCTCTCGATGGGCGTTCTCGTGCTTAATTACAATACCTGGACTCTCGCGCTGCGAGCGTTGGGCGCAGCGATCAGCCTCGAGTCTGGAAGTGTGACTGAGTACGTATTGTTCGACGACGGGTCTCCCGATCCTCCGCCAAGGGGAATCGACAGCCGGATACGGCTAATCCGGGGCGGTTCAAATCGCGGATTCGCGCGCGCATTAGTCCTGGCGTTTGCGGCTATGAAGAGCGACATTGTTGTGCTCTTCGATTCCGATGCGTACCCCTTGACGCCGTTCTGCAACGGCGTACGGGAGCATTTCGAACGAGACGTCCGCCTAGGCCAATTGGGTTTCCTGGCGCAAAATCACGAGGGTTTGCAGACCGAGTCCTACTTCAGCGAACCGACGCAATGGGGCTTGATTCTCGGACAGGCTCTTTACGCTCGGGTCCCCAAGAAGCCGCCGCGGCAGTCCAACCTCTGTGTGATCGCCGGCTGCATGGCTACGCGAATGGAGGCTTACAGGCAGGTAGGCGGTTTTGACGGAACGTTCGATTTTCTGGATGTCGACGTGGACTACAGTATGAGGCTACGCATAAGTGGTTGGAACGTGAAGACAGATACATCCATAAGGGTTTTTCATGAGGGGGGTGGAACGACCCAGTTGCAGAGGCATCGGGTGCTGCATTTCTACAAGAGCCGCTGGCATCTGCTGCGCAAACACCATCTCATGTGGAGTCCACGATTGGCCCGGACATTAATCCTCGCTCGGCTGAGGTGTGAAGAACTGGTTTTGCATGTCTTCGGCGGCCGCCTGTTTAGAAACCCTGAGGTTCTGGCAGATAAGATTCTCGGGCGCAGGGAGCTGGTTTCCTACTGCCGCGCAACCTTTCATTAACCAGTCCGACACGATCGTTGCGGGCCTGTCTTTGAAAATATGAAGTGATGGGCGCGATGAAACGGACCGCTGATCCCTCCGAGCGGGCGCTGGCATGGGGTTCCAGCCTAAACTTCCTGGGCCCGATTCATCCGCGAGAGTTCGCATGCAAAAGTTTGTTCGACATTTCGTCATTCCGCTTGCCAAAAATCGCGGCTGGAAGAAGCTTTGCGAGATTGGGGCCCTCACTGGCCAGAGCACGGATGAAATTCTCAAACTGCCAAATATTTCGCATACGATCATTGACCCCTGCTTCGACGCAGACCTTGCTCTCAAGTACGCAGCGGACGCGCGGGTGATGGTACAAAAAGGGAACAGCCTGAATGTACTTCCGAGGTTGACTGACACTTATGACTGTCTCATTATCGATGGAGATCACAATTGGTACACAGTGATTAACGAATTGGACCAAATCCGACAGCGGGCCTTGCTGCGTCCGGGGGGGGTGATCTTCTTCCATGACGTCGAATGGCCTTACGCGCGACGCGATATGTATTACCAGCCAGAAACCATACCGCACGAGTATCGGCAGGAATACGAGCGCAGAGGAATCATTCGCGGGCGAAGTGAGCTAGCGGACACCGGGGGCACCAACTCGGAATACTGCAACGCTGTCCGCGAAGGCGGACCAAGGAATGGAGTACTTCAAGCAATCGAAGATTTTATCGCAAAACACCCCTCGGATTACAGGTTCTGCCGAGTCAAACTTCAGCGGGGATTGGGGATCCTGCAGTACCGGCAGAAGAGGCTATCCGATGATATTCGTTTTCTTTCAATTCAATTCAAGGCATGGCTGTACAGCCTTTACCGGCTGCGGCATCATTGTTACCCAGGATTCCTTTTCCCCCCCAAAAAGTACTAAGCGGCCAGACCGGAGATCGGCAATTTTTCCTTGCAGGACAGATCAAAATCGTGACTTGCTGTAGTCGCAAGAGAAGAGACGAGTGGAAATTCCGGCTAAATTGAGCAGAATTGGCAAGAACATACTCCCACCGCGGTTTGTGGCGAGTGTTAGCTCGCGCCGCTGGTGGAAGCACAACCTGGAGTCTTGCAGGAGCAATGGGATTCTTGAAATTTGCCGAGCGTTTGTCTTGCGCTATGGTACCACCGTTCTCAATGGACCGTTTAAGGGCCTCAAGTACACGCGGGATGGTGCGCTTACCCACTACAGCACGCCCGCGCTGTTGGGAACATATGAAATGGAGCTTCATCCGTGGCTTGAGAGGCTTCGCCTAAATGCATATGAGCGGATTCTCGACATTGGGGCGGCAGAGGGATACTACGCAGTGGGTATGGCTATGCGGGCGAAGACTCCGGTTGACGCCTACGAGCCAGAGCCTAACTGCCGGAGGTCCTGTCGCGAAATGGCGGAGCTAAATGGGGTTTCGCACCTTGTGCGTATCCATCCTTGGTGTGACCGCAGGAGACTGCTTCGGATGGCAGGGGTCCGATGCTTCATTGTTAGTGATTGCGAGGGCTACGAAGTGTCGTTATTTACGCCGGAAGTTGCGCACGCGCTCGCGAAGTCTGACCTTATCATTGAACTGCACGACGGCTCTCACCCTCCTGGGACCACTCGCGCGATTATGGAGTCCCGGCTGGTCAGCACGCATAATCTTGAGATAGTCGGGTTCAAGCCACGCGACTGGTCAACGTTTCCAGAGTTCTCATTCTTGAGCTTTCTTGGGAAGGATGCCAACAGGGCAATCAGCGAAGAGGGACGTGGCGCGAATCAAGAGTGGCTAATTGCAACGCCAATTAAGTCGGCTTAGGTCAGACGGGGCGTAGCTAAGCCCAGCCGACGACGCCAAGCAGCTCGCCCGGCACAGAGTTTTTTCCTGGAGCCTATGAGAATTCTTCTCTGCTCTTATGTCTTTGCGCCCAGCATCGGCGGAATCGAGACGGTTTCGAGGATTCTTGCGGAGGAATTCAGCCGGTTGGGATCGACTGTGACCGTGGTGACCAGCACTCCGGGAGAGCAGGTCGCCGCGGCTTATGAAGTTGTAAGACGCCCATCTTTGGGGAAACTGCGAAGATTGGCCCGAAACGCGGATATCATTTTTCAAAGCAATATCTCGCTGAAAACGCTCCTTCCTTTGCTGTTATCCCGTAAACCGATTGTGATTACTCATCACGGCTGTATAACGCGCGCCGATGGCAGAAGAGGATGGCGGGAACACTTCAAACTAAGTCTTCTTCGTTTCTGTCGTAACATTGCCATCAGCAACGCCGTCGCTCGAGTCCTGCCGGTAAAATCGACTGTCATCGGCAACCCTTTTGAGCCGGATGAATTCACGGATTCAGGGCAAAACGTCAGGAACAAGGATTTGGTGTTTTTGGGGCGCCTGGTTTCCGACAAGGGCTGCGATCTTGTCCTTCGCGCCTTGGCGATCCTGAAAGCGGAAGGGATTTATCCGTCATTTTCGGTCATCGGAGGCGGCCCCGAGATGCAAGCTCTGAAACGATTGGCCGAGGAGCTTGGCCTCTCAGACCAGGTGGTTTTTCGAGGAGCCATACGGGAGGGCAGAGGCAGGGAAGTAGCGCAGCACAAGATCCTGGTTGTGCCATCGACCTGGGAGGAGCCCTTCGGTTTGGTTGCGCTGGAGGGAATTGCTGCCGGCTGCGCCGTGATTGCATCCCACGCGGGGGGGCTGCCGGAGGCGGTTGGTCCATGCGGCGTGCTCTTTCCGAACGGTGATGTCGCCGGTTTGGCCGCCGCCCTGAGAGAAGTGCTCACCAACGAATCGTTACGAGAGAAGCTGCTGAGCGAAAGGGACCGACATTTAGAGCGCTTTCAGCCAGAAACCGTTGCGAGGAAATACCTGGAAGTTTTTGAATTCGCTTTGCGTGCCTAGCAGCAGTCATTGAGGGAAACATTAACTGTCAGTCTTTATATGAACTGCCTCCAACTTCGGCAGGATACCGCAATGATGAATGGATTCGCCGTCGAAAATGCCGCACCAGTAGCAGATGCCCGCGCGACGAGCGGCGCATCCGAAGGCCGGCTCATGAGAGTCAAGATCCTCAGTATTAATTATTGGCCTGAAGTCACGGGGATTGGCGCTTTCACGACGTATCGGGCAGAGCATCTTGCTGCGGCAGGGCACGATGTTGAAGTATGCACGACCTTTCCGTACTATCCGGAATGGCGGGTTCCGGCTGAGTACGCCGGCAAGATTGCGCTGAACGAAGAACGCAATGGCGTAAGAATTGTTAGAAGTTACGCCTACATTCCCAATCCTGTGACTCCCTTAAAGCGCATTCTGCATGAGGGGAGTTTCATTCTTTCCTCAACGATCCGCGCATTGGCGCAGAAGCGACCCGATGTGTTGCTTGTGGTTTCTCCTCCGCTGGGACTCGCGATCACTGCAATCCTGCTGAGCCGTCTATGGCGCATCCCCTATGTTTTCGACGTAGAAGATTTGCAGCCTGATTCGGCGGGCGACCTGGGTATGTTGCCTGGCTGGGCGGTGAAGCTACTTTACAAAGTGGAAAAAGCAGCGTACCGAAATGCCCGGATGGTGACCACACTGACCCCAAGCATGAGGGAGAGGATCGTGGGCAAAGGCGTGGCGGAAGAGAAAGTGGAATTGCTCGAGCCGCGCATGGACGACACGTTGATCGACTTGCTGCCCGAAGAGGGAACCACATTTAGAAAGCGGTATGATTTTGGGGAAAAGTTTCTTGTCACGCACAGCGGGAATATGGGCGTCAAGCAGGGACTGGATGTTGTATTAGGCGCTGCGGCGCTGAATCGCGGCGATGATTCGATGATGTTCGTGTTTGTGGGCGATGGCGCCGATTGTGAGAGAATCCGGCGCCGGGCGGTTGAGCTGACTTTACAAAACGTACGGTTTCTCCCTCTGCTTGATCAGGCAGATTTCCGGGGCCTTCTGGCGGCGAGCGGCGTGTGTCTGGTGACGCAGCAGAAGTCGGTCTCAGAGATTGTCTTTCCGTCGAAGATCGTGACGTATCTGGCGGCCGGGCGTCCAATTGTTGCTTCAGTAAGCTTCGACTGCGAGGTCGCGCGGATCACGCGTGAATCAGGAGCCGGCAAGGTTGTCGATGCCGAAAACCCCGAGGCATTGTTGGCTGCCATTTGGGAGCTGCGAGGTGAAGATCTGTCAAGGGTGGGCCAAAATGCCCGTATTTACGCTGGCCGGCGATGGGCCCCCGCCCGTGTTTTGGGACACCTGGAACGAAGCCTGATGGCGGCCGCAGGGTTCGCAGTGAGCTCTTTGGCGAAGGAAGGAATCAGTCAATGAACGGCACAAACATGAGGGTTGTGTTTCGCGTGGCCGTGATTGCAGTGGCCTGCTTCTTCATCCTGGGGGCCGCACAAGCGCAGGAGAGCTGGGGCTCGAGCCGTGGCAGTAGCGGTGGAGGCGCCTGGCAGGCCGGTTCAGCGGGGCAGACGATGTCTGCGCCCAGAGCCAGTGGTTCCGGCGGCGCTAGCTGGACTGCGGGGAGACAAAACTTCGGATCCCCGAGTCAGCCGGGCGGAGTGTGGCACGCATCGGCGCCCTCTGCGGCTGTTCACGCATCACCCGCGAGAAGTCTGGCGGCCGGTACTCAGCTACCCGGCAGGCCTTCAGGGATAGTGGGCTTGAATCCGGCGCCGGTGATCGGCCACAGCGGTGTCCGGCCAGCCAGGCCGCAACTGCCCCATCCTTCGATCGGCCAGCATCCTTCATTCAAATGACAGGTGGGGATTGCGAAAGTCAGCCGTGGCAGCGTTCTCAAATCGTCCAGAGCGGGAACTACAGCGTTCAGCTCGCGCGGCACGAACAACGCTGGTGAAAGAACCGGATTAGGTTCCTCACTGGGTTCGACAATGGAAAACCCGCCGCAATTGGAAACGCTGCCTACCCCAACATTGCTACCCGAGTTCCCGAACCCGTGACCGCCAGCGAGTCCAGAGGCGCGACCGCATTGATTGGAGGAGCATTCCGGTATTGTTGAGTGGATTGAACCTAGGAACTTGTTGAAATTCGTTGCATCGCAGCGTCTTTTCTTGTGATTTGCATCCCTACCCGGTTGAAATTTGTTTGAACTGCGGGTCTGGCCAGTGTTTATGGGGCTTTGCAGGTCTCAGG